>Ga0316197_10000194_pt1 | contig 45666 bp, 37 predicted proteins | sample OudBiesiAoxic_MG_FD_204939 | JGI IMG/M metagenome (GOLD analysis project Ga0316197, IMG submission 204939) | Coastal sediment microbial communities from Oude Bieten Haven, Netherlands - site A oxic | ecosystem: Environmental > Aquatic > Marine > Coastal > Sediment | place: Netherlands... | reverse complement strand
TATGTTGCTAGGCCCGTTCATCGGCGCCGTGCTGGGAGAACTTAGCGGTGGGAACAGCATGGTTCAATCGGGACGGGCAGGGGTAGGCACCTGGATCGGCATGGTCATCGCGACCGCCCTCAAGCTGGCGATCGCATTCCTGATGATAGGGATTTTTGTATTCAGGCTTGGTTTCGGCCATATGGCCGTTACCGCCTGATTCTCAACCACGGTTTTTGAGCTTGCGCCACAACGCACGCCCGATAATCCGCAGTTTATTGCGCGTATCAAATCGCTTGAGGTTGGTTTTGACTGCGCCAATCGTAAATTGCGTCTTTCTTGAATAATCGATCCGTACATCGATAATCACCGGTCGGTTTTCCGCGATCAGTCCGATGGCGCGTTCAATTCCGGCTTCGATCGCATCATCATTATCGATCATCACGAATTCACAGCCGGTTGCCGCCGCCAGCATTTCGTAATCCAGCGTTCCCAGTGTTGTGCAGGTCTTACGCTGGTATGGCATTTCCTGGGCCTGGGCTATTTGTGACAACTCACCATCATTGAACACGAACCAGGCGACGCCCAGTTCGTTGCGGGCGGCAGTCACTGTCTCAAGGCCGGTCATCAGGAATGCGCCGTCACCAACAATACCGACCACCTGCCGATCGGGCTGCGAGAGCTTGGCGCCGATACTGCCAGGCACACAGTAGCCCATGCAATTGAAATCTGTCGGAGACAAGTAGTTGCCACCGGCATAGATCGGCATCAACTCAGCCGTCATGAACGTGTGGTTACCATCATCGGCGACAATGATTGCGTCGCGGTCGAGTTGTTTACGCAAGGCGCTGAAAAACCGACCGGGATTAACACGCCCGCCTGAATCGTGAGCAAACCAGCTCTCAAGCCAGGCATTTTTATCCGAGGCAATGGATTCTGCCAGCGCAGTCCATTCGCGTGCCGGACCGGATTCGACCAGGGCCGCAGCCAGGGCGGGCACGGCATCACGGGCATCGGCATGGACAGGAACCGGGGTCGGGTGATTCCTGCCCAAGGCGCCCGGATTGATATCAATATGAACGAGATTCGCCGGAGGTATGGCGCCAAAGCTGCCGGTGCTGATCTCCGCGAAACGGGTACCCACAGCCAGCATGGCATCGCAGTCCTTAAACGCATTCTGTGCGGCAGGCACGGCCGCCGGACCGAAGCCCATCCCGGTGTGTAGCGGATGGTCGGCCGGAAAAGCCGCCAGGCCCTGCAAAGTGGTGGCTACCGGCGCCCCAAGATGCTCTGCGATGAGGCGGATATCCTCAATAACATCCCTTGCGCCCCATCCCACGAATATTCCCGGTCGTTGTGCCGCGGATAAAAGCGCAACCGCGGCTTTCAACTGTTCCGGATCCAGTACCGGGCGCCTTAGCTCAGGCTCAAGGTCAAAAGCAGGAACCTCTCCCACCTCTCCGGTCAATAACTGGAGGTTCGCCGGTAGTTCAATATAGACCGGGCCGGGCTCACCCTCGATCGCCTTGAAGTAGGCACGGTAGACGGTCGGCACGACCTCATCGTAACTTTCAATTTTGTAGACCGCCTTGGTCAGTGGCCGCATCAGGGCCTGCTGATCCACATCGTGCAGCTGGAAGCCCTGGTCGAGATCGTTACGAACTCCACCGGAGATCACCAGCATGGGGATGCCATCCAGGAAGGCTTCACCGATGCCGCTCATCGCATGGGTCAAACCCGCTGCAGGCACCACTACGAGGACACCCAGGGTGTCAGATGCGCGGCTGACCGCATCGGCCATAAAAGCTGCACCCACTTCATGGGTCACCAGAAAGGGCTGGATACTTGCGGACTCGTTGAGCTCGTCATAAAGCTCAATATTGTGTACGCCCGGAATACCAAAGGTATAACGGACCCCGATTTGTTCCAGTGCCTGTCGAACCAGCCAAGCTGCAGTTTTTCTCATGAAATACCTCTGGTCAGAGTACCAGTATATTGGCGAGCCACAGGAACAGGCCCATGCTCACCACGTCGGTGGCAGTGGTCAGGAAGATGCTCGAGGCGGTTGCCGGATCGGCTCCCAGCCTTTTCAGCGTGAGCGGCACGAGTACACCCGTCATGCCACTGGCCACACAGGCGCCGGTCATGGCCAAAAAGACCACCAGCCCCAGCACAGCCGGTTGACTTGCACCGGACATCGTGGCGTAGACAACCATCACAATGGCGGCCAGGACGCCTACAACTGCCCCGTTTAGTGTGCCCAGAAGGGTCTCTTTGATCAGTGCTCTGCGAAATACACCCGGCTTGAATTCATTCAGCGTGAGCCCGCGGATGGTCACAGCCAGGGATTGGCACCCGGTATTACCGGACTGCCCGGCGAGCACCGGCAGGAAAGCCGCCAGAACAACAACCTGCGCAATTGTCTCTTCAAACAGGCTTACAACAAACGCTGCAACAAACGCCGTTACCAGGTTAAGTTGCAACCAGGGATTGCGCATCCGGAACGAGCGGGGCCAGGGGGTAGTTGCATGCTCCTCTTTCTGAACACCCACCATCTGGCCGGCCTGTGCACTGATTTCGAAGTGTTGTTGCTCAAACAGCATGTAACCCTGGACAATGCCCAGCAACCGCCCTCCTGCATCACATACCGGGTAAACAGGGTAGTGACGGTAAACGACTTCCTTCATCGCTTTGTCAACGGTCATGTCCGGCTTCAGATAAAAAGGCTCCGGCAGCATCACTTCTTTCAGAAGGTCTCCGGGGTTGGCCAGCAACAGGTCACGCATAACCAGCACACCCAGCAATTGCCCGTCCTCATTGACGACATAGGCATAGGTAATGAGAGCCTCATGGACCCACTCGCGAAGTTTTTCGATGGCGTTCTCGACCGTATCCCCGGGGCCGACCGTCGCCACCGCCGGCTCCATCAGGCGACCAACGCTACCTTCGGTGTAAGCCTGGGCTTCTTTCCAGGGGTCGCCCACATGATCCCCTGCGAGCGGGACAATGCTGTGCCGACGTTTCTTTGGGAAGCGGAGCAGTATGCGATAGGCCGGAGCGGGATGCAGCTGTTGTAATACCGCACCAACGGTTTCATCACTTTCTTCCAGCAGGATCTGGGCAACATCAAGCGGGGCCCGCCTTTGTGCTTCCAGCACAAGGTTATCAAGGTGCTCCCTGGAAACTGAAGGTACTGGCTCGGTCATCGTATTTTCCTCATCCTTTAGATTTTTTACGGCGATATGTTTGATGTGCGGTAGTCTAACCGTTTCACGTCAACTTCATCATTATTTACAGGTCACCGGGTAAACGGCTTGATCCCAACCGCTTCATAAAGACGCGCCGGATCATACCAACGATCACCCTTGAACACGGCAACCGGATATCGCACGGCACTGATGTCCTCCAGCGGGTTACCCGACAACAACACAAAATCAGCACGCTTGCCTTTGCTGATAGAACCGCTGTCGGCCGCCACTCCGGAAATCCGCGCAGATTCCAGTGTTGCGATTTTCAGCACATCTGCGTTGCTTATTCCGGCCTGGTGGTACAGCTCAAGTTCACGGTGCAACGTAAACCCGGCCATGGCATCGGTTCCGGCAACCAGCGGCACGCCGGCAGCATGCAACTTCGCGATCATCTCCAGCAGGGCATCTGCTGAACGGGCGTAACGCCCGGCATTGCTTTCATCGATATCCATCTCACCAGCCAGCATGCCCCGCCGTACCGCCGCAGGCATATGGTCCGCAATCATCGCGTAGGAAGGGTCCAGTTCACCTGAGCGGTGACGAAACATCGAATCGAAAATAGTGACCGTGGGATCGACAACGACCCCCTGTTTTTTGAGCAGGCTGATAAAAGCCCCGACTTGGCCGGAATCCAGGTCCATGGTCCCAGCCTTGTCTGCGACCAGCGAGAAACGCAAGGGCGTTCGGGTATCGTCTTCCGGTCCGGCCAGGAAATTCAGAAACAGCATATTGATGTGCTGGATCTCGTCGAAACCATCGAGTACCGCCTGCTCTGTCGTCATGTAAGAAGGGACATGACCCGACAGGCGCATGCCGTTGCGGTGAATTTCCCCGGCCAGGGGCTTGACCCACGCGGGATCGATCGAAGAATAGATCTTGATCTGAGAATAGCCAGCCGCCGCATACTCGCGAACCATCGCCAATGCCTCGTCAAGATCCCCTGCCAGGCTGCCGGTAGGCGCAGAATACGGACTCCTGGCATCGATGAACCCGGCTGCGGTAGACCAGGGTCCAATGACCTCTCCGCTATCAAATGCGGTGCGGATTTCTGCCAGGCGTTCCGCGTCATTACCCAGGTCACGGGTATGGGTAACGCCAGCTGCAATCTGGAGCAGGCCGTCCTCGAGGGAAAGGTGGGTATGCATGTCCCACAAACCGGGAATCAGGGTGAGCCCCTGTCCATCAATAATTTTTGGCTGCAAATCGCCGTATACCGGCAGGCCCAGGTCCTTGTCGTCCACCACGCGAACGATCCTGCCATCGACCACCGCGACCAGTTGCTTCTCTTTGAGTGTGCCGGTCTCCACATCCACGATCGAAACATTGTGAATGATCCAGTTTTCGGGCAATTCACGGGTTAAGCTTTTTGCCAACTGAGCATGGTAGTTCTTCTCGGCCTCGTCCTGGATCTCCTGCAGGGCAGGCAAAATGTCGCTCCTGCCTTGCGGGGCCAGCCCCATCCAGCCTCCGGCCAGGGCGAATAATTCATCCTTTTCATCCAGCCAGATGTATTGGGGCGTGAGGTCCAGGCCGCTGATAGCGTAAAGCGTGGCATTTTCGTGGCTGGCGACTTTCAAGATAGAGGCCTGCCCGGAAGGCAGCACATCCACCTTTCCCGACCCGGAGCCCAGCAACGCGCGCGCCAGCACGGCCACTTGTTCCAGCGTACCTTCGCTGGCCCAGTAAAAAGCGCCCTGGGTGTTGAGGGCACTGGCCTGTCCCTGCTCTACCGTGCTTTTCCACTGCCCCACACCATCCGTGACGATATACGTTTCATCCGCCGGCGCTCCCATGTAGGAGTGCCCACTGACCTGCAACGAGGCAATCATGCCGTTCTTGTCGACTGCTATTTCTTCGTGGAGTTGGGGGCCGCGACCCCGGTCATTGAACTCGAAGTCACTTACGCGGGTGCCGTCATCGCGGATCACCAGCACATGGGACCCGGAGACTTTGCCGGCGGTGAGCCAGTCGTAGTGCTTCGTTTCATCGGCTGAGACTCCACCGCAGCCGGCCAACAGAATCGCGCCAAAAAAGCTTGCTGTAACGAACCGCATCGTTCGATCAAAGCGCATCTGTCTCTCCCGTGAATATAACCGTGAACGCGTGACTAGCGGAGCGGAGCGAGTTCCTGCTTCAGCGCCTCGAAATCTCCGGCGATTGTGCTGGACAGAACCTGCTTGTCTTTTACCGCCTCCAGTTCGTTCGGCAACGGGACTTCGATATCAAGCGTGTTTTCGAGCACCTCAAGGAACTTGGCCGGGTGGGCGGTGCACAAAAATACACCTTCCTCATCTTCTTCCAGGGAACGGTCCAGGGCAGCCCAGGCCAGGGCGGTATGGGGGTCGGCGAGATAGCCACGCGAGTACAGTTCGCGCATCCCGTCACGTGTCTCATCGTCATCCAGCGCCTGTGAAGAAAGCATGGTCTCAAGTGACAGCCCATGACGTTCACCAAATTCAAGCACCCGCGGGAAGTTGTTTGGCAGCGAAATATCCATTGCATTGGTAATCGTCGTCACCGTCGGGTAGGGGTTCCATTGTCCCGAAGACAGGAAGCGCGGCACGGTATCATTGGCATTGGTCGCCGCAATGATCCGCTGGTATGGCAGGCCGATCTTGCGCGCCAGCAGCCCGGCGGTCACGTTACCGAAATTGCCACTGGGCACACTCAAAACCAGGTTTTCGACGTCGGAAACCGCAGCCCCGGCTTCAAAGTAATAACAAACCTGCGCCAACAGGCGCGCCATGTTGATGGAGTTTGCAGAGTTGAGACCGAGATCCTGTTTCAGGGATTCGTCTTCGAATGAGTCCTTAACCAATCGCTGGCAGGTATCGAAATCCGAATCCACAGCGATGGTTTTTACGTTTCCACCCAGGGTGCAAAACAGTTTTTCCTGCAAAGGCGAAATCTTACCCTTCGGATACAGAATGACCACTTCGATACCGGGCTGGTTGTAATAGGCGTGGGCGACAGCAGCCCCGGTATCACCGGAGGTCGCCGTTAGAATCGTCATTGGTCCGCCGTCATGAAATTCCGCCAGGCAACGCGCCATGAAGCGCGCGCCAAAGTCTTTGAAAGCCAGTGACGGACCATGGAATAGCTCCAGCGCCCTGACCTGGTCATCCAGCGCGGGGACTTCCAGCGGAAAATCAAACGCCGAGGTCACCATGGAGCGTATCGTGGTTTCGCTGACCTCGTCTCCGATCAGGTGATTGATTAGCGCCACGCTGCGCGGAACAAATTCCTCCTGCAGCAATCCCGGCACATCGGGAAGTGCCTTGAATTCACGCGGGAAAAACAGGCCCTGGTCACGACCCAGTCCCTGTAACACGGCCTCTCTGAAGCTGACTTGTTCTGAAGGGTGCTTGATATTGATTAACTGCACAGGGATAAGTCTCCTATTCGATGCTGCGGGCGCCGCCGAGGTCCGCACGACAGATGTGCACAAAACCCTGGTCATTCTTTTTATAGTTGTTATCCATCCAGGCCGCTGATTTTCTGGCGATTTCAAAATCATCTACCAGTGCGAAAATGGTAGGGCCCGAACCGGAAATGCCAACCGCCAACGCGCCGATCTCTCGCAATGCGATTTTGGCCTCCTCAAAACCCGGCAGTAACTTGCTTCGATAAGGCTCGGCAATGAGGTCAACCAGGCATTCAGCCGCCCGCTTCACATTTCCGGCGTGAAGGGCATGAACAAATTCGGCAAACTGCGCACCGTGGTGAACCGCTGTTTTCCTGGGGAACTGCTCCGGGAGTACAGACCGGGCCTCGCGGGTATTCAAATTCGTACCGGGCCAGCAGACCACGGCCCGCCAGGCGCCGGGCCAGGGCAGCGAATACTCGCGCAGTGCGCCGGGCGGGCACAGGCGCAAGCCGCCATACAGGCAAGGCGCCACGTTATCCAGGTGAATCTCTCCGCTGATTCCGCCTTCCATTTTTGCCATCAGGCCGAAAATATCCCGGGAGCTGAGCAAATGGTCGTGCCAGCGGTTCAGAGCCTCAAGCGCCGCCACGATTGAGGTCGCGCTGGAACCTAACCCGCTGCCAATGGGCAGGCGTTTGCTCAGGGTGACTTTCAACGGCCTGATTTCATGGCCTCTTTGTGCCGCGGCCTCCTGGTATTCACGGCAGCAGGCAATGACCACATTATCTTCCTGGTCCTGTGGCAGGGCGTCTGCGAACGGTCCGTCCAGCTCCAGCTTCCAGTCGCCGGCGTCCTCTTGCGGCGCGAATGACCGCAGCTGAACCAGGTCCCCCAGCAAATCCCCGTTAATGGGTGCAAGTGCCAGGCCAAGTGCATCAAACCCAACCGACACATTGCCGATCGAAGCGGGTGCATATACAGACAATGAACCGGCCATCAGTTATCCAGGGGTCGCCATACCGTTCTGAGCAAATCGCCGAAAACGCCCGCAGCTGTGACCGCGGCGCCAGCGCCGTACCCCCGCAGGACCATCGGTATGGGTTGGTAATAAAGGGTATGAATGACTAAAGCATTTTCACCATCGCGGACTGCGCCGAGCGGCTTGGATTTAGGTACATCCTCGATGGAAACCCTGCATTCACCGTCTTCCAGACGGGCCACGTAGCGCAGGACTTTGTCTTCGGCAGCAGCAGCGGCTATGCGGGCGGAAAAGGACTCATCCAGTGATTGCAGTGTTTCAATCAGTTCTGATCGATCGACCTGCCCAACCACATCCATCGGGACAACAGGCTCAACCTGGATATCATCCAGTTCAAGCTGCAAACCTACTTCCCGCGCGATGATCAGGAGCTTCCTGGCGACATCCATGCCGGAAAGATCATCTCGGGGATCCGGCTCTGTATAGCCCAGCTCCATCGCCCTGGATACCGCTTCTGACAGGGGTATGCCGTCTTCCAGCAACCCGAAGATCATGGAAAGTGAACCCGACAAAATGCCCTCGAATGTTCTGAGTTCATCGCCCGAGCGGATAAGCCCCTGGAGCGTATCGATGAAAGGCAAACCGGCGGCCACGTTTGTCTCGTAAAGAAACTTGCGGAAATTTCGCGCAGCGGCGTGGCGCATGTCTTCATAGTGATTGAAGCTCGAGGTATTGGCCTTTTTATTCGCCGCCACGATATTGAACCCACTATCGAGCAAGCGAACATATTCCAGTGCCAGTTTCTCATCGGTCGAACAATCAACAATGGTCGGGCTGAGCAGGCCGAGCCTGTTTCGTATCGCGACCACATCTTCCAGTGACCAGGCCTCGCCGTGGGCGTTCAGGTCTTCCTGCCAGCTATCCAGGTTCACCACATCGTCGGCAACCAATAGCTTTTCGCTGTTCGCGATAGCGCGCACCCGCAGGTCAACATGGTGCTCTACCAGGCTTTCCGCCTGGCGTTGAATCTGGTCGAGCAATTCGCCGCCAACGTTGCCACAGCCCAGCAAAATGACATCGATATGGGTTGAGTGGCTGAAAAATGCGGTGTGACAGGCTCGCGTGGCCGGCTGGGCGTCCTCACCACGCACGACCACGGCAATCGCGCACTCCGTTGAACCCTGCGCGATCACTTCGACGTTCACACCCGCTGATGAAATCGCGGTCAGGAACCGGGCCGCAATGCCCCGGTAGCGTTTCATGCCCTCACCGACCAGGGAAACGACCGCGCGGTCACTTTGCACACCGATTTCCTCGATCAGACCGTGGAGGCGCTCAAAGTGGAGCTCCTCTTCCAGGGCCTTGCGGGCTTTTCTCTCGTCAACCTGTCGAACACACAGCGTGATGCTGTATTCCGACGACGACTGCACGATCAGCAGGATCGAAATGGATTCGCTGGCCAGCGCATCCATCACGCGACGCGCGATGCCGACCCTGCCCCTTAATCCACCACCCTGAACCGTGATTGAAGACACGTCATTGAGGTGCGAAATGCCCCGTACAACATGGGCCCGTTTCGCTTCGCTGTGCACCAGGGTTCCCGGTTTGGAAGGATCGTAGGTGTTGCGAACCTCGCAGGGGATGTTGTTGGCGGCCAGTGGCGCCAGCGCTTTGGCTGAAATCACCTTGGCCCCGAAGTAAGTCAGCTCCATCGCTTCGTCGTAACTGACTTCGTCCAGGCAACGCGCATTCCTGACGATGCGAGGATCGGCGGTGAAGAAGCCATCCACGTCCTTCCATATCTGGCACAAGCCGGCACCCATGGCTGCGGCGATAGCGGCTGCCGAATAATCCGTGCCGTTGCGGCCCAACAACTGGATGTCACCATTGGCGTTTCGCCCGTAAAACCCCGGCAAAACCATCACCTGGCTATCCGCCTTGAGCCGATCCTTCAGAAGTGGCGCGGCCGCTTCACCGTCTACCAGCGAATCGAGCCAGTCTTCATTGGCAAGCGGCAGCACATCGGTGTCTGACCACTGGGCCTTGTAGCCCTGGTGCTGCAGCAGATCGACCATCAGGCGGCTGCTGAAGCCTTCACCACTGCCGAGGATCCGTGCACGGGTTTCATCCGGGCACTGGCCAAGCAGCCTGATGCCTTCCACCCTGCGCACGAGGATTTCATTCTGTTCTTCAAGGAAACCCGTACCCAACGGGGTTTCGACACCCTTGGCCGCCAATGCCTCAACAATCGCCCGCTCGCTGGCTATCGCCTGCTCAAGAAATGCCGCGCCACTTTCCCCTTCAATGGCGGTATTGATGGCGGACAATAACAGATCGGTAACCCCTTTGACGGCGGACAATACAACAACGACCTGGTAGTCGTCCGTGTAGCGGGTGATCACCGAAGCGCTGGCTTCAAAACCTGCCAAATCTGCCAGCGATGTACCGCCGAACTTTTGAACCAATAACTTTTTATTCATCTTAAATATGCGTCCTGGTGCACGGCCCGCATCGCGCGGCCCGATGGATCATTCATTTCCTGCAGTTCCTTGTCCCAGAGGACGGCTTCGGGCGTACTGCAGGCAACCGTGGGGCCGCCCGGCACGGTCTGGGCCGCCGATGCCAGCGGAAAATGCTGCTCAAAAACACTGCGGAACCAGTAGGCTTCCTTGGAAACCGGTGTATTGAACGGAAACCTTCCTTCCGCCCGTGCCATTTCTGCATCGCTGACCTGTTCGTTGGTGAAATCCTTTACACCGTCGATCCAGCCATAACCCACCCCGTCGGAAAACTGCTCTTTCTGTCTCCATGCGATGGATTCGGGAAGCATGTCGCTGAAGGCTTCGCGCAAAATCTGTTTCTCTATCTTGCCACCGGTAATCATCTTGTCGGCCGGATTGATACCCATGGCCGTGTCCAGAAACTCCTTGTCCAGGAAGGGTACCCGGGCCTCAACCCCCCAGGCCGACATGGCCTTGTTGGCCCGCAGGCAGTCATAACTGTGTAAACGCGAAAGCTTGCGCACGGTTTCTTCGTGGAAAGCCCGGGCGTTCGGCGCCTTGTGGAAATAAAGATAACCACCAAAAATCTCGTCTGCACCTTCACCTGAAAGGACCATTTTGATTCCCATCGCCCGAATCTTTCGCGCCAACAGAAACATCGGTGTTGCAGCCCGGATCGTGGTTACGTCATAGGTTTCCAGGTGGTAGATAACTTCTTCCAGCGCATCGAGGCCTTCCTGGATAGTGAAGGTAAATCCGTGATGGATCGTACCGATATGGTCGGCAGCTTTCTGGGCTGCCTCCAGGTCCGGCGAACCTTCCAGGCCAATGGCGAAGGAATGCAGGCGTGGCCACCAGGCCGGGCTTTCCTCGTGATCCTCAACCCGCATCGCGGCATGCTTCGCGGCCAGTGCTGCGGTGATCGAAGAATCCAGACCGCCGGAAAGCAGCACGCCATAAGGAACATCCGTCATCAGGTGGCTGACAACCGCCTGTTCCAGTGCATCGTGCAGAGCTTGCTTGTCTGTGACGACATCCTTGACGCTGTCGTAATCGCTCCAGGCCCGTTCGTACCACTGTTGCGGCGTTGCCTGGCCGGAACACCAGTAGTGACCGGGTGGAAATTCATGGACCTGGTTGCACACGTCCATCAGCGCCTTCATTTCAGAGGCAACAAACAGCTGCCCATGTGCATCATGACCGTAATACAGCGGGATAATACCGATGGGATCCCGCGCCATTAACCAGAAATCTTTTTCCTCGTCGTACAGGCAAAAGGCATACATGCCACTGAGTTCATCGAGGAAATCCGTGCCTTGCTCCAGGTATAGGGGCAGGATGACTTCGCAGTCCGACTGGGTGCGAAATTGGTAGCGGCCCGCAAACCGCTCGCGAATGTCCTGATGATTGTAGATTTCACCATTCACCGCCAGTGCCTGGCGATTACTTTCGCTCATTATGGGTTGTGCGCCGGTATTGACGTCGACAATTGACAGGCGCTCATGCGCCAAAACGGCGTTATCCGCAGTGTAAATACCGCTCCAGTCCGGCCCACGGTGTCGCAAGAGGCGCGACTGCTGCAAGGCCATTTTTCGAACCGTTTTCAGGTCCTGGCGTAAATCCAATACGCCGAATATCGAGCACATGAGTAACCCTCAGTTATTCATTATCCGCGACCCCGCAAAAATCACAGGGTCAAACGAGTAATACTAAGGGCTAAGCGCCTATGAGCCAAGCATTAAGGGCTTTATTTCATGCCTTTTTGCAATTCGACGAGTGCTGCATTGCCCGGGTTGATCGTTGAGGGCGCCAAGTCCCGTAGAGGCGTGATTTGGGTTCGGCACTGAGCGTGCATATCAGAGACATTCTGATCGATAAACAACAGACCGGTGGCAATTTCACCCCGGCTGCGGTGGCGTTCGAGGTAACCCAGCGCATTATTGCGACGCGTCGGGTCGTAATCGGGGTCGACTTTCTTCAACAAAATGGTCGATCCGTCGTGCAGGCGGACCGGATGGGTATCGCCCGCATAATAGCTGGCTTTGATTTCAGCCCGTGGCGGAACCAGGTCAACTTCTGTGGCGCGGTGCTTGTGTTCGCGGGTGTACTCATAGCTCTTGGTTGAGCCCGGGTGATCATTGAACGTCACGCACGGAGAAATGACATCGAGCACGGCACAACCGGGGTGTGCTATCGCCGCCTTGATCAGCGGCACCAGTTGGTCCCGGTCGCCGGAAAAGCTGCGGCCGACAAAACTGGCGCCCATCGAGATGGCCGTGGCCACCGTATTGATATTTTGCATCTGGTTGATTTCGCCCTTCTTGGCCGTGCTGCCGGCATCGGCGGATGCAGAAAACTGCCCCTTGGTGAGACCATAAACGCCATTGTTTTCGATCAGGTACAGCATATTGACGTTGCGCCTGATGACGTGACCGAACTGGCCGAACCCAATGGACAACGAGTCACCGTCGCCGGAAACACCGATACCCACCAGATCGCGGTTGGCGGCCAGGGCGCCGGTAGCCACCGATGGCATGCGGCCGTGTACCGAGTTGAATCCGTGTGCACCGTGCACGAAATAAGCAGGGGTTTTCGATGAACAACCGATACCTGACATCTTGATCAGTTGTTCCGGCCTGATCGACATTTCCCACAACGCCTGCACCAGTGCCGCGGTAATTGAATCGTGTCCGCAACCCGCACATAACGTAGACAGGGATCCCTCGTAATCGCGCAACTCCAGTCCCAGTTCATTCTTCTGTTGGCCCGGAAGAGAAATTTTTGGTCTGGCGTACGTCATGCTGCTGCTTCCTTGTCCAGCCGGTTTAACACACCCTGGACGACGCAGTCGCTGGGAATGGGCATCCCATTGTAATGAAGGATCGACACCAGCCGGTTGGCAATATCATTGGCCTCCAGCATCAGCAGCGACTTCATCTGGGCATCGCGGTTTTGTTCAACCACAAAATTGGTGTCGTGGGAACGCATGAACTCGACGACTTCCTCGCTGAACGGGAAGGCGCGAATTCTCAGGTAATCGGCGTGAATGCCCTGCTTCGCCAGGCGGTCGCGGGCCTCGATAACGGCGCCGTCCGAGCTGCCGAAGGCCACGATACCCAGCTTGGTGGGACGCTCGGCCTTGCTCAACACCGCGTCGGGAACCAGGGTCTTGGCCGTTTCCCACTTAATCAGAAGGCGGTCAATCACATCCTGGTAATCGTCGGAGTTCTCTGTGTAGGCGCCATTTCGGTTATGGCCGGAACCGCGCACGAAATAAGCGCCCTTCGGGTCTTCACCCGGCAGGGTACGATAGGTAATCCCGTCGCCATCCACATCGAGATAGCGTGAGAAGCGCTCCATTTTAGCCAGCTCTTCCGGACCCAGGACTTTGCCCCGATCCGGCTGATAATTGTCGTCCCAGGTCAATTCCGGAATCATCCAGTCGTTCATGCCGATATCCAGATCGGACAACATGAAGACCGGTGTTTGCAGGCGCTCAGCCAGGTCGAATGACTTGACCGCCATTTCGAAACACTCATGCGGGTTAGCCGGAAAAAGAATCGGGTGCTTGGTATCACCGTGCGATGCATAAGCGCAAAGCATCACGTCACACTGCTGGGTGCGGGTTGGCATGCCGGTCGACGGCCCAACCCGCTGGACGTCGATAAATACCGAAGGAATTTCCGCGTAATAAGCGAAACCTATAAACTCGCTCATCAGCGAAATACCGGGGCCTGACGTGGGCGTGAAGGCGCGTGCCCCTACCCAGCTGGCACCGAGCACCATTCCGGCAGCAGCCAGTTCGTCCTCGGCCTGGATAATGCAGTAGGATTTGTCACCGGTCTCCGGATTGATGCGGAATTTCTCACAGTACTTTGTGAACGCATCCATCACGCCGGTTGACGGAGTGATCGGATACCAGGCACCGATCGTGGCGCCCGCATACAGGCAACCCAGTCCGGTTGCTTCGTTGCCGGTAATGATGATGTTATGGCTGTTGTCGCCCATCGCCTCCGCGCGCGGCGGTAACGGGCAGGTGAAACTCTCCATCGCGTAGTCATAACCCAGCATGATGGCCTTGAGATTGCTTTCAACCAATTTTGGTTTGCTGGCGAACGTCTCTTCCAGCAACTTCTTGATCACGTTCAGGTCAATATCCATCAAGGCCGCCAACGCACCAACGTAGGCGACGTTTTTCATCAGGATACGGACGCGCGCGACGCTGAACGCCTCATTACACAACTTGGACAGTGGAACACCCAGCACGGTGATGTCATCACGATGCAGTGTTCGTTCACGCGGCCAGGTGGAGTCGTAAATCAGGAACCCGCCGGGACTGACCTCATCAAGGTCTTTTTGATACGTCTGGGCATTCATCGCCACCATCACGTCCACACGTCCTGATGCGGACATGTAGCCATCCCGGTTTGCACGGATTTCATACCAGGTGGGCAGGCCCTGAATATTGGACGGGAACAGGTTTTTGCCGGTGACCGGAATGCCCATGCGGAACAGGGCTTTCATCAGCAGGCCATTGGCGCTGGCTGATCCAGTGCCATTGACCGTGGCAATTTTCAGGACAAAATCGTTTATCCGGCTTTGCGATTCTGGCATGGGAGCTCACTACTGTCGTCGCCACCGGAATAATCCTGGGCTTTGGGGAATTTAAGGAATGACTTCTGCATGTCCCAGGCTGCCGTCGGGCAACGCTCGGCGCACAGTCCACAATGGATACAGAAGTTCTCGTCTTTGACCATAACCCGTGATGTCTGCTTCAACTCTTCAGAAACAAACAAAGGCTGGTCGTATTCAAGTACCGGCGCCTTGAGGCGTTTGACCAGGTCATCCTCATCGCCGTTTGAGGTAATTGTCAGGCATTGGGTGGGACAGATATCCAGACAGGCATCGCACTCAATGCACAGCGAGTCGGCAAACACGGTCTGAATATCGCAGTTGAGGCAGCGCTCAACCTCCTTGGCCGTTTGCTCTGCATCAAAGCCCAGCTCAACTTCTTTACCCAGGTCCTTGAATCTCTGTTCCAGCGGCACGTGCATCATTTTGCGCCGGGCGGCCGGGTCAAAACTGCTGGAATAACTCCATTCATGCATACCCATCTTGCGGCTCTGCAGGTTCAGCAGATCCGGCAGGCGGTCAGTAAGCGACTCACCCTGGCAGTGGCGGTGTATGGATATCGCCGCCTGGTGGGCATGCTCTACCGCCCAGATAATATTTTTCGGGCCGAACGCCGAATCACCGCCAAAGAAAACCCCCTTGCGCGTCGATTCAAATGTCACTTCATCGACCATCGGTTCTTCCCAGGGGTTGAACTCAATGCCCAGCTCACGTTCGATCCAGGGGAAAGAATTTTCCTGGCCTATAGCCAGCACCACATCATCGCAGGGGATAAAGATCTCGCCGGTGACGTCCTGGTCCTGGATGCGACCGTTTTCAATGGTGTATTCCATCAGCTCAAAGGTCATCCCCTTGAGTTTGCCGTCCTCGACAACGAATTCCTTCGGTGAGTGGTTTACGACAATTTCGACATTCTCTTCTTCAGCGTCTTCGAGTTCCCAGACCGAAGCCTTGAAAAAATCGCGCGGCTTACGCGCCATCACCTTCACGTCCTTTGCACCCAGGCGAAGTGAGGTGCGGCAACAGTCCATTGCCGTATTACCCACGCCAATGATCAGCACTTTTTTACCAATGGACTTGATGTGGTCGAAAGCGACCGACTCGAGCCAGTCGATGCCGATATGAATATTCTCTGTGTCGTAACGCCCGGGCAGCTTTAGCTCTTTACCGCGCGGCGCACCGCTGCCGACGAATACCGCGTCATAGCCTTCTTCAAGTAAGCCCTTCATGCTTTCGACACGGTGGTTGTAGTGCACCTGCGCGCCCATGTCGACAATGTACTTGATCTCTTCGTCCAGCACTTCAGGCGGCAGACGAAACGCGGGGATGTTGTAGCGCATCAGGCCACCGGCTACAGACTGTGCCTCGAAAATCGTGCAATCGTAGCCCAGCGGTAACAGGTCATTGGCAACAGCCAGTGATGCGGGGCCAGCGCCGACCAGTGCGACTTTCTTACCGTTTTTCTGTTCGGATGCCTTTGGAAGCCGCTCGGTGATATCGCCCCGGTGATCAGCGGCGACCCGTTTGAGCCGGCAGATCGCAACAGGTTTCTCATCCATTCTTCCGCGTCGGCAGGCCGGTTCGCACGGCCGGTCGCAAACGCGACCCAGGATGCCGGGAAAAACATTACTCTCCCGGTTGACCATATAGGCATCGTCAAAACGCCCCTGGGCAATCAGTCGAATGTACTCGGGAACGTCGGTGTGCGCCGGACAACCCCACTGGCAATCAACGACCTTGTGGAAATAATCCGGATTAGAAGTGTCAGTCCGTCTCATGAATACGCCTGTTCTTCCTTGCTGTGTGCGCTAGCTACGCTGTCGGCGAAGGATAACCGTTTTGCGCCCATTTCGCATCATGCTTTTGTCTGATTGCCTACAGAAGCTCTTTCAACGCTGCGATCAACCGTGCCACTTCTTCGGCGGAGGTATAGTGCACGAATGACACCCGCACCACCCCGTCGTCGGTATCAATACCCAGTGCCTCGACCAGGCGGTAGGCATACATATGCCCCACTCCGACACCCAGTCCAATGGCATCCAGTTTCGCAGCCAACTCGGCGGAACTCTGGTTAGAAACGGTGAATGCAACGGTTGGTGCACGGACCCCGGCCCGGTTCCTGCCGATCAGCTGAACCCCCGGGTGGTCAGCCAGAAAATCCAGCAGTGGCTGCAACAGCAGCGTTTCGTGATCGCGGAACATGTTCCTGACGGCCGCGGCTTTCTCAACGGCCGTTGCTTCGCCTTCATGATGATGGTCGTAAACAGATTCCATGTAATCCATCACGCCGTTGACCGCAGCAATCTGGGCATGGTCCGGTCCGGCCGGCGTGAACCGGAGGTCCGGCTTCAGTGCATTGAAGAAATGGCCCTGGTAAGGCAACTCGGCGTTGAGCCCCCGCTTCATGTACATCACACCCAGGTGGGGACCATATACCTTGTATAGCGAAAACAGGTAAATATCTGCACCCAGTGATGGAATGTCCGGTATGCCATGCGGGCAATAAGAAACACCATCAACGATCGCCAGGGCACCGGCCTCATGCACCAGGTCGGTAATCTCCCGAACCGGATTGATACTGCCCACGACATTGGAACAATGGGTAAAAGCCACGGCCCGTGTGCGGGGGCCCAACAACGCTTCGAGATCCATGGGATGAAGCTCCGCGGTTTCCGGATCGACACTCCACTCCCGTACCACGATGCCCTCGTCTTCCAGTCGGCTCCAGGCACCAATATTGGCCTCATGGTCCTGGTTAGTCACGATGACCTCGTCACCCGGCTCCAGTTCCTGTCGCAACGCCTGGGCAATCACGTAGGTGTTGATCGAGGTTGACGGCCCGAAATGGAGTTCATCCGTGCCGATATTCATCCATTCCGCCATGCGTTGTTTCGCGCTGTCCATTGCTTCACCGGCAATACGTGACGCCGGAAAACCGTAATAGGGTTGAACCTTTGTTTGCCGGTAATACTCGTTTAACTGGTCAATCACTTGACCGCAAGCGTAAGACCCGCCCGCGTTTTCGAAGTGGGCAAAACCTTCAAGTGAGGGTTCGCTGAAAGCGGGGAAAGAAGCGCGAATAAAGTCCAGATCAAGTGTCGTCATTTTTATCATCCCTGTGGCTGGCTGCGAAATATCATATCAGGACACAGACTCAGAAGGCAGGCTCGCTCTTCCCTGATTCAGGAACCCGCACGATGGTGGGGGAGCAGCGTTCCGGCGGCCCGTCAGGGCATCAGGATCGCGAGGGAAGTCCCGAAGGGACCCATGAGCCAGCGAAGCCGGCACCTAACACCCCGCCGGAGCGCTGCTCCCCCGCGATGCCTCAGGAATTGATGCCCGCCAGCGTGATGTACTTGATCTCCACGTACTCATCCATCCCGTACTTCGAGCCTTCACGACCGGTGCCGGATTCCTTCACGCCACCAAACGGCGCGATTTCGGTCGATAAAATTCCGTCATTGACGCAGACCATGCCATATTCCAGGCCCTCGACAACGCGAAAAACACGACCCAGGTCGCGGGCATAGAAGTAAGCCGCCAGGCCAAATTCCGTCGCATTTGACAACGCAATGACCTCGTCTTCAGTGGAAAATCTGAAGATGGGTGCTACCGGCCCAAAAATCTCTTCACTGGCGAACGCCATTTCATGGGTTACGCCGCTGACAATGGTGGGCTGATAAAACTGACCGCCCAGGCTATGACGGTTTCCGCCTTCAACGACGTTTGCACCTTTGTCCCGTGCATCAGCCAGCAACTCTTCGACTTTGCCGATCGCATCACTCGATATCATCGGTCCGATACTGACGCCGGCCTCTTCGCCACGCCCTACTTTCAACTCTTTTACCGCCGCCGTGAATTTCTCCACAAACTCGTCGTAAACGCCTTCCTGGACATAGACGCGGTTGGCACAGACACAAGTCTGACCGGCGTTGCGATATTTCGAGATCACTGCTCCGGTTACAGCAGCATCCAGATCCGCATCGTCAAAAACGATAAAGGGCGCATTGCCGCCCAGCTCCATGGAGACTTTTTTAACCGTCGAGGCGCACTGACGAATCAGGATCTTCCCGACCTCCGTTGAGCCGGTAAACGAAAATTTGCGTACCAGCGGACTCTCGGTCAGTTCTACTCCAACGCCACGTGAATCTGTTGTCGTGATGACATTGAAGACACCGGCCGGCACGCCTGCCTGGTCGGCTAAAACGGCCAGCGCGAGGGCGGACAGGGGCGTTTCCGATGCCGGTTTGATAACCACCGGGCAACCGGCAGCGAGTGCCGGCCCGGCCTTTCGGGTGATCATCGCGTTCGGGAAATTCCAGGGCGTAATCGCCGCCACTACGCCGATGCCTTGTTTAATGGTTAGAATACGGCGATCCGGCAGGTGGGTCGGAATGACGTCGCCATAGACGCGCTTGGCCTCTTCAGCAAACCATTCTATGAAAGACGCACCGTACATGACCTCACCCGCGGATTCGGCAAGTGGCTTACCCTGTTCGGCCGTCATGATTGCAGCCAGGTCGTCTTTGTTTTCCAGGATTAGATCGAACCAGCACCGGAGAATGGCCGAACGCTCCTTGGCGGTCTTCGAACGCCAGGCCGGCCAGGCCGCATCCGCCGCCTGGACTGCTTCCCGCGTGTCGGCAACACTCATGTCGGGCACATGTGCAACCAACGAGCCGTCGGCCGGGTTGGTGACTGAAAAGGTGGCGCCGCCTGTGGCTGAAACCCATTCGCCATTGACATAGGACTGTTCTCGTAAAAGCCCGGGGTTACGGAGATTCAAAAAAGTTTTTGATGTATCGCTCATGGGGATTTGTCCTGTGAATTTATTTGCCGGATAAAAGCATCGTATACAATTCAAACACAGATACAATAGTAGATTACGGTTCAAAAGAATCTCGTGGTTGATGAATGATGAATGACGTTTGTAAATTGGATTTTAAATTCCTGAGAAGCCAGGTGATTGGCGCTGATGCCCCTTTTACTACGCCCTTCGGGGAGCGTTTAATGGTTTACGCCGATTACACTGCGTCCGGCCGCTGCCTGGACCTGGTAGAGAAATATCTGCAAAACCTCCAGCGCATTTACGCCAATACCCATACCGAAGACGACATCAGCGGGCGCTCAATGACCCATTTGCTCGAACAGGCCGAGCATTCGATCAAAAAATCCGTTAATGCCGGCCCTGATGGCCGGATCATTTGTGTCGGCACCGGCGCAACCGGCGCGATCGACAAGTTACAACAGATCATCGGCGTTGCTTTGCCTCCGGCAACCCGACGCAACCTCACCAACATGTTGAAAGATCTGTTGGGTAAGGATGCAGACACCCGCTTTTCAGAGTACCTCCGGCAGCAACAGCCGGTGGTGTTTGTCGGGCCTTATGAGCACCACTCCAATGAGATTTCCTGGCGGGAAAACCTGGCAACGGTTGTCGAAGTCAACCTCGATAGCGATGGCGGCGTTGACCTGCAGCACCTGGAAAGACTGTTACAGGACCCGGCTTATCTCGGCAGGAAACGGATTGGTTCATTCTCCGCGGCCTCAAATGTCACCGGGATGCGCACGCCCGTCCATGAAATTGCCGCGTTGTTGCATAAACACGATGCCATTGCCTGCTTCGACTATGCCGCCAGTGCGCCCTATGTTGAAATCGATATGTGCCCTCCTGAGGGCAAATACGACGGTGATGCCTCACTTGATGCCGTCTTCATTTCTCCGCATAAATTCCTGGGTGGACCCGGCGCATCAGGCGTGTTGGTTTTCAAAGGGCACATCTACCAGAAAGACCTTCCGCCCAGCGTCAGTGCGGGCGGCACCGTTGATTATGTCGGCCCAACCAGCCAGGACTTTATCCAGGACATCGAAGAGCGGGAAAAAGCCGGAACACCCGGAGTGCTGCAAACCCTCAAAGCCGGAATGGCATTCCAGATCAAGGATCACATCGGGGTCGAAGTGATTGAAAAGCGCGAGAGTGAATTGTTGGAAAAAACCTTCGACCGCTGGCTCAGTAATCCCCGTATCGAGGTCATGGGAAACCCTGACCCGGACCGGCGCATCAGCATTGTCTCGTTCAACCTGAAGGACCATCGCGGCAAATACCTGCATCCGAAGTTCGTGACCACACTGCTCAATGATCTGTTCGGCGTTCAGTCACGGGCCGGTTGCTCCTGCGCCGGACCTTATGGACACCGCCTGCTGGACATCGGTTTTGAAAAATCCGAACAGTACCGCAAATGGATCACCAAGGGTTTTTCAGGCATAAAGCCCGGCTGGTGCCGCATCAGCCTGCATTATGCGATGGATGATATTGAGGTCGATTACATTCTCGATGCCATAGAATTTGTCGCTGAACAGGGCTACCGGTTTTTGCCCCTGTACAACTTCGACATGGCCACCGGCGCCTGGCTGCACAAAGCCGATTGCGTTTGCCTGGAAGGCTTTTCACTCGATGATGCACTCAATTGCCGGGGATATCAGTCGCGCGCCCTCAGTGAAGGCGAGCGCAAACACCTCTATTTCGCTTACCTGGCCGAGGCGCGACAACTTGCCGATACCCTGGCCTCCGAACAGGCGCCGGATGAGCACCGCCTGGAAGATGAACTGGAAGGGCTTAAGTTCTTCTCGGTGCCGGAAGCCAGCGTATCCTGCTAGTCTTCCGTCACCGGACCGGTGTTTACCCGACTCATGTCACCACCAGTCAATGCCAGTACTTTCGGGTCCATTACGCGGCGCCAAAGAGGCGGTAGGTAAGAGAGCAGAAACATGCCGAAATAGCCGCTGGGCAGTTGTGGAACATCGTCAAAGTGGCGCAATGACTGATACCTGCGCGCGGCGTAGGCGTGATGATCGGAATGTCTTTCAAGATGAAATGTCACCAGGTTTGAAGCCAGGTGATTGGCGTTCCATGAGTGTTGGGGCTGGCACCTGACGTAACGGCCATCGGCCCCTTTCTCTCTTAAAAGACCATAGTGTTCGATGTAGTTTGCACTGGTCAACTGCCACCAGGCGAACGCAACCTGGATCAGCAGGAACGGCAAAATGACCGGGCCAAAAGCCAGCACCAGGCCACCATAAAGCACCAGCGATACGGCGTATGACTGCAACACGCCGTTGCGCGGACTCCATGCACCAAAACCCAGGCGCGACAGTCTTTCCCGTTCGAGTCGCCAGGCCCGGCTCAGACCGCCGGGGATTTCACGCAGAGCGAAACGGTAAATGCTTTCGCCAAACCGCGAACTCGCACTGTCTTCGGGGGTCGCAACCTCAGCGTGGTGCCCCGCATTGTGTTCCATTGAAAAGTGTCCATAAAAAGGCACCGCCAATACGAGCTTAGCCGCCCATTGGTCTGCGGTATTTTTCTTGTGGCCAAGTTCGTGCCCGGTATTGATCCCGAAACCGCTGATGACACCGACCGTCAGGCTGATGGCAAACAGGCCGGAAAGACTGAGATCGGTGTTGGCAACAAACCAGGCCCCAGTGACCAGGATGAAGAAGTGCAGCGGCACCGTGAGGTGATTAAGAAAACGGTAGTAAGGGTCCGCCTCCAGCAGGGGAACCACTTGCTCCGGCGGATTACTGCGGTCATTCGGAAACAGGTAATCAAGCAGGGGAATCAGGGCATATAGCGAAACCAGTGGAATCCAGAGTGTCCATTCCGCGCCCGTCCACCCCATCAGGCCGATTGCCACCAGCGGTATCAAGGGAAACAACACCGATAGAAGCCATAAATAGCGCTTTTTATCGACATAGCTGATCGGGCCCAGCCCGGGGTCATCGATAGTGAAGGTTTTCATGGGTTCATGATGCAAGCCGGCATGAGCAGGAAACAGCGTGAATGTTGACAATATATGGTCATTAAGTGTCATATACAGAATTAATGGACATTAAAGACCAATATTCGCACTGGCACATGCCGGCAGCCTATCTGAATGTGTTCCTGCAGCACGCGGCATCGGAGCAGCTGCCCGTTGGCCCGTTACTGGCAGGCACAGGGCTGAGCGCAGACGACCTGTTACAGGCAAACCAGGCCGTGAGTTTTAAACATATGCGGCAAGTAATGGCCAACGCGACGCGCCTGCTGGGGCCGGGTTGGCACCTGTCACTGGCGCATCGCCTGACCACGCCTTCGCACGGGCCGTTAGGTTTTGCCGCAGTGACCGCCCCCGACTTTCGCGCGGCTGTTGATGTGCTTTTGAGGTTTATCGGAATACGTGGACCCTTCCTGTCACTGGCAGGCGCCGTCGAAAATGAACGGTTTGTTATTCGTCTGTTCGAGACAACGGACCTGGGGGATGAACAACAGGCGCTGGTCGAGCTGGCTCTGCTTACGATTCAGAACCTGCTCGAGCGACCGCTGGGGCGTGAACTAGATGGCGCGCAGATTTCTTTTGCCTGGTCACCACCGGCCTACGGCGATCGACTTTCGATGGCGTTCAGGCCCCGCCTGAAATTCAATACCGGCAATCATAAACTGAGTTTTCCGGCCGACTGGCTGGATGAACCGTGTGTGCTGCACGATGAAGCCATGCACCGCTATCTGCTGATGCGTTGCGACGAGGAGATGCGGGCCGTGTCAGGATTCTTTCCCGCCGAGATCGCCGTGCGCCAGGCGCTGCTGGCCCGGCCGGAACACCTTCCCGGCCTGAAGGAAATTGCCAGCGACCAGAATATTTCACCAAGGACGCTGATCCGGCGATTAAAGCAGGGCAAGACGTCCTACCAGGCCATTCTGGAAGATGTTCGCAAAACGCTGGCGATTGACTACCTGTTGCGGTCTGATATGACCATCAACCGCATTGCTTATCGCCTGGGTTACCAGGATCCTTCTAATTTCGGCCGGGCGTTTCGTGCCTGGTTCGGACTCTCACCGGGGCGTTACCGCCGGGCAAAAAAACCCTAACCACAACCCTCGAAGCCGTCAGAGTCCATCTTGGCTTCATAAGGTCCGGCAACGTCGCTGCCAGGTGTCAGGCTGCCTTTAACGCCATCCCAGTCTTCCGGCTGAATCTGTACCATCCAGTTAGCGTAGGGGTCTTCATTCGCCAGCCCGGGGTTACTCAGAAGTGCTTCATTAACCCCAAGGACTTCGCCGCCGGCTGCCGACTTGGCAGGACCAACCCACTTGCCGGATTCAACCGTGGCACAGGACCTTCCGGCACGAACTTTACGACCGACTTTCTTTGGCGTAAACGCAACCAGTTGGCCGGCCATGGCCGTGGCGATCGTCGTCATCCCGAGTTTTACCGTGCCGTCACCGACCTCTGTAAACCAGATATGGTTGTCCACGTCATAAAGTAAGTCATCTGGAAGATTGCATCCGCGAACCGTAGGCATAATCAGGATCTCCTAAAAGTTAAAGTAGTAACTATTACTGGGCATTCGTATTTACGTCAACTGTTTCCCTTAGAGGTTTTGACGCACAGCAAAATTCGCCCAATTGTTCGGACTCCATCTTGCCGCTGGTAAACAGGTAAAGGTGATTGGCAACCATCGCCATCATGCGCGCCCGCTGGGGTGTTTCCGGGTCATCCGCTTGCAGCGTGACCAGGTTGTAGTGATAGACCAGTTCCCGGCAGGTTTCACGACAGGCATTGAAACTGGGCTCTTTGTCAGCACCCTGGCGATGCAACGCCAGCAGGCGAAAGCCTTCTCGCAGGTCTGAGGTTGGCTCCTTGCCTTTGGCCAGCACCCACTGCTCCAGGGTTTGCTCACCCAGGGCCAGTAACTCGGGTGCATCCGACGGCACCGGTGGCTTGGCGATCAACACATCCAGTCGTCGACCGATATCAACCAGGCTGGTCACGCCAGTCCTTTTTTCTTAACGAAGTCAAAGGAGTCCGAAACGTTTTCATGCAAGCCGACTTTCTTTGGCTTCAGCCCCATGGCCAGTCCCAGCAATTGCGTGAAATAGATAATTTTCACATTACTTTTGATCCCCAGCGTCTTCTCGGCGCGAATCTGATGCATTTCCAGGCCGCTGTGACAGGTCGGGCATTCGGTAGCAATCACCTCGGCGCCTGCTGCTTCGGCCGTTTGCAGAATATTGCTCACCAGCCGGGTGGATGTATCGCTGTCGGACAAGGTGTGTGCACCGCCGCAACAAGCCGTCTTCAGTGGGAATTCAACATTCTCTGCGCCCGCCGCTGACAACAAATCGTCCATGAAGTGGGGTTTTGAGGTCGACTCTGACCCCGGACCAGCGTCTTTCTCAGGAAAAATGTGCCGCGGCCGCGTATACATACAACCGTAGTAGTTTGCGATTTTGACCCCTTCCAGCGAGTTCTTCACGCGTTCTTTAAGGCCTTCCTCGCCGATGGTGTCCTTCACCCAGTCCAGCGCGTGGATGGTTTCCACCTGCCCGGCCTGGTAAGTCTCGTGACCTGCTTTCTTAGAAAGGCGATCAACAACTTCCTTCGACTTGTCGTCGTTGCTCAGATCATACTCCGCCTTCTTGAGATTGTGATAACAGCCGTTGCAGGGCGCCATGACCACGTCCATATTCATCTTGTTGGCCGCAATCGACATCACGCGTGATGAAAGGTAAGTCTGAATTTTTGGATCGATGTTCTTTACTTCCATCGCGCCACAGCAGTTCCAGTTATCGACCTCCTTCAGCTTCAGGCCCAGGTTTTCTCCCAACGCCTTGGTTGAGCGATTGTATGCGTGACCGCTTCCTTCAAGTGCACAACCCGGGTAGTAGGCGACTTCCTGGTACTTTTCTTTCTTTGATTTCACGTTTTCGTCGGACATAAGTTTGTTCCTGCATTCGGGCAACGCTTACTTGGTTGCTCCGGCCTCCAATTCTGCTTCCGCCATTTTGACGAGGTCATCCAGCCCTAATGCGCTGCGATGATGTGCGTCCTGCTCAGCAACGTATTCCCTGATCGCATCACGTGCACCGGACCAGCCACTGGTTTTGGGAGTGATGAAATTGGCCAGCCCCATGCGGGTCATCATGCCGATCGGCATATTACGCAGCATGCGTTTAACCATCTCGACCAGCCACGGTTGAGCCAATGCCTGGCCGGTTTGCTTGAAGAAACGCTTGATGGTGCGACCGTCCTCGATCTTTCCGGTTGCAATCACCTGTTCGCTGAAAATTTCGTCGAAAATGGTGGAGTGGGATTTTGGCGTGTGGCCCTTGAGCTCCAGCCAGTGCGCCGTCGCCTTCATCACCCCTTCCGGTACAACGTCACGGGGACAAGCGTAAGTGCACTTGTTGCACGAAACGCACTGCCAGATGATGTCCTTGTCGCGCAGCAACTCGGATTCCATGCCCGTCCGAATCAGGTAAATCCAGTAACGGGGATTGAAATCCTCGTTGATCGCGTGGACCGTGCAGGAGTTGGTGCAGGAACCGCACTGCCAGCATCGGTGGATGAATTCACCACCGGGCAGAGCAGCAATTTCCTCTTCCATCGCCTCGTTGTAGTCCGTGAGCACGCGGCTTTCAATAAAGGTGCTCCAGTGACCGGAAACATCCACGCCTTCAACTTCAAGGTTTTCGTGAACCTGCAGGTTCTCGGGGCGGATCAGGGATTTTTCATGAATGGGCATCGTTCAATCCAGCAAATTCGTATCTTCAATCACGAAAGCCTCACCATTAATGGCTTTCAACCGTGTGCGACCGCTGCCAGCCTTTACGCCGTCAAGACCCAGCAGTCTGCGCGTGTGTTCCATCGGGTCGCCAGGTGCAGAAAAGTCAGCCCGCAGGTAAACCCCGCCCTGGGCTGCAATGTAGTCTGCGTAAATCTTGGCGCACAGCAAATCTATGTACCAGGGCACGTCACGAAAGACCCCGTTTTCGGTCAGAAACTGGCTGAGCTCCTCGCGCAGCATCAGGTACGTGGCGTAACCGTCATCGACATTAATCGTGATATTGTCGACTTCTTCATCAAACCATATTTCCCGGATTACTCCCGTATTGGCCTTGCGATCCCAGACCCAGCGTGACATCAGGGGATAACGTTCGGGATCGACGCCGTGCAGGATTTCCGTTGCCAGGTCGCGGACCCAGCGGTGCTTTTTGTCCTGCGGAAAGCGGCTGCAGAAAGCAGCGATACGGGCATCAGTGGTCGATGTATCTTTAATACCGTCCAGTAGCTGGACGATCGCATCAACCATTGCATCGTAGTCGGGTTGTTCCAGGTAGGGGCCAATGCGGCGGCGAACACTCGCCATGAACGCACAAAGACCCTTGAAGGTATCCAGCGGCAAATCACCCGGGTGTCCCTGGCCCAGGGCCTGCTGGAACATCCGGCTCTTCAGCTTCAGCGCGTCCGTCCAGTACTCAATACCGCCCTGTGCGTCTGTACCCGATATCAGGGTTTCAAGTGCACGTTTCAGAATCGGGCCACTGAGCTCCAGTTGCGGTCGCACCAGCGGTTCCGGCACCCGGGGCTGCATCGATTTGAAGAGAGACACCACGCGCTTTGCTTCCTAGCCCACCAGCCGGGCGGAAAGTTGGCGCTGTTCCAATACGGCCATCGCCGCAGCTTTACCCTGCGCAATGGAATCGTCAATGGTTTCTGGGCCGGTGGCTGCGCCTGCGACAAAAATTCCGGCCTTGTTGGTCAGACCTGAAGCGCTGTAGCTGTTGGCCTTGCCAATGTAACCGTGTGGTTCAAGGTCTACACCGAAGATATCAGACAGGCTCTTGTTGTCGACGTTTGGATCCATCCCAATGGCATGAACCACCATGTCGAATGGAATGGTTATCGGTCGTTTGACCAGCGTGTCTTCACCCTTGACGATGAGCTTTTCGCCATCGGACGTGACTTCAGCGATACGCGCCTTGATGTATTTGACTTTGAATTCTTCCTGGCTCTTCCAGTAGTACTTGGTCTCGTACAGGCCGAACGTGCGGATATCCATGTAGTAGATGTAGACATGGCAGTCAGGTAATTCTTCGCGAATCTCCATCGCCATGTTCGCAGAGACCGTGCAACAAATCTTGGAACACCACTCACGACCAATTTGCCGGTCACGTGAACCCACGCACAGCAAGATGGCTACGCGTTTGGGCTTGCGGCCATCGGAAAGGCATCGCACGCCCTTGCCGGATGAGATCATCTGCTCAACCTGGGTGGTGGTCACCACATCAGGGTAGGTACCAAAACCCCATTCAGGCTTGTTCGCAGAGTCAAAATGGGTGAACCCCGTGGCCAGAATGGCAGCCGAGACATCAACCGTTTCGCCATTGGACAGGCTGGCGGTGAAATTGCCGGCCTCACCGCTGAAATCGGTAACCGAGGTCTCGGTTTTTACTTCAACCAATTCATGACCCGCTGCCCGTTCGACCATGCCGCCGATCGCGTCCCTGGCCCATTCGCCCGATGGAACCAGTTTGGCGTAACCCTCCAGGATAGGCGCTCCCCCCAGTCGGTCTTCTTTCTCAACCAGGATGCATGCCTGCCCGAAGGTGGCCAGTGAGTGTGCTGCGGCCAGTCCAGCCGGTCCGCCTCCTACAATCAGGATTGGTTTTGACATGATGCTCAGCTCTGTTCAGTGTTCAAATTAAAGTGTCTCGTTTACCTGCTCCCGCTTTCAGCGAAAGGCGGCTTCACTCGACTGCGTTCATTATTCGCCTGCTGCCAATTTTTTAATTGGCGTAAACCCGGGTCCGGAAGTAATGGCCAGTCGCGGGTCATAAAGGCTGTCGTAGTTTCCAGCCTCAACTTCTACCAGGTAGGCCTCGAATTCCGCTTTCTTGGCCTGCCAGTCAATTCCCATTTTTTCCATCAGGGTCTCAGTGGCTGTTGCGTGCCAGTGGGACTGCACGATCTTGTAGGGATGCGCACCACAAGCCAGCGCGGCGAACTGAACGTCCGCAATCACCGGCAGGTTGTAATCCTTGCCTGCAGCCTTGCCGATCCATTGGTTTTTATCCAGTGTGGTGATACACCCGGTATCGTGACCAATCATCACATCGGCGTTAGCTTCTTCCACTGCTACCTTGATCTTTCGGTCGATTGAAAAGGAACGGGTAAATTCACGCTCGGAAATAATATGACGGAAACCAAAACCGCAGCAGTCATACCAGGTGGAATAATCAATCACCTGCGTTCCCAGGGCTTCCATGATTCCGGTGGAAACAGCAACCCGGTTTCCGCCCAGGATATTGTCATCATAGATAGCGTCTTGCGGAACCATCTTGTAGACATGACAGGCCGGGTGGATGGTCGAACGGATATTGCTCACATCAATGGTCTGGCGCGCTGCAATATCGTCGCGCATCATGTGAACCCACTCGGAATAGTGGACGATCTCTTCCGGGATCAATAGCTTGCCATCGACCAGGCGGCCCAGTTTACCAAGTATTTTCTTGACGCTTTCGCGCAACTCGGCAGAGTGCAGCAGGTAAGCACGCACCTCCTTGTAGTTGCCAAACGAAGTACCACAATGGACCAGCGGATAAAAATACCCGTCCGGCAAGCCCTGTGCGCGGGCCGAGACATAAGCCTGGTGGAAGTTACGTAAAAAAACGGCGGCCAGGCTTTGAATATTGCCGATACCGGAACCGTGGTAGTTCCAGGCCGTACAGGATGTCTGGTCGGTTTCATCCAGGTACTTGATGTCCATTTCGTTCATCAGCCACAACAGCGATGCCGGATAACCCGGAATGTTGCCGCACTGACCACACGACTTATGGTGCCAAAGCTGGTTGGTCGGAACTTTCTTGTCCCAGCCATAAATGGTTTTGGCTATCCTGGGTTGGTGTTCATCACCAATTCTGTGGACAACGATTTCACCGTCTTTCTCCAGTTCCCACATCGCATCTCGAACATCTTCGACGCGGTCCTTGTTGACTTCCATGGAGCGTTTGTTGATGACCTGTTCCACCCATTGGGTTGCCGTCTGGGCATCTTCCGGACTCAGGTTGGAATCACGCCACTCGGGGCCATGACCGGTAAAACGTTCACCATTACTCATCTTGCTCGTCCTCCCAGTCTTCCAGGTCTTCGCGCTTCTCGTCCATGATGTCCAGAATCACGTCGTATAAGTTTTCATCGATGGTCTCGAGCTGATCGAGCACACCGGTTTCTTCCCAGATCGTATACAGCTCAACCGAGGTAGTCAGGTTAACTTCCCAGGCCGTAGTGACCGTGTTGAGCGTTGGCATCGGGATAGCCTGTCGCAATACTTTCAGCGGGGCATTAATCTTGGAAATATTCGGACCCCAGTCCGGAAATCCGTCCGCGTTGATCATGTCCGGCGAAAGCTGGTTACCGGTGGATATCAGCTTGAGCATGACCCGGCTGAATGGCCGCAGTACATTCTTTGCTGATTCCATTCCATGCTTGATCGCCGCTTCACGCATCAGCATGATCAGGCCGCCCGGAGAGTTATTAAAGGGACAACGCGCCGCACAGGTATAACACTGGGCACAGGCCCAGATTTTTTCCTGCATCGCGTCGTAGATGCCCTCGAGGTTCTCCGTCCAGAGCAACTGCACGATTTCACGCGGACTGAAATCGTAATAATGAGCCGCCGGGCAGGTTGCCGTACAGATTCCGCAATTCAGGCAACCATTGAGTTCATGATCGAAACGAATATCCGCCTGGATATCCTGGAAAATTTCTTCCATCTCGGGCCTGCCGATAGCCGGGCTATCGGAAACGGGATCACCGATAAATTCCTGTATTCTGCTCGTGTGCGCGTGAGCCATGTCGCTCCTCTTAGTACGTCAATACCTTGCAGTCCTCTTCCATGACTTCCTCGATCAGGTGCGCGCCACCAACGATCCCTTCGCATTCGGGTATCAGGTCGTCTGTGGTCATGTCGAAAAGGTCAAGGTTAGGGGAACAGCAGTAAAATTTAGCGCCTGCTTCGTGCGCGTCCTGGATGAACGAATAGACCGATTTAGGAGATCCTTCCTTCACAAAAAGTTTCTCTGCGACACCCTTCTTCATGAGACGCCCGGATGTTGCGGTACAGATCACGTCCACTTCATATTCCATGGCGGCTGCGACCGTCGCCTGGAAAATTGGGGCACCGAGTTCCTCGCCGTTACGGGTGTCTGTGTTGGCCATCACGATAATTAATTTTTCCGCCATTTTTCCGCCTTCCTGTTTTCGTGGATCAACAATATTACGTTAGTCTAATGTAATAATCCAATATTAGCACCAGCTTAAGTAAAATGATGTGGTCTAACCCTTTAATAGTAATGGAATGCGCCTGCGTTTTTGCATCAAACCCGTCACCTTGATGATCCCGGTCATAATGGGAACCAAAGCATCCTCAATTTCCTTTGACATGACCTGCAGGCGCTGTAACAACGGCGCGGGGTTATCCGGAGATTCTTCGAACTCCATGATCAGATCTTCGGCCATCGCGGTTTTAAATCCTGGATGACCAATAAAGCCCAGCGCATTTTTTCCCAGCTGGAAAACAGCTGGGCGAGCCGACGCATCCTCCGCCAGCACAACGGCTTGTGCCGGAAGCACCGGCCGATCGCGCATATAACTGACGTGCGGGAACCGCTCTGGCAGAAATCCGGCCAGGGCATCCGTTTTTACACGCTGAGCGTAACCGACCTCAAATGCCAGGTCGGCCTGGGTCGAACTACCTCCGCCAGCGATCGCAAGAACCTGTGCACCGAGGCCCATGCCGATAACGGGTTTTCCCTGGTCCAGCATATCGCGGGTCAGTTTTACTTCCTGCTCCAGGCCGGGAACATCCCTGCCACCCGCGCTACCCCAGGGCCCACCGCCCATCAGAAACAGGCCATCGCAGACATCACCGGATTGCGGCAACATACCCTGCTCGGTAAATGGCCGGAAATACCTGAACCGGATCCGCCTGCCCTCCAGGTGATCTTCCATTAACCCCAGGTAATCTGCGGAGGTGTGTTGAATGATGTTCAGGGTATTCATTCCACCTCCGTCGCATCATTGATGGCCGCGATAAAGTCGTCCGGAGAAACCGAAAGCACTTCTACATCTGCTTGCTCGAAAAAGTCCTGCACGGTTTTTTCCATGTCATCCAGGAAAATGCCGCGCAAGCGCGACTCCAGGTCGAAGATCACGCGCGGCGGCGTGACAAAAAAGTCCCCGGTAATCAGGGCCTCACGAATACGGTTTTGCGCGGGGCCCTCCAGCCTGAGGTAAACGGTGATGGTTCCACCAGTGGCCGCATGCTGTCCGGTAAGTCGACCGCGTGCAGCTTCAGGCTCGTCGATATCACCGACAAATTCATCCGTACCGATTTCTTCGCGATACAGTACTTCAGCATTAGATCGCTCTTCTTCCGTCAACTCGCCCATGTTCAGATCCAGGCTGAATCGATCCGCAAAAGCCCGGGCGAGCTTCGACTGAATCTCCGGTAATCCGGGCGTGTCCGACCCTTTTAATTCACGCAGCGTCACCACGCGTTGCTCGACAGAATCGAGTTCGCGCTTCTCCAGCTTGGCGCGGGGGACGTGTAAAGCGGACACCATAACCCGGGGGTTCATATCAACCAGGACGGTGCCCTGGAAGAACAGGGTGTCACCGTCGAAAAATCCGCCTGTTCCACTGATCTTTCTGCCGTCGACCTCGATATCATTGCGTGGCCGGAACCGTGCAGTGACCCCCAGGCGGCTGATTCCATCGGCGGCTGCCTCACAGATTTCCCTTGTCAGGTCCGGCAGGTTATTGACGCCCAGTGTCTTGCGATCAAAAACCAGCTCCCAGCCCAACAAGCCCGGCTCCATGAAAATCGCGCCACCACCGGTAATGCGCCGGGCGATTCCTATCTCGTTTTCCCGGCAATAGCTGAGGTTAATTTCCTGCTCGAGTGCCTGGTGCCTGCCAACCAATGCAGTCGGCGGAAAGCGCAGAAAGCGCAACGTATCGGGCACCTTCCCCTGTTGATGAGCTTCGACAATGGACTGGCCAATCGCGATATTGAGGCGCCCTTCCATGACCCCGGTATCCAGAACCCGGAATGGCTTCATGTCAGTCGGCTTTGCGGTCTCAGACAAGGCGGTGTGGAATGTCCAGTTGCTTGCGGATTTTCTTGATGTCCTTCTTGTCCGGCTGGAACGGGTAGCTGGCAATGTCACTGGGGGGCGAGTCACCATAAGGCCGGTCGCATGCAGAGATGTCTTCCTGCACCTTGCCCGGGCAACCAGAGGTCCGGAACGCCAAACCCGAGTTGATAATGTCATCCAACTCACCCTGCGGCAGACCAAAATTCACTAACCGGCCCTGGTCATCAAATTTCATATGATCAATACGGGCTTCGCAGTAATCGATCAGGTAGCGTCCCAGCTGGACGCGGCGCCACTGGTCACGGGGCGTTGCGGGGAGATGGTCCATCAGGGAACCTTCCTCGGGAAAGAAGCAGAACATGTGATTGTGCCCGCCCAGGTCAACCACTTTCTGCACCAGGCTCAGCATCTCGTGTTCGGTCTCACCCATGCCGGCGATGATGTGAACACCGAACTTCTCAGGTCCAAAAATATCCCGCGCATCCAGCAGAATTTCCCAGTACTTGGACCACTTGTGGGGTGACTGTACGCCTTTGCCCCGGGTGCGGTCGAATAAATCGGGGGTTGCAGCATCAAGTGCCACCGTAAAAATTTCAGCGCCCAGGTCTTTCAGGTTTTGCACATCCGTGCGTTGCATGGTGGTCGGGTTGGAGAGGATCGAAACAGGGATGGTCGATGGGTCGATTCGGTCGGTCCACTTTCTCAGTACTGCAACGGTGTCATCGTCCGACCGGGGGTGCGTGATCATGGAAATACACATGCGGTGAAACGGGCTGTTTTCTCCGTCTTTGGCAACCTTGTCGATGATCACGTCCATCGGCACGGCAGGCCAGTCCACACGGATGAAATTCCGGTCGGCATAATCACGCTCGGCTTCGCGGTGCCGGGCCAGGCCGCAATAGGCACAGTTTGCCCGGCAGCCTTCCGGGTAAGTCAGTAACAGGTTCAGGCAACGCGTGCAGGAGCAACGGTACATTCTTCCATTGGTCAGGCCGAGGGTGATCGCAGCGGCAGTTGAGAGTTGAACATATTCCGGAGAGCGCATATGAGGCGTCAGAATATTGTAATCCGGGCGGTACAGGCCTTCAGGCTCAATGTCCCGGGACTTAACCGGCGCGCCATTTTGCATTGATTTTGGCGTTTTCAGCGGCAGGCGCGGTTCCATGGATTCATAGGGGTTGAAGTCCAGGCCGTCACGTCCTTTCTCAGCGGGTTGAGCACCTTCGGTTTTTACACAACTCATAATCTTTTCTCCAAAAAATCCTGGTCAGGCTGCGCAACTCGTGCTTGCCATGGTCGCAATATTGTTGGTCACGCTGTTCTCGCCGAGCTTGATCGAACAACAGGCATGGGCCTGGTGAAACGGCCGGCCGATGGTGTCGGCCACAGCGACCGCGCCATCGGCGGGAAAAGCGATTCCGTCTAATCCAGCCATCACGGCGTAAGCATCGGTCACCCGTTTATGCATGCCCGGCGGGCGGGCGCAGCCCAGCAGCACTTGCCGGTCTGGCAGGCGGCGACGCGCTTCGAGGAAGATACGCCCGACATCGCGGGTCCGGGGGGTCACAAAGGTGCCGGGCTTGGCGTAAAACGGCATGATGACAACCAGAACGAGGGCCTTGGTATCGTAACGGCTGAGGATATCCAGCGCGTTTTCCTCCCCGAGGATGTGACCGTAATGCAGGCCAATAACGATGTGTGGCGATATTTGCATGGATGTAGAACACAGGGCCTCCACCGTCGCTTCGAAGTCGGCGACCGGCCGGTCCAGGTGGTATACCTCCCGGATGGTTTCCTCGGCGCCAATAATATCCAGCATCGCGACATCAACCCCGGCAGATTCCATTTCTTTGGCGCCGGCATGATCGGTTAAGGCCGTATGAATGGCGATACGCAGATGCGGAAAATCCCGTTTCAGCTTTTCAACCACCGGGTAAAAACGTGAATAACGGATTTCATTTCGCTTGTTGGAACCCCCGGAAAGCAGGAAGCCCTGCAGGCCTTCTGTTTCAATTAGGTGACGGACTTTTTTGTCGAGCGCTTCCGGCTTGGTGGCCGGAATCATCGGTTCAAGAATCTTGGCCTCACAATGATCACACATCAAGGCGCAACCACCGGCGGTTATGGAAAAGGCGGGAAAGGTGTTCTTGCCACAGCCTTGCAGCTCAGAACTTTCATATTCCTTGAACGTCGGGGTAGAAAACCGGACGATACGGTTTTCGTTGGCTGGTGCCGCCCGCTCCATCTCCGCGACAAGCGCGGCGTCGAAATCGGCGTCTTCGAATTCTTCTATACCTTTCAGGGATTCAAGCCATGTCATAACAGTTCCAGATTATAGTCAGTGCAACACGCAAGCGGGAAGCCTCTCGACCTCTTTTCGGACCGGACCGGTATTGGGCAGATCCTCAAGATGGGTCAGCCAGCGTTCGGGCACTTCGTCCTCATCAATCAAATCGCTTTGGAGACCGCGCAAAAACGTACACGCCGCCGGAGGCAAAACCTCGGGGATCTGTCGGCCACTCAAACGTCCCCATAAGCCACCCCAGCATCGCACAACGGTCCACGGATTATAACCACCGCCACCCAGTACGACCGAGCGGTCGCAAACAGTGACCAGTTTTTCCACTGCTGCCCAAAGCCCCACATTACTCAGGGCCAGGCGGGAAAGCGGGTCTCCATCCAATCCGTCAGCACCGCAGGTTACCACCAGTGCCTGTGGATCGAACCCGTCGGCCAACGGCAAAACCGCCTGGTCCATCAGGTATTCCAGCTCGCTGTCATTGAAACCACGCGGCACCGGCAAATTTCGCGCTGCGCCATCTGCCCGGTCTTCAACCAGTCCGGAATGCGGCCAGCGCTTTTCCTCGTGAATCGAAACCGTAAGCACGCGCGGGTCTTCGGCGAATGCGTCCTGAACGCCATCGCCATGGTGCGCATCCAGGTCTACGTACAAGACACGCTCGATACCCTGGTCGAGAAACATCATGATCGCAAATACCGGATCGTTGAAGTAGCAGAAACCACTGGCACGGTCCACCCGGCCATGATGGGTTCCTCCGGAAGGGTGAAATACAACGCGACCACTCATCGCAAGCTCAGCCGCCAGGACCGAACCGCCTACAGCCGTGGAGGCTCGCTTGAACAGGCCCGGAAACAACGGGTTTTCCATGGTTCCTATCCGGTAGCGCTCACGTACCGCCTTGTCTACAGAGCCCCTGGCGTCTGCCGCCATCAAGGCCTCTACATAATCGGAGTGGTGAAATTGTGTGAGTTGCTCGAAACTGGCGCGGGGGCTGTCACGATATTGTTCGTGGTCAAACCACCCCAGCATCCGGCAAATATCCACGACGCCCGAAACGCGAACGATGGACAGCGGGTGGTGCTTTCCGAAAGCTGCCTCACGGTACACATCACTTCCCACGAAAAGCGCCTGTTGGTTGTTTTTCGAGCCGCTGAAATTCATAGATCGACCATAGTATTCGATTTTACTAATAAATGAAAACTGTATATAATATTGGAATCCTCACTCCAACTTTTTTCCGGAGGCACTACGACCATGTCAGAAGAAGCAGGCGGCAACGCAATTGATCCCAACACCATGTCTATCATCGTCACCAAGGGCAGTCTTGATTGGGCTTATCCCCCCTTCATCCTGGGTACGACGGCCGCAGCGATGGGCCTTGATGTAACAATGTTCTTCACCTTTTACGGCCTGCCTTTATTGCTGGAAAAGATGGATTTGAAAGTCACGCCACTTGGCAACGCCGCGATGAAGATGCCAATGATGGGCGGTCATATGGTCATGCCCAATATCGTCGCTGCCATTCCGGGTGTCGACGCAATGGCGTCAAAAATGATGAAAAACCTGATCAAGAAAAACGGCGTTGCATCAATTGACGATCTGCGTGAATTGGCAGTAGAGGCCGATGTCCGTATGATCGCATGCCAGATGACGATGGATCTTTTTGACTACCAGGCTGACCAGATGATCGACGGAATTGAAGTAGGCGGCGCCGCCACCTATATTGAAGTGGCCACCAAGTCACACATTAACCTGTTCATCTGATCCGGTTTAATCCCTTTACCCAACAGGAAAACGAAATGGCTGATAAAGTACTCGACGCGAAAGGACTGAACTGTCCACTCCCTATTTTGAAAGCAAAGAAGGCTCTGAAAGACGTGCCGGATGGTGGGACACTTGAGGTGCTCTCTACTGATCCTGGCTCCGTAGCCGATTTTCAGGCTTTCTGCCGTACGACCGGTAATGAACTGGTAGAACACAGTGAAGAAGGGGGTGTTTACACCTTCCTGATTCGCAAAACTTAGAAGTCCCGGGGTCACTAAAGAAAACGGCCAGCTTTCGCTGGCCGTTTTTTTATACTTTTTTTAGCCGTATCAGAAGCGCCAGCTGTAACTCGCTTCTGCTTCCCATTGATACATTTCGAATTTAACAGTCTGCGTCGGGTCAAAATTCTGTGGCCCGGTCACGCTCTTATTCGGCGCATACATGAAAGACATATTGAATTGTCTGCCAGGTGTCCTTTCCAACGTGAAACCGGCCGTCAGATGTGACTGAATCGTTGCAGGTGCGAGGATGTTAAAGGTCATCTGGCTCTTGGGTATCGGCTGTTTTCCGTAGCTGTAACCGAATCGCCAGGTCCAGTCTTCACCAGCCTTCCACCTCATCCCGGTCTTGAAAACGGTAGAGTTGTCCCAGCCAAAACCTGCGCCGTTGTCACCACCCAGGCAGCTGGACAAGTCCATACCACCCTGGCCCGCGGTTGGGCAGGAAAAAATTCTCTGGATCGAGTTACCAACCGCATCGACCTGGCTGAACCAGATGTAATCAATATCAAAATTCAGGGCAATATTGTCGCTGGCCTGAAAAGTCATACCAAATTTCAGGTTGGCAGGAATATCAAAATCGCCCTGGTTGGCAAACAGGTCAGAGTAATCATCAAATTCATTCATCCAGATCTTGGTCTGGTAAGACAAGCCGATGGAAAACACGTCGGAAAGAGGCGCGTGCAAACCAAATTTCAGGCCGGCGCCGAATGACCAATCTGTCCCATTATTGGACAGGGAGTCAGGCATGGCCATGCCACCACTGGCTGCGAAAGTCTCTGTGAAACCGGCGAAAGAGTTAACGCCTTTGATTTTGATCATCTGGGCAACCACCACGGCCGAAACGCCCAATGACAGTTTAGGATTGATTTTCTTGGCCCAGGTGATGTCCAGGAAAGCCTGGTTCAGATTAACGCCCGCTTTTCCAGCGCCATAAGTGCCCTCGAAAGTCATCGGACCCGAGGGGCCCATTGGGCCGTCCGGATCAAAAGTGGCTGTGCCACCATTCCAATCGGTATTCATGCCACCGTGGCCATAGAAAGCCAGCGCCCATGCACTATCATTCGCCAGTTGCCAGCTTTTGGCAATATGCGGAATCACGAAGTAATTGCTGTCGCTCTTGATTCTGTTCGGACCAATCGTGAATGCACCGCCGTTACCGTTTGCCAGGCTTTCAGAGGTCTCGTATTTACGAATCGGGCTGAACAGGGCGGCACCAACAATAAGTTGGTCTCCTACAAACGGCGTGACCGCCGGATTATTGGTGACATCGATAGCGTCTTCCGGCATGGCAATACCGGAACCGGCCATGGCTTTGTTCTTGGTTCCGTTACCGTGGGTGTAATACCCGTTGGTCGCATATGCGGTCCCCGCGGCGCACAGACTGCTCACAACAACAAGGGTTGTGAACCAATTGATTTTCTTGGTCATTTAGAGCCTCCGTTTACTGTAGTAGTGCCTTTTATACTTTACGGCATTCTAATGTACAAATAGTCCAGAAAACAGGCATCAATTTAGTACAAGGTGATCAGGGTCATCTCAAACTACTGTTATTACGCGCTTTGGCGGCTAAAAGACCCGCTATTCACCACAATAAAGTTCGTGCATCAATTCAACGAATCTCGATGCCTCTCCGCTGGCAAGTGAATAATAGATGGTTTGAGCATCCCTTCGGGTACTGACCAGGGATTCTTTTCTCATCCTCGCAAGATGCTGGGAGAGAGGTGATTGTGGTATGTCCAGCAAGCCGGCAAGTTCACCAACAGATTTCTCTCCCGATGTCAGGTGGCACAAAACCATCAGCCGGTCCTTGTGGCCCAGTGTTTTCATTAAATCACTGGCCTTTTGGGCCGCCTTCGCCATCTGTCGGGGATCGATTTGTGTTTCTTCAGTCATTTTTACTAACTTTGATCTCTTTTTCGGATCATTACCCAAGTTTCACGATTGTACCCTGAAACTCTGGGTTTTTATTTGAAAAAATGCCTCATAAGCGCTGAAAACGAAAAAAATTAAACAGTTGCTCACCATTTGACGGGGTGACATGGGCGACTAAACACTGTTCCTCAAGGACGAATCCCTCGCCCAGCTCACTGGCAATTTTCTCCGCATCATACTGGACAATATCAAGTCCGCTGCATTTCTCGGGGCCCTCCGGTGCAAAGGTGGCGAGCAGCAAAGCACCCCCACTTGCCAGCCCCCGACGCAGAACCTTCACATATTTCTGCCGATCCTTCCGGGCTGTAAGGAAATGGAATGCCGCGCGATCATGCCAAAGCTGATACGGGCGGTCAGGAACAAACTCCGTCACATCAGCCTCTACCATCGTGACGTTCAAAGCCCTCTCAGCCAGCCTCTCTGAGACTTTCTTCAGTACCGCCCGCGAGATATCAAGCAAGGTAAGATCCTGGTAGCCCTGCTCCAGCAAGTGATCGATGAGTAAAGAGGCGCCCCCGCCGATATCGATAATTGCTGCTTTCTGATCAATCCCGGAACGGGCAACCAGGGCTAAAGACGGCTCCGGTCGCTCCTGGTACCAGCTAACCTCGTCAACGGCCTTGCTTGAATAGACGCCTTCCCAATGCTGCTTGCGATCCCTGTCTGTCATAACGGCTTGTTGCTGCCTTCGTGAATTTGACCCAAATCATCCGTATTCAACAAATATTAGGAATATATAATAAATAGTGGGGCAAGACGCTATTTTTTCACTAAGCTTGATGGTCACACCTTGATTTGAGGACAAATCATGAAAATGAAGCCGTTTCTGTTCCTGCTGCCAACCCTTATGTTTTGCATGACCGCGCTGGCCGAAACCACTTATCAACCCTTTGTGCTGGCTTCGGTGAGCGATGCCACCCTGGCAAAACAGACCGAAATCACCACCGATCAGTTGATTGACGCCGGGTTCACAATCGCCGGCATGTATTCTCCCATTGATAACGCAAACGTCATTGTCGTAACAAACCCGGACCTGCTGAAGATCGCTTCATTGTCTGATCGCGGTGGATATGGTGCGGGTGAACGTATCAGCATTACCGAGCGTGATGGCAAGACTGAAGTTGCGTTCGTCAACCCTCTGTATATTCAATTTGCCTACCGGATGGACAACGATCTGCAAGGGCTCCATGACCAGTTGAGTAGCACCCTGGGCAACATTGAGGCCTTTGGCGCAGAAAAGGCCATGACGGCCAAAAAACTGGGGAAATACCACTACATGATGGGTATGCCCTATTTTGATAAGCCCTGGAAACTGGGTAGCTTTGAAAGCCATGAAGCCGCCGTCGCTGCCGTTGAAGAAGGCCTGGCGAAACAGGGTGATGCACTTTCCCAGGTTTATCGAATCGACATTCCCGGAAAGGACCAGACCGTTTTTGGCGTTGGTATGAAAGATACCGGCGCATCCAAAGATGAAACCGAGATTGATTCGGCGCACCAGCTTGCAATTGTCGATTTTGAGGGCAATTCCAAGGTGGCTTACTTCCCGTACGAAGTACTCGTTGACGGGAAAAACGTCGAGGCCCTGCACATGAGGTTCAGAATGGCTGTTCATTTCCCGGACCTGAGCATGACGGGTAAACACGGTTTCACCAAGCTGATTTCGGCGCCGGGCGCTACGAAAAAGGCGTTTGAGGCGATTCTGGAAACCGAGTAATCCAACCGTTCAGCGTTTGTAGTGTTGCGAAATATGATATATTAGGAAAATATATATTAGCAATCTATGAATAATGGAGGTTTTTGATGTCCCGGTCTTTTTTAAAGTGGCTTTGTTTGTTAACAGCTGTTGTTTTTTCATCGTCCCTTTGGGCAAATGAGGCCATATGGATCGATGTACGCAGTGCGGATGAGTTCGCGGCCGGGCATGTTCCCGATGCAGTCAATATTCCTTATACCGAAATCGAATCAAGAATAGGCGAGGTCACGGATGACAAGGAAGCGGTAATCTACGTGTACTGCCGCAGCGGCAGGCGGTCCGGTATCGCGCAAAGCACGCTTGAACAGGCCGGATTTACCGGTGTCGTTAACCAGGGAGGATTGGCAGACGCCCGTAAAAAGGCCGCGGAACTGGCAGACCAGTAAACCACTAAGCGATCTGAAACATGAATTCCGTGGAAGGCAATTTCGTGGATCGCCTCGTCCGGCGCTCGCTGGACGGGGGGATACCGCTGTTTATTTTCATCCTGGCGCTGGTTGCCGGACTGATTGCGCTGCAATACACACCGCGCGAGGAAGAGCCGCAAATCGTGGTGCCCATGCTGGACGTTTTGGTCTCGGCCCCGGGTCTCAGTGCAGAGCAGGTCGCCCGGCAGGTCACCATCCCGGTAGAGAAACTGCTGACCCAGATCCCTGGAGTCGAACATGTCTACTCCAGCAGCAACACCGGAATGGCAGCGGTTACGCTGCGCTTCTATGTTGGCCAGGACCGCGAGGAGTCCATCCTCAACACCTATAACAAACTGTATTCCAACCAGGATCAAGTGCCCGGGGTTGTCACTGAATGGCTGGTGCGGCCGGTCGAAGTCGATGACGTTCCGATTGTGCTGCTGGCCTTGTGGAGTGAAGACGCCAGTCTCTACGATGACTATCAACTGCGAAGAATTGCTGATGAGGTCACAACGCAACTGCAGGGTATTCCGCAGACCAGTGAAGTAGAGATAGTCGGCGGACGGCCCCGGACGATCCGGGTATTACTTGATCCCGAAAGCCTGGCCGCCCGAAAAACTTCCAGCCTGGAAGTGGCCCAGGCACTCATGCTCTCCAACCAATTGGAAAGCTCCGGAAACTGGACCCTGGGCAACGAAACCATCGTACTCGAGAGCGGTGATTTTGTACGCAGCATCAATGAACTCAAAACCATGCTGGTCAATGTCATAGACGGCATGCCCGTGTATCTGCAAGACGTGGCGACCATTATTGATGGGCCCGCAGAGGCTGAGAATTACAGTTGGATCGAATTTGCTCCGGGTCACCCGATGTTCTCCGCAGAACACAACAGCTATCCCATGGTGACCATCAGCGTTGCCAAACACCAGGGTAGTAACGCGGTGAGTGTCGCAAGGCAGGTACATAAACGAATAGCTGAACTGCAGGAATCACTGTTGCCCCCGGAAGTCCGCGTAGAAGTACTTCGGGACTACGGCGAGACTGCGAATGAAAAAGTGAACAACCTGGGTTCTTCCCTGGCCTTCGCGATCGTAACCGTCGTTGTATTTATTGGCGTTTTCCTGGGAATCCGTCCGGCGCTGGTCGTCGGGCTTGCGGTACCGATCTGCTATGGCATCACGCTGAGTCTGGATCTGGCCTTCGGCTACACGATCAACAGGGTTACTCTTTTTGCACTGATCTTGTCGCTGGGTCTGTTGGTCGATGATCCGATCACCGGGGTGGATAATATCGAGCGGTATTTGCGTAAGAAAGGCAAAAGCACTTTCGATCGAATCGTGGCATCCATGGCTGAGATTCGAACCCCGCTGTTGATGTCCACCATCACCATTATCCTGGCCTTCATTCCGCTGGGTTTCATTACCGGGATGATGGGGCCTTACATGGCGCCGATGGCTTTCAATGTCCCCATAAGTGTTGCGGCCAGTACCCTGGTAGCGTTCCTGGTCACACCGTGGCTGGCCAGCCGACTGCTGAAACCAGCCGATGTTGCCGCGGGTCAGGATCATTCCGCGCTGCTGGGTTTCTATAGCCGCATTCTTGAGCCCGTACTGAACAGCCGGAAACGGGCGCACCTTGTCTTATGGTCCGTGCTGATTCTGTTCGCTATCGCGGCGAGCCTGCCTATGTTCCGGCTGGTTCCCCTTAAGTTATTGCCTTATGACAACAAGAACGAGGTTCAGATTGTCATCGATATGCCGGAATACAGCAGCCTGGAATCAACCGCTGCACTGGCGAAAGAGATCAGTGACCTGGTCCACCAATTACCGGAAGTTCGGGCAATAGCTGCTTTCGTTGGTTCGCCCTCCCCGATTGATTTCAATGGAATGGTCCGCCGCTATTACCAACGCAGTGCACCGCATATGGCTGACCTGCGCCTGACCCTGGTCGACAAAGCAGACCGTGAGCACCAGTCGCACGCCGTCGTTTTGCGAATTCGTCAACTTCTTGAGCCTCTCAATAGCGGAGATGCCCGCATCAAGGTCGTGGAGGTTCCGCCCGGGCCGCCTGTACTGAGTACACTGGTCGTAGAAATTCACGCCGATACGCTGACTTCATACGAGCAGCAGCGGGAAGCCGCTTATACCGTGATGGAACGGCTGAGGAGGGAACCCCACGTGGTAGAGGTCGATTCAACCGTAGAGCACTCTCAGCAACGGCTGCGCTTTGTGACAGACAAACAAAAAGCCGCTCTTTCAGGGGTCGCGACCGAAGACATTAACGCTACTCTGGCGCTGGCAAACCAGGGACAGCAAGCCGGTTACATGCAACTGCCAAGGGAAACACGTCCTTTGCCGATCGAATTGAGACTGGCGGTGGACGAGCGTTCTTCACTCAGCGATTTCAACCGCCTGAGGGTCAAGGGCAGGGCCGGTATCGTCCAGCAAAGCACACCCCAGGGACTGGATTCAGCAGCCCAACCCCTGGTCTCAATCGGTGAACTGGGTGTTTTCGAACAACAATGGGCAGACCGCGCGATCCACCGCAAGGACCTTCGGCCGGTTGTTTATGTCACCGCCGAACTATCCGGTCGCACTCCGGCAGAAGTGATTGCAGACATCCATGCAGACCAGGGCGCCCCCTCTCAGGAAGGTGATGTGTCTGACTGGCGCATCAGAAATTTTCTTTCGCCCGGAGCCGGCGACGGCTGGAATGTCGATGAGGGTGTCGAGGTTCTGTGGACCGGAGAGGGCGAATGGCGAATTACGGTCCGGGTTTTCCGCGACATGGGATTGGCGTTCGCGTTCGCACTGATGGCTATTTTTTTCGTATTGCGGCTTCAAACGGCCTCAACCGCATTGTCACTGATTATCATGTCATCCATTCCGCTAACCATCATAGGCATCATGCCGGGGTTCTGGTTAATGAACCAATTCGGTGAGCGGGTGGTTGCCGGTGCACCGGATCCGGTGATGTTTACTGCCACGGCAATGATCGGAATGATTGCCCTGGCCGGTATTGTCGTGCGTAACTCCCTGATCCTGGTTGAGTTTATCACCCAGGCGCTGGACGAAGGACTACCCCTGAAGAAAGCATTGCTCCAGGCCGGCGCTGTACGCATGAGGCCGGTGCTACTTACCGCAGGCACCACCATGCTGGGTAACCTGATCATTACACTGGATCCGGTTTTCAGTGGACTCGCCCTGGCCATCATTTTTGGCATCGTGGCATCTACCGTATTCACACTCCTGGTGGTACCTGTGGTGTACCTCCTTGTTTTCGATCAACCGAAAAAGGCTTAGCTCCATGAATTCAGCCCCATCGAGTTCAATATTCAAGAAGTGGGTTCTTCCCCTGGTCGCAGTTCTGTTGTTGCTGTTGATCATCGCCTGGATGGCCGGATCTTTCCGGGAAAAAATAGAACCGGGAATCGCCCAACTGGAACCCGACAGTTACCAGGATGCCCTCACGCTGACGCTGGAAGAGGTTGAAATGACAGAACCTGTTCCGGCCAGTATCGGCGCCCGACAGGCCACGACCATTTCATCACGGACGCTGGCGCGCATCACCAGCATCAAGGTCCGGGCCGGTGATGTCGTGACAACCGGCCAGCTATTGCTGGAACTGGAACGTTCCGATGTGGAATCAAGGTTAGAGCAGGCCAATGAGCAGGTTCGTGCCATCGCCGCCCGCCTCAAGGAAGCTCGCCAGAACCTGGAAAGAGCAGAGCAACTCTATCAGCGCGATCTTGTAGCCGCTGCCATGCTGGATAAATCGCGGGCTGATTTCGACAGTCTGAATGCAGAGCTGGCTACCGCCAGGCAGGCCGTCAAGGAATCCGAGGTGGCCATCACGTTTACCGAAATTCGCTCGCCGATTGACGGACGCGTGGTGGAACGGTTCGCAGAACCGGGCGATACCGCCTCCCCGGGCGATAAACTGCTGGCGCTCTATAACCCGCTATCCATGCGGATTGAGGCTGGCGTGCGAGAGGGCCTCGCCGTGAACCTCAGCCTGGGCCAGGAAATCGAAGTTGAAATCCCGGTTCTCAATACACGGCAAACGGCGCGGATCGAGGAATTGGTTCCAGCCGCCGACCCCGGATCACGCAGCTTCATGGTCAAAGCTCAGCTCGATTACGGCGGACAATTATTGCCCGGCATGTATGCCCGCATGCTTATCCCCACCCGTACAGAAAACCTGTTACTGGTACCGGCCGACCGCGTAGTCAATTACGGACAGCTCGATATCGTCTGGGTGGTGGATGAGGGTCGCGTGGACCGTCGCTTTGTTCGGACCGGGCGCGAGGTACGCCCGGGCATGCTGATGGTGATATCAGGCCTGTCGGAGGGCGAGCAGGTTCTGCCCGCGCGCTAAGAGACCTCCAAGTGGTCAGGCAGAGTTTTTGAGTTTCTGCACACCCATCAGGCGCAGTGCGTATTTCTCCCAAAACGGTTCTACCTTGCCCTGCTTGATTTTGCGCAGGTAGTACTTCTCAAACCCGATTTTCGCCCAATGCACCCACTTGCCGGATCCGGACC
>Ga0316197_10000193_pt1 | contig 45863 bp, 42 predicted proteins | sample OudBiesiAoxic_MG_FD_204939 | JGI IMG/M metagenome (GOLD analysis project Ga0316197, IMG submission 204939) | Coastal sediment microbial communities from Oude Bieten Haven, Netherlands - site A oxic | ecosystem: Environmental > Aquatic > Marine > Coastal > Sediment | place: Netherlands... | reverse complement strand
TGAAGGATTTTACAATAGAGAAAGATTACATAGTGCAAATGGGAATATGAGTCCCTTAAATTTTGAAAAAAAATGCGAAGAAAAGTTGTCCACTATATTGACATAAGACCAAAGACCAGATGTTTTAATTGGTTTATTTGATACTGAAAACGAAAATGAACTTTTATCTTCTCTAATCTGTGAGGTCAAATGTTGTAAATCTAAAAATATTTACCAAAGAAATTTAGAAACAAAAAATTTCAGACAAATTAACAATTATCATACTATTGGTTATAAACATAAAAATTCTAAATTAAAAAGATCTGTGATAGATAATGTGTTAGTCATTTACCCACACCAAAAAGATTTAATAAATACAAATGAATTAGATGTCTCGGATATAAATTTTATTCCTTTAAAAGCTGACGGTGATTCACTACTATCAGAAGGGTACTTAAATTTAAAACATCACATAAACTTAATGGTTTCAAATTATATTACTTAAATTTAGAACCCCAGGGAAATTAATTTTTCTGGGGGTTTTTGGTTCGATTTCCCTTGAAAATTCGATGTTTCTTATCATATTTTAGAATATATCTCCTCAATAATACATACTAGCTCTAATATCGTAGTTATTTCATTAAATAAAGAATTGCTGAAACTTTACTGGAATATTGCATAATTAATAGTTGAAAAACAAAAATTATCTCCATGGGAAACAAAATAATAGAAGATATTAGTAGAAATCTAAAAAAAGACTTTTCTAAGGTTAAAGGGTTCTCGAAAAGAAATATTATATATATGAGAAAATGTTCTCTTTATTGGTATGCAATTGTGCAATAACTTGTTGCACAATTAGAAAAAGAAAAACTTTTTTAAATACCATGGGGGCATCAATAATTATTTTGATTTTTTATTATTCTCCTTGACATTGCCATACAAATATCGTATTATAAATACATAAATTAACTCGTATATGCTTCTAATAAGGAGGAGCGTTTCTACAGGTCACCGTAAACGACCTACTATGAGTGAAAAAATTATGTATATGGTGGATTCTACTAAGTAATTAGGAGATTTCTTTAACCTAGATGCCTATTTTCTCACTTATTGGGAGGAGTGGGCATTTTTTGTTTACTCGTACCACAATTAGAGTTATAAAAAAGACTTTAGGAGGAATAAAATGAAAAATAGATCACCATATGATTTGGATGGAGTACCAGTACTGAAGGAAGCTATACCGTTAGGATTGCAACATATATTAGCAATGTTTGTCAGTAACTTGGCACCAATATTAATAGTTGGAGGAGTTATAGGAATTCCAAGTGAAAAATTGACATTTTTAATTCAATGTACTATGTTTGTATCAGGACTAAATACATTGATCCAAGCATATAGAATAGGGCCTATTGGAGCTAGATTACCAGTTGTTGTAGGAACAAGTTTTGCATTTGTACCTGTAGCTATCTCAATCGGATTAAAATATGGATTCGAAGGTGTATTAGGAGCAGCATTGGTCGGTGGATTATTTGAAGCATTTATCGGATTATTCATGAGAAAAGTTAGAAAGTTTTTCCCACCAATCGTAACAGGTGTAGTAGTTTTATCTATTGGGTTATCACTATTACCAGTTGGAATCAAAAACTTAGCTGGTGGATTTGGAGCAAAAGATTTTGGATCATTATCAAATTTATTTTTAGGTGGAACAGTACTAGTAGTTGTTATTATCTTCAATCAATTTGCAAAGGGTATTTGGAGAACAGCAGCAATAGCAGTAGGAACAGCAGCAGGAATAATAATAGCAGGGTTTATGGGGAAAATCGATTTTGGAGCTGTAAGTCAAGCAAGTTATTTCGTAGTACCTAAACCATTTACATATGGATTGGAATTTCACTTAGATGCTATATTAGCAATGATGCTAATGTATGTAGTATCAGCTGTGGAAACAGTAGGAGATATGTCAGGAGTAACAATGGGTGGAGCAAATAGAGAAGTAACAGACAAAGAATTATCTGGTGGAATCTTAGCCGATGGTTTTGGAGGAGTTATAGCAGCTTCTTTTAGTATCTTACCAACTACTTCATTCAGCCAAAATACAGGAATTGTAGCCATGACAGGAGTTATGAGTAGATTTGTTGTAGGAACTGGAGCTATGTTCTTAATAGTAGGAGCATTTATGCCAAAGATCGGAGCACTTATATCTATCATACCACCAAGTGTTATAGGTGGAAGTTTAGTTATGTTATTTGCGATGATAGCTATCAGTGGAATAAACTTGATCACAAAAGAAAAATTAGTAGGTAGAAATGCAGTTATAGTAGCTGTAGCTTTAGGCCTAGGATTCGGAATGGGAAGTGTTCCAGATGCATTACAACATTTGCCAGAGTCATTCAAATTAATATTTGGAGGATCTGGAATAGTAGTATCAGCTGGAATAGCAGTTGTATTAAATGTGATTTTACCTAAAGAACTTACTAAAAAAACAGAAGAAAAAGAAGAAAAAGAAGCAATAAATTTAAAAAGAGCATAGATGTTTTGAAATAAGTAAAACAGCTGAAATTACTTTTCAGCTGTTTTTTTTATAAAGTAACAGAGGTTAAAAAGAGGAAAAACAAAAAAAATTAGTAAAGAAAATAAGGAAAAAAACGTAGGAGGAGAGTATGTTTACAATAAAACAGCATTTAATGGCTCAGTCCATAGAGGAAGGGTATGAAACTTTAGTTAAAAATAGAAATAATATGATTTTAGGAGGAACAGCCTTTTTGAGGTTGGGGAATAAAAATATCAATGTAGGAATAGATCTATCTAATTTAGAGTTAGATTATATTAGAGAAGACGAAAACAATATAGAGATAGGCCCTATGACAACTTTTAGGAGTATAGAAACTAATGAATTATTAAAAGAAAACTTTGATGGAATAGTGGCTAAATCAGTAGAAGAGATTGTAGGTATTCAATTAAGATCCGTTATAACAGCAGGAGCTACAGTAGCTTCTAAATATGGATTTTCAGATTTTATAACAGCACTTCTAACTCTAGATACTCACATAGAATTATTCAAAGGTGGAGTTGTATCTTTAGAATCATATTTATCTGAAGAAAAAGTTCCTAAAGATGTATTAGTTAAAATTATAATTAAAAAAGATGGTAGAAGAGCTACCTTTAAAACTATGAGAAATTCAAAAAGTGACTATGCCATCTTAAATTGTGCTGTTTCTTATTTAGGTGGAGAATATAGAGTAGCTGTAGGAGCAAGACCTGGAAGAGCAGTAGTTACTATAATTGAAAATGAACAATTGAAGAGTGAAAATTTAGAAGGAATCATAAAAAAAACTGTAGATGAGATGAAATTTGGAACAAATATGAGAGCTAGTGGAGAATATAGAGAGATGATAGCGAAAGTTTTAATCAGAAGATCTATAGAGGAACTACAAAAAAAGTAACTCTTTCCTCGTTGGCGTTTTCCCAATTACGAATATTCGTAACCTCGGGAAGCTATAAGAAAGGGAAGTAAAAAAAGAGATAGGTATTTTATGAAAGGTTTGAATCAAAATAAAGGAGTTGAAATTTAGTGGAAATTAAATTGAAAATAAATGGTATAAATAAAGAAATATCTATAAAAGATGGTGAATATCTACAGTCAGCTTTAAAAAGACTGGGGTATTTAAATGTAAGAAAAGGATGCGAAACAGGATCTTGTGGTCTATGTACAGTATTATTAGATGGTAAACCAACTCTTTCTTGCTCAACATTAGCTGTTAGAGGGATGGGAAAAGAGATCACTACCTTAGAAGGTGAAAGTGTAGAAGTAGAAAAGTTTGCCGAAGTTTTAACTAGTGAGGGAGCGGATCAATGTGGGTATTGTTCACCTGGATTTACTTTGACTGTAATAGCTATGAAGAGGGAATTGGAATCTCCTACAATAGATGAGATAAAGCATTATTTAACTGGAAACCTATGTAGATGTACTGGATATATGGGTCAACTTAGGGCAGTTAAAAAATACATGGAGGTAAAATAATGGGATATGTCGGTAAAGGAATAAAGAAGATAGATGGAATGGGTCTCATAAAGGGAGCTTCATCATACACTGAAGATATAGCATTAGGACATAACTATCTGACTGTTAAATTACTCCGTAGTCCCCATGCTTTTGCCAGAATAAAAAATATAGATACAAGTATAGCTTCTAGAATAGATGGTATAGAATGTATCTTAACATATAAAGATGTAACGGATAAAAGATTTACTCTAGCAGGACAGTCTTTTCCTGAACCATCTCCCCACGACAGGAGAATATTAGGAGAATATGTAAGATATGTAGGAGATGAAGTAGCTATAATAGCAGGAAAAGATGAAGAGTCTGTATTAAAAGCTATGAAACTCATAAAGGTAGACTATGAAATATTAGAGCCTGTATTAGATTTTGAAAAAGCCATAGATCATAAAAGTGTAATACATACTGAAAAACCATACACAAGTTTTAACTTTGGAAATGAACACATGAGAAATATAGCTGCTCAAGATCTTCTTGTAGAAGGGGATGTAGAGGAAGAATTAGCAAACTCAGATGTAGTGATAGAACATAGTTACCATACGCAGGCACAGATCCATGGGATGATGGAAAATTATATAGCAGTTACCTATATGGACTTTCAAGATAGGATGAATATAATTAGTTCGACTCAGATACCGTTTCATGTGAGAAGACATATATCCAAAATATTAGATATACCAAAAAGTAAAATAAAAGTTATAAAACCTCGTGTTGGAGGAGGGTTTGGAGGGAAACAAACTGCTCCAATGGAGATATATCCTGCACTGGTAACTAAAGTAACGGGGAAACCTGCACAGTTAGTATATAATAGAAAGGAAACTCATACTTGTACCACTACTAGACATGAGATGAAGTTAACTGTGAAGTTAGGAGCTACTAAAGATGGAATTATAAATGCTGTAGATATCCACGGGTTATCCAATACAGGAGCATATGGGGAACATGCATGGACAGTGTTTAGTGTCGTAGGACAAAAGACATTACCTATGTATAGAGCTAAGGCACGTAGATTTTATGGAGAAGTGGTATATACAAATATGACTACAGCAGGAGCCTTTAGAGGTTACGGTGCTACACAAGGAACATTTGCACTGGAATCAGCAGTGAATGAATTGGCTAAAAAATTGGATATGGATCCAAGTGTAATACGTGAGATGAATTTGGTAAAGCAAGGAGAAGTGAATCCTACTCTAAATAGTTTTGTAGGAGATAAATCTATAAAATTAGATAGTAGTACCTTGGATGAATGTATAACCCGTGGTAAAGAGATGATTGGATGGGATAAAAAATATCCTATGCAAAAGATATCTCCTACAAAGGCTAGAGGTATAGGGATGGCTGTTACTATGCAGGGATCAGGAATCCATGGAATAGATACAGCATCTGCTACACTAAAATTAAATGATGATGGATTCTATACACTATTAGTAGGAGTAAGTGATATGGGGCAAGGTTGTGACACAGTAGTAGCCCAAATGGCTGCAGAAATACTATGTGTTCCTGTATCTAAGATAATAGTAAATAGTACAGATACAGATGTAAATCCATACGATCCAGGTGCATACGCTTCTAGTGGAACCTATGTTACAGGAAATGCAGTTATAAAAGCAGCTAACCTTATGGTAGAAAAGATAACAGAAGGGGCCTCTAAGATATTAGATATCCCAGTAGAAGATATAGAGTTTAATGGCGAATCGTTATTATTAAAGGATGGAAAAGAGATCTCCTTAGATGAGATAGCATATAGACTAATATCATATGAAGGGCAGAATCAAATTATAACTACTGGTACTTGGGGAGGGCATACTTCTCCTCCCCCATTTATAGCAGGGTTTGCTGAAGTGGAAGTTGATTTAGAGACTGGTAAAGTAGAGATGATAGACTATGTAGCTGTAGTTGACTGTGGTACAGTGATCAATCCAAATCTAGCTCGTATCCAAGTCGAAGGTGGAGTAGCTCAAGGAATAGGGTTAGCTTTATTTGAGGATATAAAACATGATGCAAAAGGGAAGATGATATCAGATACATTTATGCAATATAAGATACCATCTAGATGTGATGTTGGAGATATTAGGGTAGAATTTAAACCTAGTTTTGAGCATACAGGCCCATTTGGTGCAAAATCAATAGGAGAGGTAGTTATTAATACTTCTGCCCCTGCAATTGCAGATGCAGTAGCAAATGCAACAGGAGTAAGGATAAGAACATTACCTATAACTCCTGAAAAAGTCCTAATGGGAATGAAGTAGACCCTCTTTCTTTGTATGTTTTCTCCCTCGTAGGGAGAAAACAAAGCTAGAATAAAAGGAGTGTCTTTCTCCCTACGAGGGAGAGAGTGCCCAAAGGGCGAGAGAGGGTAAAGATGATAAATTTAAAAAATAAAAAAGGAGATGTGGTATCTATAGTAGGAGCAGGGGGGAAGACCACCCTCCTAAACTATTTGTCTAATAAGTATAGTGGAGATAACTCTGTTCTTATGACTACAACTACTAAGATATTTATACCTCTAAACTATGATTACTTATATAACAATATAAAATTTTTAGACACAGTATCTCTTCCATTAAAAAATAGTCTTTATGTAGTAGCTCCTAAATATAAGGATAAACTATCTAGTCTTCCTATGAAAGATTTGAAAACATTAATAAAATATTTTGACTATACTTTTGTAGAAGCAGATGGATCTCGTATGAAACCCCTTAAGGGTTGGAATGAAAGTGAGCCTGTTATCTGTGATGATACCACAATAACTATAGGTGTAGTTGATCTTACCCATATAGGTAAAAGAATAGATAAAAAAATTATCCACAGGATAGAATTATTTTGTAGATTAGTAGATAAAAAAGAAGGAGATATTTTGACTATAGATGATTATATCAAAATCATTTTAGAAAAAGAAGGACTCTTTAAAAATTCAAAGGGTAAAAAAATAATTTATTTTAGTAAAGTAGATCTCATGGAAGATTTAAAAATTATAAAAAAAATAAAAAGCAAACTATATGATAAAAATTTTGATGGAGATATTTTAGATATAGAATAGTAGGAGGGGCCTCATGATGACAGGTATAGTATTAGCTTCTGGATATAGTTCACGAATGGGAGTAAATAAACTCCTACTATTAAAAGATAATATTCCAATGATCGAACATCTTTTTACTCAATTGTATAAAATAAAATTTCATGAAATTATAGTGGTTACCCAATATAAAGAGATAGAGAGGATAGCCAAATCATATGGTTATACAACAGTTATAAATCATATGCCACAAAATGGAATAAGTGAAAGTATAAAGTTAGGAGTGAAAAATACATATACAGACTCTGATTTTATGTTTTTTACTGGAGATCAACCATTTCTTACTAGTGAAGTTATAGAAAAAATAATGGATGTTTTTGATAAAAAATGTATAGTAGTTCCAAAACTTTTAGATAAAAACAAAAGTCCTGTTATATTCGGGAGTGAATATAGGAATGAACTCCTAAAATTAACTGGAGATATAGGTGGTAAAGAGATAATAAAAAATAACCTAGATAGTATAAAATATGTAAAATTTTCTGATGAAAATGATTTTTTAGATATAGATACATGGGAAGAATATGAAAAAATAAGGTAGGTGATCCCTGCCTTATTTTTTATAATTATTTTTATAATCATTTTATAATTGTAATTTATACAAAACTATGGTAAAACATATGTATACTATATCTAGTAGAAAAAAAATACATACACACAACAGGAGGTATTTTAAATGATAAAAATATATGGAAAAGAAAATTGCAGACAATGTGAGGAATTAAAGTCTAAATTGGTTAATAGTGGTACAGAGTTTAAATATATAGAGGATATAAAAGAATTGAGAATTGTAGCTAGTAAGGCAAAAATAATGTCAGCACCAATAATTGAATACAATGGGAAATTCTATACAATGGATAGTTTTTTAAAAGAGGTAAAATAATATGAACAGGATGGTCATCAATAGAGATGGGATAAAAGAACCTATAGATATAGATAAGATCAGAGAAAAATTAATTAAAGCCTGTGATGGATTAGATATTAATATGGTGGAGTTAGAAAGTTATATAGATACCATCTATCAAGAAGATATTACAACTAAAAGGATACAGGAATCACTAATAAATTTGACTGTATCTATGACAAACTTTGAATCTAGTCATTGGGCAAATGTTGGTGGAAGACTTCTAATGATGGAAATCGAAAGAGAAGTGTATCATGGCAGAGGTTATTCATATGAGGATTTTTATAAAACTATAACAGATCTATGTAAAGATAATATATATGACAATAGATTATTAGATTATACAAAAAAAGAAATTCAAGAATTAAATAACTACATGGTACCAGACAGGGATATGAACTATGACTATGCTGGAGCTAATATGTTTATCAATAGATACCTATTGAAATATAGTGGGGAAGTGTGGGAATTACCTCAAGAGGTTTTTATGGCTATATCTATGATGCTATCGCTAAATGAGAAAAAAGATAGAATAGAAAGGGTTAAAAAGTTTTACGATGTATTATCACTAAAAAAAATATCTTTGGCAACACCTATTTTAGCCAATCTAAGAGTTCCTAATGGAAATCTTGCTTCATGCTTTATAAGTGCCATAGATGATAATATAGAATCTATATTCTATAATGTAGATTCTATAGCAAAAATAAGTAAAAATGGTGGAGGAGTAGGAGTAAATCTTTCTAGAATCAGAGGGAAAGGATCTGTCGTTAATGGATACTTAAATGCCAGTGGAGGAGTAATCCCGTGGATAAAAATAATAAACGATACTGCAGTAGCTGTAAACCAACAAGGTAGAAGAGCAGGAGCAGTAACTGTGGCTCTTGATACTTGGCATATAGATATGGAACAATTTTTAGAACTCCAAAGTGAAAATGGAGATCAAAGAGGAAAATCATATGATGTATATCCCCAAGTAGTAGTATCGGACATATTCATGAAAAGAGTCGAAGAAAACAAAAGTTGGACTCTGTTTGATCCATATGAAGTAAGAAAGAAATATGGTATTGAACTATGTGAACTCTATGGAGAAAAATTTAAAGAGATATACAAAAATCTTGAAAACGATGATAGTTTACAAATAACAAAAAAAATAAGTGCTCGTGAACTCCTAAAAGAGATTATGAAAACGCAAATTGAGACAGGTATGCCATATATCTTTTTTAAAGATACAGCCAATAGAATGAATCATAATTCCCATAGTGGAATGATAGGTAATGGAAACCTTTGTATGGAAAGTTTTTCAAATTTCTCTCCTACGAAAAAATTTGACGAGACGAGAGAGGAAAATATTGGGATATCTAAAAATACACTAGGAGAAGTTCATACCTGCAACCTTTTATCTCTAAATTTAGCAGAGATAGAAGACAAAGAGTTAGAGGAGATGAGCATCTTGGCTGTAAGGCTGTTAGATAACACAATAGAGCTTACAAAATCCCCACTGAGAGAATCTGATAGACATAATGACTTATATAGAACTGTTGGTGTAGGAGCCATGGGCCTATCTGATTATTTAGCATTCAGATATCTCATGTATGAGGAATCTGCAGAAGAGGTCGATAAATTATTTGAAAAGATTGCTCTCTATACTCTCAAAGGAAGTGCTATTCTAGCTAAAGAAAGAGGACAATATAAGATGTTCCCTGGATCTAACTGGGATAAAGGAATCTTCTTTGGGGAAGACAAACAACACTATATAGATAATTCAGAAGTAGGAGAAGAATGGAAAGAGGTATTTGACATGGTAGAGACCCATGGAATCAGAAATGGTGAACTTACAGCAGTAGCTCCTAATACATCTACATCACTCCTAATGGGTGCCACAGCTTCTGTAAATCCAGTATTTTCTAGATTCTTTATTGAGAAAAATCAAAAAGGAGCAGTTCCTCGTGTAGTAAAACATCTAAATGATCGATCTTGGTTTTATAGTGAAGCTAAAAAAATAGATCCTAAAGAATATGTTCATGTAATGAGTAAGATCTCTAGATGGATCACTCAAGGTGTATCTATGGAACTATTATTTGATCTAAATAAAGATATAAAAGCAAAAGATATATATGACACTATAATGACTGCATGGAAGACTCAGTGTAAATCAATATACTATACTAGAACTATTCAGAAAAATAGTAATATAGTGAGGGAAAAAGAGGAGTGTGAAAGTTGCAGTGGATAGAAAAAAAATATTTAATCCCCAAGGGATAGATAGCCTGGATCAGAGAAAGATCATAGGGGGAGATACTACAAATATATTCAACCTAAACAATGTTAAATATCAGTGGGCTAATAATCTATATAGAACTATGATGGGAAATTTTTGGATCCCTGAAAAAACAGATCTAACTCAAGATAAAAATGATTATGTCAGCTTAGTTGATGAGGAGAAAGATGCGTATGATGGAATACTTTCTTTTTTAGTATTCCTTGACAGTATCCAAACTAACAATGTGCCAAATATTTCAAACTATATAACAGCACCAGAGGTAAATTTGATCTTGGCTATACAGACATATCAAGAAGCTATCCATTCCCAATCCTATCAATATATAATTGAAAGTATCCTTCCTAAGGAAAAAAGAAATCTTATATATGATAAGTGGAGAGATGACGAGGTATTATTTGAAAGAAATCAGTATATAGCAAAAATCTATCAAGATTTTATAGATGTTCCTAGTAATAAAAATTTTGCTAAAGTTTTAGTAGCAAATTATCTATTAGAATCTCTTTACTTTTACAATGGGTTTAATTTCTTTTATTTATTAGCTAGTAGAAATAAGATGATGGGTACATCTGACATTATTAAATTAATCAATAGAGACGAGTTATCCCATGTAGTTTTATTTCAAAATATGATAAATGAAATCAAACAAGAAAACATAGATTATTTTAGTGAAGAAGAAATATATGATATGTTTAAAGTGGCTGTAGATCAAGAGATAAAATGGAGTAAACATATTATAGGTAAGAAAATATTAGGAGTTACTGAAAAGACCATTGAAGACTATACTAAGTGGCTAGCTAACGAAAGGCTTAGGAGTCTTTCGTTGAATAAACTTTATGAGGGATATGATAAGAATCCTTACAAACATCTGGAAAAATTAGCAGATACTGAAGGAGAGGGAAATGTAAAAGCTAACTTCTTTGAAGGGAACGTGACTTCGTACAATATGAGTTCTTCCATAGACGGTTGGGACGAACTTTAAAATTAATACTTTTTAATCTTAGGTGCTAAAATTAAAGTATTATATATATTTTTTTAATTTGAAAATATAATTCTTTTTTTCACAAGTGTAAAAAAAAGAATACAATACAATCGGATGTCGAACTTTTAATACAGTATAAGCATATAATGTGATGAATATAGTTGAGAATAAGTAAAATAATGAAAAAGATTTGTAATTTAGAGGGTTATGAGTTAAAATAAGGAGAAATATATGAAACAAAATACAAAACTTTGTTAACTCAAACTTAATAATTGTGAAAAAAGTTAAATTATAATGAATAAAAACATTGACTTTTCTTATTCTTAATGTTATACTTTTCACATAGTAAGACTATTTTTTAACTGGGAGGAATAAAATGAGTAATTATTTAAATAGTTTCAAAGGAGATCTTTGGAAAGAAGAAATCAACGTAAGAGATTTTATACAAAATAACTACACACCATATGAAGGTGGAGATGAATTTTTAGCAGGTGCTACTGATAACTCTAAAAAATTATGGGATAAATTAACAGAAATGTTTAAAGTGGAAATAGAAAAAGGTGTCTATGACGCAGAAACTAAAATGCCTTCAGATGTAGATGCATATGGAGCAGGATATATAGAGAAAGATTTAGAAAGTATTGTAGGATTACAAACTGATGCACCATTAAAGAGAGCTATGTTCCCTAAAGGTGGATTAAGAACTGTTCAAAACGCATTAGAATCTTATGGATATGAAATGGATCCAGTAACAGCTAACTTCTTTAAAAATAATAGACCAACTCATAATGATGGTGTATTCTCAGCTTATACAGATGATATCAGAGGAGCTAGAAGATCTGGAATCATCACTGGTTTACCAGATGCATACGGAAGAGGAAGAATCATAGGAGACTACAGAAGAGTAGCTCTTTATGGTGTAGACAGATTAATAGCTGATAAAGTAGCTCAAAAGAAAACTTTAGATACAGCTGAAATGACTGAAGATATCATCAGAAGTAGAGAAGAAGTTGCACAACAAATTGCATCTTTAAAATCTTTAATAACTATGTGTAACTCATATGGATTTGATGTATCTAAGCCAGCTACAAATGCAAAAGAAGCTATCCAATGGACTTACTTCGCTTACCTTGCTGCTACTAAGCATCAAGATGGAGCTGCTATGTCATTAGGAAGAGTATCTACTTTCTTAGATATCTATATTGAAAAAGATATCGCTGAAGGAACAATCACTGAAGAAGAGGCTCAAGAATATATGGACCAATTCATCATGAAATTAAGAATAGTTAGATTCTTAAGACCACCTGCATACAATGAGTTATTCTCAGGAGATCCTACATGGATCACAGAATCAATTGGTGGAATGGGTACGGACGGAAGAACTTTAGTAAGTAGAACTTCATTCAGAACATTAAATACTTTATATAATTTAGGTGCAGCACCTGAGCCAAACTTAACAATATTATGGTCTCCTAGCTTACCTGAAAACTTTAAGCAATTTGCTGCAAAAGTATCAATGGATACATCATCATTACAATATGAAAATGATGATCTTATGAGAAACCAATTTGGTGATGACTATGGAATCGCTTGTTGTGTATCTCCTATGAAAATAGGTAAAGGAATGCAATTCTTCGGTGCCAGAGTAAACTTACCTAAAGCATTATTATATGCTATAAATGGTGGAAAAGATGAGAAAAGTGGAGTACAAGTAGGTCCTCAATTCGCTCCTATCACATCTGAATACTTAGAATTCGATGAAGTTATGGCAAAGTTTGATCAAAGTATGGATTGGTTATCTAAAGTATACGGAAAAGCATTAAACATAATTCATTACATGCATGATAAGTATGCTTACGAAGCATTCCAAATGTCATTACATGATTTAGAAATAGACAGAACACAAGCTCATGGAATAGCAGGAATCTCTATTGTTGCTGACGCATTAGCAGCTATCAAAAATGCTAAGGTAAAAGTAATCAGAAATGAAGATGGATTAGCAGTTGACTATGAAATCGAAGGAGACTACACTCCATTCGGAAACAACGATGATGAAACTGATCAATTTGCAGTAATGATTACTAAAAACTTCATGGATAAGATCAGAACTCACCACATGTATAGAGGAGCTAGACCTACTCAATCTCTATTAACTATCACTTCAAACGTAGTATACGGTAAGAAGACTGGTAATACACCAGACGGTAGAAGAGCTGGAGAACCATTTGGTCCAGGAGCTAACCCTATGCACGGTAGAGACAGAAGAGGAGCAATCGCTGCTATGTCATCTGTTGCAAAATTACCATTTGAACATGCAAATGACGGTATATCTTATACATTTGCTATAACTCCAGGAGCATTAGGGAAAGAAGATTCTATTAGAAGAAACAACCTAATCTCATTAATGGATGGATACTTCTCTCCAACTGGTGGACAACATTTAAATGTTAACGTATTCGATAGATCATTATTAGAAGACGCTATGGAAAGACCTGAGTTATATCCTCAATTAACTATCAGAGTATCTGGATATGCAGTTAACTTTGTTAGATTAACTAAAGAACAACAATTAGATGTTATAAAAAGAACTATTAACTCAACTATGTAATAAAAAGTTATAGTTTACAAAGTGGTAGTTAATTAATTTTAACTGCCACTTTTATGTTATAATATAAGTGTTTAATAGTAAAATTAGATAGAGTTCCCCCCTAGAAAAAGGGTGAAGTAAAGGAGATGGAAGAGATGAAATTAACAGGAAAACTACATTCATTTGAAAGTTGTGGTACCGTAGACGGGCCTGGTATCAGATTTATTGTATTTACACAAGGGTGTCCTCTAAGATGTAAATATTGTCATAATCCTGATACATGGGATCTTAAAAATGCTAAATATGAAAGAGATATTGAGTTTACTATAAATGAAATAAAAAAATATAAGCCATTTTTTAGAAATGGTGGAGGATTAACAGTTACAGGTGGAGAACCATTTGTACAAACAAATTATATAGAAGCTTTATTCAAAAAAGCTAAAGAAGAAGGCATTCACACAGCAGTAGATACTTCTGGTTATATTTTTAATGATAGAGTAAAGGAAGTTCTTGAATATGTAGACTTAGTATTATTAGATATTAAAAGTATAAATCCAGATACTTATAAAGAACTTACAGGGGTAGAGCTAGAGAATACTCTAAAATTTGCTGAATATCTAGATAGTATTGATAAACCAGTATGGATAAGACATGTTGTTGTTCCTGGAATAACAGATAAAAAGGAAAATTTGGAAAAATTAGCAGACTATGTTTCTAAATTAAAAAATGTAGAAAAAATTGAATTACTACCATTTCATCAACTTGGGACACATAAGTGGGAAGAGATGAATCTTACATATCCGTTAAAAGATGTTAAAGAACCTACAGTGGAAGAGATGAAAAATGCTAGACAAATATTTAGAGATAAAGGGTTAAACGTTGGATAAAAATTTATCTTACAAATTATAATTTTTTAGAAAAAAAGATCAAAATCTTTTATGATTTTGATCTTTTTTCTTATTATATTTAATTTGATCTAAAAATTAAAGTCTTTAGAACACGTTTTATACCACTCCATAAAATCATTAAACTTTAGATCTTTATAATTTTACTTTCATAAGGAGATAGAGATATATCTTTAAATAGTTTTTCTTCAGAAGAATGATTGGTGATGATCACATAATCCCCCTCCTGACAACTCCTTTTGTAAACTTCTAAATCTTTAGAAGATTCTATAGTTTCAATTTGTTTTTCCTCTAAAATATCATGTGCTATTGAATTTAAAACTATATCATCTACTCCTCCCCCAATATAGTATACATGACCTTTACCATAAGAGTTCTTTGTTATACACGCTTTTTGATCATAAAATTTATCATTATATCTAAATAATGTCTCAGCAGTAGTAGGAGTAATTAAATCTCTCCATACTTCACATATTCCTCTATCTCCTTTATAATTATCAACTCCTACTATCTCAACTTCTTGACCTTGTTGGAGTGATTCTATCTCTTCTATGGATATTCCACAAAGATCTTTTACTAAACATGGAAGAGTTTTTTCAAAATAAAGGTTATTATCTCTATCTTTAATTCCGGTCCTATATGAAAAGATTATTGTACCACCATTTTCGGCAAAGTTTTCAAGTCTTTTTGCTAAAATTTCGTCAATAATTTTAGTTACTGGTAAAACTATAATCTTATATCTATCAAAGTTCTTCTTATAGGAAATGACATCAATATTAATATTTTTTTCATAAAAAGGTGTATAAAGTCTCATAAGTTCATTGGTGAAATCAAAATTTAAACTTTGATTTTGAGCTTTCCAACTCCATATATTGTCAAAATCATAAATAATAGCAAGATCTGATTTTATAGTAGATGTAAATAAAGTTTCATATTTAGAGATATCTTTTATAGCAGATTGAACTTCCTTATATTTTCTATTGATTTTATTGTCTTGATCAAGTATTCCAAAGCAATATTGCTCTGCACCCTTTGTCATTCCTCGATATCTAAACCACAACATAGATTCACATCCATGAGCAAAAGCTTGGTAAGCCCACATCTTTCCTTGATTAGGTCTAGGAAGATATCCTATTACATCGTGACCTTGAGCTCCCATGAGTTGTTCTAATATCCAAAAATTCTTTTGTTGGAGACCTCTTATAAAATCTAGAGTCATAGCTATTTGTCCTGGGGATACCGGTTCCTTTAATCCACCCCAAACAGGATAATTATCATAGGATACAAAATCTAAATTTTTTGTATTTTCTTCATGATCATACAACTTAGTATAAAATCCACCTGATAAATTAGTAGTTACAGTCTGATGAGGGCCACTAAGTTTTTTTACTAGTTGAATTTGAGAATTTGCATATTGATTTAAGGAATCAGATTTGAATCTCATCCAATCTAATTTTAGAGTAGGGTTATGAGTGGTGATAGTCTTTAAAGGTGCTGGGATTTCATTGAAGTAGTTATAAGTTTGTCCCCAAAATATTGTTCCATAGACTTCATTTAATTTATCAATGGTATGGTATTTATCTCGTAAAAAATTTTGAAATTTTAATTGGCATATTTCGCAATAACAATCATCGGAACCTTCATGTCCGAATTCATTGTCAACTTGCCAAGAGATTATAGAAGGATTGTCTCTGTAATTTTCCAAAAGTTTAGTAACAATTTTATTAGAATATTGGATATAAATATTTGAATTATAACAATATTGTCTCCGACCTCCAAAAGCCCTAATTTGTAAATTCTCATCTTTAGATAAAATGCTAGGATGTTTTTTAGCTAACCAAGCAGGGAAAGTAGCAGTAGGAGTACCAAAGATTACTTTTAACCTTGCTTTTTCACATTTTTTTATAACCATATCAAAGAATGTAAAATCAAACTGCCCCTCTTCTTTTTCCATTAAATGCCAGGCAAACTCCCCAATTCTAACAATATTACATCCCATCTCAACTATTCTTTGAATATCACTATCAATCATACTAATACTCCAATGTTCTGGATAATAATCTACTCCAAAATACATCTATACCTCCCTTAAACTAAATATCTATAATTTATTAATAAGTATAGTTCTTTTTCTTTGAGAATGCAACATGGTAAATATAAAAGAAAAAAAGATCCCAGATTCAAACTAATCTACGATCTTTTTTTTAATGGAATTTTTTCTTAGAAGTTGATATAAAATTCTGTATTTTGAATTTTATCAAATCTTTCTAACTCATTATGCTCTCTGAATTCAGCTGGTAAAATTTCCTCCGCTTTGAAAAAGTTTAAAAAGTTTATTCCTGCTCTTTTAATTTTTGCCATTTTTATTTCCTCCTATTGAAATCTTATTTATACAATTATAGTATCAGTTATTTCACTATATTAAAAATATATATATTAAATTGATATATATATAGTTATACGTTTTATTAATAGTATATTGCTATTAAAACGGGTTTTAATACTATAAAAAAAGCATCTTTTTATGAACCAAACAAATGTTCACCTTAAAATTAATCTTTAATATCTCGGAGTTAATATAAAACAAAAAATTATATATGTTATATATACATAAAAATGAAATTAACTTTATTAACTCAGTTAAAAATGATTTGACATTTTAAAAATCATGAGGTAAACATTATTATAGAGTATGTATAAAAATAAATTTTAGGGGGAACTATATGAAAAAAATATTTGCAGTAATGACCATGGCCGCAGCGATAACAGCTTGTGGTGGAAATGATAAATCAGCGACTACAGAGGGTGAAAGTGCGCCTAAGATTGGAGTAGCTATTTATAAATTTGATGATAACTTTATGTCTATTTTGAGACAAGATCTGGGGAAAATCTCAAATGCTAAAGGAATCAAATTAGACTTAGTAGATTCACAAAATAATCAATCTACTCAAAATGACCAAATTGATGTGTTTTTATCTAAAGGAATGGATGTATTAGCTGTAAATTTAGTAGATCCTGCTTCTGCTTCGACTATTATTAATAAAGCTAAGGAAGAAAATAAGCCAGTGGTATTTTTCAATAAGGAACCATCTGAAATAGATATGAATTCATATGACAAAATATATTATGTAGGAACAGATTCTAAGGAGTCAGGAGTGATACAAGGGGAACTAATTGCTAAACACTGGATGGATAATGTTGATAAATGGGATTTAAATAAAGATGGAAAAATTCAATTTGTACTATTAAAAGGAGAACCTGGACATCCAGATGCGGAAGCTAGAACAGAATGGGTAATAAAAACATTGAATGAAAAAGGGATAGAGACAGAAGCAATGCATTTAGATACAGCAATGTGGGATACAGCAATGGCTAAAGACAAGATGGATGCATGGATTGCAGGCCCTAATAAAGACAAGATAGAAGTAGTTATAGCAAATAATGATGGAATGGCATTTGGAGCAATAGAGTCGTTAAAAGCAGCAGGAAGATCAGACATACCTGTATTTGGAATAGACGCTCTTCCAGAAGCACTTGCAATGGTTGAAAGAGGAGAATTAGAAGGAACTGTTTTAAACGATGCTAAAAACCAAGCTCAAGCTACCTTTGACCTTTCTTATAATTTAGCTGTTGGAAAAGAGCCACTTGAAGGAACAGAGTGGAAATTAGATGAGAAAAAAGCTGTAAGAGTCCCTTATATAGGTGTAGATAAAGATAATCTTGCAGATTTTAAATAATATATTTTAGCTGGGTTTTATCACCCAGCTTTATTTTATAGAAGGAGGATCTTAAAAATGGAAGAAAAATTTCTTTTGGAAATGAAGGAAATAACCAAGGAGTTTCCTGGGGTAAAAGCTCTAGATGAGGTTAGTATTCAAATAAAAAAATCTAGTGTTCATGCACTTATGGGAGAAAATGGTGCAGGAAAGTCAACTCTGATGAAGTGTCTTTTTGGTATCTATCGAAAAGATCATGGAGAGATTATATTTTGTGGAAAAGAAATAGATTTCACCTCTCCTAAAGAGGCTTTAGACAGTGGAGTATCTATGGTTCATCAGGAGTTAAATCAAGTATTACAAAGAAATGTTATGGATAATATATGGCTTGGAAGATATCCTCAAAAAGGTTTTTTTATAGATGAGAAGAAGATGTATGATGATACAAAAAAAATATTTGATGAATTGGATATAGATATAGATCCAAAGAAGAAAGTTGGAGAATTATCTGTCTCAGAGATGCAAATGCTAGAGATAGCCAAGGCCGTCTCCTACGATTCTAAAATAATAGTGATGGATGAACCTACTTCTTCCCTAACAGAAAAAGAGGTAACCCATCTATTTAAAATTATTAATAAGCTAAGAGATAGAGGATGTGGGATTATATATATATCCCATAAAATGGAAGAAATATTAGAAATAGCAGATGAAGTAACTGTTATGAGAGATGGAAAGTGGATTTCTACTGATAATTCTAAAGACCTTACTACAGATATTATCATCAATATGATGGTAGGAAGGGATCTCAGCGAAAGGTTCCCTCCTAAAACCAATGTTCCTAAAGAAGTGATTTTGGAGATAAAAGATTTTACTGCTAAACAACAACCTTCCTTTAGAGATATAAACTTTAAATTACGTAAAGGGGAAATTCTTGGGATAGCTGGGTTAGTAGGAGCTAAAAGAACTGAGATATTAGAATCTATATTTGGAATGAGAGAAAGAGAAACAGGAGTAATAATATTAGATGGGAAAGTCATTACTAATAAAAATCCCCATGAAGCTATAAAAAATAGATTTGCACTAGTTACAGAGGAACGTAGATCTACAGGTATATTTGCAGGGTTGGATATAACCTTTAATTCTGTTATATCAAATGTTGATATTTATCAAGGGGTTGGACATTTTTTAGATAATAAAAAGATGAAAGTAGACACAGAATGGGTTATAGACAGTATGAGAGTAAAAACTCCTACTCAAAAAACTCATATTGGAAGTTTATCTGGAGGTAATCAGCAAAAGGTTATAATCGGAAGGTGGTTACTCACAAATCCTGAAATATTGATGTTAGATGAGCCGACTCGTGGGATAGATGTAGGAGCTAAGTTTGAAATCTATCAACTTATGAATGAATTGGCAAAGAAAGATAAAGGAATAATAATAATTTCATCTGAGATGCCAGAACTTATGGGTACAACAGATAGAATATTGGTTATGAGTAATGGAAGGATAGCAGGTATAGTAGACACAAATAAAACTACACAAGAAGAAATAATGACTTTATCAGCTAAATTTTTATAATATTTGGAGGAACTATGGATAAGAAAAAAATACAGAATTGGGGAACAGAAAATGCAATCTATCTAGTGTTGATAGCTTTACTAGTATTTATAGTTATGAAGGAACCGACATTTTTATCGGTTAGAAATTTAACTAATATATTAACACAGTCATCAGTTAGAGTAATTATTGCCTTGGGAGTTGCCGGTCTTATAGTAACACAAGGAACAGATCTGTCAGCAGGGCGTCAAGTCGGGATGGCTGCTCTAATATCAGCATCACTCCTACAAGCTACTAATGCTGCAACTAAGGTGTTTCCTAGTATAGGAGAGATGCCTTTAATGGTCGTTTTATTGTTAGTTATAATCATTGGTGCCATAGTCGGATTATTAAATGGAATAGTTATAGCAATTTTTCATGTAACACCATTTATAGCAACTTTAGGTTCTATGATCATTGTATATGGTGCTAATTCACTATACTTTGACGTAATAGGAGCATCTCCTGTGGCATCATTTGACCCTCGATTTTCAAAGTTTACCCAAGGGGTCTTTAGGATATCAGGATATCGGTTTTCATATTTAATAATCTATGCTACTATTGCAACTATTATTACTTGGGTATTATGGAATAAAACTAAATTTGGTAAAAATATATTTGCTATCGGTGGAAATCCTGAAGCAGCAGCAGTTTCTGGAGTAAATGTAAGGAATAACCTATTGAAGGTATATATTCTTTCTGGAGTTTTCTATGCTGTTGGTGGATTTTTAGAAGCAGGAAGGATCGGATCAGCTACAAATAACATTGGATTCATGTACGAATTAGATGCTATCGCTGCCTGTGTAGTTGGTGGAGTTTCATTCAGTGGAGGAGTAGGAAAGATAAGTGGGGTAGTCACAGGAGTTATAATCTTTACTGTTATAAACTATGGATTGACATATATAGGAATTAGCCCATATTGGCAATATATTATAAAAGGATTGATTATTATAATTGCTGTAGGTTTAGATACAAGAAAATATCTTAAAAAGAAATAGGTGGTTTTTTATATGATTAAATTGATTGGCATGTCAGTACAAGAGATAAGAAAAGCTTTAGAAAATATAAATTATTCAATCTCTGATGAAATTGGTATTGGAAAGGGGAATTTAGAGTTTTTAGAGGAGATGTTAGAACATAAAACTTTAATAGCTTTTGCTTTTGATCTAGGTATAGAGATAACATTTTTTAAAAATGATGAATCTCTAGCTGAAGTAGGGCAAAAAATATTAAGTGCCAAAAAAAATGGGATAGAAAGAATAATGTATAAAAACTTTGAGACATTTAAAGAACAAATAGATAAGATAAACTACAAAAAAGTTGAAACTAATCCCATAGAAGAATTAGAAATTTTAGGACTTTGTTATCTTCTAGAGGGACTGAAACATTACTTTAAAAATGATATCTATATCCTCTTAGAAATTGAAACTAAATTTACTAATTTTACAAAGAAACCAGATGAAGCTGTAAAATTTTTATTGGATCTTCAAGAAAAACACATCTTATTAGATGATGTAGAAAAATATTTTGAGGAGAAATTGTCTCTAGAAGAAAGGCAAAATTTAGAAAAAATAATGAAAAAATATGAGAAGATGAAATTATAATCATACTCATTAGAAATTTAAAAAATGCACTTAGAATTTTTTTCTGAGTGCATTTTTTGCGATCTCTTTAATTTAGGAGATGAATATTTTTTTTGCCGTTGATTTTTTTGCTATATATAAATTTTCATCTAATTTTAAGAAATAATCTCTTAGATCTTTTTTCAAATTTAATTCTAAGATTCCAACACTGATACTGACTTTTCCCCCAGAATCATTGTAAACTATTTCCAGATTATCTATCTCTTCTATAATGTTTTCAGCGAGTTCAATAGCCTCTTCCTTGGATATTTTGGTTATTCCACAGAGAAACTCATCTCCTCCATATCTTCCAACTTCTCCCTTTTTAAAAAATAGTTTTGTTAATACTTCGGCTACCTCTACAAGAGCTTGGTCTCCCACAAAATGACCAAAATTATCATTTACCCCTTTAAAGTTATTTAAATCCATGAGGTAAAGAAATGATTTTTCATCTTTTAAAATAGAACTCTTATACATCTTATGAAAAGACTCATAAAAAAATCTTCTATTATAGATCCCAGTTAGGTCATCATATTTAGAGTATTTCATCAAGATTTTATTTGCCATCAAGATTTTTTTATTCTGAAGGGCGTTATTGAGAGCAATAGTCATAAAAGGTATTAACTCTCGACAGACCTCTATTTCCTCTACTGAAAAAGTATCCCTTTCATAGATTTGAAAAGTAAACGCTCCAATTACATCTTTTTCAATTATTAAGGGTGCAAAAAAAGAGGCTGAAGGAACCCTACCTATAAAAATTAAAGGTTCTTTCCTTGTTTTTTTTTCATAGATATATTCTTTTTTATTCAAAACAGATTTCAATAATTTACTTGCACTTCCTTCACTATAGAGAATGTCTTCAAAGTCTAACCTTTCATTATTTTCAAAGAAAAAACAATCAGAGACTTTTTTTTCTTTGGGATAATTAACTGCTAATCCAATTGTACAATCTCCATAACTACCTTTTAAGAATATATATACCATCTTTGACATCTCTTCTATCGATCTAGAAGAAACCAAAGCTTTTGTAATTTCCCTTATGAAATAAAGTATATTTTTTTCTCTCATTAATTTACAGGAATTTTCCATTTCAATCTTACTGTTCTCAATGTGAATATCTTTAATAAATTTATTTTTGTTATTCAAAGGTATAACAACTCCTTCCATTGTAACTTATATAACTCTAAGAGCACATTATTTTAATTTGAAAAATACATAAAGAATTAGAATTAGAAATATAATTATAAGAAAAAATATGAATTTTAGAAATCCTCCTTTTCTAGCAGCGGAATTACTACTTATTCGAATTCTATTCTTTCTTCTCATATACTAACCTCCTCATATTATTTTTCTTGTAAGTACATTATATATTATAATTAATTAAATTTCAAAAATATTTACACAATCAATCTTTTCTAAAAAAAAGATTCTCTTAATATATAGTTAAGATTTAATATTTCAAAAAGATTTTCCAATAAAGTTTCTTTTTCTTTTATTTTACTACTGATAATCATCATATTGAAATTAAGTTTTCCCTATGTTATACTTAGTTGAATTTTAAGTTTATAGGAGGCAGTAATGAAAAAGAAAATCTTATTAATTGTAGCATTATTAACATTGGGAACAGCTTGTACAACAACGAAATCAAAAGTATCTGAGCCAAATGTAAAAGCCAGTGTGATATCAAATGAAAATCACGAGATAGCTGCATTTGCAAACCAATCGGTGCTAGGAACAGTATGGGTAAGAGATTCAGGTGAATATAGAGCATTGACTCATCAAGCTTATAACTCTGGGAAATTTTATCTAAAAGAAATAGTGAAAGATCCTCAAAATAAGGATAAGAAATTAGCTGTAGTATTAGACTTAGATGAAACTGTATTAGATAATAGTGCCTTTGCTGCTTGGCAGGCTGTTAACCATAAGTTATTTAGTTCTAACGATTGGGCAAGATGGGTAAATGCAAAAGAAGCAACTGAAGTGCCGGGGTCTGTAGACTTTATAAAAACTGCAAAAGAATTAGGCTTTGAAGTATTCTATGTTTCAAATAGAAATTCCGAATTAACAGAGCCTACAATAGAAAATTTAAAGATAATAGGAGCTCCATTTGCAGATGAAGATCATGTATTAGGAAAAACTACTACATCAAATAAAGCCCCAAGGTTAAAGAGCATAGAAGATAAAGGATATACAATAGTTGTTTTAGGTGGAGATAATCTAGATGATTTTGACAGTGAGGTCCATCATAAAGTAAATATAGACAGAAAAAATCATGTGGAAGATATGAAAGATAAATATGGAACTAAATTTATAGTTTTACCAAATCCAGAATATGGTGGGTTTGATAGTGGAATCGTAGAAGGGTATTATGGATTATCCACCAGTGAAAAGATGGAAGTTAGAAAAAAAGTAATAAACCCATGGGATGGAAAATAAGCAAAGTTAAGTGTAGAGATAAAAAAAGTGTCGAGAATTTCTCGACACTTTTCATTATTATTAAGGATATTAAATCAGTAACGTCATGTTATTTTTTAAATTTCTTTCTTTAAAGTTCCTATGATACCTGCTGTTGCAAGTGAACCTGTAATTACTGAAAGTAGATACATCATTGGATGAGTTATGATAGGAAGAACAAATAATCCTCCATGAGGAGCAGGGAGTTCTGTTCCAAAATACATAGCCATTCCACCAGCAAGAGCAGAACCAATTATACAAGCAGGAATGATCTTTAATGGATCTGCCGCTGCAAATGGTATAGCTCCCTCTGTAATAAATGAAGCTCCTAATATAAAGTTAGTTTTACCAGAGTTTCTCTCTTCATCTGTAAATTTCTTTTTAAATAACACTGTAGCTATAGCTATTCCTAATGGTGGTACCATCCCACCAGCCATAACAGCTGCATGAGGAGCATAATTTCCAGATGCAATAGCTGCAATACCGAAAGTAAATGCTGCTTTGTTGATAGGCCCACCCATGTCTACTGCCATCATTCCGCCTAGAACTACTCCTAATACGATTAAGTTACTTGTTCCTAATCCATTAAGAAAAACTACCATTCCATTATTTATAGAAGCAATAGGGCCTAATATAATTGTCATTATTCCACCTGTAATGAATAATCCTAATACAGGGAATATTAATATTGGTTTCAATCCTTCCATAGATTCTGGCATATTAGAAGTTGATTTTTTTATGAAGTTAACAACGTAACCACCTATGAAACCAGCTAGTAGTCCACCTAAGAAACCACCACCGTTAGAATTGGCCATCATACCACCAACCATGGCAGGCATGAATCCAGGTCTATCTGCAATACTCATCCCAATGAAACCAGCTAAGATAGGAACCATTAGTGCAAATGCTCCACTTCCACCTATATCCATCAAGAATTTTGCAAATTTATTAAAGTTAGGATCTGTAGGATCGAAAGCTTTTATTCCAAACATAAATGAAACAGCGATTAAGATACCTCCTCCTACAACGAATGGAAGCATATTCGATACTCCATTCATTAGATGTTTATAAAATCCACTTTTTTTAGGAGTATTCCCACTATTAGATTTTTTATTTTCTTCTGCTGTATATATAGGAGATTTAGGAGCATCATTAATTAGTTCTTCCGGTCTCTTAATTCCATCTTTTACAGGAACAATAAGTACAGGTTTTCCATCAAATCTATTCATCTCTATTGCTTTATCAGCAGCTACAATGATACCAGAAGCATTACTTATTTCTTCTTCTGTAAGTTTATTCTTTATCCCTGTAGAACCATTTGTTTCAACTTTGATATTTATTCCCATCTCAACAGCTTTTTTCTTTAGTGCATCTGCTGCCATATATGTATGAGCTATTCCTGTAGGGCATCCAGTTACTGCTAAAATACTTCCACTTGCTGCATTTACTTCTAAATTTATGTTTTTATCCTCTTCTACCTCTTTTTTATTGATTAAAGATATAATTTGCTTAGGAGTTTTAGCTTTTAAAATAGATTCTCTAAAATCATCATCAATTAAAAATGTAGTTAATTTAGAGAGAGTTTCTATATGTGTATCACTTGCATTTTCTGGAGCAGCTATCATAAAGAATAAGTTACTAGATTCTCCATCTAAAGAATCATAGTCTATTCCATTCTTTGAAATCCCCAAGACTAAAGATGGATTTATAACATATTTAGATTTAGCATGAGGAATAGCTATTCCTTCCTCTAATCCTGTCGAACTTTGAGCTTCTCTTTTTAAGATATCACCCATATATCCTTCTAAATTATTTATATTATTATTTTTATAGTGTAATTTGCATAGTTCAACAATAATATCACTTTTGTTTATCCCTTTTAAATCTAAAGTAATACTACTTTCATTTATTAAATCTGTAATTTTCATATTCTTCCCCCTTGTGGTATAGATTAATAATTAAACTTGTCCTTTTATGACTTATCTACAATTTGTGTTGTTTTCACCTCCTGTAGCAATCTTTCTACTTCTATTTGAGTACACAAATTTTCTGAAAATGCTGATGCAGTTCCACATGCAATACCTAATTTAAATGCAGTTAAAATATCTAGGCCCTTATAGATAGCAGATGTAAATCCAGCTACTAAAGAATCACCTGCACCTACAGAATTGATTAATTTTCCTTTTGGGGCACTGGCTATATATGAAGCTGTAGGAGTGATAAGAAGTGCACCATCTCCAGCCATAGATACTATTATATTTTGAGCTCCTAAATCAAGTAATTTTTTCCCATATAAAATTATATCTTCTATAGATTCTAATTTTACATTAAATATATCTCCTAATTCGTGGTTATTAGGTTTTATCATATATGGTTTTCCCTTTATTCCCTCTAATAGGGACTCACCTTTAGCATCTAGTATTACTTTTACTCCCTTTGGAATATTAGTCATAATATCTTTGTATATAGTTGAACTTATAGATTTTGGTACACTGCCAGAAAGAACTAAAGTGTCTCCATCTACTAATGATCCTAATTTCCCTTTTAATTTTTTTAAGGCATCTATTGATATATCAGGAGAGTTTCCGTTGATCTCACTCTCATTACTACTATCTTTCATCTTTATATTTATTCTAGTGTCGCCAGAGACTTCTATAAAGTCGTGATTTATATTCTTTTTATCTAAAGATTTCTTTATGAAATCTCCAGTAAATCCACCTATAAATCCTAGTGTTGTATTAGGAGTTTGAAGGTTATTCAGTACTTGACTCACATTTATTCCTTTTCCCCCTGGTAATTTATATTCTGACTTTGTTAGATTTATATCTCCAGGAACAAATTTTTCTATATTTATTATATAGTCTATAGATGGATTTAATGTTAATGTATAGATCATTTTATGACCTCCTCAATTGTTTTTATGTTATGATATCTTTCATCTATAATAGTATCTGTAATTATCTTTACTTCTTCTAAATTACCAAATTTTGAAAATGATATTTTATTAAATTTAGTATGATCTGCTAAAATGTATGAAACTTTTGAATTTTGAATAACTCTTTCTTTTATCAGGGCCTCATCTGGATCTGGAGTTGTTAATCCGGCTTTTAAATCTATAGAGTTTGAACCTATAAATGATATATCATAATTATAACTTTCAATAGTTTTGAGTGCATCCTTTCCAATCAATGCACCTGTTTTATGTTTTAACGCTCCACCTGTAAAATAACTTTTTATCTTGTATTTAGATAGTTCCTTTATATGGTGGATTCCGTTAGTTACTACAGTAACATCTTTTGATCTCATATGTTTTATAAGATATTCTGTAGTTGTCCCAGCATCTAAAAATACACAATCATTTTCCTTTATATAGGTAGAAGCAAGGAATGCAATATCCTCTTTAGCTTCATTATTTTGACTGATTTTAGAAACTAAATCCTCCTCAAAGGAAATATTGGATATACGTGCTCCTCCATGGACTCTGGTCAAAATTCCATTTTCCTCTAACCTTGCTAAATCTCTTCTAATTGTAGATTCAGATGTTTTCAATTTCTCTGTTAATTCTTTTAGTGTTACTGTTTTTTTGATTTCTAATATCGACTTTATTATCTCTTCTCGTTTTATTTGTATCATTTCGCATCACCTACAACCATTATATTATACTTCTTAACATAAATCAATCATTTTCTTTCAAAAATCATCAAAAACGTTCAAAACATTATGTTTAAATATTGTTTTATAGATTGATAAAATAACATAATATCAAATATTTAGTCATCTATATTCTATAGGGAGAAAACGCAATTAAAGCCAGTAAAATAAAGGATTGTAAATTAGTAATAAAACAAATAAAATAACACTCTGTCAAAACAAATCATCTTATAAAAAATGTAAAAAAAAAGAGGTTTATTTCTTATAAAATATAAGAAATAAACCTCTTTAATAATATTTAACTTTCTAGATATAACGTCACATTGTTTGCTTATTTTTCTAATTTTACCGTCTTTAAGGTTGCCCATCTATAAAAAGAAGCATCATAATTTCTTGCATTATAACCTATTTTTTCTAAAACAACTTGCATATGAGCAGATCTTATTCCAGCAGTACAATAAGTTACTATCTTCGCATTTTTTTCAATTCCTTTTGATTTCAATATTTTTTCTATAACTTTAGAATCCTTTAGAGTACCATCTTTTTCTAAAAATGAATTAAATGGAATATTGATAGATCCTTCCATATGTCCACCTCTAGCTTCTCCAAACTTAGTAGCTCCTAAATATTCATCTTCTTCTCTAGTATCTATTATAACTAAGTCATTAAATTCTTTAATTAATTGATCAGTTGTTATATTTCTACTATTATCCCATTTAACTATAGAATTAGTTACTTCAGAATATTTTGTTTTAGAAAATGTAGTCTTTCTTTTTTCACTTTTCCATTTTTCTATTCCACCATCTAATATGTGAAGATTTTCAAATCCTGCCATTTGTAGAGTCCAGTATACACGACCATCTTCTCCCCAAGCACCATGTGTTTTACTATAAACTACAATTTCATCTGATGATTTTATTCCTAATTCATTTAACTTTTTTGATAAAGTATCAATCTCTAATACCGTCCCCCATTTTTCAGATCCAAATTCAGCATCCATGTCGGATAGAGACTTCCAACTTACTTCAATAGCTCCTGGAATATGTCCTAACTTATAAGCTTTCCCTCTGGCATCTATAATCTTAATATTATCCTTATTTTGAGACAACCATTCTGTAGATACAAAAGTCTCAGCAAAAGATAATACCCCCATTAAAAGAAATATCCCTAGTATTAATCTTTTTTTCATTTTAAATCACCCCTATTTTTTTTGTGTTACTCTATAGTTTATATCATTATTTATTTTTTTATGCAAGAAAAATAAATGGTATAGTTGTATTTTTAAATTAAATATTATATGTATAGTATAACTTTTAGTAGTCATCTAGCTTAGTTAAGATAATAAGTAGACATAATAGAAAAAAAATCTTTTACACCACTAGATAATGTGTTTTTATATTAATTTAAAAGTGTATTTAGTGAATTAAAAAATAATCTATATTTAATTAATTTTATCTAAATTAGATGTAAATTAAATTAAATATTTATTTCTTATTAAAATTTAATTTTTAAAAAAAAAGAGAATCCAATAGACACTCTTTAAAAATAACAAATTATTTCTTTTTTTTATCAAAACTCCAGGCTATAATTCTAGATATTTTATTTCCATGAACCATCTCTATAATTTTAGTATCTGCTACTCCTAATTTTTTTAAGATTTTTTCCATGGGTTTTACATTTTCTCCCTTAGATATAAGGGAAGTAAAGTATCCTACTTTATCTGAAAATAAAAGACTTTCTTTAGCCATTTTTTTCAAAAATAACATTTCTCCACCTTTGCACCAAAGTTCTGCTTTTTGACCTCCAAAGTTTAACTTTTCACTCAGATTAGAGGATCTAGTTTTATTTAAGTTGTCTCTTTTTTGTTTGTTAGCAGACAATGCATCTTTTAAAGAGGCATGAAATGGTGGATTACACATGGTTAGATCTACATATTCTTCATCTATAATTCCTTTAAAAAAGTTATTTTTATCAGGTTGAAGTTTAATAACTATGCTATCTTCTAGATGATTTTTTTTTATAATTTCCTTTGCATTTCCCACTGAGATAGGATCAATATCTGAGGCTATAAATTTCCATCCATAAGATTTATTTCCTATAATAGGATAGATGCAATTGGCACCAGTCCCTATATCTAACACTTTAATATGTTTTTTAGATTTTGATAATAGATCCGATATATGATGGATATAGTCTGCTCTTCCTGGAATAGGTGGGCACAAAAACCCCATTGGGATGTCCCAATTTTCAATACCATAATAAGTTTTTAGGAGAGCTCTATTCAATTCTAAGACTGCTTTTTCATCTCCGAAATCGATTGTGTTGTCTCCACTGGGACTATTTTTTATGTATTTTTTTAACCCTTTAGAATTTTCTATAAGGGATTTGAAATCATATCTTCCTGAATGCGGATTTCTTAAATGAAACCCTTTTTGTTTTAAATTCTTCAATTTATTTCTCCTATATAATTATTAATTTTATCAGTTTAAATTGTAACATGATTATAATGAATTAGCAATGTAAGAGAATAATGCTTATTACATAAATTTAAAAGAACGTCTTAAAAAGACGTTCTCTTGATATGTCTATAAATGTCTAGCTTGTTCTTCTAATTTTGCTACCCTATCCTTTGTAGATGGATGGGTACTAAATAATTTTGCCATATTCTGTCCTTTTAATGGATTCACTATAAACATATGTGCTGTTGCTGGCTTAGCATCCATAGGTGTTCTAGTGCTCCACATCTCTAATTTTTTTAGAGCATTAGCTAAATAAAGTGGATTTCCTGCTAATTTCCCTCCATATCTATCAGCTTTATATTCACGGGTACGTGAAATTGCCATCTGAACCAACATCGCTGCCATTGGTGCAAATATAGCTATTCCAATAAGAGCTATAGGATTTTTATCCTCATCATCCCTTCCACCAAATATAGCAGCCCATTTTGCCATAGTAGCCAAATATGCAATTGCGCCAGCAAAGGATGCAGCAATAGTTCCAATTAATATATCTTTATTATGTACATGCCCCAATTCATGGGCTAAAACACCCTTTAGTTCATTTCTATCTAAAATTTCTGTGATTCCACGAGTAACTGCCACTGCTGCATGTTTTTGATTTCTTCCTGTTGCAAATGCATTTGGTTGTGACTGATTAATCATATATACTTTTGGGATTGGAAGATCAGCTCTTTCTGATAGTTCTCTTACGATAGAGTATACTTCAGAGTTCTTTTCTACCTCTTGTGCTTTATACATCCTCAAGACTATTTTATCACTGTTCCAATAACTTATCATATTCATACCAAAAGAAAATATTAGAGCAAACATGGCTCCATTACGTCCCCCGATAGCTCCTCCTATAAATAATAATATCAATGTCATAGTGATCATTAATAAAAATGTTTTAACTGCGTTCATAAACTCCTCCTTCTGTTGTCTAGCTCAATAATGGTTTATAGCATATTATAACCTAAACAAAGCAAATAGTAAAATTTTAGATATAACTAGGAATTTTTTCTAATTTATGGTATATATATGTATATACTTTATTTTATTAAAAAAAATTAATTTTATAATAAAAGAGTGTTTATCTTATGGGAGGTATATATATTATGAAAAAAGTATTATTAATATTATCATTATCAGGATTTATCATTTCGTGTTCTGCTAATAAACCAATGGAAACAAAATCAGACTCAATAAATATAGAAGTTATTCAAAAAGAATTTACAGGAACTACTTGGAAGTTATCTAAATATTTATCAGAGGAAAAATTAAAAGATGTAATAGCTACTTCAAAAGCCGATCTAAAGTTTGAAGATGGAAAATTTAATGGTGATGCAAGTGTAAATAGATATTTCGGTAGCTATACATTAAAGAACAATAAACTTACTATGGGTAGAATTGGATCAACTATGATGATGGGACCTGAAGATGCTATGAATCAAGAATACGCATTTACTTCACTTCTAGAAAATGTTACATCTTACGAGATTGTAGGAGAAAAATTAAATCTTTTAAGTAATGGAGAAGTTATATTAGTTCTCACTGCTGTAGAAAAAATTAAAAATAAATAAACAACAGAAAGACACAATTTAAATTTCCATTGTATTTTTGTGATACTCTTTACCAGTATAATTTTCTAAATAACAAAACAGAATCATCTCTATAGAGATGATTCTGTTTTGTTTAACTTTCTTTTAATTCATCTAATATTTCCTCTTCCTCTTCTAAGTGTGCTATGTCACCTAGATATGCTATAGAAAATCCAAAATCATTATAAACTAGCTTAGTTATACTAGTATTAGAAATCATAAACTTTCTATGTGTTTCATAAGGAATACAGAGTAAAGCTCTGATTAATGGGCTAATAATGCCCCCATGTGTAACTATAACTATTTTTTGATTTTTATGATTTTCAATAATATCCACAATACTATCCATAGTTCTTTTAGTAACTTGGTTATAAGATTCTCCATTTGGAATCATATAATTTTTACTGTCATTTCTATAGTATTTATATTGAGTGGGAAAAAACTTCTTAATCTTTGGCCAGTTTGCACCTTGAAATACTCCCCAATGTCTCTCTCTGATTCCAGAAATTTCGACTATATCTTTCTCTATATGTTGATTTATTATATTTGCTGTATCAACAGCTCTTTTTAAATCACTGGTATAGATTATGTCGGGATTAATTTTTTTCATCCTTTGGGATAAAAGATTAGATTGGTGGATACCACTGTCTGTTAAGGGACTGTCTAATTGCCCTTGTATTAATTTTTTAGTGTTCCAAATAGTTTCTCCGTGTCTAATTAAGAAAATTTCTGTATTCATCTTTGTCACCTCGTAAAATTTATCTGCTTATAATTTTACCATATTTTGTAGAATAAAAATAGCTCTAAGTAAATACATGGTATAATAACAGAATAAACAAACGGGAGCTGAGAGGATAATATGAGATGGGGAGAAAAAAGATATAATTCATTAAATTATTTTTTAAGAGAAAAATTTGGAGAGAAGGTATATAAAGTTTCTTTGGATGGAGGATTTACATGTCCTAACAGAGATGGGACATTAAGTGAAAAAGGGTGTATATTTTGTAGCGATAATGGAAGTGGAGAATTTGCAGGTTCTAGAAAAAAAAGTATAACAGATCAGATTGAGGAACAATTAGAATTGATCAGTAAAAAATTCCCCCATGGAAATGTTATTGCTTATTTTCAAAATTTTACTAATACATATGGAGATTTAGAATATCTAAAAAAGATATATGAGGAGGCACTTTCTCATCCTAGAGTAGTGGGACTAGCCATAGCTACTAGACCAGATTGTATTGATGATAAGATATTAGATTTACTAGAGGAGTTAAATAGTAAAACTTTTTTATGGATAGAGTTAGGCTTACAAACTTCTAATGAAAAAACAGCTATAGATATAAATCGAGGATGGAAATTAAAAATATTTGATGAGATGATGGAGAAGTTAAATAATAGAAATATAAAAGTTGTTGCTCATATTATTTTGGGGTTGCCAAATGAAAGTCATAAAACTATGTTAGCTTCTATAAGATATATCATCAAGAAAAAAGTGTGGGGAGTAAAATTTCATCTTTTACATATAATTAAAAATACAAATTTAGAAAAATTATATATAGAAACAAAATTTCATATTCTGACTAAGGAGGAGTATATAGATCTTATAGGAACCGCTATTGAGATTTTAGATACAGATATGGTTATCCACAGATTAACTGGAGACGGAAGTCGTGAAACTCTTATCGAACCTAGATGGAGTTTAGACAAAAGAAATGTTTTAAATTCCATAGAAAAACATCTTAAAGAAAACAATGTATCACAAGGGGATAAGTATGAAAAAATTACTTAGTTTTATAGCATCTGATAGTTTTTTAGATAAAATAGGAGATGGATGGAATGAGTTAGATAAAATCATAAAAGATCATCAATTAGATGGTATTGAAACTATGACAGGAGGATTTTATAATCCGGAAAATATAATAACTGTGAAACCCATTGGGCATCATTTATTATATTTTCCATCATGGTTACATATGTGGCTAGAGGATGAGGAAGAATTAATAAAGGAGTTTGAAAGTTTAGAAAAAGCTATCGAAGTTTATGGGGGATGGGGTCGTCAAAGACTCATTGAATTTTATAAAAATGAATTCTTGGATTCTATTAAGATGGGATCAGAATATATGGTTTTTCATGTAGCACATGTTGGGCTAGAAGAAATATTTGGCGATAATTTTAAATATGGAAATAAAGAGGTTTTAGCTTATACAGTCGAACTTCTTAATGAGGTTTTTAAAGATATTAAGAATGGCCCTATATTACTTTTAGAAAATTTATGGTGGCCAGGAATGGATCTCTTAGATGAGGTAGAAACAATAAATTTTATAGATCAAATAAGTTATTTAAATAAAGGAATTATGCTAGACATTTCTCATTTAACACTAACAGATAAAAATATAAAAAATTTCGTAACTATTGAAAAATATATAGAAAAAATCATTTTAAAATCTTCAACTATAAAAAACTATATTCGTGGAATTCATTTAAATTCTACTTTTCCATTTTTATATAGAAAAAATAAATTGAAAGAAAATCAACAGAAGTTGGCTGTCACTAAAAATAGAATGGAGCGATATAAGATAATAATAGATCACATTACCAATTTAGATTCTCATCAAATATATAATGACAACTCTATAAATAAAATTTTAGAAAAATTAGACATTGAATATTTAGTTTATGAATTTAAATGGAAAGATAAAAAACAGTTGTTAGAAAATTTAAAAAAACAAAATAAAGTCCTATTAATTTAATTATGGATTTATAACTGTTATACCAAATTTAAAAAACAAAAAAAGCAACCTTTGTATTTATATGAAATGGTTGCTTTTTTGTTTTCAAAGTTAAAGTTATTCTTTTATTAAAGTAAAAATTAGTCGCGATAATCAACTTGTATTTTTAGATTTTTAAAAGTTAAAATAATTATATTTTTTAAAATATTAATTTTTAAAAGTATCTTGTTATTTTATTATTTACATGTAAGTTGTATAGGATAATTAAAAATTTATTTATAGAAACTATTCGCCCGAGAATTGAAAAATAAAAATAAATATGAAAAAAATATATATTTATAAAATGGTCGAAGAATTAACTTTTCATTTTAATACTTAATAAATATCAAAATCTTTTAACCAATATCAAATTTAAAAAATAATTAAGAGAGCTACTTTATTTCTATAAAGGCACTATCTATAGTTGGTATTGTGATAACAGCAATATGGGAAGATTGAACCTTAAAACCTGCTAAGGATAAATTGAACTCTTTGTATCAAACAAAAATTATAAGACTTATAATTAACTTAACTAATAAAACAAGTGGAAGAAATAGGGTTTTAGACTTAAAAACTATTAACTGAAGTAAAAGTCTATATAAGTATCTATTATTCCTTTATTTTAAAGGGTTTATCATGATTAATTATCAGAAGTAATTATAACTTACATAACAAACCTAAATATAACAGTTATTATATTTAGGTTTTTATATACATCTATCAGTATAATAATTAGTGTAAGTAATAAATAGAGTGAAAAAAGAAGCTATCATCAAATCAGCTTAGGTAATTTGGTGATAGCTCTTTTTTCTAATATGTTTTTTGCATTGATATATACTTCAGTAACCTTGGTGTCAGCATGACCTAAAAAATCACGTATTTCTAGAATATCGGCACCACGTAAAGAAAGTTCAGTCGCCACTGTATGTCTAATATTGTGTGGTGAAATATCTTTCCCTATAGTAAGACCTTTCTCCTTTATGATTCTATACAAATTATTATAGGACATTTTTTCATTAGGACTAAAACTTTTAGAAAAGATATAGTGATCTGAGATCTCCTCTAAATCAACTTTATAAAGTTTTATGATGTAATTTTTAAATTCCATTATTTTTTTATAACATTCATCGTGGAGAGGTTTATACTGTTCTTTTCCACTTTTTGTCTCTTTTAATCTCAAAACAATGCTTCCTTGTCTTTCAATGATATCCTCATATTTTAAGTTTATCAACTCAGAACTTCTCAGTCCGGTATAAAATAAAGTATATAAAATAACTAAATCTCTAAAACTTTTATCGTCTACAACAGAAAAATTTAGGATGATCTCCTTTAAATCCTCGTAAGAAAGCTTAAGAACGTTGTCTAAATTATGTTTAGTTGTTTTGAATAAAGGGATATATTTAAATGGATTATTATAACCGTTCTTTTCTAATTCTTTATACAAGCTCTTGAGAGATGATATACTTTTATTGATAGAACTTTTTTTCAATTCTCTTTCATGTAGGAGATGTTTTAAATAATCCTCTATATCCTCTTTTTCAATATTTTTCATCATATTCATAGTCTCATCAGGATTTAGATCCCCATCATACTCATATACATATTTTAAAAAATCATTTAAATGGAACATATAATCTTTTAAAGTTTTTTCAGATTTATAGATAGAAAATATCGTTCCACTATTTTCTCGATTTCTTCTTCGTTTTTTTGGAATCGAGAGGCTAGTATCTTTTTTTATTAAGTCCATAACTCCTCCTAAAGTCCTATTATCTTTAATATAGAAGATCTCTATAAGGTTTAAATTTAGATTTCGACTTACAATTATGCCAATAGAAATATGAAATCTCTAATTGAATAAATGAAAAAAGTAGTTTTATTTCCCCCATTTAAAATCTAAAACTTCAATCTTATAATCTCTACCAGAAATTCTTTCTAATTTAATTCTTTGATTAAATTCTTTACTTTCTTTATATCTGAGATCTTTTATAGTAAATGTTTTTAATGTAGAATATTTCCCATCTATCATCCATTTTATTTCATAGGTAACATAATCTAATTTTGTTCTACTTTGATTTATGACTGCTCCTGTAACACTTCTTCCATTACTCCTTTTAGCAGAAACTTCAACATTGGACAATTTCACTTTTTTCTCAAATTCTTTTACACTTTCAAACTCTTTTTCTAATTCCCAAGTTTTATTTTCCATTAAGAGAATATTTTTTCCTTCAGCATTTTTAACCACTTCTTTAACTTCTGAATATGTAGAAATTATAGTGGCTAAAAAAATAAATATAATTATTTTTTTCATATTTTTCACCTCTATATATTTTTACCTCTAAGAGCAGCAAATTCCTTTAATTTTTCTTCGTTGGTATTTAATATTAATTCTTTGTCATAATTTCCTATTAATTTTATAGCTTCAGTAAATTCACCAATAAGAGTAGAAAAATGTGCATCACTACCTAAAGATATATATGGTTTATACTTAGAACAAAACTCCATAATCTTTTTACAGTTTGGTTTTGATCCTGCTCTACTAGTAGTTAGTGATCCATTATTAATTTCAATAGCTACATTATGTTTTTTTGCTGCAATAACTACTTTTTCATAATCTATTGGAAACTCAGGGTTTCCCAAATGGACTAAGATATCTACCACGTTATTTTTTATAACATTTATAAGTGCCTTAGTATTTTTATTAATATCACCAGTATCTCCATATTCAGAAATACCATGAAAACCTCCAATAACAATATCACATATCTCAATTACTTTATTATTTATATCTAAGTCTCCATCTATGTTTACTATATTAGCTTCTACACTTTTTAATATTCTTATTCCATCCACATAATCAGGTAATGTTCTTTGATTAGCAATTGCCCACCAATGTGGAGAATCTTGAAGATAAGGTCCATGCATGGTATTAGCGATAACTTTAATCCCCTTTTTCTTCCCTGCCCTAACATTTTCCTCCAAGGTACTATAGGCATGGGGAGTTGTGTTTGTATGAGTATGTAAATCTATTAAAAAATTCATAAAATCTCCTCCATATTAATTTCTCTCATTTCTCCAATTTCTAAATCTTCTAATTCTAAATTAGCAAATTTTATTCTCTTTAAATAAACTACACAATTATCCACTGCATGGAGCATCTTCTTCACTTGATGAAATCTTCCCTCACTTATTGTAAGATTTATTTTATCTTCATCTACTCTTTCACAGTTAGATGGTTTAGTAATATATCCACCTATATCTACTCCTAATTCTAACTTTTTAATATCTTCATCTGTAATGATTTTGTCAGCCTCTACATAATAGATTTTATCAACATGTTTTTTAGGAGATAATAATTCATGAGAGAGAGGACCATCATTTGTAAAGAGTAATAAACCTTCAGTATCTTTATCTAATCTTCCTACTGGAAAAAGATTCTTTTGAACTACCCATTCTGGAATGATCTCCATAACCGTTTTATGTTTTTTATCTTCTGTTGCTGTAATATATCCAGCTGGTTTATTCATAATATAATATCTTGTTGCTTTGTATTCTATCATTTCATCATTATATAAAATTTTATCTGCAGTAGAAACATTAATTTTAGGAGAAAATTCTATCTTTCCATTTACTTTAATTTCTCTCATTTTTAATATTTTCTTTACCTCACTCCTACTTCCTAATCCACATTCTGTTAAATATTTATCTAATCTCATTTATTTCTCCTTGTTTTATTTTTAATTTGAATTCCAATTAAAAATTTATTAGTATTATTATATAATTTATTTTAAATTTTTATATTGATAAAAATTTACTATTCATCCTTTATTATATCATAAATTTTAATTTATTTTTCTCATAAAAATCAATATGATATTATATAGATTTTATGTTCTCCAAACTATAAAAAAATAACCTAAAATAGGCTATTTCTTTAAATTACACTTTATATAGTTAAGTGAATACATGGTCTTTCCATCTAGAGGAGTTTTTAGTATTTCATCGATATCGTTTCTATCAACTTCTAAAACTTCTAAAAACTCATCTTCATCTAAATTTTGGCTTGTTTTAACTAAATCTTCAGCGTGATATATATACATCTTTGAAGATGAAAGTCCTGGACTCCTGAAGTACTCACATACTTTAGTTATTTTTTTAGCTCTGTATCCAGTTTCTTCTTCAAGTTCTCTTAGTGCAGCTTTTTCCACATCTTCACCAGGATCAACAAGTCCTGCAGGGATCTCCATTATTTCTTGTTTTAAAGCTGGTCTATACTGTTTTACTAATAAAAGTTTTCCCTCTGGAGTAAATGCAATTACTCCTACAGCTATATAATTTTTTAAGAAAGTCCATCTTACTTGATTACCATTAGGTAGAATTAGGTCTTCCTCATATATCACAAAATGTTTATTTTCAAAAACTTTGTCTTTTTTTATATGTTTATACCTCATATTCCTCCAATATTTCTTTTACTTTATACAATATGATTCCAGTGGCCACTCCTACATTTAGTGATTCTGCACTTCCATATATAGGTATTTTTACTATCTCATTACTTACCTTTAAAATTTCTTTTGATACCCCTTGCCCTTCATTTCCAAAAACAACTGCATTTTTTCCTTTTAACTTGATCTTGTTATAATTTACACTTTCATTTGTTAATCCGCTAGACAAAATGTTGTAGTTATTTAATTTTAAAAATTCTACAAGTTTTTCTTCTGATAGATAGTTGATATTTAAATTAAATAATGATCCCATACTGCTTCTAACACTCTTATCATTATATATATCAACGCTTCCAGTCGTTAACACGATATCTTTAAATCCTACAGCATCGACTAATCTAATAATAGTTCCTAGGTTTCCAGGATCCTGAATACGGTCCAATATCACTATATTTTCTCCTAAATTATCCATAGAATTAGATAAGAAATCATAGATCAAAACCACACCTTGTGAATTTTCTTGTGTTGAAATATCATTAAATAAAGTATCACTATATATGTATTTCTTACAGTTAAAATCATCTATTTTAGGAAAATTTTCTTCCACACCATCCCGTAATATGATGTATTTAGGAGTTATAGAAAAGTCTAAAAATTTATGCCCTTCGGCTAAAAAAAGATTTTCCCTCTCCCTATATTTTTTTTGTTTTAATTTTTTTATAGTTTTAAATAATTTATTTTCTTTACTATTTATAAATTCCACTCTTACATCTCCTAACAAATAAATTTGATTACCATATAGTATATATTTATAAGTAAAAAAATACAACTTTTTTTTACTACCGCTTCCATCTTTAATTAGCAGATTAGCAATGAAGATTAAGATTATTAAAAATTGAAAAGAACTCTTTTTTTTTATTTTGACTTTTTCAGTTCCATCTTTAACTACAGTTATTTTTAATTTTTTAAACTTACTTGTTAATACTCTACAACATAAAGAGCCTTTTTCCTCTTTAAAATAATCATGAACTTCCTTTGACAGCTTCGTCCCCATAATCTATTTTATCAACCGCAATTAAACTCCTACCTTCATAATATTTATTAATCATTATATCACTTCTTAGAGTGAAATAATATTAATTTCTATCCTAATATAATATTTTTTTTACCTAAGAAAAAGCAAAAAACTTCTAAGAAGATAGCAAATCCTTAGAAGTTTTAATTTTATTTTTTTAATTTCATGATCTCTACTCGAACAGGTTCACTCCCACTTCCTATTCCCCTGGTAGTTATCTCATCTTCTGATATTCCATATCTTTTAGCAATAATTTTTTTTACTCGTGGCTCACAGAATTTACCTTGGCATATTCCCATCCCTGCCCGAGTACGTCTTTTTATTCCATCAGTAGAAGTGATCTTAATCCCTCTATCCAAAGCATCCAAGATATCCCTTTTTCTTACTTGTTCACATCTGCATATAATTCTGTCGGGATCATCCTCGTCTAAATTGATATACTCATTTACCATTTTCATAGGAAGCATATCATCTTTTGATTTCTTTATAATATTAGGTTCTCTATGGGGATCAAACTCATTATTTTCAGGTAGATCAATTATTTTTTCTACTAAATTTACTACATATTGGGCTATTGCAGGGGAAGATGTTATCCCTGGAGATTCTATTCCTGCTACATTTATAAAGTTTTTAGATTTAGTTTCTTCAATTATAAAATCATGATGACTACTGGTTGCTCTAGTTCCTGCAAAATTTCTAATTATTTTTTTATTTTCTAAATTTGGAATAGATCTTTCTGCTTTTTTTATAATATCAAATAAGTTTTCTATATTTGTAGAAGTATCATATTTATCATCCATTATTTGTGCATCTGGCCCTACCATAAGATTATTATGATAAGTAGGTGTAACTAATACACCTTTCCCTTTTTCATTGGGACATTGAAATATAACATGGTTAATTTTATCTCCATACCCCTTTGCATAGACCAAATATTCTCCTTTTCTAGGAATTATATGAAAATATTCATCATTTATCATATTAGAGACAGTATCTGAATTTACTCCTGCTGCATTGATGACTAACTTACTCTTTACTTCTCCCATAGTTGTTTTTATAGTATATATATCATTTTTTTTCTCTATATCTTCTACCCTACTGTTAAATTTGAACTCTACTCCATTTGAAATGGCATTTTCAGCTAAAGCTATACAATATTCATAGGGAGAAACTATTCCTGCATTCTTACAATATAAGGCCCCTATAGCATCTCCTATATTTGGTTCTAATTCTGTGAGTTCTTTTCTATCTATAATTTTTAAATTCTTTACTCCATTTTTTTCACCATTTTCAATTATTTTAGATAGTGTTTTTATTTCTTCTTGATTAAAGGCTAATACTAAGGACCCAATTTTTTCAAACCCAAAGTTTAATTCCTTATTTAACCTGTCAAAAAGTATATTACCCCTATGACTAAAGTAACCTTTCTTAGTACCATGTGTTGCGTCGTAGCCCCCATGAATAATACCAGAATTTGCCTTTGTAGCACCGCAACTTACATCCCCTTCTTGTTCAATTACCACTGTTTTAATTTTATATTTAGAAAGTTCCCGGGCTATACTACATCCGATAACTCCTCCTCCAATTATAGTAATGTCATACACTCTTATCACTCCTCACTTAGATTTAATTCGTAATATGATATTACCTCATTTTTGATTTAATTACAAACTTTTTCACTGGAATTGCACCATTATAGTAATTATGGTAGACTATATAGACTTGAATTACACACAATTAGGAGGACGAAATGAAACATAAATTAGAATATTATCTCGTGATTAGTTTTGTAAAATTACTTATGATGTTTTCGGAAAAAACAAGATATAAAATCGCTGAAAAAATAGGAATAGTTGGATATCATTTGATTAAAAAAAGAAGAATGATAGCACTAGCAAACCTAAAATTAGCTTTTCCAGAAAAAACAGACGAGGAGAGAATAGAACTAGCAAAAAAAAATTATAAAGTACTCACTAAAGCATATCTTTCATCACTATGGATTATGGACTTTATATTTGATGAGACAAAAGTCAATGTAGAAAACTATCATATTTTAGACGAAGCTGTAGCGGAAAATAAAGGTCTTATCATAGCTGGTATGCACATGGGAAATATAGAAGCTTCCTTGAAAATTACAGAAAAATATAGAATATCTGATGTTGTAAAAGCTCAAAGAAATCCGTATATCGACGAATATATAACTAAAAATCGTTCCCAGTTTAATTTTAATATGATAAAAAAATCTAAAAGTACTCCTAGAGAACTTTTAAAGGTAATTAAAAATAAAGAGGTGTTAGGTCTTTTTTCAGATCATAGGGATAAGGGAACTACTGTCAATTTTTTTGGTAGAGATACTATCGCTCCTACAGGTGCAATACACTTTGCATTAAAATTTAAAGTTCCATTAGTATTTGTATATTCCATATTAAATGAAGACAATACTAATACTGTAAAAGTTATTAAAAGAATTGAACTCATTGAAACAGGAGATTTAAAGAATGATGTAAGAGTTAATACACAAAATTTAATTCATCTTATGGAGGATGCTATCAAAGAATATCCAGAACAATGGATGTGGTTTCATGATAGATGGAGACTTAGTAAAGAATTTAAAAAATAAATATAATAAAAAAATGCAGTCCAATTTAATTATTGGACTGCCATTTTTTTATTTCATTCTTTTTATAAGTTGATCTTTTATCTCTTCTAGACTTACTTCTTGTTCATTTAAAAGGACTAAAAGATGATATAGAAGGTCACTTGCCTCATATACTAATTCTGATTTATCAGGGTTTTTAGCAGCAATAATTACCTCTGCACATTCTTCTCCTACCTTTTTAAGTATCTTATCGACTCCCTCTTTATATAGATAGGTAGTGTAAGAACCTTCTATAGGATTTTTCTTTCTATCTTTTAAAATATCATCAAGGGTGAAAAGAACCTCTCCTATAGTCATATTTTTAGCTGCTGTAACTCGATTAAAAAAACATGACTTTTTACCTGTATGGCATGCGTTACCTGTTTGTTCTACTTTTATAAGGAGGGTATCTCCGTCACAGTCATAAGATAGCTCCTTTATTTTTTGAATATTTCCAGACGTAGCCCCCTTATTCCAAAGTTCCTGTCTGCTTCTAGAATAAAACCATGTGTATCCTGTATCAATACTCTTCTTATAACTTTCTTCATTCATATATGCAAGCATCAACACTTCTCCACTATTACAATCCTGTATTATAGTAGGTATCAACCCATTATTATCAAATTTTATATTTTCCATATTCCCTCCCCTTAAATTATATTCTAACCTCTATACCACAGTCTCTTAAATAGTTTTTAAGATCAGGTATCTTTACCTCACCAAAGTGAAATATAGAAGCAGCTAGTCCAGCATCTACTTTTGGAAGATTTTCAAAAAGTATTTTAAAATCTTCCATTTTACCAGCTCCTCCAGATGCAATAACAGGAACATCAACTACATTACTTATAGCTTCTAAAAGCTCAAGGTCAAAGCCCCCTTTGACCCCATCCATGTCTATACTATTTACCACTATCTCTCCTGCTCCAAGCTGACATCCTTTTTTTACCCATTCTATAGCTTTTAATTCTGTCTCTTTTCTTCCCCCATTTAAAAACACTTTGAATATACCATCTACTCTTTTAACATCGATAGATAGGACTACACATTGGCTGCCATATTTAAGTGCAGCTTGCTTGATCAAATCAGGATTTTTAATTGCCCCTGAATTAACACTTACTTTATCTGCTCCTGCCTTTAACACCCTGTCAAAATCACCCAGAGTATTGATTCCTCCTCCTACTGTGAGAGGTATAAACACTTCATTTGCCACCTGTTCAACTATATCAGTAAAAAGCGCCCTTCCTTCATTAGTAGCAGTAATATCGTAAAATACTAACTCGTCAGCTCCCATTTCATTATATATTTTAGCCAGCTTAACAGGATTTTCTACATCTTTGACACCTTCAAACTTTATTCCTTTAACGACCTTTCCATCTCTCACATCGAGACACGGGATAATCCTCTTGGTTATCATAATTACCTCCTACAACACTTCCTCTAGCTTTATATTTCCTAAATAAAGAGCCTTTCCAATAATTGCACCATAAATATTTTCTTTTTTTAGGGTATCAACATCTCCAAGGGTACTTACTCCCCCTGAAGCTATTACATTGATTCCTAGTTTATTGATTTTTTCATATGCTTTAAAGTTTGGGCCTGCCATCATCCCATCCTTTGAAATATCAGTATAGATTATAGTTTTCACCCCAATTTCCTTTAGGGAACCACATAGTTCAAAGGCATCTACACTACTTTCTTCTAACCATCCTTTTGTAGCTGCTTTACCATTTTTCTCATCTACAGATACAGCAATTTTTTCATCATATTTACTTACAAGTTTTTTTAGGAGTTCCGGACTTTCAATAGCAGCCGTTCCTAATATAATTCTATCTATACCCAAATTTAAAAGTAGTTCAGCTGTTTCTAAGCTTCTGATACCTCCCCCTAGCTGGAGCTTAACACTAACAGCTTCTCTTATTTTTTTTATTACATCAAGATTTTTATTTTTTCCATCTTTAGCCCCATCCAAATCTACTAGATGGATCCATCCTGCACCTTTTTTTTCAAATTCTTTTGCTACTTCCCAAGGTTTATTAGAAAAAATATCAACTTTATTAAAATCACCCTTACTTAGTCTCACTGCCTTTCCATCTTTTAGATCTATTGCCGGAAAAATTATCATTTTATCATCTCCCCAAATGCTTTTAATAGTTTTAGTCCTGTACTACTACTTTTTTCAGGATGGAATTGCATCCCCATTATATTCTTGTGTCCTACTACTCCTGGAACATCTATATCATATTCACTGGATGCAAGGATATCACAGGGATTTCCACAGGCAAAATAGCTATGGACATAATATACAAATTCGTTTTCTCCTAAATACTCAAAAAGAGGAGACTCTTGCTTTATTTCTAGTTTATTCCATCCCATATGAGGAATCTTGAGATCCTTTGATATATAGGACTTAAATGATCTAACCTCACCTTTAAGTAATCCAAGTCCTGTATATTCACCATCTTCAAAATTTTTCTCATAGAGGAGCTGCATCCCCAAGCAAATCCCCAAAAGAGGTTTTCCCTCTGCTGCACACTCTTTTATAAGAGGTATAAGACCTGTATCTTCAAGACTTTTTATAGCATCCCTAAAGGCTCCTACCCCTGGGAGAATTATCCCATCAGCATTTTTTATTATTTCAGGGTCAGCAGTAAGAATATTTTCTATCTCTAGTTTATTTAGTGCACTAATAACCGAATGAATATTTCCTACACCGTAATCAATAATTGCAATCATCCCTATATCACTCCTTTTGTAGAAGGGATCTCCCCTTTTATTCTTTCGTCTATTGTCACCGCTTCATCCAATGCTCTGGCTACACCTTTAAATATACTTTCGATAATATGGTGGGTGTTATCCCCATGGATTAATTTTATATGGAGGGTAATTTGAGCATTTCTCACAAATGCCCAGAAAAATTCTTTCACCATTTCACTTTCCATATCTCCAACTTTTTTATCAGGAATAGGATCCATATATAAATATGCTCTCCCACTAATATCAATTGCAGTAAGGGTAAGAGTTTCATCCATTGGTAGATAAA
>Ga0316197_10000192_pt1 | contig 45898 bp, 38 predicted proteins | sample OudBiesiAoxic_MG_FD_204939 | JGI IMG/M metagenome (GOLD analysis project Ga0316197, IMG submission 204939) | Coastal sediment microbial communities from Oude Bieten Haven, Netherlands - site A oxic | ecosystem: Environmental > Aquatic > Marine > Coastal > Sediment | place: Netherlands... | reverse complement strand
GACCTTAAAAGATGTAAACGGTAATAAATCACTCGCCGCTGAAATGCTAGGTATTAGTACTAAAACCTTATACAACCGCCTGCATGCGTATGGTGAATTTAAAGAGTAAAGCATTCGAGAAAGCATAACAGTAAGGCATTTGCATAAGCGCTGAGTTAATAACTACATCGAAAAGCGAATCAAGCTCTATGCTCTAGGGCTAATACGTTAAATCATTAACTAATAGATAAGGTTAATTAAGTAATGGACGATCAAATAAACAACGTTGAAGCCAAAAAAATCAATGAACTAATTCATGATGCCCGTGCCCCATTAAATAGAATTTCAATGCAAGCAGAGATGATTAAATTAGTACTTGAAAATAATATGCCAATAGAAAAAGCATTAGAAGCTGCTGATAAAATCCTTATTTCGTGCCAACAATGCAGCCAGTCTTTAGAACACATTGCAAATAAAAAATCGGATTAATTGAGACGAGATAAATCGGGATAAAGTAAGTGTTTAACTTATATTTAAAAAACGCTTTCAAAGCAAATACACAGGAAAATAAATGACATCTATTTCTCGCTTATTAGATAACAAACGCATTTCATGGGCTTTAATCTACTTTATTGTCATCGGCATGATCACGATTAATGTCGTATTAGCATTAAAAACAATCGATGAACTAGCAAAAACGCAAAAAAGCTTAACCAATACTGGGGAGGTTATTTTAGCGTTAGATAAATTGCATATACTTGTTTTATCTGCAGAAACTGGGCAGCGCGGTTATTTATTGACGGAAAATAAGGACTACTTAGCACCCTACCAAGAAGCGCTTTCATTAGTGTTAAGTCAAATTCAAAAAGTCAAAGCCCTACAGACAGATATGGTGGCTGACCTAGACAAACAACAGGTATTGTTAGAACTTGTTGCAACAAAATTAGATGAACTCACCTACACCGTTGAACTCGCACTTAACGATAAAGAAAAAAGAGCTATTCGCACAGTTATGACGGGCAGAGGTAAAAACCTTTATAACGAAATAAAAACCTATTTTGATGAATTGCAAAATGCTGAAGTTAAACATCGTTACAACCTATACAAAAAACTCAATAAAATTGAAAAAGAAGCACAGGTGACCTTTAGTATCTCCGCCATCACCAGTTTTTTATTATTATTTGGCTTATGGTTTTTAGTGCGAATTAATAATAAAACAGAGCAACAATACAAAGATACTTTAGAGCAGCAAAATGAAAAACTAGCGGATGAAGTAAAAGAACGCACTAAAGAGTTAACTTTGTACTCCGAGGAGTTATCACGCAGTAACCGAGAATTAGAAGACTTTGCTTTTGTAGCATCACATGACTTACAAGAACCGTTAAGAAAAATTAGGGCTTTTGGTGATCGCCTGATGACTACCTACGCTACTGAAATTGACCCTAAAGGTCAGGATTACCTTCAACGAATGTATAATGCGGCAGAACGGATGTCGAACTTAATCAATGACCTACTCGAGTATTCTCGTATTAATACTCGAGGTAAGCAATTTGTGAGTGTTGCGCTAGATGAAGTGTTAGAAGCCGTATTAGATGATTTAGAAGTGGCCATTGAAGAGAGCAAGGCGGAGATCATAGTGACCGCATTACCCGTTATAAATGGCGATAAATCACAACTTGATCAACTTTTTTTGAACCTACTAAGCAATGCGATTAAATTCAAAAAAGAAGCCGTTTCACCGCATATCAATATCGATTACAAAGAAACCATGGTCTTTGACCCACAATTAGAAACCGACAGTTTATGGTATGAAATCACCGTAAAAGATAACGGCATTGGTTTTTCACAAGAATTTGAAGATAAAATATTTATTCCGTTCCAACGCTTACATGCACGTTCTCAGTATAAAGGAACAGGCATTGGTTTAGCGGTATGTAGACGTATCGTAGAGCGCCATGGCGGTATTATCTCAGTACAAAGTGAGGTCAATGTAGGCTCTGAATTTACAATCAAAATCCCACATGATTTTACTTTTACAACAACCAGTTAAGGTTAGATAAATGAATACAAAAGCAATTACCATTTTAATCGCAGATGATGATGAAGATGATCGCCTATTAGCTCAAGATGCACTAGCAGAAAGCCGTGTATTAAATAAACTGCATTGTGTTGAAGACGGTGTTGAATTACTTGAATATTTAAACCGAGAAGGTCAATACCAAGATAAATGTAGCTCACCAAGACCTGATTTAATATTATTAGACCTTAATATGCCGCGTAAAGATGGACGCGAGGCGCTGAAAGAGATTAAAGAAAATCCAAATTTAAAGGGTATCCCGGTGGTTATTTTAACCACTTCAAAACAAGAAGAAGACAAAATTAAAGGCTATAACTTAGGCGCTGCGTCCTATATTACTAAACCCGTTAATTTTGAAGGCTTAGTTGAATTAATGAAAGTATTAGGGAAATATTGGATTGAGTTTGTTGAGTTTCCTGTTTCTAATGATGATTAACCGCTTCTTGTAATAACCAATTTTTTCTAGCGCTAATTGTTGTTCGCATTAATTGTTAGCGTAAGTTGTTAGTGTTAGTTGTAAACGTTAATTGTTTTTAAAAATGCTTGAGTGACTTATCCGTAAACCAACAGAACTCATCACTTACTGCTTGAAAATATATGGCTAGTACTTAACTAGCCTCTAAATAGAGCCAAAGTAGTACTCGGTAACGCCTGAGCAAAACGCTTTAAAAGCTGAATTCAATTTAAATTATAATCAATGAAGACTTAACCATGACTGAATCTATAAAAAGAGTATTGCTGGTAGAAGATGATGAAGATGATTACCTATTAACCAGTGACTATCTTCAACAAGTCTCCAATTATCAATTTGAAATTCAATGGACAGATAGTGCAGTTGAAGCGTTAGCCTTACTCAAGCAAAATAAACACGATATCTGTTTACTTGATTTTCAACTTGGTTCATTGAATGGTTTAAATGTGTTACAACAAGCGATTAATGCGGGCTGTACCATTCCCATTATTATGTTGACGGGTCAGACAGATAGCGAATTAGATAATAATGCACTGGATGCCGGCGCGGTTGATTACGTTATCAAGTCAGAACTTAATACCACGCGTTTTCATCGTGCTATTCGTTATGCACTGTCCCGTAAAGAAGTTGAAAATGAACGCTTAGAACGCATTAAAGCTGAGACTAAAAATCGCTCGAAGGATAAGTTTGTTGCACATCTAAGCCATGAACTGCGAACCCCCCTTACCTCTATTTTAGGCTATACGGAACTCTTATTATCGCACCAAGAAAATACTCATATTCAATCAGAGTTAAATACAATATTAAATAATGGTAAGCATTTATTAGGGCTGTTAAATAACGTATTAGATCTCTCTAAAATAGCGGCAGATAAATTAGAATTAAATAATGCGAATATTGCCTTAGACAACTTTATTACAGACCTGTACGCGTTAATGTCAGTGACAGCAGAAGACAAAGGTATTTCACTTAATATCAATACAAGCACCTCACTCCCACTTGAAATCAATGCCGATCCGATTCGTTTAAGGCAGGTCTTTATTAACTTGATTCATAACGCCATCAAGTTTACCGATAATGGGGCCGTGACCATTGATATATGGTTACAAACAGAAGCGAATAAAAACACCTTATATTTTACTATCACTGATACAGGTATTGGTATTCCTCAACATTTATTAAAAACCATCTTTAAACCCTTTGAACAAGTTGAAGATATTGTTTCTCGGAATGAAGCTGGAGCAGGATTAGGACTAGCCATCTGCTGCGAATTATTAAAAAAGATGGGTGGCACAATAAAAGTTGAATCAGAGGAAAATGTTGGCAGTAAATTCATTATTAGTTTAAATCTTGGTGATTTATCTAATACGCGTATTGAACCATTTGCCTTTAACCCTATCAACGCGCAAGCACCTGAGGCTACTCTGCCGCAAATAAGCGGACGTATTTTAATTGTTGATGATATAAAAGATATTAGAAACTTAATTGGCTTTATTTGCCGCTCCTTTGGGTTAAGTGTTTGCTATGCAGTTAATGGTGGCCAAGCAGTTACTAAAATCATCGAAGCACAGGTACAAGGTACGCCCTTTGATAGCATCTTGATGGATATTCATATGCCAGTGTTAGATGGTAAACGAGCCATTGCCAAATTAAGAAGCATGAAGATCACCACACCGGTTATCGCGGTTACAGCAGCCACCATGAAGGGTGTTGATCAAGAACTAAAATTGCTCGGTTTTAATGATGTAGTGGCAAAACCGGTAGATAGAGAAGTATTATATCGAGCATTAGTAAATTGTTTAGGCATCAATATAAACTCTTCTGGTATTGAAACTCAAAGCACTGACAACACTTCATCACCACTTGTTAATACTGAAGATGGCAATTTAATCGCGTCGCAACAAACAAAAGATAACGTAATAGCTATCCAACTCGATGCAAATAAGCTGAACAATACTTCAGCAACAAGCTCTCAATCAACAGCACAAAATTTAGAGGCTGTCGAGGTGTCAAAACGGTTTTTAATTATTGAAGACGATCAAGATGCTGCTCAAATAACAGCGTTATTACTGAATAACCTCAATGTAAAAACACAAATTGCGCACAGTGCTGCTGAAGCGATAGCTTTATTAACCAGTAAAGATCAACCCACTAAAGATGATTTTTACGACCGTATTTTACTGGATATCAACTTACCCGATGCAAACGGATTAGCTTTTTCAAAAGAATTACGCTTGTTATTACCAGACAGTGAAATAACTATCATCAGTGGTAATGAGATTAGTGCAAAAACCTTAGCCGAGTTTGCGATTGACCAAGCTTTATTAAAACCAATCAATTTAGCGATGCTTAAAGATATTATTTAACGTCGAGCTAAACCTTGAAGATAACTTTATCCGTTTAACCCTTTAACCTTAGAGGCTAAAAGTGCTAAACAACTGCTCCGCTACACAGCCACTAGGCTGATAACCATTGTTTATGATGAGCGATGGTTATCAGTTCTATTTATTAACAACAAGTTAAATCCCCCTAAAGATTGTTCTACCTATCAACTCCAATATCATCCTCACTCACAGTACTGAGCACTTCACCGATAACAAACCACCTATTGCAACATCGTAATAACAATATTAAAAAATAAATTGATAACAGGTCGATATTAATAACAACGTAAATATCTACTTCATCGTCATCGTCATCGTCATCGTCAATAGAGTAGTGCACTCTTTCTTTGCTCTGCAAACTTTACACTTTATCTTGTAAAATTTACTTCAACTCACTTTCCTAAAAAACAGAAAACCAAATAAAAACAATAAAATCAATACATTAAAAACTGGCACGCATCTCGCAACATAGATATCAACAATATCATTCAACATACAAAAAGGAGCGTCACATGTTAGGTTGGGCATTAACTTTCTTTATCGTTGCAATCATTGCAGGTGTGTTAGGTTTTGCAGGAATAGCTGGAGCAGCGACAGGAATAGCTAAAATAATATTCTTTGTCTTTGCCGTATTACTGGTGATTTCATTAATTGCTAACGCACTAAGAGGTCGAACACCAAAGCTTTAAGCATTTAAATGTTAAGCATTAAAACGAGCCTATTTATATACATTAAACATTTGAACTTTAAACATTAAAGTGAATCTATATCACATAAATTAATTATTACTGGAGATCGACTATGAACTTTAACAAACAAAAAACACTATTAGTACTAACACTTGCGTCAACATTAGGTTTAGCGGCTTGTAGCGATGATAGCGCAGAAACAGCAGGTGAAAATATTGACGAAGCAGCTGCGGAAACGAAATCATTTGCAGAAAATGCTGGCGATAACCTAGATACGCTTGTTTCAGATACTAAAGATGCAGCGGGAGAAGCCGGTGATACACTAACCGAAGCTGTCTCTGACTCTAAAGGTGCAGCTAGCGATGCAGGTGACAAAATAAAAGACGCAGCAACTGATACAGGTAATGCCATAGAAGATGCCTGTGAAGATGTTAAAGGTGAATTAGGCGCTGAAGATAAAGACTGTTAATCACTAACCTATTGCGGTGATCTAAAAATTAACCACCTTTTAGCCTAATATAGCTTTTAATATCAAGCTTAACTTTGATATCAAGTTTAACAAGGTTTTAAGAATGGCTTTTAATATCACTTAAAATATGGCAATAGTTAACAAAAATGCATCGTGCTAATACACGATGCATTTTTTATTGCGGCTTTGTAAGTTGCAAACATCTCATAAAGCTAAAAAAATAACAATCTAGTATCTAGAAGAGATGCAGCGTTCTTAACGCTCACTTTTCACTTCATTTACAATAACTACGTTTTAAAAACGCGATTAAATTTAAAATTAAACGGAATAACAACGCTTCAGCACCGACATAGCATCATTCAATGCCTTAGTCGTTTCAACACACCCGCCTTTATCGGGATGGTATTTTGCCAATAATTGTCGATAGCGCTTTTTAATCATCACTAAATCACATGGCTCTTGTAACTCAAGCAAAGTTAATGCAGCGATCTTTTCACTATTGTCCCCAATATTAAGCCAAAAACTATCTAGTAGATTAGCTACATCTTCACTTGATGTGTCGTGCAAATTATTGATATCTAAATAATAACCCCTTAATGGATCATTATTCGCCAACTCAAGGTGTAGATTATATTTAGGGTCATTAGCTCTATTTTGCTGACCTTGCTCGGCGGGTAAAAATTGAATATTTAAGGCTTCAATAATAAGCATGCCCTCTTGAGCGGCTTGTAATTGATCATTTAACTTATAGAGTGCATGAAATAAAAGAAAGTGTTTCTGAAAGAGGTCTAAGTTATCAAAGAAGGTGGCATTTCTAGAAAAAGGTTCTTTTTTCGAGTAAGCCGTATCTATCGAATTTAGTGGCTCTGCTGCTTGTTGTGGAGGTTCTTGTGGAGATGCTTGCTGCTGTAACAGTGTTAACAGATCATACTCTTTGATCCCTTGCGGATAACCTTTAAGCATTTTTAATAGACGACTGTCGTGATAGCTATTTTTTTGTTCCTTGTTTTTCTGCTCACTTTTCTGATCATTGCTTTGTTGATGCTGACTCACTAACACTGCTCCCTTTCATTAACCTATACCCGTTAAGCTAATATCAATAACTGCAATACAAGAAATATATGTTTAGTTCTAACTTACAAATTTACACCTGTACCACTACGAACATAAGCGTAGCAGATTTACATCTGTCGTATAGTTAGATAGATTAAAAATTTTGTAAAGGGAATAACTATTTACAAAACTTTTGGCTTAAACTAGCTCCTTTTTCCTGCCTAATATCTGATCATTAAATTAACGAAATTGCTATTAGCAGATTCCTTAGCTATTTAACCGCCTATTATTTAGTAGTTCTGATCAATGGTACGAAACGTCAAATTAATACGAGCCGTATTGACTTTTTTAGTCGGTGGTAATCGATGTAACCAATGCGTTTGAGTTGCGCCTTTCATAACTAATAAACTGCCATGTTGTAAGAAAATCGACTTCGTATCTTGGTTTACTTTATGTTTAAAAGAAAACTTACGCTCTGCACCAAAACTTAATGAAGCAATCGCCCCATTCTTTTGTAAGTCTGTTTCACCATCATGGTGCCAAGCCATCCCTTCTTCACCAGTACTATAGAGGTTTAATAAACAAGAATTAAATTGATGCCCCGTTGCTTCTTCTACCCTCTTTTTTAATACTAGCAGTTCAGGCGTCCAGGGTAAGGCGACTTTAGTCATATTGGAATAAGTGTAATTAAAAGATTCATTGGCATACCAAGCTACCTTTCTCTTAGTCACAATCACTTCACCTAAAATATTTGCTTGGTCATGTTTCCATTGAATACTATTAAGCAAAATATCAAAGAAATCATTCGCTTCATCAAAGGGGATTAACAGCCCATGGTACTCTACGATCCCATCGTAATTAATAATGTTAATCGGCGACTCTTCTAGCGCTGAAAATAAGTCCAGATTGTACATTCTATTTCCTCTTTTAAAGCAAACTAATCACTAAGCTAATATTTTCAAAACTTCACTATTTTCTACAAAACAGCACTATTCTCTACAAAACTTCACTATCTTCTAGAAAGCTTAATATAAAGAAATAACGACAAAAATATAATAGCAGCCCCTATCAGCTTTTGTGTTTCAAGTATTTCTCCAAGCACCAGCATACTCATGAGCAGTGTCCAAATGGGTTCTAAAATCATGATTAATGCGGCCGTTTCGATCTTAATTGAAAGTTGTCCCATGGTTTGTAATAAATAACGGATAGAAGTTGCAACAACAGCAGAAATAACAAACCAAAGTATCACGTTATTGGTTAATTCAAAATGAGCTTGTTCGTTAAAAACAGCAAAAAGTGTAGTAAAAATACCTACCGTCAATAACTGTAAAAAGATAGAGATAAGCGGTTTAACACTGCTGGACATCTTTTTATTAAATACAAAATGTATAGACAGTAACGCAGAAGCAAGTAAAAAACACCATTGGCTTTTCTCTACCTGCCAACCATTAGACAGTGTCATCAACATCATGCCAGTAATCGCAATAGGTAACGCGAACCAAAATGCTCTGTTAGGTCGTTGACGGAAAAACAACCATGAAGTAAAAGGTGCAATAATCATCGCTAAGCTCATGATAAAGGCCCCTTCAGAGACGCTGGCAGTGATTGACATCGCATAGACCCAGACCTTCATTGAAACGGCTAAAATAAGGCCAACGGAACACACTGATATAACTTGTTTGAAGTTTAAGCGTAATACTTTTTTATAACAAAAAGGAAATAAGATAAGACTCGCAAACAAAAATCGAACCGATAAAAAGATGTCACCCGGTACTGACTCAATCACTATTTTAGAAGCAATCCAACCAACTGCAGCTAGCAATGTAGCTAATAATAAATGAAACTCTCCGCGCATCGGTTTTCTCTTTTTAATTGTTTTATTTTTACGTTTTATAAACACAAAAAAGCAACCAAACTGTTCCGTAAGGTTGCTTTTAATAAACTGAATGACTAGCCACACTAGTTTAACTGAGTCACAAGAATTAGCTTAACTTATTTGCAACATTCAGATTAACTATGCTTAGATTTATTCTTGTATAGTTTTAATGTATGGCTTAGTTTACTCAGGCTGACTGTATTCAGGATAATCCGTTAAGCCTTTTTCGGCTCCACCGAATAACGACTCTGGATCATGAGCAGCTAATGGGTATCCATTTTTAATACGGTTTGGTAAGTCGGGATTAGACACAAATGGACGTCCAAAACCAATCATATCAGCCAATCCACTTTTAATAGCTTGCTCGCCTTTTTCAGCATCATAACGTCCCGCGTAAATTAATGTTCCTTGATAAGCCGCACGAACATTTTTTTTAAATATTAAAGGTGTTTCAGGTGCATCGTCCCAATCCACTTCTGCAATATGAATATAAACAACATTATGCGTATTCAATAATGCAGCGGCGGCGCTATAAGTTTCTACAGGCGTTTCATCAACCGTACCGTTTAATGAAGTAAACGGCGCTAAACGAACTCCCACGCGATCTGCACCGATAGCATCAACCATTGCAGCAACCACTTCACCTAGAAAACGTAGACGATTTTCAATACTGCCGCCGTATTCATCAGTACGATTATTGGCATTTGAGTCAATGAATTGATTGATTAAATAACCATTAGCAGCATGTAGTTCAATACCATCAAATCCTGCTTCAAGTGCATTCAGTGCCGCTTGACGATATTCTTCAATCACATTGTTAATATCCGTTTTAGTCATTTGACGAGGTTCAACGACGTCAACACCCCCCGGTGCACCAACACCGTCATCAACAAATACTTTTACATTCTCAGCTTTTAAAGTCGATGAAGAAATCGGTTGAACACCACCCGTATTATCTGGGTGTGATACTCGACCAACATGCCAAAGCTGAGCAAACATAACACCGCCTTTTGCATGTACGGCATTGGTTACTTTTTTCCAACCCGCAATTTGTTCTGCACTGTATATCCCAGGTGTCCAAGCATACCCCTGACCTAATGCAGAGATTTGTGTGCCTTCACTAATAATAAGCCCTGCACCTGTGCGTTGTGCATAATACTTAGCCATGATGTCATTTGCTTCATTACCCGGTTGAGTAGCACGAGAGCGTGTCATTGGTGGCATTACAATACGATTTTTTAATGAAAATTTGCCTAATTGAAGTGGTTGAAATAGTAAATCTGTCATCATATCTTCCTTTAAAAAATTATTCAGTTTTAATCAATTCTATTTGATATCCATCGGGTCTGTAATAAAAGCAATATGAGGTTGCACCTATAACAGGGCCAGACTCACCTATCACTTTTCCACCTAATGCATTGTTCTTGCTGCAAGCAGCGTAAATATCTTCAACGCCAAGCGTAAGGATTAATTAAGAAGCGCAGTACCGCTTCGATAGCCAACAATATACTCCACTCCATTGGTACTTTAAAATTATGATTAATTATCATGATAATAATTAAATGTTATACATAATCAGGTTAGTTAACGACTGCTCAACAGCGATTAACCTTATTTACCTCAGCCCTATTGGTATGAATATTTTGAGATGAAAAGAAATGAGGTGAAAGGAAATAAGCTCAACGCAAAGTAGAAACACTTACAATAAATAATTTAAGTAATCTAAGTTACACAAGTTACAAATGTTAGCTAAAGCATAAAGTTGTTTAAAGTTACTTGAGGTTATTTAAGGTTGCATAGCCTTTAAATACAGCCTATTGTTAATACAATATTATAAAAAGGAGTTTTAAAAATGAAAGAGATGATCGTAAAAAACTATATGGATGTTAATTTTGCGAAGATTTATGAAGATATGCCAGTGATAACCGCATCAATACAACTCATTCAGAAAGAAGCATTAGGTGGGCCCGTTATTGATCAAAATAACATATTACTTGGTTGGATTTCTGAACAGGAATGTTTACACGTAACCACTCAATTTGCTTATCACAACCAGCGAATAGGTTTAGTTCAAGACATCATGCGTAAAGAAGTGCTAAGCGTTAAAGCAGATCAAACAATTTTCTCATTGGCAGAAAAGATGGTGGGTCCTCAACCTAAAACTTACCCAGTGATTAACGAAGACAATAAAGTGGTGGGTGTGATATCTCGCCGTCGCGTATTAAAAGCATTATTAGATAACAATTTTTAATCAAGTTTAAGATGGCTTTTCGGCAGGCTAATATAGTTTTACTAAGCTCGTTTCTTAATAAGCTAATTGAACGAATTAAAAACGTCTATTTACTCGATTTTTTAATATCTTATAGTAAATAGACGTAGTACTAGCAAGAAAAAAGTAACGATTCTAAGCAGTAGCGTTAGATGCGTTCAATTTATTAGCCGTCCAAACATACAATAACTCTAATGCTATTGTTGCAGCAGCAAGTGCAGTGATCTCGCTTTGATCGTAAGCAGGTGATACTTCAACCACATCCATTCCCACCAAGTTAATCCCTTGCAGTGCACGAATGATTTTTAATGCTCTATCCGAGCTAATACCACCACATACTGGCGTACCCGTACCCGGTGCAAAAGCAGGATCTAAGCAATCAATATCAAAGGTTAAATACACCGGTTTGTCACCGACAATCTGTTTAACCTGAGACACAATCTCATCAACTGATAAATCATTCGCTTGCATCGCATTAATCACATTAAAGCCATGTCCTTGCTGCTTATATTCAGTACGAATACCAATTTGCACTGATGATTTAGGGTCAATCAACCCTTCCTTAGGCGCATGGTAAAACATAGTGCCGTGGTCATAACGACTGCCGTTATTATAAGTATCAGTGTGGGCATCAAAATGAATTAATGCCATTTCACCATGATGCTTTGCATAAGCCCGTAATAAAGGCAGCGTTACAAAATGATCGCCCCCTAAACTGAGTAACATTTTACCACTGCTTAGAATTTGGTCGGCTGCCGCTTCAAGACGTTGTGTCATGTCTTCAGCATCACCACAATCAAATACTAAGTCGCCAGCATCAATCACCTTGGTATGCTCAAACAGTTTAAACTCCCATGGGAATTTTTTACTTTCCCATGACAAGTTAACCGAGGCACGGCGCACAGCATCTGGGCCCATACGCGCACCAGAACGACCTGATGTTGCCATATCAAAAGGCACACCGAGTACAACTACATCCGCACTTTCTGCCAATGGATCTTTCGCTAAAGGATTTTTCACTAACGGACGACGCATAAACGTCATCGCATTAGAATATAAAGAATAATCTTCTTTAGTGAATAAATCGTTAAAGGATGCCGACATTTAAAAACCCTCTAAGTAAGTGTAACCCGCTAAACCTTGCTCTAATTCATCTAAAATACTTTGCTGCTCTTCAACCGATATACGCGATGATGCCAATGCGCGGTAATTATCACGAATTGCTTCAACGTCGATATGTACATATTTCATCACATCTTCAACGGTATCGCCTTCATTTAATGAATCGATATTCCAGCTACCATCTTCTTCTACATTAACCACAACGCTATGTGTATCACCAAATAGGTTATGCATATCACCTAAAATCTCTTGGTAAGCCCCCACTAAGAAAAAGCCCATTAAGTAAGGTTTATCAGCAGACCAAGCTGGTACAGGTAAGGTTGTTTCAATGCCTTGTCCATCAACATATTGGTCAATCACACCATCAGAATCACAGGTAATATCTAACAATACAGCGCGACGTTCGCCCGCATTCTGTAAGTTAGACAGCGGTAAAATTGGGAATACTTGATCAATCCCCCACGCATCTGGTAGCGATTGGAATAGTGAAAAGTTAACAAAGAACTTATCCGCTAAACGCTCGTTTAAATCATCTAAAATAGGACGATGAAAACGGTTTTTAGTACTCATTTGCGCGCTTAATTCATGGTAGATACGTAATGCAACTTGCTCACCCCAAGCACGCTCCTGCAAACTTAATACACCCGTCGCAAATTGATTATGTACTTCTACGATGTCACTTTGTGTATCGTTGTAAATCTCAATTAACGCTCGATCATCACTACCGCCAGATAACAAGCTCCAGTTATTCCACATATTTTGTAGCAATAATGAACCAGCCTCCACCGGCGCTTCAATCACTTCTGGTTTGTAAGTTTCTGCACCAATAACATTGGTGATTAACACCGCGTGATGCGCTGTTAATGAACGACCAGACTCAGAGATAATCGCAGGTTTAGGTTGATCATAAAGATTACAAATATCACTAATCGTGATCACAATATTACGAGCATATTCCGCTAAACTATAATTCATTGAATTATGAGATTGGCTACGAGTGCCATCGTAATCTACCGCTAAACCGCCACCCACATCTAAATAGTCTAATGGCACACCCATCGTGCGTAATTCACAGTAAAAACGTGCTGCTTCACTCACACCATTACGTACATCACGAATATTCGCCATTTGCGAACCTAGGTGAAAATGTACTAGTTGTAATGTATCTAGTTGGTTTTCAGCTTTTAAACGTTCAACAACCGTTAATACCTGAGCAGCAGCAAGACCAAATTTAGACTTTTCACCGCCGCTTGATTGCCATTTACCCGCGCCCTGAGAGGCTAAACGAATACGCAAGCCCATACGCGGCTTAACGCCTAACGAACGAGCTTCTTCTAACACTAAATCAAGTTCAGATAATTTCTCTAATACAATGAGTACTTTATGGCCTAGTTTTTCACCAATTAATGCTAAACGAATATATTCTCTGTCTTTGTAGCCATTACAAACAATCACAGAACTGGCTTTATGTGCCAACGCTAAAACTGCTAATAATTCAGGTTTACTGCCCGCTTCAAGCCCGAGTTGTTTATGCTCTAACTCCGCTTGGCTTGCTAGAATTTCATCAACAACTTCTTTTTGTTGGTTAACTTTAATAGGGTAAACCAATAAATAATTATTATCGTATTCAACTTCTTGAATTGCTTGGTTAAAAGCATCACAAATATTGTGTACACGTTGGTGTAATATTTGCGGAAAACGTACTAAAGCAGGCATGCTTAAATTACGCTCAGCCAATTGCGTTGCAATGTCACTTAATGCAAGTTGATGATCACTGCCACTGCGCGGTGAAACATACACCTCACCTTGGTCGTTGATCCCATAAAAACCTTGGCTCCAGTAACGAACATTGTATTCCGCTCGGATGCGTTCCATATCAGTTGAATGTTGCAAATTTAGATCTCTCAATAATAATGTAAGAATAATGATGACTCAGTGAACTGAAATCACAGCTCGATGACCGCCTTTTTCTTCCTCTAATTAATAGGCATTAAATAGAGTTAAATACAGTGGCCATCGCACAATTTATGGCTCGAATTATTGGGTAATAATGGCATCACGTCTAGATAATAATTTTGCTTTGTTTAACAAAAAAAATTGAACACACAGCTAGTTCAAACATTTTTATTGATTAAAAAAGCCAATGTAGGTCGAAAAATAAGCAATTGAGGGGAATAAAAGTAATTGATTTAAAAAGTGTTATACAAAATAAATGCGCAAAAATAACGGGTTAGGCTTACAAAAAAATGATGCTAAAGAGTGTGCAAAATAAGAAGAGAATGGGCGGGAAATAAGCACACAATAATAAAATTTATTTTGTGTGCTTATTATATGAATCTAGGAAATTGCTTGAATCTATCAAACAAATTAAATGAACTACCTTTATTGAAATTACTTAACCTCAATTCTGCTTAATGAAAGCAGAATTGAGGTTAGTTAAAATCATAAGATTATATTTTTTGGCTATACAATGCCGCTAGTTTTGCGTAGTTCAAGGCCAATTATTGAAGCAATAACTGGCTATTGAAAGAGTGTTTAACGAAGAAATCCGCGGAAATAACGGTGTTGTATCGTTTTGCTTATCCATAACTGAGGTTACTTAAGCTTAGTCACCAGAATTTGTTCAACGCGAACACCTTCTAGATCCAACACTTCAAACTTGTAACCTTGGTGGGTAAAGTGATCCGTACGTTTAGGTAAACGTTTCAACGTATAAATCATAAAACCCGCAATCGTTTCATATTGAATACGATCAGGAAACTCTTCAATCGCCAAGCAACGCATTACCTCATTAATTGGCGTTAAGCCCTCAATCAACCAAGACGATTCATCCCTTTGTACAATTTGCTCTTCATCTTGATGTGTGATCAATTCACCCATAAAGCTGCTCAACAGATCTTTTACCGTCACAATACCCACCACGGTGGCGTATTCATTAACAATTACCGCAAAAGGTTGAGTGGCCACTTTAAAGGCATTCAATGCTTCAGAAAGCGTCAAGGTTTCAGGTAAATAGAACAAGTCTTTGTCCACCTGTGTGGGGTGAATTTGTGCCAGCTCTCCTTTTAACACTAAGCGTAAAATCTCTTTTGATTCAATACTGCCACGAATTTTATCCAAGCCACCATCACACACTAGAAAGTCATTATGAGGTTGTTCGATAATTTTTTGGCTGATTTCATCACTGCTATCGTCTAAATCAAAAAAAATGATTTGATCACGCGGGGTCATCACACTACCAATAGTACTAACTTCTAAATCAAATACATTACCAATCAGTTGATATTCTTGCTTTTGCAAACTGCCATCTTCTGCCCCCGCATCCATCATCGCGATAATATCTTCCGTTGTCACCAGCTCGGTACGTTCCGTTGGAATATGAAATAAGCGCAACATTATATTTGTCAGGCCGTTAAACAAAAACACCGCAGGCATCAACAAAAAGGTTATCCAACGCATCAAGGATACGATACGAATAGCCACCGCTTCCGGCATAATAATCGCCAACCGTTTAGGTAATAAATCAGCAAATAAAATAAATAAAGAAGTTAGGCAAATAAAAGAAAGGATAAAACTGACTTCGCCCAATAACGGGCCTTGATAAAACACACTGAGCATCTGGCGAATATAAGGCGTTAATGCCTGCTCACCGATAATACCGCCAAGAATAGAGATACCATTTAAGGCAATTTGCATCATCGCAAAAAAGTTACCCGGTTGCTGTTGCAACTCAATCACATCAAGCGCTTTAGCACTGCCCTCATCCGCCATCACGCGCAGTTTAATCTTCCTAGCCGCCGCAATAGAAATCTCCGACATAGCAAATAAAGCACCCGCTAATATTAATAAAACAATGCTCAACACATCACTCATCTTCAAACCCTTTCATCACACCATAGCCACCCAAATTGATGACTATTTAACACATTACCAACACGCTTTAAGCAACCGTTTCCGGATATATAGCGCTAAAATTAGCCGCATTATAGAGCGAGTTTCAAGTTCGACAACGGTTATTTTTTTAATTATCAAGATCCAACTGCATCGTTAGGTTAAGTAGTTGAATCTATTTAGTAATTAGGAAATTAAATATTGTGAGTTGGTTGTTTGGAGGGACGAATAATATTAGTAAAGATAAACAAAAAAATACCAATGGGGTCATTTAGTGCCTTTTGTTCCGTTACCCAAAAACACTTAAAATAAAACCTTACTCAACATGGCCCTCCCACCGTTGATTTTTCCCAAGGTAACCTTTAATTTTAGTAACAGCAAACAGGACGTTTGCGGTAGTTTCAGAATCGCCATGGACGGCCATCCTGAAACGGTGCGTTTAAAATTAATAGTTAGCTTAGAGCAGAAAAGGACTCGGTTGGCCTTTCCTTTGCTTACTTTCCTTTGGCCACTCAAAGGAAAGTAAAGTCGCTGCAAGAGCGAAACACCAAGCAAAAAATAATAAAAATGACTGGATGAGCGCAGACGAACCAATATCGCAAGTAATAAGCATCACCGTATCGATTTTGTATTTTGCATCATTGTCTAGAATCACTCCAAATAAAACATGACTCAACGTGGCTACATCCTACCGCCGTTGAGTTTTCCCAAGATAACCTTTAATTTTAGCAACAGCAAACAGGACGTTTGCGGTAGTTTCAGAATGGCCATGGACGGCCATCCTGAAACGGTGCGTTTAAAATTAATGGTTAGCTTGGAGCAGAAAAGGACTCGGTTGGCCTTTCCTTTGCTTACTTTCCTTTGGCCACTCAAAGGAAAGTAAAGTCGCCGCAGGGCGAAACACCAAGCTAATAAGAATAAAAGTGACTGGATGAGCTCAGACGAACCATTAAATAAAACATGACTCAACGTGGCTACATCCCACCACCGTTGAGTTTTCCCAAGGTAACCTTTAATTTTAGCAACAGCAAACAGGACGTTTGCGGTAGTTTCAGAATGGCCAGGGACGGCCACCCTGAAACGGTGCGTTTAAAATTAATGGTTAGCTTGAAGCAGAAAACGATTCGGTGGCCTTTCCTTTGCTTACTTTCCTTTGGCCACTCAAAGGAAAGTAAAGTCGCCACAAGGGCGAAACACCAAGCAAAAAATAATAAAAATGACTGGATGAGCGTAGACGAACATTAACCTCATAGCTATAAACCTCATAGCTATAAACTTCATAGCTACATAGCTACATAGCTACATAGCTACATAGCTACATAATAAGATAACAACATAAATCAAAAAGCTAAACTACGCCGTCGATACTGGCATACCATCACCATACAAAAAAGACGGATCTGCAGCATCTGCCTGCACATCAATCGATAACATGGTCACTTGCCCCACAATATTCGCAAATGACGAATCTGCGGCATCCAGGCCAATACCTACCCTAACCAACCCACTAACTGGTGCCATACGCGTTGCATCAAAAAGATACCAACGATCTTGCAAATAAACTTCAAAGAAACCATGAAAATCAGGTGGTTTTAATCCAACCGCATAACCCGACACATAGCGCGCAGGGATCCCCAAAGCACGACATAGCGCAATACTCACATGTGCAAAATCACGACAAACACCTGCTCGCTGAATGAGTACATCACAAGCGCTTGACGAAGCATCCGTACTTCCTGCAACATAGTCAATATGTGCATTTACCCAATTACAAATTTCCTCAACGCGCGAGTAACCACTGGCTAATTGACCAAACTCTTTCCAAGCAAACCGCCCGAGACGATCTGACTCACAATAACGACTCGGACTTAAAAAAGGCAAAACTGAAGCCGGTAACCTTTTATGCTCTACCTCATTTAAATAAAATATGCGCTCTATTTCTGGTGATAATTCGACGGTAGCATTATATCGAACGCTAAGTTCACAAGGGTCTGTTTTTAAACGCAAGCCACGACAACCAAAATCATTTAATTGAAACCATTCACTGTCGATAAAAGGATAAATAACAAGATTTTCTTGCACTGTTTTTTGATGCACAGTATCCGCGGCTGCAATGTTAAAAACAAAGCTTGAGGGAGATTCGACGGTATAAATAAGCTCTGAAGATATATTGACTAAATACATAACAGATAACCTCTAATGAACGATCGCCATAACAACCAATAAATACAAATAAACACCCTGTATCATTGAATCTTTTATATAATTAAACGAAATTCTGGTTTATACATTAATTGATTTAACTCACCGAGTATATGCACAATAAGTGATGAAAGCCTTTCATTTTTAACAAAAAAATAAAAACACCTCCTATAGGGTACATGCCACACCTGAAATAATTACGCTTAATAAATAATACTCAGAGTAAAATCAAAGCAGTTAAAGTTAAAGTTAAAGTTAAAGTTAAACCTATTAAACTAAAACTGTTCTAAAAAAATAGCACTTTACTCTGTAAAATGCTTCTAACTCCCAGTTTAAAACCTTGTTCAATAAAGACAATATCCATTACCGCTATGTTTTTTCAAAAGCACTGCATTTAACAAAGCCAAACAACACATTTGGCTTAATTTCGTAAAACTTCCTTATTTAAGGTATAAATCATAGGTTTAAAATAGCGCTAACCTGAGTGCATGAATATAAATAATAAAAGTAAAACCCGACTATTTACTTGAATCATAAACGTATCCGCAGAGTAATATTTTCATCAAAAAACAAGGCTAAGTCACTATATAAGAAACAAATTCTTAACCGGCAGATATAAGGTGTGTTTTTGTTAACAAGTCCTGTAACATTATCAAAAAAATACCTAGTTAGAGCTATTTGCGTGTAAATTCATCAGAGCACCTACTAAGGTTTTACATTAGTGAACGATTTAATTACCTATTAAATCCTTACAATTAATTTGAAACACTACAGTTTACTTTCATCAAAAACCTATTGTATTTAATGGGTTTTAATATCAACCAAGTTTTAATATCAACCAAGGTTAAATTTAATGCGTAAAAATCTGCCCGTTATCGATCAACGAAAAACATTCTCTCCAGATTCCAAGTTAATTTCAGTAACAGACAACGATGGCAATATAACTTATTGTAACGATGCTTTTATTGAAATAAGTGGTTTTTCGCGTGATGAATTAATTGGCCAACCGCATAACCTAATCAGACATCCCGATATGCCAGCAGCAGCATTTGAAGTAATGTGGGAGCACCTAAAGCAAGGTAAACCTTGGATGGGTTTGGTTAAAAACCGCTGTAAAGATGGGCAATATTATTGGGTTGATGCCTATGTCACACCCGTGACTGAAAATGGTGTCATTATTGGCTATGAGTCTGTTCGGTCATGCCCTAAACAGGAGAATGTAGAAAGAGCAGAAAAGCTTTATAAACGAGTAAATGCAGGTAAAGGGCTGAATAAACCTGCGCCTGTTTCAGCGCCAACTATATTTATAAGTGTCATGTTGATTTTGTCTATTGTTAGTTATATAGCAGGGTCAATACCCGTTGCATTTAGCCTTCTTGTTTGTTCAACTATTTTACATGGTATTTGGGTTAGCGCGGTAAAAAAACGCATTATCACTAATTTATCTCAACGTTTAAAACATAACTTTTCTCATGAACAAGCGGTGCAATCCTATACAAACAACACTGGTATGTTGGGTAGTTTAGAAGTGGAAATTCTTAGTCAACAGGCTCATTTAACAACTATTATCAGCCGAATTGAAGATGCAGCAAAAAAAGTCTCTTCGAGCTCTCATAAATCATCGGCACTTGTGCAAAACTCTAAAAATAGCCTAGAGCGACAACAGTCAGAAACTACACAAGTTGCCACAGCAATGAATGAAATAACATCAACAATTTCAGAGGTTTCTGAACGTGTTAATGACACGGCAAAACATACTGAAACTGCATTTAGGCTTGCTACAGACGGTAAACAGTTAGCTAAAGTCACTAGTGATTCAATTAATGAACTTCGAGAAACAGTACAAACTATTAGTCAATCTGTTATTAGCGTATCGGAGCAAGCAAAATTAATTGCTACGGCGACGAATATGATTGAGAAAATCGCAAAACAAACAAATTTGCTCGCATTAAATGCAGCTATTGAAGCCGCTCGAGCAGGCGAACAAGGAAGAGGTTTTGCGGTTGTTGCGGATGAAGTGAGAAACCTTGCCAAGAATACACAGGATTCAACCGGCGAGATTTATAATATCGTTGAATTATTAACACAAAAAACAAATGATGCCGTCGCTCACGTGCAAAAAGGCACCATTGAAGCAAATAACGGTTTAGAAAGGGTATTAGAGAGTGGGGAAATGCTTAATGGCATTGTTGACTCTGTTGGTAAAATTTCAGATATGTCTATCCAAATCGCCGCAGCTGTTGAACAGCAAACTCACGTATCTGAAGATATTAATCGCCAAGTAGTCAGTATTTCAGACTTAACCGATGACAATGTAACTATTACAAGCGATGCAGCCTCTTCTATTAATGACCTGAGTAAAACTGCTGACGATCTTCATGAACTAGTGATCCGCTTTAAATAACTTCCAGTCTTTAAATAAGCAGGTAATAAAAAAGTATCAATGGATGGGGTCAGTATTGCCTTCTGCCCCATTGATTTAAAAGGGCTTTAAATAAGACATTACTCGATAAAAGCCAAAAATAAACCTTATTACTTTAAACAAGTAATAAGGTAACTTACCGACAGTGCTAAAACACTGTCGACAACCATCACAATAACTGAGACAGCTTAACAATTAACAATTAACAACAAACAACTAAAAATTCACAGACACTAAATATTAATGACTATGCAGCGGTAAGCCTGAACTTTTTAGTTTCATTATTTAACGTATTTGCCATATTAGATAATTCGTTACTTGATTCAGCAATATGCCTTACCGCTTGTTCAGTCTCACATGTACCAGTATTAATACCTTCTATATTTTGCGCAATTTCATCAATCGTAACACTCTGTTGTTCAGTAGCCGCTGCAATTTGAGCGACCATATCAGAGATACCTTCAACACTTAATGCTACATCAGCATTGATTTGATTCGCTTGATACGCAATTTCTTGAACCTTGTCGGTTTGAATAACATTATCATTCATGGTTTCTACTATGGCACTACTACCACTCACAATCGCTTCAATAATCACTTCAATCTCTTTTGTTGATTTTTGTGTTGATTGAGCGAGATTCCTTACTTCATCGGCAACAACAGCAAAACCTCGTCCTTGATCTCCCGCCCTTGCTGCTTCAATAGCCGCATTTAACGCCAGTAGGTTAGTTTGTTCTGCTACCTGTTTAATAACACCTAACATATTAGCAATTTGATCCGAGTCATCGCGTAGTTTAGACATTTCTATCGCTGTCTCTTTCGTTTTTGCACCAAGTGAAATTAAAGCTTGGTAAGTTTCCTCGATATGTTCTGCACCTTGTTTTGATTTTGATTGGATATCTTCACAAATATTCGAGGCGTTTGCAGTCGTTGATGCAATTTCCCTTACTGATGCACCCATTTCAGTTGTCGCGGTAACAACCTGCTCCGTTTGTCTTTGCTGTTCAGTAACGGAAGCACTTGTCTGTTCAGTGACTGAGGCGAGTTCATCCGCTGTCGTCCCTTGTTGCATGGCTATATCAGCAAGGTCCCCGATCATAGAGCGAAGGTTATTCAACATGGTAGACAATGCAACTTGTAATGCCCCTACTTCATCATAAGCATGCACCTCAATCTTATTACTTAGGTCACCTTCAGCTATCTTGGTAGCAAAAGAAGATGCCGCAATAATAGGGTTAGCAATTTTTTTAGAAAAGTACAGTCCTAATAAACTGACGATAATGGCGCAAATTATAATCAGTACGATGGCAAAGAATATTCCTTCATAGACTGAAGCAAAGGCTTCTGCTTGATCTATTTCACTTAATATAACCCAATTAAAATTATCTATTTTAATATTGTCATAAGCAGATAAAACATTGTTTCCATTATAATCTTTAATTATACCAACACCATGCTCTCCAGCCAAAGCAAGGGAAACAGCTTCTGTATCAACACCATTATCAGTGACGTTCCCTGCGAAGCTTGCCATTAGCGAATGACCAGTGGGATCTAAAAATGAATTAGAACGCATAAGTTTATCTTCACCAACTAAGTAACTTTCTCCTGTTTCGCCCATACCATCACGTACAGCCATTATCTGATTGGTGCCATCACTAGAAAGTTGCAATGCTAATATAATGTCACTGCCTTTAATAGGAATAGCGATAAATGCAGCAGGATCGCCATTACTTGGCGCATAGGGTTGAAAATCGACAATGCCATAACTACCGGTATTACGTACCTGCTGGATAAGTTGACCTAAATTAGAACTTGCATATTTTCCGTTCAAGATATTGGTCTGATAATCCGCTTCTTTGGCTTGCGTGTAAAAAATCATCCCCTGCTTATCAACTAAAAACAAATCATAATAATCATACTGTTTTATATAGTCAGTAAAATAAGCATCATAATTTTGCTCATCTAAATTTCCGATGGTATTTGCTAACACTGTAATGTCTGAAACACGCTGCTCAAAAAAGGTTTCTATTTGCGACTTTTTTATTTGATTAATTGCTTCGAGTGATTGTGATACTTTATATTCGACATCTTCTACAGCATACATAGTGATAATACTGCTTGTTATCATTGCGGGTAAGAGCCCTAATAATAAGAATGCTAAAGTGAGTTTTGTTTTAAGGCTCCAATAAGCAATATTAAAGACTGAACGCTGTGCTAATTTTTCCATTGTAAATATCCTGTTAATTGTTAATTGTTAATTGTTATCTTGGCTACCTGTAAAAAGAACAGGACAACGCTATCAGTCAAAAAATCAATTCATTGCCTTCTTACCAAGATCATAATGATTTTCATCATTTTCCATTTTCCATTTTCCCAGCACACCCATTATGATCTTCGGTCTTATTTTCAATTTCAGCAGAATTTGAAAATTAATATTTAATAATAGGTAGGAATTTCAAAACGTCAATTGTATTACAATAATTTTATTGATCTAAAGCAATTTTACATACATTTAGTTAGCCACTGGGAATGGTAGGCCTAAGCGGGGAAGTCTTTCTTTTTTACTATTACCTCAAATAACTTCTTGGATTCAAATAAAACTTACTCAATTTGGTCAAATCGAGGCACAATCAATTTCCCCAAGCCATCAATTACTTTTAGCAAAGCCAAACAGGGTATTTAGCTTAAGTTCATACTGCGTATGGATGTGCTGTACAAACTGATGCGTTAAATAAGGAATTGCTTTGCTATTTGTAGGTATAGCTTTTATTTAATACCAACTACATTAAGTATGTGATCAAATATTGCGCAGGAAAATGGGGAAATTTAAGGCAGAGTAAAATATCTATTATCAAACTCCATTAAAAATGGGAGGATTACCAAATAGATTGTTCCCTTTACAAAACGTTTAACGTGAAAAGAGCTCCTTTTTAGCAACAAGATTGATCAGCTATTTAGCAGGATTGGTAAAATAGGGAATGAAAAAGTGATTTATTTGCAAAGCCAAACGGAGCGTTTGGCTTTGATTTGAAGTAAAATTATAATTCAATACATTGTTCAGATGATGATGACTTACCAATGCTATTTGACGCACTAACACGATAACAATAAGTTTCACCGACTTGAACACCTTCGTCATTATATGATGTTATATTTTCAGCAACATAATACGTGGTTCCATAATCAACATTAGATTGAATTCGGCGCTCAATAATAAATTCTACTTCATTATCAGAATTATCCCCCCAGGAGATATATAAATCGACTTGATTCGCTTGTTCCAAGCTTTCCTCTTCAACAATAGATTCATTAATAATCGATCCATTAATAATCGATCCATTAATAATAGGAGCTTCATTCTTTGAATCCTCAACTAGAGTCGTCTCTGAAGTAATGTCTTCTGCTTTAGCCTCTTCTGTAACGATTATTGAATCTAATGACTCTTTAGCACCAGATTCTTCACTTGACTCAGCTTGTTTTGATACTTTAGCAGGCTCTGAACTTGATGAACCAGATGATCCACACCCCATCAATAAAACAGGACAAAGAATTAACACCACCTTAAATAGAGTACTTTTTAAAATCATCATTTTTGTCTCCAACAAAACTGATGATTCAGAAATTTTTATATATAACAGAAGAAAAAATGAAGAGGATAAATGAGAAGTATCATCGCCTCGGTAACTCCGCTGCCGTAGACGATTAATTGTCAATAGGCCGGTGGTTTTGCGTATTAAGGTTTCCCTTAAGTTGCCTTTTTCTAGCTAATAATATTGTAATTACTGAATCAGATGCATTAGCGCAATAGATTATTATTAATATATTAGTTTATCGAATTGGTAAAAATAAATTAGACAACTATTTATAGCACGCTTTAATTTTAATACAAATTCGAAACGTCCTTTGTGATGCAACAAAATGAAAAACCCAAATTTATCAACAACTTGACGAAAAACTTAATAAGTCAAAAAAATATAACACTTACCTATAACAGCCTATTAATTCAAATAATCACAATATAATTACTTCCTGGATTCGCATAATAAGAACCAAGCTATTCTTGAAAAGTCAGGAAAAATGGTTAGTTTTTGCCGCCTGACTCCTTTGATGGTTAAGTACAGGTTTACTCGAGTCCAAAATAAAAGCGACATTGCTCTGAGGTAAGATTATCGTATTAGGGATATCTTTTGTCATAATAACCAATTAAATCAACACTAAAGGCAAGATATGATAGACGCATCAACTTTTTCATTGCAGCATTTTCAACATAACAAGGATCACTGCCGTGGCGCCTACACTTAATTTTAAAAGCATAGCGGTATCCACCACTATTGCTGCCGCTCTCTATATGATGGCGTTTCCGTTAGCAAGCTATCCCATTTCATTTTCATATAGCGCTGCGGTTATATTAATAACACTGACCTGTTGGAGCGCTTCATTGCTCCCCCCTTTTCTGACTGGATTAATGTTTTTTGCTTTATCAATTGTATTGCAATTAATTGAACCTAACGCTCTATTCTCTGGGTTCTCTTCCACCGCTGTTTGGCTGATTATCTCAGGGTTTATTATTGGCTCTGCTATTTCCACCTCTGCTTTAGATAAAAAATGTGCTTCATTTATCGCTCCACATTTAACACTTAGCTATCGACGACTTATCTCAGGTTTAGTGTTTAGTGCCATTACTTTAGGGTTTATTATGCCCTCTTCAGTTGGTCGCGCCGTGGTATTAATTCCAGTGGGGATGGCGCTTGCTGAGCATGTGGGCTTTGCTCAAGGAAGTAATGGCCGTAAAGGTGTGGCAACGGCGTTAGCAATTGCATGCAACATGCCTAGTTTTGCTGTATTACCGGCAAATATTCCTAATATGATTTTAGTTGGTTCGAGTGAAACACTGTTTAATATACACTTTGGCTATATGGAGTATTTACTATTACATTTCCCAATATTAGGGATTGTTAAATCTTTGTTAATTGTCTACTTAGTATTGAAGTTATTTCCAGCCTCAATCGTCGAAAAGCCGACTAAGAGCTTGCATTCGCAGGATACAAACAAGTCGAGTGATCATATACACATCAATATATTACAAAGAAAAGTTGTCGTTATTCTCGGACTCACCTTGCTGTTTTGGATCACTGACTCAATACATGGTGTGAACCCAGCATGGGTCGGTCTTGTTGCGACTATCGTTTTATTATTACCACGATGGGGTGTGCTTGAAACCAAGAAATTTAACAGTTCAGTTGATTTTGGTACCGTCGTATTTGTTGCTGCAGCACTCGGCTTAGGCACATTGGTTAATGTTTCAGGTGTAGGTGCGTTTATGGGAGAAGCATTTACTCATTTATTACCGAGCGCATCGGAAAACAGTTTTTTTAGTTTTATGTCGCTTTCGCTTATTTCAACATTAACAGGATTAGTAACAACCGTTCCCGGTGTCCCTACCGTACTTTCACCAATGGCCACTGATTTTGCGCAAGCCACAGGACTTTCATTACCCGCAGTATTAATGACACAAGTTATCGGCTTTTCAACTGTATTATTCCCTTATCAAGTCGCTCCTTTAGTGCTTGCCATGCAGTTATCAAGGGAGTCACTTGCGAGCTTAGTAAAAATAACCATACCGTTGGCCATATTAACCATAGTCGTGTTAATGCCACTTGATTATTTATGGTGGCAACTATTGGGCTGGATATAATGACTGAACAAGAAAATAATAGCTTTTATAATTTTTGACTAGGCATGGCCTTAAAGATAAGAGCCGTCAGGAGGAAGTGAACGCTGGATTAATCGCCGTTGTGGGGTTAGGTATTATTGATAGCTGTTGTTTTAAATATTTTTTAATAGGTATTGTTGTTAGACGCTGTTTTGGATAATTGTTAAGGGATGCTTTGGTAAAGATTGTTTTGAAATAAAGTTGCGAGGAGATAACTTAGCATGGCTAAGCTTACTACCTCGCAAAGCGATCAAAAGGTTTAAACTAGCGCCCAATATCCCAGAAAAATAACAGTATTAGGCTGAAAATCCATTAGTATTCGTACTTTTGATCAATTTTTCTTTTCTCAATAAGATAAGTTTTATTATCGATTTGATCAGCAATCAATAGTTCTTCTAAAGCAATTAATTCCTTACCTTTTTCTTTTCTTAAATATGTTTTAGTCATATCGTAGTTAATTGACTGAGCACCATCATAACCACTGACAGGATCCCATAAAATAGAGGCAGGCCAAAATAATAAATTAACAACGCCAAACCCAGGCTCTCTAGCATAGAAAGAACCAAACCCAGGTAAAAGCCCCAACGCAGCACCAACCATTGGTTTTTTTTCTTCGATTAAAACACCTTCATTTTCAAAAGCTGCATATTCCCTTTTTTGCATTGAATTTAATCCACCTGCACACCCAGATATTATTAAAGCGGAGAGAGCCAATGCAGCAACCTTTATAAATTTCATTTCTTACCCTTTTTAAATTTAAATCATCGAAGACGATTGTTAGTCTTTTATATTATTTAGATAAATTACGTTTCTTTCACTTTGAGATGTCAGAAATTAATATCAAAGTCTTAGCGTAATCTCTACGTGGTTATTTGAATTAAATTAAATATAGGAAATTGCACTTATTATGAGAATCTAGGAAAGGATATGGACACAATGAGTTAACTCAATAATGGAACATCTTTCCATTAAATAAAGAAGCTATATTTAATTCGCGCACACAATACATTAAAAACATATTACAATCAAAAAAATACCACCATATAGGTAATCTCATTTCAATGATTGCAAAAAGGTGTTCTAAATATCAAAGAAATGATTTATTAAATAAGTATTAATAACTCTGTATGGGGTTGATTTAAAATGTTTTAAGCAGGTAATTTTATCGATAGAAAATGATAAAACATAAGATTATTGACTTACTTTTGTGTTCATAAGGTATCAGAAAAAAATGCTATCTAACTACTTGGATAGCATTTTTTCATTAATAAATTTATTTAATAAGAAGCTATTTGTTCTTTCTTTGCCATTTTATATATGTTGATAAACATCTTATAACAATCAGACAATCCTACTAATAAATTAAACACTATAATTTGTTATGGGATATTATACTTAACTCAAATTAGTTAAGCTTTGCTACGTTTTATTAGCAGTAAAGCCAAACCGAGAAATAACATACTAATTGTAGCTGGCTCAGGGACATTCACACCTATTGTAGGGTCATTGTAAGGGTCTGTATCAGCTGCATAATTATCTGAAAGTAAAGCATAATCAAAACCGTAAAAATCCGCAGAACCATTCCTTTCAATGACAACATCAAGGTAACCTAATGAGTTGATACTTGTAAGCACATCAGGTGCAAGGTCAAAATATCTTACAACTGTACTAGGGTAACCGTCATTAAAAGACCAATTTTGCGCTATACCATTATAAGTTGTAGTCACAGCTCCAAAAGTTGAAGCTTGGAAATCTGCCATATCAAACCACATACTTCCTGATGTCCAACCGTTGCCTAGTCCAGTGAAAGAAAATGTCGTTGTAGTACCTGTTTGAGGGCTGTATCCTGGATGTGCAGTACTATATGAATCAGTATATTGAGCACCATTTGTTGCAGCTACCTCATCCGGTGTACGTCCATCATAAATGGGGGCAAATGGTGGATGATTAGCGTTATCAGCAATTCCGGCACCATAACCATCATTGTCACCAATCATAATCACAGCAGCCCAAGTTGGGCTAATCATCATTGTTAGTAAAGTAATATAAAGTAGTTTAAACATTGTGTATCCCTCCAGTAATGAGTAAAGATCAATATTTGACTCCAAATCCTTGAAGCTAAGTATAAACAGAGCAAGTTAAGTGCCACAATTAAAGCGCATAAAAATCAATTAAATATAATAACACTAAAATAACAATGTAAAAAAATCCGTCGTATTTTATTCTTTTAGGATGTGTAAAGTTAATTTATTTATTTTTTCATTCAAAATACATTCTCAATTTTAGCGCATGCCAATGGACACAGTATTGCTTTTGCCTGATTGTGACCAAAACACTTCAGATAAAATATTACCCAAAGTGGCCACATTCTATCCGCCGCTTAGTTTTCCCAAGGTAATCATTAATTTTAACAACAGCAAACAGGGCGTTTGAGATAGTTTCAGAATGGATATGGACCGTCATCATGAAACTATGTTTTTAAAGTGAATAGCTAGCTTGGATCAGAAAATGAATCGGTTTGCCTTTTTCTTTGCTATTTATAGGTATAATTTTATTTTGGGAAAGCAAAATAAAGTCACTCGACGCAAGGGCGCAACGCCTAGCAAATAAATATCAAAATATCTGGATAAGTGCAGACGACGAAGAGTACTCACAAAAATAAAAGTCTCGGATTCAACTAAATAACATCGACATTATCGAGGGCTATTTACATTGTTCTGAAAAGAGAGTACTTAAATAAATTAATTTTAAGCAATTGATTTTTAATGCTTAGTTATTTTTTAAATGTTAATGATTAATAAATATGATATGTGTATGACCGACCCAAATTTCGTATCAGTTCGATCACTTTAACAGTATCTGTGTTAAAAAAGGCTTAGGTTGTGGGAAAATAGAAATGATCGATTACGGAATGATGAAAGGTGATGTGATCCTAAAGCAGGCTATTGCACTATCTAAAAACGAATAAATTGCATCTAAATAGCATTAGCACTGTCATTCCGCACTGAATAACGATTAAACTTCACCTTTAAAAGGTGATTTTAATCGCGGAGTGATACGGTAGTAAAAAAGTGATTGACCACGACCCTACTTTTTGATTTATTACTCTCTGCTATAATCATAAACTTTGTTGCGTTTTCCTTTAACACTGTGTGCAACGGCTTTGACTTTTTTATTATTCACAATGGCATACGAAATAAAGTCGCTGACAGGACCAAACTAGTATTAATAATGCCACAATGCGCACATCTAATATGTTAATAATGAGTAAATCTAATAGGAAAACTGTTCTAATGAAGCGTCATCGATAATAGCGTTTAGCTTTTTCAGATCACGCCCAGTGCTATCAACCAGTTCGTTATTGAAGATAAAGGCAGGTACGTTGCCTGCAGGATCAATCCACGTTTTATAATTGACTTCAACTAATGCGTCACTACGTTTTTTGATTACCCAACTCGATTCAACTTGTGAAACACGAACATAAAGATCATTAATTGCTACTTGTTCACTACAAGAAACAATATTAATAGTGATGATTGTTTCCTCAAAGGAAGTGTTAACACAGGTAATGAGCTCTCGATTTTTAAACGGCCAAGGGCTGTTTATAATCGTTCGCAATAAATATTGTTGATTATTATAGACTGTCAATACTTCTACGCTATCCAACCGCTGTAACCATTGCGATGTTTGCTTAATATTTGATAAGACTCTAAACACAAGCTCTTTAGATTTGTAAGTATAAAAACGCGCTTCCACCTGTTTAAAATCGCTTTGCTCGTGTTGCTTTAAATCAACCTGAACACTCGCCATTGATTCAGCTACTTTTTTCTGTTGCAACTGTACATTGGCACAGCCAGAAAGCCACAGAGTAGAAACTAACAAAAAATACACAGAAATTATGCTTAAACGATATTCCATTAATGATCTCCATTCCATAAAAGAACAGTGACACAATAAAAATCCACTGTTTTACAACTAAAGAAGCATAACACACTGTATATGTTGAATAGGTTTTACGTGTTTTCATTTCAATCTCCAGTTAAATCAATAATGTCTTCACTGGGTTAGTCGCATCAATTAAACCACCTCCTATCGTTAGGTCGTCATTCGCGTATATCTGCAAATGCCCTGCAATCATCAAGCGACTTTAAGTACCAGAAACGAAAAAATCGCTACCTAATTGCTTAGATAGCGATTTTTAAAATGGTTGGAGTTGGCCGATAAGCCGGGGTCTGTCGTTGAATCGTCATTCGCGTATATCTGCAAATGTCCTGCAATCATCAAGCGACTTTAAGTACCAGAAACGAAAAAATCGCTACCTAATTGCTTAGATAGCGATTTTTAAAATGGTTGGAGTTGGCCTGTAAGCCGGGTTCTGTCGTTGAATCGTCATTCGTCTAGGCCTGCAATCACTCACAGGCTCAAGCAACCTACCCGCTTCCAGCATGGGCCATGCCTCAGGAAGCCTATTTGGTTTTGCTTCGGGTGGAGTTTACCTTGCACTAATGATTACCCACTAGCCGGTGCGCTCTTACCGCACCCTTTCACCCTTACCTACTAATAAATTAGCAGGCGGTCTCCTCTCTGCTGCACTTGTCGTTAGCTCGCGCTACCCAGGCGTTACCTGGCACCCTGCCCTTTGAAGCCCGGACTTTCCTCCCCTTTTCAATACTTTAGAAATACATCTTAAGCAATCAAAGCGGCGACGATCTGGCCAACTCCGCGGCGTATTATACGGTAAAGCGATCACACTACAAGTAGTTAAAGCAATTATAATTACTGTAACAATTCTTAAATTAAAATAATAAGCAAACAAGTAAACTATTTCGTTTTTTCAAACGACTAGCATTAACAAATTAAGTTATTTTATAGACTAAAAGTATTTATAGATAAAAGGCTATTATAGATTAAAAGCAGTTATAGATTAAGGTTCATTAGATATTTAAAGTATTACATGAACTAAACCAAGAACTATAAATCTGCCTTTACTTATTAAAGGTAGATTTATAGTTTGAAAGGTAAAGTAGAAAACTAGTACAGCCTATATTCAACCTATAAATTTTCTAGGCCCCATTTATAAAGGTCATTTTTCTTAAGATGATGAATTTCAGCGGTGATCGCAGCTGCTTTTTTAAGCGGCAACTCTTTTTTTAATAAAGTAAGTGTTTTGATCGCTTCTACCGAGAGTGCATCTTTATCTTTGCTCGCACCAGCTACCATCAATACAAATTCACCACGACAATGGTTAGTATCTTGCCCTAACCAATCCAACATTTCACCAGCTGGCAACACGTAATACGACTCGAACATTTTAGTTAATTCACGTGCAATCACTAATTTACGATCCGCACCCATAATATTAATGATATGTTTCACCGTATCTTGAATACGGCGTGGCGATTCATAAAATATCATGGTCTGTGTTTCTTCTGCTAAAGCGGTGAGTTTCTCCGTTTTCGCCTTTTCTTTAACCGGTAAAAAACCTTCAAATGAAAATCTATCCGAAGGTAAACCTGCCGCTGAAAGCGCAGTAATAGCTGCACAGGCACCTGGCACAGGCACAACATCAACACCCGCTTCACGACATTCATTAACCAAATGGTAACCGGGGTCACTGATCAGGGGCGTACCTGCATCTGAAATCAAAGCAACAGATTGTCCTGCTTTAATTTTTTCAATTAACACTTTGCCACGTTGACGTTCATTATGATCATGTAATGGAAATGTAGGCTTACTTATTTGGTAGTAACTTAATAGTTTACCGCTATGGCGGGTATCTTCTGCTGCAATTAAATCAACGCCTTTTAATATTTCAATGGCGCGGTAAGTAATATCTCCAATATTGCCCAAAGGAGTGGCAACAATATACAATTTTGCGCTTACTTCGTTATTTAATTGATTATTTTCAGACATATTTGACTCTATTAAAGTGTTAAGGATTGTTTAACTAAGTCGGCAATATTACACTATAGGCATCTTGATACCTATCTGAAAACTGATCTGAGATTGGTTTGATTAAAAAGGACAAAAAATTTGAACACTGCAATCTTATCTAAACGCGCTTTATACTTTCCTCTCATGGTTTTGAGCATGTTGTTTGTGTCTGCTTGTTCTGTCATTGAGCCAGATAAAAGTACAGCACCAACATTATTTACTGAGTTTAATGAATCAGCACAATATTTATTAAAACAAGCCGATAAACTCGATGAAGCTGACAATACGCCATGGCAATTAGCCGCTGTACAAGCCTTAACACAGGAAAATAAGTTTGTTTTGGCAGATTCTGTGATTGAGCATTTACAAAAGAAAACGCTGACGACACAACAAAAAAATCATTTATTGTTATTGATTGCTGAAAATGACTATGCGCTTAATCAATTTGATAAAACCGATGCAATACTTAAAAAGATTACTCAAAATGTATTAAGTGCGCCGGCGAATCTACACTACTTAAAAATAAAAGTTGATTTACAAGTTAGTAACAAAGAACATCAAGCGGCGTCCGATACATTACTAGAATTAACACCTCTATTAACCACAGGGCAAGATAAACAAACTTACAATGATTTGTTGCTAAATGAGCTATCGTTATTAGACCCAAGTATTTTAAACAAATTTAAAAAAGTTACGTCAAGCGCTGAAATATTCTCAAATAAGGCCCTAGTAACCGATGCAACGGGTGAAAATACGAATGCACAAACAGCACTTGTTACACAGCAAAAAGAGATGTTTGTACATGGCTGGTACACATTAGCTAGCGTTTATCAACGCTATCAATTACGCAATAATCAATTACTGCAAGCGGTGGACGCTTGGAAGTTAGCTTATTCAAGTCACCCTGTTATTAATTATATGCCTACGCAATTAACTAACATTGAAGAGGCGATTCCTTACAAAGCAAATAAGATTGCCGTGTTATTACCATTATCTGGTCGATTCAAGAAACCAGCTGAAGCAATACAATATGGCATCAGCCATGCTTTTTATAATCAATTAGCATTGAAAAAGCAGTTAGATAATGAACAAGATCAGTTTAAAGAGTCTGACCCGACAATCGCTTATACACCTGAGATCATTATTCCTAGTGAGTTAAAATCGCCTCCAGCCGATTTGCTTTTTATTGACACAACAAAACACACTGCACAATCAATTGCAGACCAACTACATGCTCAAAGTATTGATTTTGTAATCGGTCCTTTAGTGAAATCTAATATTGATCAGTTATTACCTTTGATTACAGATATTCCAGTATTAGCTTTAAATCGCTTCCAAGAGGATGATGAATCAGCGGCGGCAAGCTCATCAATTCATTACGCGTTTCCACTTTCTCCGGAAAATGAAGCTGAACAAGCTGCAGAAATGATCTTCAAAAATAATCATAAAAAACCTTTATTATTAGCGCCAAAATCTAAATTTGGTGAGCGCGTTGCAGCTGCATTTGAAGCACGTTGGATAGCGTTAAATGAAGAGCAACAAGCAGAGTCTGATTATGGTGTAGAGGGGTATCCTGCTGAAACGCATTATTTTGCTGCTAAATCAGAGTATCCAAAGTTAATATCGACGGCATTACAAACAGATAAAAGCCAACAACGTATTAACCAGATGAGATCGGTGGTTGGCTATGGTATTAAATCGGAGCTCAGAAGCCGCCGCGATGTGGATGCTATCTATATTATTAGTAGCCGTAGTGAATTAATTTTATTGAAACCTTTTATTGCGGTGACGGTCAGCCCTTTTGCTAAAAGTATTCCTCTTTATGCAAGTTCACGAAGCCATGCTTCTGATTTAGCTAATATTCAAAATAAAGAACTTTCTGAACTGACGTTTTCAGACATTGCCTTTTTAATGGATGACGACAGTCAGATGAATAAAAATATTCAAGCAATCTGGCCACACCAAAGCTTTAGAACATTACGTTTGTTTGCATTGGGTTATGACAGCTACAATTTAATTGAGCAGTTAAAACAAATGCAAGTTATTGAAGGATATAAATATCAAGGTTTAGTGGGTGAGTTAACATTAGATCAGCGCAATACGTTACGTAGTAAGTTACACTGGGCAAAATACCAAGAAGGCGAACTCGTTGAAGTTACCTCGTCTGTTTCAGGCCAGTAATAACAGTGGCGTAAAATACGAACAACAAGCCTTGGATTTTTTACAACAGCAAGGCTTATTGCTTGTATGCCAAAATTTCTATTGCCGATTCGGTGAAATAGATTTGATTATGTCAGACCAAGATACATTGGTTTTTATTGAAGTACGGTATAGGAAAAATCAAGATTATGGTGGCGCACCGGCCTCCGTAACCTATCAGAAACAACAGAAATTAATTAAAACAGCAAAGCATTATTTATCGCAACTTAATAGTGAACCCTATTGCCGTTTTGATGTGGTCGCGATCAGTGAAAAAACATCAACACCGCAATGGATACAAGATGCATTTCAAGAGTAACATGTCACATGATTAATGAAAAAATTCAAGCTCACTTTGCAGAGAGCATTCAAACTAAAATCGTTGCAGCAGAAGCGCTGCCAGAGCAGATAGAAGCAGCAGCACTATTACTCAAAGATTGTTTAATCAATGGCCATAAACTGCTGGTTTGCGGTAATGGTGGTGCAGCAGGTTTAGCACAAATTTTTGCATCACACTTGCTTAATCGCTATGAAACAGATCGCCCTGCTTTACCTGCCATCGCGATCACTTCCGATTCATCGTTAGTTTCAGCGATTGCCAGTGATAGCCATTTTGACCAAATTTATGCACGCCAAATATCTGCATTAGCACAACCGGGTGATGTATTAATTACTATTAGCCATGGTGGTAATAGCCGTAATATGGTGAAAGCCGTTGAAACAGCACTCAGTAAAAATATACAAATTGTTGCTATGACAGGGGTTGATGGTGGCGAAATTGCAGGCTTATTAGGAGCAGATGATATTGAAATACGGGCACCAAGTGATAAAGGTGCACGCATTGAAGAGATTCATTTACTCGTGGTTAACTGTTTAAGTGACTTAATCGATCAACAATTATTCCCACAGTATTAAGCCTACTGCTCGTTACTACTTTGATCTTGTGTTCCATGAGGTGTTTTGATCGAAGCAGACAAAGCATGCTTGCTTATCTAAGTCATGATAAACAATAAAGAACAGCCCATGTAGTGATGCCAAGTAAACGGTTTGATGACTATTTATAGTGCCTTTTCACTTATTTATGTGCGCTAACTACCGGACATCAACCTAGGCTTATATAAAAAACCAGGAACTCGTTGTAAAATAAACTTGAAAGATTCACCGTCTCTAGGAAAAATTATGAAATATATAACCCGTTTTTTACCCGCTTTATTATGCTTTGCACTGTTACAAGGTTGTGCGAGTGGTTTGATTGTTGCTGCTGGTACCGCGGTCGCGGTTAATAGTGATGAGCGTACTCTTTCTCAACAAATTGAAGATGATCGTTTATCCATGGTAGCCATTGATAAAGTCGTTAACTCAGACGTATATAATAAAAATATGCGCATTAACATCGTCACTAATAACAGCTTTATTTTATTAATTGGACAAGCAGATAGCCAGGCGAATAGTAATAAAATAGAAGATATATTGATTAATATTGATGGTATTAAAGGGGTTTATAACCAACTACGCATCGGTCAAACCATCGGCCTAGTCAGACAAACACAAGATACTTGGCTAACGGCTAAAGTCAAAAGTAAGCTTACTGGACACGATAAAGTCGACCCTTTAAAAATTAAAGTGGTTACTGAAAATGCAGAAGTATTTTTAATTGGTCAAGTAACCAAAGAGATGTCTGACTTTGCGACCAACATTACCAGTAATGTTGAAGGCGTTAAACAAGTAATCAGAGTGTTTGAAGTGATACCAGAGAAAAAATAAGTAACAATAGAAGGCTCTGTTACCTAGGTTTTATGCTCATAAGTGTAGTCATTAGAGATTAGGCATTAAATATATAAGCTTAAAAGCCTTTATTATTGTCCAGCATTTAAAATTGAAAGTATAAAAAAGGGAGTGACTACATAATGTAGAGACTCCCTTTTTTATCATTACTTTTTGGGTTTAGCTTTTAGTTTATTTTCAAATATGGCAAGTGCTATGCTTGTTTCACTAAGCTGTAAATGGCTGTCGATTTACTCTTTAACTCATTACAATGCTCACACCAAAAACTCACCGCACCACAGGCCTTTAAACGCTGTAATGGTTGTCCACATTCACGACAGCAAACGTTAACTACAAAATCACTGTTGCAACTTGAACAATGGCGTTTTAATTCGCCACTATGCGTTAACTCTGATTCACAATCTGGACAAGATAACTGCATATTACTTCTTATTTTTACTGTTAGCGTAGTTGCGTAATAAACGTTGACGTTTATACATTTGATGCGGCGTTAGTTTATTACGACGGCCTTCAAATGGGTTACTTCCTTCTCTAAACTCGATACGGATCGGTGTCCCCATGATCCCTAACGTACGGCGGAAATAGTTCATTAAGTAACGCTTATAAGAGTCCGCTAATTTTTTAACTTGGTTACCGTGAATAACGATCAACGGTGGGTTATAACCACCTGCATGTGCATATCGTAATTTAACACGACGTGCGCCAACCATTGGTGGCTCGTGGTCATCTGTTGCCATACCCATAATACGGGTAAGCATCGCCGTTGAGATTCGTTTAGTTGAAGAGATATAAGCTTCTTCTACTGATTCAAATAAATGTCCAACACCCGTACCGTGTAGGGCAGAGATAAAGTGAATTTTAGCAAAATCGATAAAGCCTAAACGGCGATCCAATTCTGTTTTAACACGTTCTTTATCGTATTCTGTCATGCCATCCCATTTGTTCACTGCAATCACTAATGAACGGCCTGAATTTAAGGTGTAACCTAATAGGCTTAAATCTTGATCAGAAATACCATCACGCGCATCAATAATCAACATAACAACGTTTGAATCTTCAATCGCTTTTAAAGTTTTAATAACAGAGAATTTCTCAACGGTTTCATTGACTTTTTTACGCTTACGAACACCGGCGGTATCGATCAAAATATATTCACGTCCATCGCGTTCCATAGGAATATAAACACTGTCACGCGTTGTACCCGGCATATCAAATACTAATACTCGCTCTTCACCTAAGATACGGTTAGTCAATGTTGATTTACCAACATTAGGACGGCCAATCAGTGCAAGTTTAATCGGTAAAGCGGCTAAACGTTCTTGCTCTTTAGCAATTTCATCTTCGTCTTCATCATCGTAATCCAATGCAAATTCATACTCATCAACTTCATCTGAGATTGGATTTTCTTGATGGAACTCTTCTAGTGCAGCATCAATCATTTGACGCACACCTTTACCGTGCGCAGCTGCAATTTGATAAACTTCGCCTAATGCTAAGGCATAAAACTCACCACACATTGAATCCGCATCAATACCATCAATCTTATTCGCCACGATCATGACTTTTTTGTTTTGCTTACGTAAATGCGCGGCAATCGCTTCATCGGCAACGGTTAAACCTACTCGTGCATCTACTAAAAATAATACGGCATCGGCTTCTTCTATCGCAATTAATGATTGCTCAGCCATTAACGCATCAATGCCCTCTTCATCGCCTTGAATACCACCGGTATCAATAACAATAAATTCAAGTTCTTCAACTTTGGCTTGACCATATTTACGGTCACGCGTTAAACCGGGGAAATCGGCAACTAGCGCATCTCTGGTGCGAGTTAAACGATTGAAAAGCGTAGATTTACCTACATTAGGGCGACCTACTAAAGCGATGACTGGTAACATATTTTTTGAAATCCTATAAACTAAAAAAGCCCCATGCACAGCAAGGGGCTACAGTATAGCGTAAAAACGTATTAAATTATTCTACATTTAATATCGGTTTTTCAATGGCGATCAAATCACCACTGCGTGTTTGTAAATAAAGATGCGTAGACGTTGCAACAGGTTCGATATACAAACCATCAGAGTCTAGATCTTGTTGTGCAACAAATTGTCCGCTTTCGCGATCAATCCAATGTAAATAACCTTCAGCATCACCGACTACAATATATTCATTGGCGACGGTTACCCCTGTCACATTGCGGTAAGCTAATTCTTTATTGATCCAACGTTGCTCACCATCATTACGATTGACAGCAAACACATAACCACGGTAATCAGTTAAGAAAATATCACGACCAGATACCGTTAAGTTCTTAAAGCCTGAATATTTTTTAGACCACAACAACTCACCTTTTAACAGGTCAATCGCCACTAAGTTACCATTGTAACCCAACGCATAAACCGTTCCATTAACAATAACCGGCTTCATATCAACATCGGATAAACGATCTAACTCAGTCGCGCCATAAGGTCTTGAAACCGGAACTTGCCACAATGGTTGACCATTTTTTAATAGTGCGGCAGCCAGATAACCGTCAGCACGACCATAGATGATCCCGCCTTGCGAGATACTTGGTGTTGCACTGCCACGCAAGGTAAGTTTAGGTTGAGCATTAGTTAAACTCCACATTTCCTTACCGGTTAAGCTATCAAGCGCAATTAATTCACCACGTGAAGTATGTATCACGACTAGGCTATTATCATAAATAGGCTGTGCGACAACTTCACCAGAGACTTTGCTCATCCATTTAATGTCACCGTTAGCAGCATCAAGTGCAAACACTTGTGCATTTTCGGTACCGATATAAAGTGTATCACCACCTAAACTAACACCACCAGATAAACGCGCAGACCGATTAGAGTCATTGGACTCATGATCGCTTAAGTCAATTGACCATAGCTTTTTACCATTTTTAACCGTCAGTGCTTTTACTTCACCATCACGAGCGGCAATGTAAACCGCATTGCTATCTACGGCAGGTTGTAGTTGAGAGTAGTATTTATCAACACCATCACTAATACTGCTTGTCCAAGCAATAGTTGGTTCATAAATCGCTTCAAACTCTGGCAATTCAGCCATTTTAACAACGTCATCTTCACTGCTAAAAATAGAGCAACCACTTAACACGAGTGTTGTTGTGGTGATGACAGTTAGCTTTTTAACCCATTTAATCATTGTATTATCTCAATTTATTGCGCAGCATCTAACTTAGGTGCTGGAGCAACATCTGCTTTAGCAACGGCTAAATCATCTAATTGTAATTGTAATAAAGGATCTACACGGCCTTCACTTGCATCAACTGCCGTTTGAAATGCACTACGAGCAGCTTCAAGATCGCCTTGTTTTAAATAAACTAAGCCTTTACTTTGATTAGCTTTAACAATAAAACCTTTTGCTGTGATTTTGTCTAACGTTGTTAATGCCGCTTGATAATCACCTAACTCACTATTTACTCGAGCAAGACGTAATTGAATAACGGGTGTTAACGGCTCATAGCTATTGCTGGCTAATAAATTAGTCAACTGTGTTTTTGCTAATGCAAAATCTTTAGCTTGAACGGCTTCTTTAACTAATAATAATGCACCTAATGTGGCGTAGTTATTGTCTTTGTTATTGGCAATAAAAGTACGCATTTCAGCACTACTTTGCTCTTCGCCCTCGGCTTCAAATTTACTTAATACTTGCTGAAATTCAGTGGATGCCTTTTCTTGATTTGTGGTCACAGTTTCACCGTAATAACGCCATCCCCAAAGACCTGCTAAACCAACTACAGCGCCCACAACCAGCATAGTCCCATTTTCTTTCCACCACTGTTTAATGGCATCAACTTGTTGTTCTTCTGTTTCGTAACCTTCAATAATATCAACCACGTGTGTTCCTTACTTATTCTGTTTTTATCAATATACTATGCAAAGTAGGTAGGTAATACCTTAACTAAGCTGTCAATTGCAACGGTTTGTTGCTCTGAATTTCCTTGCAAGTCTTTAATTGTGACGCAACCACTCTCTAATTCGCTTTCACCGATGATCAACGCAATTTTTGCACCGCTTTTATCAGCACGCTTCATCTGTTTTTTAAAGTTACCCGCGCCACAGTGATGCATCATTTTTAATTGGGGTAATTGATCACGTACAATTTCAGCAACTTTAAAGCCTGCGATATCAGTACCTTCACCAACAAGAATACTATAGATATCAACATCACCTTTAATATCATCATTTAACTCTAGGGTTTCTAGCATTAAAATAATGCGTTCTAAACCCATTGCAAAACCCACTGCAGGTGTTGCTTTACCACCAAGTTGTTCAACTAAGCCATCATAACGACCACCAGCACAAATTGTGCCTTGAGAACCTAGGCTAGTTGTTACCCATTCAAATACGGTGCGGTTATAATAATCTAAACCACGTACAATACGCTCATTGATCACGTATTTAACACCCGCAGCATCTAAATATGCTTGTACTTTGGCAAAATGTGCTGCTGTTTCGTCACCAAAATAATCAGATAGTTTCGGAGCATCTTCTAAGATTGCTTGAACCGCTTCATTTTTGCTATCTAACACACGTAATGGATTCGTTAACATACGGCGTTTACTGTCATCGTCGAGTTTATCTTCGTGTAACTGCAAGAACTCAACTAATTTCGCTTTATAAACATTACGTTCTTCATTGCTGCCTAAAGAATTTAATTGCAGTTCAACATGTTGCTCAATACCTAATGCTTTCCATAAACGTGCAGATAATAAAATAACTTCTGCATCGATATCCGCACTTGCGATACCAAAGGTTTCTATACCAACTTGGTGAAATTGACGGTAGCGACCCTTCTGTGGGCGTTCATGGCGGAACATCGGCCCGATGTACCACATTCTACGTTCTTGGTTATAAAGTAAACCATGTTCATTACCCGCACGTACACAAGAGGCAGTCCCTTCTGGTCGTAAAGTTAAGCTGTCGCCATTACGGTCTTCAAAGGTGTACATCTCTTTTTCAACGATATCGGTTACTTCACCAATCGAACGTTTGAAAAGATGGGTACTTTCTACAATCGGCATACGAATTTCAGAGTAGCCGTAACTGCTGACGGTTTGTCTAATTAATGACTCTAATTTCTGCCAAACTGGGGTTTGTTCAGGAAGGGTATCGTTCATACCACGAATAGCTTGTATCTTCTTTGCCACAATGATTTCCGAATTCTGTCGATGAATAAAAATACATACAGTATGTATTGTTAATAAAATTGTTAGTCATTATAAGGAAGTTTGTGTCTAGATGGAACAATACTGCAGAGGTTTGCTACGTTTAAGGTAAATAAAAAGCCCAAATATTAAAAACACTTGGGCTTATTTCGAGGTTTTCACTAAAAGTCTTGATTAACACAGACTTAATTTATTAAGTACCCGTTATGTTTACCCTTTAACGATAATGTTACTTTGGTCAGTACGGCTAATACGGGCACGAATTTTTGCTTCAAGCTGGTCAATCACGTTGTCATTATCGAAGCGATCACGTTGACGCGTTCCATCTTCGTAAAAACCACTTTTGTTTTTGCCACCAGTAATACCAATATCAGACACTAATGCTTCACCGGGTCCGTTCACAACACAACCAATGATCGATACATCCATCGGCATTACCACGTCTTCTAAACGTTCTTCTAAGGCATTAACCGTGGCAATTACATCAAACTCTTGACGTGAACAGGTTGGGCAAGCAATAAAGTTAATGCCACGACTACGAATACGCAGGGACTTTAAAATATCGAACCCTACTTTGATCTCTTCAACCGGATCAGCGGCCAACGACACGCGCAATGTATCACCAATTCCTTGAGACAATAACATACCAAGACCTACCGCTGATTTAACGCTACCACTGCGTAAACCGCCAGCTTCAGTGATACCAAGGTGCAATGGCTGAATAATTTGTTTTGCTAATAATTGATATGATTCAACAGCTAATAGTGCATCAGATGCTTTTACACTGACTTTAAATTGGTCAAAGTTAAGACGGTCTAGAATCTCCACATGGCGTAATGCAGAGTCCACTAATGCCTGCGCAGTAGGTTCACCATATTGCTCTTGAATATCCGCCTCTAAAGAACCACCGTTAACGCCAATTCGAATAGGAATATTTTTATCACGAGCGCAATCCACAACACTGCGGATGCGTTGCTCATTACCAATGTTGCCAGGATTAATACGCAGGCAATCGACACCGTATTCAGCGACTTTCAACGCGATACGGTAGTCAAAGTGAATATCGGCTATTAAAGGAATATTGCACTGTTTTTTAATTTCACGAAACGCTTCTGCTGCGTTCATAGTAGGAATAGACACTCGCACCATATCCGCACCAACCGCTTCTAAGCGTCTTATTTGTGCAACGGTTGCATCCACATCTGTTGTTAACGTGTTAGTCATTGATTGCACAGTAATTGGTGCACCACCACCCACAGGGACATTGCCCACCATAATCTGTTTAGATACGCGGCGTATAATCGAAGAGGTATGACTCATTGTAGTTACTCTTTAAAGTTAAAGGTTCAAGGTGATACGTTAGTATATCGCTTTTATCGTCGAATCATTATGACTGAACGAAGTGACAATTAGTTGCTTACTCGCACCAATTTAAAATTATTTAGTAGAAACTTCGCCGCAATATTGATTGCGTTAATTTTAGTTGAAATAGAACTGCTACTGCAAGTATTAACTAATGGCTTTTAATCCACTATGTCTAATACTCTCTGATATTACCGATACGTTTTCATTTTGTTGATAGCCAACGGTTGATCTAGCTTGCTGATCACTACTGTGCCGTATCTGTTTCCACACTTTGCTGTTCGTCTATCACTGGTTGCGCTGTCGACTCTGCTGGTAAAGTATCTTGGTCATTAAACAAAGGTTCATTTTGATCAGAATGTTCCGGCAAGCGCATCTCTCTATTTTCTGTTACAACACCGGGTTTTACCATGGAGAACAACGCAGAATAATTCCAAAATACAGTCAATCCTGCAGCCGTGATCAAGATCAGTAGGAAGAGTATCCAGATCACTTTTTTTGCCGAGCTTTTTTTTGCCCTGAGAATATGCGGACTTTTTAAGGTTGTCACGCGTTTTTCAGGGTGTATTAGTTGTTGGTATTCAGGATAAGATTTTAGATCAGCCACCCCAACCATTTTACTGTAATTGGCAATATAACCACGCAAGTAAATGATCGGGTATCGATTTTCAGCAATCACCTGCTCTAGGTTATTTTCAATATCTAAAATAACGGTTTCTTTTAAGTTGAGTTTAAGAGCAACCTCATCAATAGATAAATTAGCCGCTAATCGACTTTCTTTAAGAATTTTATCGAGTGTCATTGTCGTTTCCATCTGTAGAATTTGATCAGTCATGGTGCTCATTATTTAAATAGCTCAAAGCTTGTTGAGAGGTAGGGAATTTATCTAAAAGTTGTGCTGAATATCTTGCTAAACTTGCTTTTTTACCGGAAGCATAACTCAAACGTATCCATTGCCATAAACTTTCTGCCGTTGCAGGTGAGCTACGTTGAAAGGTAAATAAATTGATTGCAGCCGCTTTATAATTTTTTTCAGTAATATTTAACTTAGCTAAAGATAAATTAATACCGATGCTATTAGGGCTGTGTGATAAAGCATAACCATAATAGAAAATGGCTTTCTTATTATCTTTTGCCTCTTCCGCACATACGGCTGCATTAGAGTAAGTGCGGGCAACGCGTGTGTAATGTGGTAATGAAATTGCTTTTAAGAAAGCTTCTTCTGCTTTTTCATACTTACCCTGTGCACATAAGAAAGTACCATAATTATGATAAGTATCGCCATTATCTTCATCTAAGGCTAAGGATTTTTTATAAAATTGCTCTGCTTTATCGTTTTCATTTACTTTTTGATAATAATAAGCGTAGATACGAAAGACTTTGGCACTATTAGGTTGGTATTTTAAGGCAGTATCAAGATTTTCTTTGGCTTGCTGCATTTGCTTGTTTTCGAGATATAACAAAGCTAATTTCAAACGCGTATCCGCAGCGCCTTCAGGATTAAAAGCCATTTTTTGGCCACCAGGGCTATTGATGGTTTTGATTGTTTCGCTTGAGACACAAGCTGAAATAAAAAATAAAGAGACTAAGCTAATCAATATAAAACGCATAAATTCCTCAAGAACGAAAAGTCGTGCAGGAAATGTCTTTCAAGCATCTCTATTGTGAAGTAACTTGTTGTTTGATGCATGCTTTTTTTAACTGTTCTTGAACTGGATCGTATTGTTCAAGAACAGAATTTAGGCTTTCTGTTATTAACTCTGTTGAATATTGATGTTTTCACCATGTTGGCGTTTATTCATGGTGCGTTTAGTACGGTCAATAACATCACCCACTAATTGTCCACAAGCAGCGTCGATATCATCACCGCGTGTTTTACGTACGATCACCGTATAACCATATTCCATCAACACTTTATTGAATCGGTCAACACGACTGTTACTTGGCTTAGTATAGTCATTACCTGGAAATGGGTTAAATGGGATCAAATTAATTTTACACGGTGTATCTTTTAATAAATGCGCTAACTCGTGCGCTTGATCCGTAGAATCATTAACGTGGTCTAATAATAAATATTCTACCGTCACTTTACCGCGGTTTGCATTCGACTTACTAATATAACGTTTTACACCGGCTAAGAAGTCGGCAATATCATATTTGTCGTTAATGGGCATCATTTTAGAACGTAGCGCATCATTCGGTGCATGCAATGAAATCGCTAAAGCCACATCAATACGATCGCCTAAGATATCTAACGCAGGCACGACACCCGATGTAGATAACGTCACACGACGCTTCGATAATGCATAACCTAAATCATCTAACATTAATTCCATTGCAGGAATGACGTTATTTAAATTTAATAATGGTTCGCCCATGCCCATCATTACCACGTTAGTAATAGGTCGAGTACCACTTTCCCCCATCACACCGATAATTTTAGCCGCGCGCCATACTTGTCCAATAATTTCAGACACGGTCAAATTACGGTTGAACCCTTGTTGAGCCGTTGAACAGAAATCACAAGCTAACGCACAACCTACCTGTGAAGATACACATAATGTTGCACGGTCTTTTTCAGGGATATAAACGGTTTCAACTTCTTGATTACCAACAGTCATTGCCCATTTAATGGTGCCATCTTCACTGCGTTGTTCAACTTTAACTTCTGGTGCAATTATCTCTGCACGTTGCTTTAATTTTTCACGCAATGCTTTATTAATATTGGTCATTTGATCAAAATCATCACAACCAAAATGGTAAATCCATTTCATTACTTGTTCGGTACGAAACGGTTTTT
>Ga0316197_10000191_pt1 | contig 46051 bp, 49 predicted proteins | sample OudBiesiAoxic_MG_FD_204939 | JGI IMG/M metagenome (GOLD analysis project Ga0316197, IMG submission 204939) | Coastal sediment microbial communities from Oude Bieten Haven, Netherlands - site A oxic | ecosystem: Environmental > Aquatic > Marine > Coastal > Sediment | place: Netherlands... | reverse complement strand
AACCTTGGCCCGCAACGCGCTACCCATGTGCGTCACCGGCTCTGGATCATTGATGAACGTCCACGGCACGTCCGGCCCGGTGCGTTCCGCCGACGATCTCGCAACGGCCGACGATCGCCTCAAGGAGCTGCTGTTCTTCCACTGCCTCGACGCGGGGTACTACTTCGCACGGCGCGGGTTCATCGCGTTGAGCATCCAGATCACCGATGCCGACGTCGACGCGTTCGTCGAGGTCGTCGACGCGTTCAGGCCGGTGGCCTGATCGCGCTCAGCACCATGCCGCGTTGTATGTCCCGGGCGGGAGCGGCTCACCCTTCGGTCGGGCGAAGACCTGCGTCCAGTAATCGAAGAACCGCGACGGGTCCCCCTCACGCTGGACGTAACCGACACCGAGTTCGGTGAAACCGGGATTCAAGATGTTGCGGCAGTGACCAGGGCTCCCCATCCACGCGTCCATCACGGTCTGTGCCGTGCGGTACCCCGCTGCGACGTTCTCGCCCCATGTGCTGAACGTGTACCCGGTTTGAGCGATGCGATCACCGGGGTTCGAGCCGTTCGGAGCGATGTGGAAGATCGTTCCGGTCGCGGCCTGTGCCGCGCTGTGGCTCTGCGCAGCCGCATTCAGCGAGACGTTCAGACGCATCGGAACAAGTCCTCGCGACGCACGAACGTTGTTGATGAGCGCCAGGATCTGGAGCGACTCGGGTGCGACCGACGGCGGTGGCGGCTCGGCCACCGGCGTCGCATTCTGGATCCTGTCGGCCGGCTGTGTGGGACTCGCTGAACTCTCGAGCGTGTCGAAGTCGGCGGTGACGGCCCCGGCGGGAACCGCGAGCACCACTCCTGCCAACAGCATCGCCCAGAACCTCATGTCGCCTCATCGGTGCGATCGGCGCACGCCTTGACGCCAGTGGGAGAAGCTTGACGAAATCCAGACGATTCGGAGCGTGTCAGTCGCTCACCCGAGCACGCGCACGATCGCCGTCGCCGCGGACGCGACGACGATCACGACGACGAACGGCGCGCGACGCCAAAGTGCGACTCCTGCGACCATCAGGCCGACGAGCCGAGCATCGAGCACGATCGCTTGGCCGTCCCCGACCGTCGAGACGATCGCCAACGAGGCGAGCAGTGCTGCCGGAAGCAAATCGACGAACGATTGGATCCGCACCGGGAGCCGACGGGCACCGAGTACAAGCGGACCGGCCGCCTTGAACGCGTAGGTCCCCGTTGCGAGCACGACCAGGACAGCCAGTGCGTCGCTCACTCCGCCGCCTCGAGTTCATTCGTGCGGGCGTCCGGCGGTGACGGTGCGATGAAGGCAGCCGCGCCCACGCCCAGCATCGACGCGAGGATCGGGACCCCGGCTGGGGCAACGGGTACGAGGGCGACCGCGATCACCGCACCAGCCGCCGCGGTTGCGAGTTGGCGTCGATCTGCGAGACGCGGCCACAACAGCGCGAGAAACGCCGCCGGTCCGGCGACGTCGAGGCCGAGGTCCGTGATCAGATCCCCCGCGTTACTGAAAACGGCGAAGCCGAGCACGGTCGTCAGGTTCCAGACGACGAACACGCCGAGGCCCCCGACGAGGTAGCCGTATCGACGGTGCCGTCGTTCGGTCGCAGCGACACCGACGGCGGTGGCCTCGTCGATCATGAGTTGCGACATCAGCGCCCGCTGCCAGAACACGCCGGTGAGCGCTGGTGCCATGATCACGCCGAATGCCAGCGAACGGACGTTGAGCAGCAGTCCGGCGATTGCTGCCGACGCCACCGAGCCGCCGTCGCCGAGTATCTCGACAGCTGCGAATTGCGCACTCCCAGCAAACACGAAGATCGAATAGCCCACCGCTTCGAACAGCCTGAGTCCTGCCGTGGCCGCCGACGCACCGAAGACGATCCCGAACGGTGTCACCGCAACCGTGATCGACGCGGCCTGGCGACGCAATCGGCGACGGATCGCGGCATCATCCACCGAAACGCAATCGGGTTCGGGCATCGGAACAGTCTGGCAACGTGACAACGGTGACCGACGGTCGGTCGACGACCTCCTCGACCCGGGCGTCGGACAACGACATCGCCCGCAAGCTGCGGTCGCGACGGTTGGAAGAGGTGGAGAACGGGCATTGTTGTGTAACTGTTCGGCCCACGAATCGGTCCGAGCCCGGCGTTTCGCGCGTCGACCAACCGACGAGGGCGATCCATGACCCACCCCACCCATCATCCGACCCACCAGCCCGCCAACCGCGCCAGCGACCGGCCGGATTCGACTCACCGCCCCAACCGTGCGCGCATCGGGGTGCTCGCGATGACAGCAGCGCTGGTGATCACGGCGTGCGGAGGTAGCGGGGACAGCGAACCTACCGAGCCCACGATCCCCGCCGATGCGGCATCGATCGTGGCCGCATCCGCGACGGCGATGGGCGCGACGGAGAGCGTGCGATTCGAGCTCGAGCGCACCGGTGCGCCCGTCTACATCGACCAGGTCGAGCAGTTGGCTCTGAACAGCGTCGTCGGCCAGTTCACGGTGCCGGGTTCGGCCCAGGCCGTGCTCGAAGTCGAGGTCGACGGTGGACTCGTCAGCGAACTCGGCGCCGTCGCCCTCGACGACGAGATCTGGCTCTCGAACCCGATCACGGGTGAGTTCGAACCGCTCCCGGTGGGCATCGACCTCGATCCGTCGCTGTTCTTCGATCCGCAGGGTGGCTGGCAGCCGCTCATGGAGGGGCTCACGGACGTGGAGCTCGTCGGTACGGAGGAGCGCGATGGCGCCGACCGGTACCACATCGCGGCCACCGCACCGGCCGACCGGGTCGAAGCGATCACGGCCGGTCTCGTCCAGGACCAGGACGTCGACATCGACTTCTGGATCCAGCCGGTGACCGGCCACGTCCGCGCGGTCGAGTTCACGACATCCGTCGACGGCGCCGACGTCGACTGGTACCTCGACTTGAGCGAGTACGGCGAGGACTTCGACATCCAGCCGCCCGAGGGCATCGCATCGTGACCGACTCGTGGCTCACCGCGGAGCGTGGGGCCGCGTCGCCGCGGGCGATCCTCTGGGCGGTCGGCTTCAGCGTGTTCGTCGCTGCGGACGACCTCACCGTCGTCTCCACCATGCTCCGCCCGATCATCGGTGACCTCGGACTGGTCCTCCCCGATGGACTCGACGACGCCGCGTGGATCGTGAACGCGTACCTGATCGCGTTCATCGCTGTCATGCCGATCGCGGGACGGGTGAGCGATGTCATCGGACGTCGGCGCACCTTCCTGCTCGCGTATGCGATCTTCATGGTCGGGACGATCTGGATCCCGCTCTCCGACTCGCTGGGCACGCTGCTCATCGGCCGCGTCCTCACCGCGATCGGCGGCGGTGCGATGGTGCCCGTTGCGCTGGCGGTGGTGGGCGATGTGTATCCCGTTGCCCGGCGCGCCCGAGCCCTCGGAACGCTCGGTGCGATCGAGACCCTCGGATGGGTGTGGGGGCCGCTGTACGGCGCCATGCTCGTTCGGTTCCTCGACTGGAGGTGGCAATTCTGGCTCAATGTGCCACTCGCACTCGTCGGTGCCGCCGCGGTGTGGTGGGCGCTGGCCGAACACGATCGACCCGATCACGACGCCCGCGTCGACTGGCTGGGCGCAGGACTCATGACGACCGCGCTCGTGTCGCTCAACCTCGCACTGCTCGGTTCGGCCGAGGTGCAGAGCGTGCAGGGCCTCGACGAACTCACGGGCAACGGCGGTACCGATCTGCGGTGGCTGTATCCACTCGCCGTGGTCACCGGAGCCGGCTTCGTGTGGCACCAACGGCGACGCCGCCGAGCCGGACACGCGGCGTTGATCGATGCCGCGCTGTTCCGCGGTCGCAACGTGCGGGTTGCACTGATCGTCAACTTCGTCGTGGGCGCCGCGCTCGTGATCGCAATGGTCGACGTGCCACTGTTCATCAACGCAGTGGAGATCGACCTCGAACGGTCGGCCGTGATCGCCGGCTGGATTCTCTCGGCAATGACCGCCGCGATGGCCCTTCTGTCGTACGTCGGTGGACGCATCACCGAACGAACGTGGTACGGACCGCCGATTCTGCTCGGCCTGGTTGCGGCCACGCTGGCCTATACGCTGATGGGTCTCACCTGGGGCGGCGGTACGCCATATCCGGTACTCGCCCTGCAACTCGCACTGCTCGGCGGCGGGATCGGGCTGACCATCGCCCCGACCACGTCCGCGGTGGTCGACCACGCCGAACCCGACTCCCGTGGCGCGGCAGCCGCAGTTGTGATGGTGGTCCGGATGATCGGACTCAGCGTGGGGCTGTCCGCACTGACTGCGTGGGGGCTCGCCCGATTCAATGCGCTGCGCTCGGAGATCGATCTGCCACCGATCACCGACCCGGGATTCCAGTCGGCGCTCAACGAGGCCACCGAACGCCTCACCGCCCAGTCGATCGCGGACACGTTCCTTGCGAGCGCTGTGGCGCTCGGCATCGGCTTGGCGTTGTGCCTGGCCCTGCTCCGCCGCTCCCCATCCGACGCTCTCGACCCCCTCGCACCCCTGGAGGCCCTCATGACCACCGAACCCGACACCCCGACCCCGGAGACGGAGGCCGGCGCCGAGCCGGACGACGCGACCGAGCCCGATCGCGAGACCGACGCCGAGACCAGCGAACACGACACGTTCGTCGTGACCAGGGCATCGGTCGACACCGACGAGATGCCGGTCGTGGTCGGCGAGGGCATCGTCGTCGACGACGACCTGCTCCCGCCTCCGGTTGCCCCGGCCGGCGGTTGGGTCCACCGCAACCTGACCGCAATCCTGGCCGGGTTCGGGGTGCTGCTGCTCGGCTCGCTGGCGCTGTCGATCTGGATGTTCGCCCAAGTCCAGTCCGCCGAGGACGAGCTGGCGACGACTCAGGCCGACCTCGCCCGAGTCGAATCGGGTGCCGCGCTCTACGCGTCGCAGGTCAACGGTTTCGTCGAGACTGTCAACGGAATCGGACCGTCGATCGACGAGGGTCTCGACCAGGCGGTTGTCGGCCTCGAGGATTTCGGGACCTCGTCGATCGAGTTCGACGTGTCGATCGACGAAACGATCTCGATCTCCGAGACGTTCGATCTCCGGCGGACGGTCGAGGTCCCGATCAACACGTCGATCCCGATCGACGAGGAGGTCGAGACGACCGTCACCGTCAACGGCCCGTTCGGCGTCGACATTCCCATCGACATCACCGTGCCGGTGAACATCGACGTGCCGATCGATTTGACCGTCGACATCCCGATCGACGAGTCGGTCCCGATCGACGTGGACGTCCCCGTGAAACTCGACGTACCGATCTCGATCGACGTGGAGGGCACCGAGCTCGAAGCACTCACGACGTCACTCGTCGATGGGTTGCGTGCCTTCCAGGAGGGCCTCGACGGCCTCACCGGCACCTGATCACCGCCGCGCGGATCCCGACACCCACGCTCAACGGCCACTCGGTGGCACGTCCGGATACGTTGATGGTGTGGATGACGAGCAGCGAAGGCGGGGTCCGTTCTGGCTGCACCAGATCGGCGAGTATCTGATTGCGGCCGTACTCGTTGCCAGCGCGTGGTACAGCCCCGAGCCGATGGTCCAGGCGGTGTTGGGTGGGCTGATCATCATCAACGCAGCCTTCGCCGACGGTGCAGCCGGCGCCTTCCCGCTCGTCGATCGCCGAATTCACAAGTGGATCGACGTGGTGATCATGGTGCTCCTCCTCACCGCTGCGGTTCAGGGTTGGGTGGACGTCGACACCACCGGCAGAATCGCGCTGCCGACGATGGCCGTCCTGATGTTCCTGCTGTGGTGGAACACGAACTTCGAGGTCGAGCCTCGGCAGGACCATCACGCCCAGCGCACCTGAAATCACCCGACGCTAGGTTCGGACATCGTGGACGATGCGACCTACTCCCCGACGCCGGGCGCACGCGACGTCACTCGGCCGGCTCTGACGTTCAAGGTGCGGCGGCGCGGTCTGTCGCCGAAGCGGCAACGCGAGTTCGACGAGTGGATCACCAAGTGGAGCATCGACCTCGACGGGCCGGTGCTCGACTGGAACCACGTGTTCGGGCCCGATCGCGACCCGGATCGTGGCGTCGTGCTCGACGTCGGATTCGGCCACGGCGAGTCGACGATTCAGATGGCGCGAACGCAGCCGCGCCTCGATGTCATCGGCGTCGAGGTTCACGATCCGGGTGTGGTGACCGTGCTCGACGCCATCGAGAACGACCCGCTCCCCCATGTACGCGTCGTCCACGGTGACCTGATTCGTTTCCTGCGACGGATCGGACCGAACTCGCTCGAAGTGGTCCGGATCTTCTTCCCCGACCCATGGAAGAAGACCCGCCAGCATCACCGGCGACTCGTCCGCGAGGACGTGGTCGCTGCGCTCGTCGATCGGCTGGAGATCGGTGGTGAGCTCCACCTCGCGACCGACATCGCCGACTACGCCGCACTGATGCAAGCCGCGTGCGACGCCGAACCGCGACTCGAAGGTGGCATCGTCGACCGGCCCGTCGATCGGCCACTCACACGTTTCGAACAGCGCGGCCTCGACGAGGGGCGTCCGCCGACCGATCTGCGGTACACACGCACCGCCTGACCACGCTCATCGATGTTCGTTGGTGCCTGGCACCAACGAACATCTCAGTCAGGGAAGGCAGGGAGCTCGTCGCCATACAACCAGTCGTCGAGCACGCCAACGGCGTCCGGGCCGGCGATCTCGTCGACAACGTCGAGGAACTCCTCGGTGGTGATGTCACCGCCGGCGAAACGTTCGTAGTACGCCTCGAGGACCTCCTCGAACACACCGTCGCCGACCTCCACGCGCAGCGCATGCAGGGCCATGCCGCCGCGAAAGTACACCGAGAGACCGAAGAGTTCGTCGATCGGCACCTCAGCGGGACCGATCGAGCCGCCGCGCAGTGCGGCGTACATCCCGACGGGCTCGATGTCACTCGTCAGGCCACGCTCCTCGAAGTAGAGGTAAGCGAGGTACGTCGCGAAGCCCTCGTTCATCCAGATGTCCTGCCAGTCACCGAGCGTGATCGAGTTCCCCGCCCACTGGTGCATGATCTCGTGGGCGATCGTGTAGGGGTCGGTGGCGTCGAGTCCGTGCACCGAGATCGTCTGGTTCTCGAGGGCGAATCCGAGGCTGAACGGCAGGACGATCGAGCCGTACTCGTCGAACGGGTACTCCGCGCCGAACAGCGTCTCGAAGAAGTCGATCACGTCAGCCGTGAGCTCGAAGTCGCCCTCGAGATCGTCGGCGAACGCCGGCGGGAAGTAGTTGCGAATGCGCAAGCCGTCGTCGGTGACCGACTCACGCAGCTCGAAGTCGCCGATGTAGACCGCCGCGAGGTACGAGGTCATCGGATCGTCCATCCGCCAGCGGGTGGTCGACTGCCCGCCGCCCACCTCCTCGATCCCGTCGAGCACCCCGTTGGCCACGGCCGTGAGGTCGCTGTCGGTCGTGATCGCGAAGTCGAACGTCGCCTTGTCGGTCGGGTGGTTGTTGCTCGGGAACCATGTCATCGCGCCGGATGGTTCCGAGACGACGTACACCGTGTCCTCGCGCTGATGCCATCCGATCGTGTCGAACGGAATGGCGGGATCGTCGATCGGCTCCGGCGTGCCGAGATAGCGCATGACGACCGTGAAGGGCGCCGCATCGGCAATGGGCTGGTCGGGGGTGATCACCACCTCGTGCCCCACTCGCTCGACGGTCGCCTCCGTACCATCGACCGTGATCTCCTCGATCTCCAGACCCTCGAGATCCAGATGGAAGACGTCGAGTTCGTCGGTCGCGACGGCCTCGATCGTGGCCACCGCCGCCAGCTCGTTCTGATCGACGTCCACGTCGAGCTCGAGTGAGTAGTGCTGGACGTCGTATCCGCCGTTTCCGAGTGCCGGATAGAGCGAGTCGCCGACGCCATCGAGTCCCGGCGGTGGAGGCGCGCCCGGATCCGCAGATCCCGTTTGGTCAACCGGGTCAGCCGGCTCGGCGGCAGGTGTGGAAGTCGGAACGGTCGAAGACGTCGTCGTGACAGAGCCGTCGGTCGATGGTGCCGCCGGTTCGAGGCGCGTCGCGTCCTCGACGTCGACTCCCGGGGAGGCTGCACATGCGGCGGTCAGCGACATCGCCATGAGCGCCCAGCCGACCCGTCGTGTCACGTGAGGAAATCTAGGGCGCTTCCACCCGTCAGGACGGTCGCGCGCAGGTGCGTCACAGAGCGGGCACACTGTCCCCATGACGATCCTGCACGAACTGCTCGACGAACGCGGCGTCCTGCTCATCGACGGCGCGATGGGCACCGAACTGTTCGCGCGCGGCCTCGAATCAGGTGGCGCCCCGGAGCTGTGGAACGTCGAGCATCCCGATCGGGTCACTGCCGTCCACGCGGACTACGTGGCTGCAGGCTCCGACATCATCCTCACGAACTCGTTCGGTGGAACCGGATTCCGCCTCAAACTGCACCAGCTCGACGATCGAGTCGTCGAGCTCAACGAAGCCGCAGCGCGAGTGGCGCGCGCTGCCGCCGATGCGGCCGATCGTCGAGTGCTCGTGGCCGGGTCGATGGGTCCGACGGGTGAGCTGCTCGAACCGATGGGCTCCCTGACGATGGACACGTGTGCCGCGGCGTTCGCCGAACAGGCCAAGGGGCTCGATGCCGGTGGCGCCGACGTGCTGTGGATCGAGACGATGAGCCACCTCGACGAGATCGCCGGTGCGATCGCAGGTGCCCGCTCGGTCAGTGACCTGCCGATCTGCGCGACGCTCAGCTACGACACCGCTGGGCGGACGATGATGGGCGTCACGGGCGCTGATGCGGTGACCCGCCTGGCCGAGCTCGGCGCCGACGCCGTTGGTGCGAACTGCGGGAACAACCTCGCCGACACGGAGGCCGCCCTTGCGGAGATGCGGGCGACGAACCCGGACATCCTGCTGATCAGCAAGGCGAACGCCGGCATGCCCGAGTGGCACGGCGCCGACCTGCACTACAGCGGATCTCCCGAAGTGATGGCAGCGCACGCGGATCGCCAACGCGCTGCCGGGATCCAGATGATCGGCGCCTGCTGTGGCAGTTCGCCCGCTCACCTGGCGATGATGCGCCAGGTGCTCGATGGCGACATCGACGCTCCGGAAGTCGAGTTCGAAGTCGCCGTCAAACGGCAGGTCGCCAAGCCCCGGGAGCGTCGCGGCGCTCGCCGTCGCGGAGGTCCCGCCGGCGCGTCGTTCTGAGGCGCCGGCATCAGGAAGCAACGACGTACGGCACCACGACCACCGGAAGTCGGGTGAACTCGAGCAGGTGCTCGGTCTGGCTTCCGACATACGGTTGCCCGGGCCGACGGAGATCCGATCGGCCCACGACGATGAGATCTGCCTCCCAGGCGTCCGCATGGTCGAGGATCACATCGAATGGTTGGCCGCCGTCTCGGCGCGTCGTCACCGCGACGACACCGTCCCGCTCGGCAAGCGCTGCGACGTGTCGGAGGACGCTCCCGGTGTCTCGATCCGTTTCGCTGACGGTGACGAAGTTCAGCTGTGCATCCTGAGTCCGAGCGAGCTCGATTGCGTAGGCCGCGGCGGCGAGCGCTGGAGCGGAGTCGTCGACCGCTACGAGGATCCTCCTCATCATCTCGAACTCCCCCCGTGGGTGCGATTGGTGATCTTGACACGAACCGCCTCTTCTCGATCCTGCTCTTCGAGCTGAAGATCGAGTTCGTGGAGCACCCGTTCCAACCTCGGAACGAGGCGTTCACCGATCGCTCGGCGTCGTCGACGGGTGTTGGCCAACTCGACGTCGAGCCGTCGCAGCGCTGTGGTGGTCGCGGCGTGTGTGGCGCCAGCGCTGAGTGCCTGTCGGAAGGCGTCGGCGGTCGGTTCGATCGCAGCGGTGCAGGTGAACGCGGACGGATCCCCCGGCGTGCAGTCGACGGCTCCGGGATACGTGGACCCCATCGAGCTCTGCCAGTTCGCGTTCACGTCCGCCGGTGGGGGGCCACGTTCGATCAGTGCACGGATTTCGTCCCCGGCGCCGAGTACCCGGGCCCGGGCCAGGCAAACCGCGCCGTGTCGACACCGTGCTTCCCACTCGCGTCGTGCCCGATGGGCGTGTCCTTCGAGGCGGGCTCGCTCATGCTGGAGTGCCTGTTCCTTGCCGTGGAGGAGATCGGCTGCATGCTGTGCCGTCCGGAGTCGGTTCGTCAGATGCAGCCGAACGGCTCGGTTGTTTCCCCGGCGGTCCGTCGTCATCGGGCACCTCCGGCTCCGACGTCGGTTGCGGCCGAGCATGATGCATGTTGTTCGAACTGTTCGCGGCTGACCATGGTGAGTTCTCGTTCGGGGAGGATCGATGCCATCCGCCACGCGAGGTCGAGTGTCTCGGTCAGCGTGCGAGACTCGTCAACTCCCTGTCCGATGAAGTCGGACTCGAACCGTCGGGCGAATTCGATGTAGCGCTGCTCGGTGATCGAGAGCGCATCGAGACCGATCAACGCGGACAGCTCCTCGGCCTGCCGAGCACGTGAGAGCAGTGCGAGCACTTGTGCAGCGATCGCGAGGTGATCGTCTCGCGTCCGCTGCGGGCCGACGCCGCGCCGCATGAGCCGCGAGAGCGACGCGAGCGCGTCGATGGGTGGATCGACGTCGCGGGCGTAGATGTCCGGGGAAAGCACGATCTGCCCCTCGGTGATGTACCCGGTGAGATCGGGCACGGGATGGGTGATGTCACCAGCCGGCATCGTGAGCACGGGGAGTTCGGTGATCGATCCGGGACGGCCGGCGATCCGCCCGCATCGTTCGTAGATGCTCGACAGGTCGCTGAAGAGGTAGCCGGGGTATCCGCGTCGGCTCGGAACCTCGCCGCGCGCCGCCGACAGCTGTCGAACAGCGTCGGAGTAGGCGGTCATGTCCGTCAGGACGACCAACACATGTTGGCCGAGATCGAACGCGAGGTGCTCGGCAACCGTGAGCGCGATCCGGGGCGTGAGGATGCGTTCGATCGTCGGGTCGTCGGCGCTGTTGAGGAAGATCGTTGCATGACCCGACCTCGTGCGTTCCTCCAATCCGGCGCGTACGAGATCGGCGTCGGCGTTGGTGATGCCCATCCCGGCGAAGACCACTCGGAAGTCGTCGTCCGTCGCGGTTTCGTCGACGGCCGCGTGGGCAGCGATCTGGATGGCCAGTTCAAGATGAGGGAGCCCGCCGACCGAGAAGACGGGGAGCTTCTGGCCGCGAACCAGCGTTGCAAGGCCGTCGATGGCCGAGACACCGGTAAGCACGGGATCTCTTGGAACATCGCGCTGTGCCGGGTTGATCGGGTTGCCGTACACCGGCCGACGCAGTGATCCGATGACCGGTGGACCACCGTCGAGGGGCTCGCCCCTCCCGTTGCTGATCCGCCCGAGCCAGCGATCGGTGACCGGGATCTCGAGCGGTCTGCCGGTGAACGCAACAGTGGTTCCGGTGACGCCGATACCACCGGTGCCCTCGAACACTTCGACGATGCCGAGGTCGTGGTCGACATCGACGACCACGCCATGTCGCGTGGTGCCGTCTGTGAGACGGATCTCGACGTAGTCATCCCAACCAACACCTTCGGCGCCGTTCACGAACAGCAGCGGACCGTCGACACGCTCGACCGACGAGCATTCGATCGGCGACCTCAACGACGCGGTGACCGCGATGCGCGACGAGTCATTGCTCATGGCGCCAACCGCTTCAAGTCTGCGAGCAGCTCGCGTGCGATCCGTACGACACCGTCTGCGTCGTCGGGTGCTGTCGTGTCCTTGGCGCGAATCAGCGGGCCGAAATCGAACGCCTCGATGAGACTTGCGGGGACACCCGCCTGCCCGAGCGTGACCGCCGTGTCGTGGACATCGAGCACCGCCTGTGCGAGGGCCGTCTGCTTCTGTCGACGGCACGACGCATCGTTCGGGCTCAGGGCGTTCTGTTGCAGCACCACCTCACGAACGAGCCGTGCGGTCAACAGCACAAGTCGTTCCTCGATCGGCAGCGCGGCGAGCCCGACCAGATCCGCGACATCATTCAACCGAGTGGCTTCGGTGAGCAGGGCAAGGAGCCGGGACCGGCGCGTGGCCCACGCTGGGTCACCACTGGCCGCGTGCCACCGGGCGATGGCATCACTGTCCCGCGAGAACGAGGTCCGCCACGTGACCGCCGGGTAGTGACGGGCATAGGCGAGATCGCGATCGAGTGCCCACACCGCTTGCACGAAGCGTTGGGTGTGAGCGGACACCGGTTCGGTGGCGTCGCCTCCTGGTGGGGAAACCGAGGTGACGATCGTGACGGTTCCTTCTCGATCACCGACAGTCGTGACGCGGCCCGCACGCTGATAAAAGGCTGCAAGCGACGATGGGAGGTCGGCCGGATATCCCTGTTCGGCCGGCATGGCACCGGTCCGGCTCGCCAGTTCGCGCCGCGCTTCGGCCCAGCGCGACGTCGAGTCGGCGATGATCACCGCGTGCAAGCCCATGTCGCGGAAGTACTCGGCCACGGTGACCGCGGTGTAGATGCTGGCTTCACGGGCCATCACCGGCATGTTCGACGTGTTCGCGAGGATGATCGTGCGCTCGAGGAGTCGCCGGCCCGTCTGCGGGTCGGTGAGCTGGCTCAGTTCCTGGATGAGATCAGCCAACTCGTTGCCGCGCTCACCGCACCCGACGTAGATGATGATGTCGGCGTCACCCCACTTCGCGAGCTGTTCGAGCAGCATGGTCTTGCCTTCACCGAAGCCACCGATCACCGTTGCGCTGCTGCCTCTGGCGACCGGCTCGAGCGCGTCGAGCACACGCTGTCCCGTGAGGAACGGCGCGCGCTCGGTGATGCGCTCGCGGTAGGGGCGTGGCTGCCTGACCGGCCATTCGCTCGTCAATCGGACGGGGGTCCCATCGACGCGCGCGAGGACGGTGGTCGTGTCGTACCTGCCGGACGCAACGGCGCTGTCGACGTGTCCGCGCAAGCCGGGCGGCACGAGGACGAGATGGTCGAAGCCAGCCGGGTGGCGAATCGACGCGATCGGTTCCCCGGGAGCAACCGTCGCTCCGAGTTGGGCGAGCATCGTGACGTCGTGTGTCGACACCTTCGGACGGGACAGCGTGCGTGCGGGAAGGAACACGGCGGCATCGATGAGCGGGCGGAGCAGGCCGTCGTAGATACCGCCGAGAAGACCGGGGCCCAATTGAACGGTCAATGGATGCCCGGTGGCCCATGCCGAGTCGCCGACTGCGATGCCGCCCGTGTATTCGTAGACCTGAACGACTGCGTGGTCGCGGTCGACGGTGATGACCTCTCCGGGAAGCCGCGCGGGACCGACCTCCACGAGCTCGAAACGGACGGCGTCCAGACCACTCACGTGCACGACCGGTCCGTTGACCCGTTCGATGCGTCCGCACCGCGGGCTCGGGTCCGCGGTCACGACCACAGCTGTGCCACCTCGTCGGCATGTGCTGCGAGTGCGCGGTCGGCAAGAGCCGGAAGGGTGTAGTCGACTCGTCGCTGGTCGGCCACCGCAACGACCCCGCCGGCGTCCGGGTCTCGTTCGATGATCGCTCCTTGGCCGAGTTGCTCGCATGCCTCGGCCTCGAGGTGGTCGAGGAGGGCGGGATAGCGGGGGTCGGCGCGCATGTCGGTGACGGCGCCGTGGACCGCACGGATCGCCTCGTCGCGGATACGGCGCTGCGCGTCGAGCACTCCGGAACGAGCCGTGGCGAGGGCGCTCGCCAGATCCCGCTCGACCTGTGCCTGCGCTGAGCGTTCGCCACGATGCCTGGCCGTGTCGATCTCCCGAGCGGCCTCCCGCTCCGCGTCGGCGACGAGACGATCAGCAACAGCGCGAGCTTCGTCGATGATCGAAGTCGCAGCGGACTCGGCGTCGTCCAGGAGGGCCCGGCGAACGGGTTGGAGCCTCGCGATGACCGACGGGTCAGCCGACGTCGGGGACTCGGACACGAGTGCAGCGGCGGTCATGGCATCACGACTGTGAGGACGTCCGGTCGGTCGTCGAGGATCGTGGCGAGGACGCGGGCCGCGTCGGCGGACAAGATGACGAGCCCCACGTCTCGGTCGAGTTCGCGCCACACCTCGGTGATCGCACTCTCGGTCGTCGCGGTCACGACGCGGGCGCCCGCGAGTGCGAACCCGTCCAGATCATCGCCGGAACCGAGTGCAACCACGGTGCTCATACCTTGCCCAGGATCAGCACGGCGATGATCAGCCCGTAGATGGCGACGCCCTCGGCGAGTCCGACGACGACCATCGCCCGTCCGAACAGGTCCGGCTGTTCGCTGACGGCGGCGAGCGCCGCAGAGCCGGCGTACGCGATTGCGATGCCTGCGCCCAGCGATGACGCAGCGACGGCGATCGCTGCGCCGATGAACGCTGCGCCTTGATCGTTGCTCGTGGCCGGCGTGGCCTGCTCGACAGCGGCGTCGGCCACCACAAGAGCTGAGTTGACGCCCGTCGCGTCATCGGCGGACGCGGAGCTCCCCGTTGCGGCGTCGACGCCGAAGAGCGCCAACGTGACGACCAAGGCGGCGCCCATCGACCCCATCACGAATCGAGCCGCCAGCGGTTTGGTCCGTGCCCGAAGGAGCACGTACCCGACGGCGAGCGGTGTCGCCACGGCGAGGAGGAGGATCCAGAGTGTCATGAGGTTTCCAATCGGTCAGCGGGAATGTGGAGGGGGTCGAACGGTCGCCCCTGCGACGCGAACAACCGGGAGAACATCTCGTAGTACTCCAGGCGCAACGCCTGGATTGCCGCGACGAGTGCGCCGAGGCCGAACGCGGCGACGTTGCCGACGACGAACAGGAGCACCGCAGCGATCCAGCCCGGGACGGTGCCCGAGCTCGACAGGCTCACCGTGCCGTCCCAGACCACTGCGGTGATCACCGCATGGGTGAGGCCGAACGCCGCCAGTCGCGTGAACGACACGATGTTGGAGCCGAGGCGGAGCACGGTGTCGAACATCTCGACGAGTGCCTCGGCGACGCCCGCGCCACCCGGCCCCGCCCTCACGAGCAGCCCGACGAAGGTCAACACAGCTCCGACCACGGCCACGGCCGCGCCGGTCTGCAACGCCCAGGACGTCGACGTGGCCACACCGATGCCCGCGGTCGCAACGCCGACGAACAGGACTGCGCCGGCGATCCCCGACGCGTCGTACAGCGCCGACGACAGTCCGGATTCTCGCCACCGATTCGCGATGGCGACCAGGAACGTCACCCCCAACAGCAGCGTCCCGATCAGGAGGCCTGCAACGAGGAGCTGCTCGGGTTCATCGAGCGGTCGCAGCCACAACGCCGGGACCAGACCGGTGGGACCGAACGCCTCGCCATACAGGAAGCCGAATCCGATGGCGGCCAGCCCGGCTCCGATGAGGAACGGTGCCGCCGGTCGGGCGGGTCGGAGCCGATCGCTGTTCGAACGTGCGGCAACGACTCCGAAGACCACGATCCCCATGCCGTGTCCGACGTCGCCGAACATCATGCCGAACATCACCATGTAGGCGATCGCAGCAAACATGGTCGGATCGATGTCCCGATACGGGACCGTGGCGTACGTGCTCACGAGCGGCCGAAACGCTGAGGCCACCGGACTGTCGACGTGGGCAGTCGGAGGTGTCATCCCGCGACGCTCGGGAATCTCCACCAAGGCACCACCGAGCCGGCCAATCGACGCATTGACGGCCTCCACCCGAGCATCCGGAATCCATCCTGGAAGCACCGCACACCCGTGGACGGTGTTCGCGGCTCGCGTTCGTTCCTCGAGAATCGCCTCGTCGTCGTCGACCGACGTCTCGGACGAGGGGACGGCGGGCCGTCCAACTTCGTCGTCAGCGCGATCCGGTTCGAACACCCCCGCATCGGCGATCTCGACGAACACCCGCCTCGATCGGTCGACGGGTGCCACGACCGCGGCGCGACGCATGGGCGACGGCACGAGGTTCTCACGCCACGGCATCGAACACCTCGACCGACGAGGGGTCACGACCGACCATTTCGATCGCGGCCTGGACCAGCCACAAATCGATGAGCAGCAGCGCCATGACCGCCGCAGCCGTGTCTCGCCCGCGTCGCGGAGGACGCGCCAACCTGCGGGCGAGATCGTTTGCTCGGTGGAGCCACTCGACTTCAGCACGCCAGACGTCGCCGGGCGCCGACACCGATTCGAGAGGCCAGGTCGCAGGTGCGGGAAGTGACCGAGCCAGTTCGTCGATGCTGGTGGCAGACCTCCAGTGGACACCGACCAATCCGTCGATCATGCGACCGGTGATGTCTGCGATCGGGCGTTCGAACACGAACTGTTCGCGGGTCAGCAGGACGCACAACCCTCCCAGCGCGATCTCGTTCGCGGGCCGAACCGCACCGAGGAGTCGACGCAGCCAGCTGACTTGGAGGCCGAAGACCACCGTGGTCATCTCGCCACCGCCCGGATCACCCCAGGTCGAACGGGTGAGCCGGCTCCGAACCTGCTCGTCGGATGAGGCGTTCGCGACGGCGGGCCACACGGTTCCCAGCGAACCCATTGCCACCGGCCGGCTCGGTCGATCGTCCTGCAGTGCCGCGAGATGACCTGCGATGTTGCCGATTTCGACGGGGCCGGCAAACAGCCGAGCAAGTCGCGACGAGGCCGGAGGCAACCAGCCCGCCAGGACCCGCAACTGCCACATCGCAGCACCAGTTGCCGCCCAACGAGCTTCGGCGCGATCGGCGTCGGGGGCCAATTCGGTCCCGTAGTACGTGCTGGCGAGCAGCTTCCGGCCGGCCGGCCAGGACGTCGCCGAAGCCAACGACCGCGCTCCCTCGACACCGAGTTGTCGCCGGACCAGCGCGCTGCCGCGGACAACGGGAGCGACCCAACCGGCGGTCACGAGCGATCCTCCTCCGGAGGTGTCGGAGGCAGGACCGACCAGATCGTGTTCACGACCGCGTCGATCAGCCGATCGGTTCCCTCTGCCGTCTGGGCTCGAAGCCGGCCCACCTCCGACAGCGACTCGTTCCGTGCGCGAGCCAACTCCTCGTCCGATCCGGTCAGGTGTCGTTCCTTCGCCGACGCCATCGCAACCGCGATCTGATCGGGAAGCTCGGACGTGATCTGCCGGGTTCGGTGTTCGGCCTGCACGCGGATCTCGGCTGCCTCGTATCGAGCCGCCTCGATGACCCGAGATGCCTCGGCTTCGAATTCGGCGAGTGCCGCGGCAATCGCTGCTGTGTCGTTTTCGAATCGATCCTGCTCTCGTCGACCTGCCCCCTCGGCCGAGGCACCGGGTGCCCCGGCTGGACGAATCCGTTCAAGGACCTCACTGAGCCGCGACATCGTCGTTCAGTCCTCGCCGGCGATCGACTCGAATCCAAAGGTTGGGGTGTGCAGCATCGATTCTCCCTGTAGCTCGATCGTCACCGGACCGCTCAACCGCCGACAGGGCCATTGGTCCGAACATGCTCGCCGCCCGGCCGGCGACGTCGGTCGCGCGTGCGAAGTCGGTGACGTATGGCCCTCCCCTCAGCCCGGAGCGTTCGTCACGCTCGAAGGGTGAGCGGAGTATCACGCGCCGGCGAGCCAGCGAGAGGAGTGTTGACCGTCACGGTCAACCCCGCGCTGGACGTCTCGATGACGGTCGACCGGCTCGTCCCCGATGCGAAACTCCGGGCCCGCGACGCTCGTCGTGAGGCCGGGGGAGGTGGCGTGAACGTGTCGCGGGTGCTCCAGCGATTGGGCGTACCGGCGACCACATTCGTCGTGGCCGGTGGCCCCATCGGAGCCGAGTTGATCGCCCGGATGGAGGCGGAGGATCTCGATGTCACGACCTTCACGATTTCAGCGACGACGCGAGAGTCCGTGGCCGTCACCGAGGCCACCACGCATCGCCAGTATCGCCTCTCGGTCGATGGGCCCACGGTCGACGACGCAGACGGCCTGCACCGATACGTCATCGATGCGGCCAGGGGTGCGGGGATCGTGGTGCTCTCGGGGACCGTCGCACCCGGCATACCCACGGATTTCTACGCGCGGATCATCGCGGATCTCGATCCGAGCACGACGACGATCGTCGATGCGCACGGTCCACCGCTGGCCGCTGTCACCGCCGGCACTGCGACGATCGTCAAACCCTCACAGCGAGAACTCGCCGAACTCGTGGGCTGGGAACCGGCCACCGCGCTCGACATCGAACGCGCTGCCCACGAGGTGCTCGCACGGGGCTCCGTGCGAGCCGTCGTCGCATCCAGGGGACCGTCGGGGGCCCTGCTCGCGGTCCGCGGCGAGGGTGCCATGTGGTTCCGGCCGCCACCGGTCCGCCCGGTCAGTACGGTCGGGGCCGGCGACTCGATGGTCGCCGGCATTGCCGCATCGCTGTTCCGCGGTTCCAACCTCGAGGACGCCGTTCGCCACGGCGTCGCAGCCGGTACCGCAACGGTCCTCACTCCTGGAACCAGGCTGTGTGCGCGAGCCGACGTCGAACGCTTCGTCGACCAGGTGACCGTCACGGGGAGCCACGAGCGGGGAGACGAGGGGTGACGAGGGGTGATGCCGACGGCGATCGGGCCGTTGGCGAACCGCCCACTAGCGTGGTGAGCGTGGTACACACCGATCGCGCCGATGTCGCCGTCGCAACGCTCGTCCCTCCTGCCTCGGCACTGCCGGATGTGTTCCCCGACGAACGGTTCAACGAACGAGGGGTCCCCGCCCGCCCGTGGCGGGACGAACTGCGACGGATTCCGAACGCACGCAATGCCGTCGCCGTCTTCAGCACGCTGGCCCAGTCATTCGGCCTCGTCATCGTCGCCGGGATCGTCAACACGTGGTGGTCGTACCTGATCGCGTTCTTCCTGATGGCACGCGGTCACGTCTGTCTCAACATCCTCGCCCACGAGTCGGCGCACCGGCTGCTGTTCTCGAAGCGGTGGGCGAACGACTTCTGCGGCCGGTGGCTGCTCGGGTATCCGTCGTTCCAGCCGACGTTGGTGTATCGCCGCTCGCACTTCGCCCACCATCGCGACGAGATGGGCCCCGACGAGCCGGACCTCGCCATGTACTCCGGCTATCCGATCACAGAGGCCTCGTGGCACCGCAAGCTCCGGCGTGACCTGATCGGCATCACCGGCTACAAGCGGATGAAGCAACTTGCCCGTGCGCTCTCGCGCCGGGGTGTCGAGGCATGGGAGATCCTCGGCGTGCAGGTCGTGATGCTCGGCGTGTCGATCGCGGTCGGTCGGCCGCTGATGTACGTGGTGTGGCTGGCGTCGTGGATGACGCTCTGGCAGTTCTCGAACCGGTTGCGCGCGATCGCCGAACACGGTGGGATGATCCGGTCCCGCGACCGACGTGAGACCACCCACGTGGTCCATCAGACCCACGTCGCCCGCTATCTGATGGTGCCGTATCACACGGGCTGGCACCTGGCCCACCACGTCGACATGGGTGTCCCGTGGCGCAATCTCCCGCTCCTCCACGACGGGCTCGTCGAGGCCGGGTGGATCACGCCCGAGATCACGTACCCGAACTATCGGGCGTTCTGGCGTTCCGTCACCCGCTGACCCGCGTTCACCCGGCGGCTTCCTTGCGTTCATTCCGGTCCTCGGCGCGCTCGTCGATCAGCGCACGAAGCGCTGCGGTGTCTTCTTCCGACCAGCCCTCCGGAGCCGACAGCTGCACCCACCCCTCGACGACGTTCGACCCGTAGCGGTGACCGTGTCCGGTGGGAACACCCATCGCGAACGCCATGTCGGCGGCCACCTGGAAGAACGACACCACGGGCATCCAGACCATGTCGTCGCTGACATCGGGCCCACGCTCGCCTTGCAGCCAGGCGGGCTTGCTCCAGATCAGGTCCGGGTTGAAATAGGTGATCGGATCGGACGAGTTCTGCAGGTACACGACCCGTGAGGGGCCCCACTCACTCTCGTCGGTGTGCAGCGACGAGTCGGTGAGGTCCGCGGGTGCCACGGCGAAGCGGAACGACTCGCCGTCGTCGACCACCGGACGCCATTCCGGCGAACCCGCATCGCGCTCGGAGGTCAGCTCGGTGTGGAGTTCGTTCGCGAACGTCGGGCCGACGAGCAGCGCACCATCGACATTCGACAGCATGTTCTCGGGGCTCGTGAAGGCCGACTCGGTGCCGTACGACCCGAGGCTCTCACCGAACACGAGCAACGTCGGTCGATCCTCGGGCGCCATCTGCGAGATCCGGTCGCTCACCGCGGTGATCAGCTGCTCGCCTGCCTCGGACGCCTTCGAGAGGTCGACGAGGAACGACACCCAGCTCGGCAGGTACGAGTACTGCATGGCCACCTGAGCGGTGTCGCCTCCGTGCAGGAACTCGATGGAATCGACCACGTTCTCGTCGACCCAGCCAGTGCCCGTCGTCGTGTTCACGACGAGCACCGAACGGTCGAATGCGCCCGTCCGCTCGAGCTCCTGCATTGCGAGGTCGACACGGTCGCGGACCTCGTCGGCCGACTGCAGGCCGACGTAGATGCGGATCGGCTCGGTCGCCGTCTCTCCGGTGAACACTTCGATCTGCTCGACGGTCGGACCGCCGCCGACGCCGGTGAAGTCGCGGCCCTTGGTCCCGAGCGTGTCCCACTCGACGACCGAGTCGGGGCCACCGCTGCGAAGCTCCGAGGTGGGCTGAGAGATCCAGGGGTTGGTGTCTCGGTCGCTCAGAGAGTACGTGCTGTTGATCGCCGTCACCATGCCGTTGAACAACACGCCTTGGGCGAAGCCGACAACGAGCAGCGCAACGAGCACGACACTGACGTTCACCGTGAGGCTGTGCGGCATGAATCGGTCACCGAGACGGATCAGACTCTTGGCGAGGCCGCGGACGAGCCTCGAGATCACCAGCAGCAGGGCAGCCACGATCACGGTGATGAGGACGACGGAAGCCCAGTCGTACGCACGGAGCTGCTCCATCTCCATCAGACGTCGGATGTCCTCCTGCCACGCCGAACCGAAGTACAGGAACAGGCCGCCCATCACGAGCGTCGATCCGGCCAGGATCCACCACGCCCGCGACTTGAACGTCGCCGACGGCTCCTGCCTGACGAGTTTCCGGATCCCCGATGAGAGCAAGCTCCCGAACCCGTAGCCGATGGCAACGGCCACGCCGCTCACGACCCCCTGCATCAGAACCTCGCGGGGGACGAGCGACGGCGTCAGCGAGAGGCAGAAGAACACCAGCGCTCCGGTGAGCCCGCCGAAGCACAGCCGTCGGGTGAAGACCCAACGCAACCGCCAGAACCGGGAGCGGGATGACGCCGCAGCCGCGGCGGGTTCCGGCTCGGGGACCGCGTCGTCGACCTCGAAGCGCTGTTCAGTCTCGATGTGCTCGTCCACGAGTGGATTCTTGCAGCCGGGTGGCGAAGATCGAGTCACCCATTTCGCGGCGATCCTGCGTCGATCGACCCGTCAGCTCGAACTCTGATTCAGCGCTCCGGCTCGGCAACGGCCTTCGACTCGCGGAGGGCGCCGGCGAAGATGCCCTTCGCCATGAGTGAGGTCTCGCTGGCGCGGCGGGCACGGTAGACCTCGGCTCGGACGCCGTGAATCGCCCGGTCGTGAGGCACTGCCCATGCAGCGAGGTCGGCGAGATGCGACGCGATCCGGAACTCGCCCGCCTCGGCTGCTTCGGCCGCGCGGGCGGCGAGACGGTCCGCGCCACCGGCAAGCGTCGCCAACTCCGAGGCGAGTTGTGCATCGGGTGCCGGCTTGAGTCGGCTCGGGGCACCATCCCACCAGCCGCCGAACTGCCGCCAGATGCCGCGCACTACGAACTCGGGCTCGTCGTACAGCGGCCGCAGATACGGCTTGGCGAGCAGGTCGGGATCGACACGGACGGAGTGGATGATCGTGTCGAGCACCTCGCCGCCATTCATCATCTCGACGACGTCGGTGACGAGGCCCTCGAGTGCACCGGCGATGTCGGTCAGCATCTCCTCGATCCGATCAGCGCCGCCGACGGGGAGCCCATGCGCGGGGAGCAGGATCTCGGGTCGCCGCGATGCCATGTCGCGCAGCGCGGCTGCCCACTCGATCGGATAGCGCTGCACCTTCTGCGGGTTGCCGGCATTGGGGAAGTTCCAGATCACGAAGTCGCCCGCGAAGAGCCACTTCTCCTCCGGCATCCATCCCCACAGATGGTCGTCGGTCTCACCCCGAGCGTGGTGCAGTTCGATGGTCCGCGACCCGACGGTCACCGTCTCGTGGTCCCCGACCACATGCGTCGGCTCCAACGTGGCGGCCGGAATGAACTCCGGGGCACCATCACCCATCTGGAAGTCGCCGCGAACACCGCCGAACTGGCGAGCGTTGATCAAGACGTTCCAGTCGTTGGTGTAGCGGTAGCGGTCGAACCGGCGCTGCACGTTCTCGTGGCCGAGCACTTCGATGTCGTCGTACGCCGCGTCGAAGGCGACCGAGCCGCCGACGTGGTCGGCATGGCCGTGGGTGTAGACGATGTGTGACACCGGCGTCGATGTCCACCCCTTGATGGCCTCGACGACCGCACCACCCGTGTTGGCGTGCGACGCGTCGAACGCGACCAGGCCGTCCCCGGAATCGACGACGACGCTGTGGCTGAACGACTCGACCACCGCCAGCCCCTCGGCCACCTCGGTCAGCTCGTTCGTGATCCGGTTGAACGGTTTGTCGAGGTCGCCACTCTCGATGATCGACGCGGACAGTTCGAGGAGGTCGTCCATCCGTCGAACGCTACGCCACCCACCGGACCCGCATTGCGGGTGGGCGCGTGTCGGGCGATCCGCTAGACCTGCACGAATGGATCACGACGAGCGCGCCCCGAGGATCCACAAGATCAACTTCACCGACCTGTTCGCACTCGAACCGCACGGACCCGACACCTACGTCGGCATCGTCGCCCGCTACCCGTGGGGAGGGCGGCTCTTCGGCGGCCAGGTGGTGGCCCAGGCGCTCCGCGCGGCCATCCATACGGTGGACCCCGCGCGGGCAGCGCACTCGTTCCACTCCTACTTCATCCGACCGGGGTCGCCCGACGAGCCGATCCGCTTCGAAGTCGAACGGCTCCGCGACGGTCGCTCGTTCACCACCCGCCAGGTCGTGGCACGCCAGTCGGGCGGGGCGATCCTCAACGCGTCGGTGTCGTTCCAGGTCGCAGAAGACGAGGCTGATGCACAGATCGCAACGCTCGACCCGGCACTCCCCTCACCGGAGGACCCGACGCTGCGCAACGACTCGTGGGGTGCACTGCTCGACCGCCGCGCCGTCAACCTGCCCGACGGGCGTGTCGGCTACTGGATCCGACTCACGGCTGACCTCGGTGACGACCCGATCAACCACATCTGCGGGTTGACCTTCATGTCCGATGCGGCGCCGTTCCGCGCGGGACGGTCCGCCCACCCCGACTTCGCGAACGACGAATCCGACCGGACCCGATTCGTCGGTGCGAGCCTCGACCATTCGGTCTGGTTCCACCGGCCGTCGCGTGCCGACGAATGGCACTGGTTCGACACCCGCTCCCACGGGCTCGCCGGTGGACGCGGGTTGGCGACCGGCGACGTGCTGCGCAGCGATGGCACGCACGTGGCGACCATCGCCCAGCAGATTCTGTTGCGCCGGAACCGGAACAGCTGATCACGATGGCCGGCCCGTCCGATCTCGTCCGGTGCAACTGGCCGACCGACGACCAACTCTACCTCGACTACCACGACGGCGAGTGGGGTCGGCCGACCACCGACCCGGTGCGGCTGTTCGAGAAGCTCTGCCTCGAGGGCTTCCAATCCGGGTTGAGCTGGATCACGATCCTGCGCAAACGCGAGAATTTCCGGACCGCGTTCGCCGGCTTCGACCTGGAACGGGTGGCACGGTTCGACGACGGCGACGTCGAGCGCCTGCTGGGCGATGCCGGGATCATTCGCCACCGCGGCAAGATCGAGGCGACGATCAACAACGCACAACGTGCGATCGAACTCGTCGAGGCGGAGGGGCCGTTGGTCGACTGGATCTGGAGTTGGGCGGTCGACGCGCCGGAGAGGACCGACCACGGCGGGATCCCGGCAGCCACCGATCGATCCGCGGCGTTGTCGAAGGAGCTCAAACGCCGCGGCTGGAAGTTCGTCGGGCCCACGACGGCGTATGCGTTCATGCAGTCGGAAGGCCTGACGAACGACCACGACGACCGCTGCTTCGTCCACGCCGACTGCGAATCCGAACGGCAGGCGTTCCTGGCCGGCCGCACCATCCGCTGAGCGCTCACGAGGGTCGGCCGCAGACGGCGTCGACAAGTCGTACTACGGTCGGAGCATGGGGAATGGAACAGCGTTACAGCACGTCGATGTCCTGATCGTGGGTGCCGGGCTCTCAGGAATCGGCATGGCATGCCACCTGACCCGCGAGTGCCCCACCAAGACGTATGCCATCGTCGAAGCACGCCGGGACCTCGGCGGAACGTGGGACCTGTTCCGCTATCCCGGCATCCGCTCCGACAGCGACATGTACACCCTCGGCTACGACTTCAAGCCCTGGGCGAGCGACATCGCGATCGCTCCCGGGCCGATGATCAAGGACTACATCCGCGAGACCGCCGAGGAATTCGACGTGCTCCGCCACATCACCTTCGGTCGGCGCGTCGTCGGCGCATCGTGGGACTCGGAGACGTCGCAATGGACCGTCACGCTCGACCATGCCGACGATGCGGGCAACCCGACCGGCGAGACCGAGATGATGACGTGCAACTGGCTGCAGATGTGCAGTGGCTACTACTCGTACTCGAATCCACACCGTCCCGACTTCCCCGGTGAGGCCGACTTCCAGGGCCAGATCGTTCACCCGCAGGAGTGGCCCGACGACCTCCAGACGCGCGAACACCTCGAGGGCAAGAAGATCGTCGTGATCGGCTCGGGTGCCACTGCCGTCACGCTCATCCCGGCGCTCGCCGACGAGGGAGCTCACGTCACGATGCTGCAACGCTCCCCCACGTGGATCTTCCCCGCGCCGAACCGGAACCCGGTGACGATCGGCATGCGCAAGGTGCTGCCCGAGAAGGTGGCGTACTCGGCGATCCGCAAGCTGAACGCATGGCGGACCGAGCTTGCGTACACGACGTCGCGCAAGAACCCGGCGAAGTTGCGCAAGATGATCAACAAGCAGGTCACCAAGGCACTCGGTGACGACGCCGCGCTGATCGACCCGCACTTCACGCCGAGCTACGACCCGTGGGATCAGCGGCTGTGCCTGTCGCCCGACGCCGACATCTTCGTGGCGATTCGGGAAGGCCGCGCGGCGGTGGTGACCGACCACATCGAGACCTTCGACGCGGACGGCATCGTGCTCCAGAGCGGGGAGCGACTCGACGCCGACATCATCGTGACCGCCACCGGCCTCGAGCTGCTTGCGCTCGGCGGTGTCACCCCGGTCGTCGACGGTGAGGAGATCAACCTGGCCGACACGTTCACGTACAAGAGCTTCATGTACTCCGGGATCCCGAACCTCGGGACGACGTTCGGGTACATCAATGCGTCCTGGACATTGCGTGCCGACCTCGTGGCGCGCTACATCTGCCGCCTCCTCGCCAAACTGGACGAGCATGGAGCATCGCGTGCGATGCCGGTGGTCAGCGACCCCGCTATGCCACAGCGGCCGTACATCGACGACTTCCCCGCCGGCTACATGGAACGCAAGATCCACCTCTACCCGAAGCAGTCCGACCGCGATCCGTGGACCGCATCGCAGAGCTACGCCTACGACAAGAAACACCTCCTGGGCCCCGACGTCGAGGTCGACGACGGTGTGATCGAGTTCTCATCTCCCGTGCGTCAGCCGGCCACCACGGGGTGACGCCCACCGTCAGTACCCGCGGGTGCGGTCGACGAGCGCGTCGGTCGGGAGTTCGCCGGTCGCCAGGAAGCGCCGGACGTTGTCGGCCGCGATCACCGCAGCGGTGTCGACGCTGGTCGGCCCCGAGATGTGTGGGAGCACCGTGACCGACTCATGGCTCCAGTACCGGTGATCGGACGGCAACGGTTCGACGTCGAACACGTCGAGGACCGCATGGTCGAGGTGGCCGCGGTCCAGCGCATCCAGGAGCGCGTCGTCGTCGACCGTCTGACCACGTCCGAAATTGACCACCGACCCACCCGACGGCATCGCTGAGAACGCCTCGCTTCCGAGGAGGTTCGCCGTCGCGTCGGTGTGCGGGAGCAGGTTGACCACGATGTCGGAACGGCCGAGGATCGCCGCGAATCCGGCGTCACCGTCGAAGCACTGCACGCCCTCGATCGCCTTCGGCGAACGTGACCAACCTGCGACGTCGAAACCGTGGCGCACCAGCGTGCGCGCTGCCGCCGTGCCCAGCGCTCCGAGACCCACGATTCCGACGCGGCGATCGGACACGCGGACCACGGGATGCTCGATCCATTCGGCGTCCCGCTGCTGGCGTGAATAGCGCGGCATGTCGCGATGCAGGTACAGCGTCCAGGCCAGTACCGCCTCGGCCATCGTCGCGGCGAGTTGCCGATCGACCATCCGTGCGATCGCGACACCTTCGGGCACCGCGGGAATGATGGCCTCCACACCCGCCCAGGTGCTCTGCACCAGCGCAAGGTTCAGCAGCGACTCGAGCTGGTCGGCGCTCGGCCCGTCCACGATCGCCACGGTCGCCTCGCCGAGTCGGCCGATCGGAATTCGAGCGTGTTCGACCAACTCGACCTCAGTGAGGTGGTTCCTCAAGGCGGTCAACAGCTCGGGATGGGGCCCCTGGTCGACCCGGCGAACGAACGGCACCAGTGGCGTCATCGGCGCAGTCTCCACGACTTCCCACTCAACACCAACCGGTTTGTCTTCCTCTTCTCGACACTCGACGTCGCCGACCGTCGTTCGATCCTCGGAGGCGGTACGGATGGACGGGTGAGAGTAGGTTCGTTCCATGATCGGCGTCGAACACTGTGATCGGTGCGGCTTCGACCGCAGCCAGTGGAACGAGCGGGACGCGGAACGGACCATCGCACACGCCGGTTCGTTTCTCGTCGAGTGGAGCGCCGACGCGCCGCCACAGCTCATGACGCAACTCGAGGCCCGGCGCATCGACGACCTCAAGGCGATTTCCACGTCGCCCGACCTGTTCGACGAGGTCCACCATCTCTGGCACGGGCTCGTGTCGATCGCCGACGTGCGCCGTGCCGCGGGCGATGTGGTCCAGCGCCAGCACGGCACCGTGACCCAGATCAGTGCGTCGAGTGGTGGTGTCCCGAAGACCGCAGTCGACTCCGCCATCGTGGGCGTCCGCGGCGTCGACGGCGACGTCCAGGCGGCACGGGCGCACCACGGCCGCCCGTGGCAGGCACTGTGCCTGTGGAGTCAGGAGGTGATCGACGGCTTCGCGGCCGCCGGCCACCCGATCGCGCCGGGTCACGCCGGCGAGAACATCACCATCTCGGGCATCGACTGGTCGACGCTCCACGGCGGGACGATCGTCGACATCGGCGACGTCCGCGTCCAACTGAGTGCGCCCGCGGTGCCGTGTCAGAAGAATGCCCGGTGGTTCGTCGACGGGGAGATCGCGCTCATGGACCACGATCTACACCCTGGTTCGAGCCGTTGGTACGCATCGGTGCTGCGGCCGGGTTCGGTGACGGCCGGCGACGCCGTCACCGTCAGCCCGAGCTGATCGCCCTCAGGACCGAGTCGGCGCAGATCGACGCCACGGCCGATCCGGATCGAAGAGATGCAATTCGAACTCCTTCGCGAGCTCCTCGAAAACGCGCAGGCCGCGGACACTGTTGCCGTGCGAGTCGAGCCGCGGGGAGAACACCGCGATGCCGCCCACGCCGGGCAGGATGCCGAGGATCCCGCCGCCCACCCCGCTCTTTGCGGGGATGCCGACCGAGTAGGCCCACTCGCCCGCGTAGTCGTACATGCCACAGGTGAGCGCCACCGTCAGCTGATCCCGCGTGACATCACGCCGGACCACGTGCTCACCGGTCAACGGATGGACGCCATGGTTGGCGATCGTCGCAGCAACCGTGGCGAGGTCGACCGTGTCGACCTGAACGGAACACTGCGCGAAGTAGAGATCGAGCGTCTCCTCGACTCGGTCGGTGATGATTCCCTGACTGAGCATCAGGTATGCGATCGCACGGTTGTGGTTGCCGGTGGCTCGCTCGCTCGCCCACACCGCCCGATCCACATCGGGGAGCCGCCCGAGGTATCGCTGGTACATGGCGCGCACGTTCTCGACGCGTTCGTCGAGGTCAGCGCCGGCAACGAGATCGGTGATCGCGATCGCTCCCGCGTTCACCATCGGGTTCGGCGCCCGGCTCGGCTCTTCATCCAAGGCGATCGAGTTGAACGGGTCGCCGGTCGGGGCAACACCGACCTTCTCGAGCACGGCATCACGTCCGTGGGTCTCCAGCGCGAGGCCGTACAGCAGCAGTTTGGAGATCGACTGGATCGTGAACTGATGGTCGGCGTCTCCCACCGACAACTCGATGCCGTCGACCGTCATCGCAGCGATCGCAAACATGTCGGGATCGACCTGCGCGAGCTCTGGGATGTACGACGCCGGCTCGCCCTCGTGGAGGTCGGTGAACCGTTGGTGGAGATCACCGATCACCTGCTCGAACCAGGCCCGCTGTACCGTCCGGTCGCGCTCGTCGATCTCTTCGTCGTTCATCGCGCCGATCGTACGGTCACCGCCGCCACCTGTACGCCCGCTCGACACGGGCCACACGCAATTCGTACGCGTCATACCACCGGGTTCGCCCCGTGTCGCGTATCACCGTGTGCTCGGCTTGGTCCTTCCAAGCGTGGACAGCCGCCTCCGTCTCCCAGTACGACACCGTGATTCCGACGCCGTCGCTGCGCGCCGAGTCGACTCCGAGGAACCCCGGTTGCTTCGCCGCCAGCTCGATCATCCGTGCTGCCGCCTCGGCGTAGCCCTCGGTGTCGTCCGACGTCGTGCTGGCGAAGATCACCGCGTGGTAGGGCGGCGCGGGCGTGGTCGACAACACACTCATCCACCCACTGTCGCACGACACGAACGCCCGGATTGAGCAAGACTGCGGCGATGCCTTCACCGTCGAAGTCCGACCTGCTCCTCGACGCAGCAGAACGGGCCGCACGGTACGTGACGACCGAGCGCGAGCGCCCCGTCTTCCCCTCGGCGGAGGCGGTGGACCGGCTCGGCTCGTTTGACTTCAACGCAACACTCGACCGGCCGCTCGACCCGCACGACGTCATCGCCATGCTGGACGAAGTCGGCGGCGGCGGCGCGGTCGCCAACACCGGTGGGCGCTACTTCGGTTTCGTCACCGGAGGCGTGGAGCCGGTCGGGCTCGCTGCCTCGGTGCTCTCCGGCGCATGGGATCAGAATGCGGCATTGCCGGTGATGTCGCCGGTCGCTGCGCACCTCGACGCACTCGCCGCCGGCTGGGTCATCGACCTGCTCGGGCTACCCACCGATGCCGTCGCGACGTTCTGCGCCGGCGCGTCGATCGCCAACCTGACCGCCATCATCACGGCGCGAGACACCTTGCTTCGGCGAGTCGGCTGGGACACGGCAACCGACGGTTTGAATGGAGCACCACCGATCGACATCCTCGCCTCGGCCGAGATCCATTCGTCCATCCCGAAGGCGCTCCGGCTGGCTGGTCTCGGCGTCGGATCGGTGCAGAGCATCCCGACCGATCGGTTCGGACGGGTGCGACCCGACGCGATTTCATCGGGAGTTCTCGAGTCCGATCGTCCCACCCTCGTCGTGCTCCAGGCCGGCAACGTCAACACGGGCCACAGCGACCCGTTCGCCCCGATCATCGACCGGTTCGACCCCGAAACGTCATGGGTTCACGTCGACGGGGCGTTCGGCCTGTGGGCAAACGCGGCGCCTCACCGCCGCCACCTTCTCGACGGCGTCGAACTCGCGGACTCCTGGGCGACCGACGGGCACAAGTGGTTGAACACCCCATACGACTGCGGGATCGTGGCGGTCGCCGACCCGACCGCACTCTCGAGATCGATGGCGATGAACGCCGCCTATGCCGGAGCCGACGGCGGGCGCAACCCGATGAACCTCGGTCTCCAGATGTCACAGGGTGCCCGCGCGATCCCGGTGTGGGCAATCCTCGCAACGCTCGGGCGGGTGGGCGTTGCCGAGGCCGTCGAACGGTGTTGTCGACACGCCGAGCGGTTCGCCTCGGCCTTGGACGATGCCGGGGTCGAGGTGCTGTGTCCGCCGGCGCTCAACCAGGTCCTCGTCGCGTTCGGTGACGACGACGCAACCGACAAGGTGATCGAGCGCGTACAGGAAAGCGGTGACACGTGGATGGGTGGCACCACCTGGCAAGGGCGGCGAGCGATGCGGATCAGCGTGTCGGACACGTCGACGACCGATGCCGACGTCGAGCGTGCGATCGATACCGTGCTCGCCTCGCGCTGAGCCCGGCCGACCATGAGTCGGCTCTGCGATGACGGCAAGGGTCGACCCCGAGTTTCTGCACGGGCGGTGTTCCCGAGTGACCGGCTGGCATCTCGTCATCCTCACGCGCGGTACGTTCGTGAAATGACCGACGACCCGGGGCCACTGATCGCCGCCGGCCGTGCTGCCGACGTCTACGACCTGGGTGACGGCACCGTTCTGCGTCGGTATCGGACGGTGGGTCACGATCTCGAACTCGAGGCGCGGATCATGCGCTACGTCGCCGAGCGCAGCTACCCGGTGCCGGCGGTCCACTCCGTCGACGGCTCTGACCTGATCATGGACCGCGTCGAGGGTGACACCATGCTCGACCGTCTGTCCGCCGCGCCGTGGAAGGTGGTGTGGTACGCCCGGGTGCTCGCGCGCTTGCAGCAACGTCTGGCACGAATCGAGGCCCCGGCGTGGATGCTCGCCGACACGGCGGATGCGTCGAGACCGCAGAGCGTGCTCCATCTCGACATGCATCCGATGAACGTGATCATGTCCCCGGACGGGCCGGTCGTGATCGACTGGACCAACGCGGCGGGCGGGCCGGCCGGCTTCGACAGCGCCCTCACCTACGTCGAGGTGGTCACGTTCGGCGCTGAAACTACAGTCGAACGGATCGGTCAGCGCGTCTTCGCCCGGGCGTTTCGCCGCTTCCGCGGTCGACAGGCTGTCGACGCGTACATCGGTGCTGCCTGCGACCATCGGCTGGCCGATACCGGCACCCTGCCCGACGAGCGCATCGCAGTTGCGGCGCTCCGCAAGAAGGTCGCTGGACGAGGTGGGACCTGATCATGCCGCGGTGATCAGTCTCGGGTGGTCTGGGCGAGATGGGAGAAACGATCGAAGCCGCCTTCGGAGTTGAGCACTTGCCCACGGATCCAGGCGCCCGCGTCGGACACGAGGAACCCGACGAAGTTCGCGACATCGTCGGGGGTCCCCCATCGCCGATCGGGGAACATCGCACCGACCGCCGCCCGTGTTGCCGCGTCGGCGTACCCGGTGTCCACCGGACCGGGGTTGATGCAGTTGGCGACGATGCGTGAGGGTGCGAGCGCGTGGTCGATCGACGCCGTCATCTGGTGCAATGCGCCCTTCGACACCGCATAGGCGATCTCACCGTCCATCGGCCCGATGTGCTGACCGCTCGTGAACCAGATCATTCGTCCGGTCGGAACCGACTCGATCGGCGCCGGCTCATGGACCGCTGCGAAATGTCGGGCCAGGAGCACCGTGCTGCGCACGTTCACGCGCCAGCAGCGATCCAATTCGTCGGCATCGACCTGCGCCAACGATGCATGTGCGCTGCGCGCATGCGCGGCGACGACGATGTCCAGCCGACCGTGTACGGCGACGACGGCGTCGACAACGGCCGCCGGAGCGTTCGAGTCGTCGAAGTCGTCGCGTCGCACCTCGATCGGAAGTGCGATCTCGCCCGCCCCCCACGGCATCTCAGCGTCGTGGGGTGGCCATCCGGTGGCAACCACTGTGGCCCCGGCATCGAGCAGCCGGTGGACGATCGCCGGGCCGATCTGCCCCGGACGCGACACACCGGTCACCAGGGCGACCCGACCCGTGAGGTCGTGTACGCCGGTCGCCATCGCGCGAACGTACCAGCGGCCGCCGCTGTGCGGAGCCTGCGGTGGGCGCCGCCTTGGATTGACCGGTAGCGTCAGACTTTCCGCGAACCCTCGCGGGGTGTGGTGAGAATCCCAACCGGCGGTGAGAGCCCGCGACTCCCCCGGCAACCCGGCACACGAAAAGCCGGGGCGCCGAGGGACTGATCCTGTGGAATCCAGGGGCCGACGGTCAGAGTCCGGATGGTAGCGAGGGGACTGGGTGCGGTCGCCTGAACGCGCACGCCCCCGGATCCTCAGTCAACTGGGCGTCGCCAACCCGAACGTGACCGCACGTTCGCAAGCGCGCCGCCCTCGAACTGGGAGACAACAACATCATGGCCACGAACATCACCTCGCCGTTCGCATCGGTCGAGGACGCCCTCGCGGCCATCGGCCGCGGCGAGATCGTCATCGTCGTCGACGACGAGGACCGGGAGAACGAAGGCGACCTGATCATGGCCGCCGAGTGCGCCACTCCCGAGTCGATCGCGTTCTTCATCCGCCACACGTCGGGCTTCATCTGCACAGCGATCACCACCGAACGAGCGCGACACCTCGAACTCGACCCGATGGTGGCGAACAACACCGAGATCCTCAAGACGGCGTTCCTCGTGAGCGTCGACGCGAAGGCGGAAACGACGACGGGTATCTCCGCCGGTGATCGGGCTGCAACGATCCGAGCCCTGATCAACCCGGCCACGAAGCCACACGACCTGGCTCGGCCGGGCCACGTCATGCCGCTCGAAGCGCGAGCCGGCGGGGTCCTCAAGCGGGCGGGCCACACAGAAGCGGCGGTCGACCTGCCGCGGATGGCCGGGCTACAAGCGGCCGGGGTCCTGTGCGAGATCGTCGATGTCGACAAGACCGGCATGGCGAGGGTGCCCGAACTCGCCGCGTTCGCAGTCGAGCACGGCCTGTTGATGATCACCATCGCCGACCTGATCCGCTTCCGACGCCAGACCGAACAGCTGGTCCGGCGGATCGCGGAGGTCGAGATGCCGACGGAGTGGGGGGTGTTCCGCTGCCACGCGTTCGAGTCGACGCTGGACGGCATCGAGCATCTCGCGTTCGTGTACGGCGACGTCGGCGGCAACATCGACGAGCCGGGCGTACTCGTCCGAGTGCACAGCGAGTGCCTGACCGGCGACGTGTTCGGTTCGCGCCGCTGCGACTGTGGACCGCAACTCGCCGCTGCGATGCAACAGATCGCCGACGAGGGCGCCGGTGTCGTGGTCTACCTCCGTGGCCACGAGGGTCGCGGCATCGGGCTCGGCCACAAGATCCGCGCGTACGAACTCCAGGAACAGGGACGCGACACCGTCGATGCCAACACCGACCTGGGTCTCCCCGTCGACAGCCGCGAGTACGGCATCGGGGCCCAGATCCTGGTCGACCTCGGGGTCTCCCGACTCCGACTGCTGACCAACAATCCGGCAAAGTACGGAGGCCTCCAGGGATTCGGACTCGAGATCACCGAGCGGGTGGGGCTCGAGACGACGCCGACCCCGGAGAACCTCCGCTATCTGCGAACCAAGCAGGAGCGGATGGGCCACGAACTCGGCGACCTGGACCTCGATGGTGCCGATGAGGTCGGGCAATGACCGCTCCGACTGCGAAGCCGTCCGGCGCGACGCCCCTCGACGCTCGCGGGCTGGTCATCGGCGTGATCGGCGCACGGTGGAACCACGACATCGTCGAGCGACTGCAACGGGGCGCGATCGACGCGATCGCCGAGTGCGGCTCCACCGCGGTGACCGCATCGGCGCCGGGGGCGTTCGAGCTTCCGTACGCAGCTCGCGTCCTCGCACGGTCCGGTGAGGTCGATGCGATCGTCGTCGTCGGGGCCGTCATCCGTGGCGAGACGACGCACTACGAGCTCGTGTCGGAGGGGTGCGCGAGCGGCGTGATGTCGGTCCAGCTGTCGACCGGGATTCCGATCGGCTTGGGGGTGGCCACGGTCGAGTCCCATGATCAGGCGGTCGCGCGCAGCAGCGACCAGCACAATGTCGGCCGCGACGCAGCGCTCGCTGCGATCGAAATGGCACTCCTGTCTCGCAACTGGGTCACGACGACGAGAACCGCGCCGGTCGACGGCAAGGAGTGACCGAATCCGAGCCGTTCGCGAAACCGCGTGACAGCAGAACCCGTCTGCTCTTCAATGTGGCCATGGCGACATCGAGCAGTTCTGCACACACAGCACCCAAAGGGCGAGCGACTCCGACACGCAACTCCGGTGACGCGGGCCGGACGTTCTTCACGCCGACGATCCAGTGGATCCTCGTGGCGATCGCCGCATTCGCAGTGGTTGCCGCGATCATCTACGTCGGCAGCGACATCAGCGACGGTGGCGGTGGCGTCGACCACAGCGGGCTGGCACCCGTCGGGGCCGTGACCGAGTCGCCGTCGACAGCCTGATCGTCCGGCCGTCAGGCCATCTATGCTCGATCGGGTGCCGCAACCAGATGACGACCGGACCGTGACGCCGTGACGCCGAAACCGACGATCGGTGTCGTCATGGGCTCCAGCAGTGACTGGCCCACGATGCAGCACGCCGCCGACGTGCTCACGCAGTTCGGCGTCGACTACGAGGCCCGGGTGATCAGCGCCCACCGCATGCCCGACGAGATGTTCGCGTACGCCGAGGCTGCGCAGCCTCGCGGGCTGCGGGCGATCATCGCCGGCGCAGGAGGGGCTGCTCACCTGCCGGGCATGCTCGCCGCCAAGACGACCGTTCCGGTACTCGGCGTCCCCGCCCCGAGCCGTCACCTCTCCGGACAGGACTCGCTGCTCTCGATCGTGCAGATGCCCGCCGGCATCCCGACGGCAACGTTCGCCATCGGCGATGCCGGGGCGACGAACGCGGCGCTCTTCGCCGTCGCCATGCTCGCGAGCGACGACGACGAACTCCGCCACCAACTCGAGCGGTACCGTGCCGAACGTCGTGACGCCGCAGCATCGTCGGTGCTGCCTCCTCCCGCATGACGCCGTCGTCGGTTCCGATCGTCCCCCCGGCGACGATCGGCATGCTCGGCGGCGGCCAGCTCGGCAAGTACTCGCTGATGGCTGCCAACGCGATGGGCTACCGGACCATCGTCGTCGATCCTGACGCACACGCACCCGCGAGGATCGTGGCGGATGAACACCTCGTCGCGGCCTACGACGACACTCCGACACTCGAGCGCCTCGCCGCCGATTGCTCGGTCGTGACCACCGAATTCGAGAACGCGCCTGCCGAGGCACTGGGTCGACTGGCGACCACGGTGCGTGTGGCCCCCTCGGCCAATGCGGTTGCAGTCGCCCAGAACCGAATCGTTGAGAAGTCGTTCCTCGCCGACCACGGCGTCGCAATCGGACCACACGTTGCGGCTCCCGGCGCCATCGACCCCGAGGCGCTGGAGCGCGCACGCGAACTCGCCGACTCCGGAGCGATCGTGAAGACCGCCCAATTCGGCTACGACGGCAAGGGTCAACGCCGTGTCACCGATCGGGCCGAGCTGGACATCGCGCTCGCCGAGTTCGCGGGCAACGACTGCATCGTCGAGGCGCTCCTCGATCTCCGGGCCGAAGTCAGCGTCGTCGTCGCCCGCACCGAGCGCGGCTCCGTCTCGAGCTGGTCGGTCACCGAGAACGCGCACGTCGACGGCATCCTCGACGTGTCCGTCGCTCCGGCCCGGATCACCAGGGAGCTCGCCACGCGGGCGACCGAGCTGGCGGCCAGAGTGGCAGACGAGCTCGGCTACGTCGGAGTCCTTGCCGTCGAGATGTTCATCGTCGGAGACGACGAACTGCTGGTCAACGAAGTCGCGCCCCGCCCCCACAACAGCGGGCATTGGACCCTCGACGCCAGTGTGACGAGTCAGTTCGAACAGCAGATCCGCGCCGTGTGCGACGTCGGGCTCGGCGACACCGCGATGACCGCTCCTGCTGTCGCCATGGTCAACCTGCTCGGAGATCTGTGGTTCACCGCCGACGCAGCCGAACCGGTCGAGCCCAACTGGGCTGCGGCACTGGCCGATCCCGCAGCCACACTGCACCTCTACGGCAAGACCGAACCCCGTCGAGGCCGCAAGATGGGACACCTGACCGTGACCGCAGAAACGCCCGACGCCGCGGAGTCGCTGGCTCGCACGTTGCGTGCGCGGCTCTGAATCGGGCTCAGCGCTCGGTCACCGACCTCAGCGCCGAGCCAGCATGGCGCCGGCGATCTCCTTCACGAGCTTCGCGCCGACCATCGCCGTCATGTCGACGAGGTCCCGCGTGGGATTGAGCTCGACCACGTCGGCACCGACGAGGGGACCGGGCATCGCATCGATCACGTCGAGCACCTCGCGAACCGTGAGCCCGCCGGGCTCGTGGTGGCTGACCCCGGGCGCACACGACGGATCGAGCCCGTCGAGGTCGAGGCTGAGGTAGACCGGCCCGCGCAGTGCCGACGGGTCGAAACGGTCGAGATGGCGGGGCCCCAACATCGTGACGTTCCATCGAGCCGCCTGGTCGACCTGATGTTGGTTGGCGGTCCGGATCCCGAGCTGGACGAGCGTGGTCATGCACCCCTGCTCGAGGGCCCTCGCGAACGGCGAGGCGTGACTGAGCGGGTTGCCGTCGAGGTCGTCGTACATGTCGGGATGGGCATCGATGTGCACGACGGTGAGGTCGTCGTGAAACTCACGTACGGCCCGCAGGATCGGGTACGTCACCGAGTGGTCCCCACCGACCGAGATGATCTGGCGGCCGGCGCCGAGTTGGTCGCGTACGGCATCGGTGATCGCTTGCGCGTCAGCTTGCGAGCCGCGTTCGTTGCTGATCCTCACGTCACCGATGTCATCGAGGACCGGCGTCACGTTCACGGCGGCCTCGTTCGCGTCGTTCCCCGACGTCGAGTGGAGTGCCGCTCGGATGGCAGCCGGCCCCTGTGCGCACCCGAACATGAACGACGAGTTCGCGTCGAGCGGCAGCCCGAGCAGCGCGATGGGGTCGACAGACATCGCTCCATCATGTCGCGACGCGCGACACTTCGGACATGGCGACTATCACTGCGGCAGACGGCACCTCCATCGCGTTCGACGATCACCCCGGCGGCGACCAGACGCCGGTGATCCTCGTCCACGGGATCACCGAGACGGCCGCGACGTGGGAGCCGTTGATCGAGCGACTCACACAGCGACGGCGGGTGATTGTGATGGATCTCCGCGGACATGGCCGTTCCGGCACGGCGGCGAACTACGACCTCGCCGAGATGACGGGTGATGTGGTCGCCCTCGCGTCGAACCTGAACATCATCAGGCCGCACCTCGTCGGGCACTCTCTCGGCGGTGCCGTCGTGTCGGCAGTCGGCGCGGTGCTGCCCGTCTCGTCGATCATCAACATCGATCAGTCACTGCAACTCGACGGCTTCAAGGCGCAACTCCATGAGTTCGAGGAGCAGCTCCGCGATCCCGCGGCGTTCCCACTGGCGATCCAGGGCTTGTTCGAGGTGATGGCCGGCGAGAAGATCGATCCGGAAGAGATGGCGCGGATCAACGCCCAGCGCCGCCCCGATCAGAACGTCGTGCTCGGCGTCTGGGACCTCATCCTCACATCCAGCGTCGAAGAGATCGCCGCCGTCGTCGCAACGGCGTTGGCCGGCTACCGCGGCAAGCACGTCGACTACCTGTCGCTGTTCGGAATCGATCCGGGCGCGAGCTACGCCGACTGGATCGCCTCGTACATTCCCGGGGCGATCACCGAGGTGTGGCCTGACCACGGCCACTATCCGCACCTGGTTGAACCGGAACGCTTCGTGAAACGCGCCGAGAAGTTCTGGTCCTGAACGACCTCCACCGGCGAGCGCTACGGTGCCGGCATGGCACGTCTCGACGAAGTCGGAGAACGCGATGGCTGGCGCTGTTGGCTCTGTGACGAGCCGGTCGACCCCGACCGATCCGTCAACGACGATCGCGGCCCGAGCGTCGACGCCCGGATGACCGACCGTAAGGCCAAGGGGAAGGGCAAGAAGAAGGGATCGACCGATCTCCCCGAGCGGCTCGCCCACCGTGCCTGCAATACGAAGAAGGGCAATATCGAGGCCGTCGTCGCGTGGCCCGACCACCTCTTCGTCGTCGACCCGTCACCGATCATCCCCAGCGTGGAACGGCTCGTCAACAAAGGTGGACGAGAGGTGATGGCCCGATGCCCCACTCGATCCGACGCCGACGATGCCGCAGCCTGGCTCCTCGACCGGATCTCACGACTCGAACCCGGCCTCGAAGTCGGCGCCGACATCGACGAAGGCGGCGGCCAGTACCTCGTCGCACTCCACGCCTGAACACTGTTCGGGTTTCGCCGAATGCCGCGAGTCCGTACGGTCGCGACGACATCACATCGTGCGGGCCGCGTTGTCGAAGCGCGTGTACTGACCGAGAAAGACGAGTCGCTTCGTGCCGATCGGACCGGCGCGGTGCTTCGCGACGATCACCTCTGCCGACCCCTTGTCGGGAGACTCGGGGTTGTACACCTCGTCGCGGTACAGGAACATGACGACGTCGGCGTCCTGCTCGAGCGACCCCGACTCGCGCAGGTCGGCCAGCATCGGTCGCTTGTCGGAGCGGGCTTCGAGGTTTCGACTCAGCTGCGACAGCGCAACGATCGGCACCTCGAGTTCGCGGGCGAGCACCTTCAGGTTTCGGCTGATCTCTGAGACCTCGAGCTGACGGTTCTCCGACTGGCCCGATCCGCTCATCAACTGCAGATAGTCGATCAGGATCAGCGAGATTCCACCGTGTTGCGCCTTGATACGGCGAGCCTTCGCCCGGATCTCCATCACGGTGACCTGCGGGTTGTCATCGAGGAACAGCGGCACCTCGAGGCGTCCGACGGCCAGGCCGATCTTCGACCAGTCCGACTCGGTGAGCTTGCCGGTCCGCAGCTTGGTGGAGTCGACCTTCGCTTCACTCGACAAGATGCGCTGGGTCAGCTCGGAGTGGCCCATCTCGAGCGAGAACACCAGCACCGGCTTCTCGTCGTGCTTGGCGATGTGAGCGGCCAGGCCGAGGCCGAAGGCCGTCTTTCCCATTGCCGGTCTCGCTCCGACGATGTTGAGGGTGCTCGGCTGGAGACCCGAGAGCAAGTCGTCGAGGTCGTCATAGCCCGTCGCAGCGCCGGTGATCGTGTCGCCGCGCTCGAAGTTCTCCTCGAGCTGATCCATCGCCAGGTTCAGCAGTTCCTGGATCGGCCGAGTCGAGTCGACCACGCGATCCTCGGCCACCTCGAACATCTTTGACTCGGCCATGTCGACGGCCTTCGTGACATCGTCGGGCTCACCGAACGCGATGTCGGTGATTTCGCCCGCTGTATGGATCAACCGGCGCAGCAGCGCGGTGTCCATCACGATCTTGGCGTAGTGCTCTGCACCGGACACCGAAGGCGTGGCGTTCTGCAGTTCGCTGAGGTGTTCGATCCCGCCGATCTCGTCGAGCAGCGCATTCTTGCGGAGCTCGTCGGCCACGGTGACGACATCGACGGGGCCCGACGTGGAGTACAGGGCCCGAACCGCATCGAACACGTGCTGGTTGGCGGGGTTGTAGAAGTCGCGCGGTTTGAGCCCCGCCTCGCCGACCGCACCGATCGCGTCACGCGACAGCAACAATGCGCCGAGCACCGACTCCTCGGCCTGCAGGTTGTGAGGTGGGACCCGCCCGGCCCCACCCGACGGGCGGCGGATCGGTGTGACTCGAGCGCCGCCGTCGTCGAAGGGAAAATTCTCGTCACCAGCCATGAGTGCCCCATTCTGTGCGTCCTTGCCTGTGGACAACCAGTCCCGACAGGGTGGGAACGGACTGTTGATCACCTGTGGACAACGTCGATCTCCTGTGGACGAGTGTGTTGTGGACAAGGTGTGAAAAACGAACGAGGCATGTCCGGTCGCCACACCGAACACGCCTCGTCCTTTTCGAGTATGTGACCATCGGCAGTTCGACAGTCACTTCGTTCATCACTCGGCGGCGACGACCTCGAGGGTGATCGGGAACGACACGTCGCGGTGCAACGACGCAGTCGCCGTGTGCGACCCCACCGTCTTCACGCCGTCGATCTCGATCTCCTTGCGGTCGATCTCGATCCCGGTCTGCTCGAGCACGGCATCAGCGACCTCGGCCGCGTGGACCGAACCGAAGAGCTTGCCCTCGGAGCTCGCCTTCGCGGTGATCGTGATCGTCTTGGGCACCAGGGTGCTCGCCACCGCGGTCGCTGCTTCGCGGGACTCGTGGTCCTTCGCGTCGCGAGATGACCGCATCTTCGCGGCTTGCTCGATCGCACCGGGCGATGCCTTGATGGCGTGACCCTTGGGGAACAAGAAGTTGCGGGCGTGGCCGTCGGCGACATCGACGATGTCGCCGCGCAGGCCGAGACCCGCGACGTCGGAACGGAGAATGATCTGCATGGTCAGTCCTCCCCGCCCTGGTCGCTGACGGCCTCGTCGACGGCATCGGCGGGAGCCTCGTCGGCACCCTCGACGGACGTGTCGAGCTCGTCGGACTCGGTGGCCTCGGCGTTCTCGCTGTTCGACGAGTCACGATCGGAGCGACGATCGTCGCCCCGCTCGCCGCGACGGCCACCGGTACGTGTCGACGCGACCCGCGTGGCGTACGGGAGCAGCGCCATCTCTCGGGCCACCTTGATGGCGTTCGCGACTTCACGTTGCTGCTGCAGGTCGTTCCCGGCAACGCGCCGGTTCTTGATCTTCGCCCGGTCGCTCATGAAACGGCTGAGCAGGTCGACATCCTTGTAGTCGACGTACTCCACCTTCTCGATGACGAGGACGCTGGTCTTCTTCTTGAATTTGCGAGGGTTCGCATCCCGGGCGGACCGGGCCTTGTTCTTCTTGCTTGCCATGTGGCTTGGTTCCTTACTGGAAAGTTCTGGTCATTTCGAGGGGAGGCCGGCAGCAGCAACCTGTGAGGCGATGCTGCTGCGGGCGCTCGACATGGAGGTGAGCGTGGGGCTCAGAACGGCTCTTCGTCGCCGTACACCGGATCCGGTGCCGCCGCCGCGCCGCCAGCACCACCGCCACCACCACCGCCGCCCGAGGGGGCGGAGTCGCGGCTGATGCGCTCGACCTGCGCCTGGGCCCAGCGCAGGCTGGGTCCGAGCTCGTCGGCGATCACTTCGACGATCGTGCGCTTCTCACCCTCACGGGTTTCGTACTCGCGCTGTTGCAGCCGGCCGGTGACGATGATGCGCGAGCCCTTCGTGAGGCTTGCTGCGGCGTTCTCGCCGAGCTCACCCCACGCCGTGATGTTGAAGAATGACGTTTGTTCCTGCCACTCGCCGTTCTGTTGGTACCGCCGGTTGACGGCCAGGCCGAAGCTGGCGACGCCCCGCCCGCCGGTCGTGTAGCGAAGTTCAGGATCGCGGGTCGCGTTACCGACGAGCGTGACGCTGTTCTCTGAAGCCATGTGATTTCCCCTTGTGCTTGATGCTGTCAACGCCGCCGGATCAGGCTGCGGTGACCGCCATGCCGCGGCGCTCGGCCTCGGCTTCCGGAAGACGGATGAGCTTGTGGCGGACCACATCGTCCGCGAGTCGGAGCGCCCGTTCGAGTTCGTCGAGCGAGCCCGGGGCCGTCACGATCTCCGCAACGAGGTAGTAACCGGCCGGCTTCTTGTTGATCGGGTACGCGAACTGGCGCTTCCCCCACCAATCGATCTTGCCGTGCAGCTCGCCGCCGGCGGACGAGACACCATCGGTGACCGCCTTCATCCAGGCTTGTGCTTTGGGGTCGTCGACGTCGCCGTCGATGATGATCATCAATTCGTATCCACGTGTCATACGTGTGTGTTCTCCCTTCGGATACCGACCTGACGAGCGACCCCGACAGGCAGTAGCCCCTTGTGGGGCAGGGCCAATATGGACTGCGCCACGCTATCGGACGCGCGTCGATCGCGTGCCCGGACGGGGTTGGAGGCACTGGAGAGGCCCGGCGACATGTCGACATCATGCGCGCGGGGGTACTTCAGGGTTCGCGTCGTCCCTGCTCAGCCCACCCGATGGTCAACCGATCGCCAGACAGTCGGCCGACTCGGTGCCGGCGAGCAGCTCGACGCTCGATCCGGGGCCGATCCCGATCGCGTCGAGCTCGCCCTGGAACATCTCGATCGCCACCGTGTACGGCCCCTCGGCCCGGTACCGCTCGCAGCGGTTCGGATCCTCCTCGGAACACGGCTCCATGTCGGCGACGCTGACGTATCCACCGGCAGCGTCGAACCACCCGATCGACAGCGGTGTGGGCGTCCCGATCATGACGAACGCACCCTCGTGAGGCTCGTCGAACACGAACGCCATCCCCACCGCGTCCCCGAGATCGGTCACACCCATCAGACCGCGGGTGCGTTCGTCGGCGATGTCGGCCAACCAGAGGCACACGGTGCACACCTCGCCGTCAGCCGACGTGACCTCGGCAGAAATCGTGGTGAAGCCCTCGGGGCGGACCCCCTCGCCGACCGCGTCGTCGGCGCGAGTCCGGACCTCCCTGGTTTCGACGTCGCCCGTTGCTGGTGAGGTCGTGGTGGCTGGTGTCTCGCTCGAGTCCTGCGACTCGACGGGGGCGACCGATGCCGCGGGTGTTGCGACGACCGGCACGCTGGCGACAGAATCGGTCGCGCTCCTCACAGCGTCATCGGCCGAGGTACACCCCGCGACCACGACGACTGCGCCCAGCCCCATGCGGGCGAACCGGCCCACCTCAAGCGCGCGAGGCGCGACGCCCACCGACGGGGAGCACTCGCAACAGATGGTGCCACCGGCAGGCAGTACACGCCTCGACCACGTATGCATTGAGGTCATCCGGACGAGCGTTGAGCGCACGCATCTCCTTCGCGGTCGACACACAACGTCCCTGGGGCCCGATGCCGTGGCCGAACACGTACGTCACGAGCCGGAGGTTGACCTCCTCACAGATCGGACAGGGTGTCGAGGTCTCGGTGCCGACGTTTCCCGCCGCCCGGATCAGCTCGGGATGGGCATCGCACACGGTGTCCATCGGTACCCGTCCGCGACGCACCTCGTTGATCAGCATGCGCCGGGCGAGGCGATGGTCGACGATGCCGCGCGAGCCGTCAGGGCCGCGGAGTGCGCCGACCGAGAAAGCCATGGTGCCGGAGCGTAGTGGGCCGACCGGCAATGCCGCGGTGTCGGTGCCGGTCCGGGCTGTCGGCGGGCGTGTCCCCGCATCAGCCGCCCGCACCAGACAGAATGGACGGCGTGGCAGCCAACATCACCTTCGGATCGGGTATCCCCGGCGACGCCGAACTCCGCCTCTGCGGCGACATGAGCGGAGCCAAGCGCGCCGTCGAACTCGGTGTCTCGGAGTGGTTCAACTCGATCGAGTTCGCCGCAGCGGGCGCCAAGGCAATCGCTGTCGACCCCGACCCCGACCGCATCGCCGAGATGCGACGCCGCGCCGACGCCGCCGAGCTGACCGTGCAGTGCCTCACGGCCGACCTCGCCGACCTCGGCGACATCTCGTCGGCATCGTGCGAAGTCGTGGTCGCCGCCCATTCGATTCTCGGCGTCGACGACCTCGGCCGGCTGCTCCGCCAGGTCCACCGAATCCTGAAACCGTCGATGCCATTCGTGATCTCGATGCCACACCCCTTCGCCGCCGTCACCGATGCAAAGCCCTACGGAACCGGCGCCCGAACCCTCGGCGACTGGTTCACCGCGCTCGGACGCTCCAATTTCCGCGTCGACCAGGTCAAGGAACTCGGCGTGTCGCCGACGAGTCCGATTCCGACCACGCTCATCCTGCGCTCGCGCAAAGAAGGCTCCTGACACACCGGCGCTGCGGTCGCACGGCTTCGTTGGCCGCGCCGGCCGCGACCTCAACGGCTGAGCGACGCGCCGGAGGTATCCGCGGCGAACGGCCGAGCGAACAGGTATCCCTGTCCCTGGTCGGCGCCGAGTTCACGCAACTGGCTCAGCTGCAGCGGTGTCTCCACACCTTCGGCGATGACCTGCAGACCGAGCGAGTGTCCGAGGTGAGCGACCGCTTCGACGATCGACGAGTCGTCGACCTCGATGCCGAGCCCGTTCACGAACGACCGGTCGATCTTGATCGCCTCGACTGGAAACTTCTTGAGATACGTGAGCGATGAGTACCCCGTACCGAAGTCGTCGACCGAGAGGTGGACACCGAGGCTGCGCAGCTCACGCAGCGCCGTCGTGACGGCCCCCACGTCGGTGAGTAGCGCGGTCTCAGTGATCTCGAACCAGAGTGCATCGGCCTCGATACCATTCGTACCGAGGGCATCCTCGACGACCAGGCGGAAGTTCGGGTCACCCAACTGTTGGGCGTCGAGATTGACCGACAGCGCGCAATCGCCCCACGGGTGCTCGTGAGCGCGCCACGTCGCGAGCTGCGCAAGCGCGTCGCGCAGCATCTGCTCCCCGATCTCTCCCATCAAGCCCGACGCCTCGGCGTTGGGAAGGAACTCGCCGGGGGCGAGCAATCCGCGCTGGGGATGCAACCATCGGACCAGCACCTCGAACTTGACGAACTCCCCGCTCGCAAGGTCGACGATCGGCTGGTAGTACGGGACGAGTTCGGCACCGCCCAGCGCTCGGCGGAGTTCGTTCGTCGTCTGCCAGCGGCCGCGCGACTCGTCGCGAATATCGTCGGTGTACCGCGCGATCCGGTCACGCCCTCCGGCCTTCGCCCGGTACATCGCTGCGTCGGCTGCGCGCAACATGTCATCGGCGGTGATCCCCGATGTGGAGTTGGTGGCGAAGCCGATCGACGCAGTGACGACGATTTCGTGACCATCGATCATGACTCCGTCTTGGACCGAGCGTTGCAGTCGCTCGGCGACGCGTGCCGGGTTCAGCGGACCGAGCCGGATCTCGCCGGTGTCGTCAGATTGCTTGGTGGTGCCGTCGACGAACACGACGAACTCGTCGCCGCCGAATCGCGCCAGCTGATCGCCGACACGCATCACCGAGCGGAACCGCCGAGCGACGTGACGCAGAAGTTCGTCACCGACGCTGTGTCCGAGGCTGTCGTTGACGATCTTGAAGTTGTCGAGGTCGATGAACAGCACCGCGACCTCGTCTCGCCCCGCCGTCGTGAGGAGTTCGTCGAGGCGGGCCACGATCGACGCCCGGTTCGGTAGTTCGGTCAGTGAATCGTGAGTGGCAGCGTGCGAGAGGCGCTCCGCTGCGATCCGTTGTTCGGTGATGTCTTCGATGTGGGTGATGGCGAGCGAGACGCCGTCCTCCTCGATCACCGAGACCTGGGTCTTGGTCCAGACGAACTCGCCGTCGCGGCGCAGATACCGCTGTTCGACCCGGTAGCTGTCGTCGATGCCGAGCTCGATACGCGCCCGCTCGGCGGCTGCGGCGCGCAGGTCATCGGGGTGCGTGATCTCGCGCATCGACCGACCGAGCAGGTAGCGACGCGAGTGGTCGAGCAGGTCGGCGAGCGACTGATTTGCGTCGACGATGCGGTTGTCGGTCAACCGAACCAGGGCCATTCCGGTCGGCGCCGAGTGAAACGCCTGTTGGAACCGCCGTCGCGCCTGCTCCAGCGCTTCAGAGGTGCGCTCCCGGTCGCCGACGTCGCGCAGGATGATGACGGTGCCGCCCCGGTCGTCGGCAACGGGGTGCAAGGTGGCTTCGACCAACCGGGCCGCACCGTCCCGGCCGACGAGCTCGAACGCCGACGGTCCCCCGGCATCGACATCGAGACGCAAGCGTCGCCAGCGATCGGTGATGTCGTCGCGGTCTTCGTCGGACACGAATCCGATGAACGAGCGACCGAGCAACTCGTCGATCCGTCGTCCGGTCAACCCGGCGGCGCGTTCGTTGGCGGAGGTGATCGCGCCGTCGGCATCCACACTCAGCACCGCATCGGGCAGGCCGTCGAGCAACTGACGAATCCGATCACCGGTGGCTGCCCCCTCGTCGACGGAGACATGCAGGCGTCGGC
>Ga0316197_10000189_pt1 | contig 46150 bp, 35 predicted proteins | sample OudBiesiAoxic_MG_FD_204939 | JGI IMG/M metagenome (GOLD analysis project Ga0316197, IMG submission 204939) | Coastal sediment microbial communities from Oude Bieten Haven, Netherlands - site A oxic | ecosystem: Environmental > Aquatic > Marine > Coastal > Sediment | place: Netherlands... | reverse complement strand
ATCAGCGCCGATTCTAGGCCAGCCGGTAAGCGTATCCAACGCCCCAGCGTCCGCCTCCCCCAGACACGCCTCACCGCCATCCTGCCGCGGGAAAACGCACCCGACGCCGAAGCCGAGGCACTGCTGCGCCAGCGCCTCAGCCGGTTCTACCTGCCCGCGACGAACATCGACAGTCTACCATTGGACGAAGCCCTCGCGTCGCTCGAGCAGAGTTTCCAAAGCTCCGATCAACTTGTTGGGGAACCCGGGGATGCGGTCCCGTTTGAACTCGGTGGCGACATCGACGATCCCCCAGCGGTAAGCCTCGCCCGCTCGAACATCTCCGTTCTCAGTGCCCTCAACCTCCTAGCGCTGCAGGCCGGATTCGAACTAACCTTCGCACCACCAGCGATCCGGTTGATCCCGGCTGCTGAGCCAGTCGACAAGGCCGGTTCCGACTCCGAACTGCTGACCGAGACTTACCAGCTGTCCCCCGCCCTGTTCACCGCAGGCCCCTACCGCGATTCGCCACCGTCCCATTTTTCCCCAGACGACAGCCTCCTCATGACGCCTTCCGCAGATGGAAGCGTCCGGATCTGGGACGTGGAAACTGGTGAGGTCGTGACCGATCTGTCCCATCCGCCCGACGTCGAAGCGGTGCAGTTCTCCGAGGATGGTAAACTCGTCAAGGCGCCCGCTCCAGATAGTGAGGCGACCCGCATCTTGAATAAGGAGAGCGGCCAGCCAGTTTCGGGATCGCCGGGCCAGGTATGGAGCGCAACCAAGTCAGACCTCCAGACCATCTGGGGGCTCGAGCTGTCCGATTCGGAGTCGGGCAGCTATTTCCCCTCCACCGGCGCACTTGTCCTGAGAAGTTCACAGGCCAATCGTGACCTCTTTGCCGCCCTGCTCCAAGAGGCGAATGGCAGCTCTTCGAGTAGCTCTCCAGTCACGATCGTAACCAAGCTCATCAGCCTCCCCGACGAACTCGCCGGAACGACCGACCGGATCGTCAACGCTGAAGAATGGCAGCCAATCATACGCGCTTGGAGGGATCAGCGCGGCGTCGATATCATGACGGCGCCAAGCATCACAGCCCATATCGGGACTGAGGCTAGCGCGAGAATCATCACCACCCGCTCGGTTGAGGTGAACCAGGAACCCGGAGAAAATTTCGGTGAAGTCACAGCCGACCGGAGTACCGGCCTCAGGCTACCATTCAAGACGAGTGCCGCCGGTGAGCAGATCACGATCCGCGGCAGGATCGAGCAGTCCATCTCTGAAGATTCACTCGCCCCGGAGATGCTCGAACAGCTCGGCGGCAGCGATCTGGATGCGCCGATTGTCCACTTCCATACCGAGGTCGAGGCACCGCTATTCGCGGGACAGGTCGCCATCTTCGAATGCGAACCCCACGAGCCCGGGCGCAAAATGATCGCCGCCGTCAGCGTCAGCTGGGGAATACCATCGCCTGCTCCGCCGGAGACAACTGAACCAAGTTTGAACGAGTAGGCTCAGCGAGCGACCGCCTCAACATCCAAAATCTGTGAGTTCGGCACCGAGTTGCCAAAAGTCTTGAAGCGGTCGAAGGTCCAGACGACCCTTTTTGTCTTTGGCTCAATTTCGATCAGCAGTGGGTTGCCCGGACCGGCGTGGCAATTGCCGATCACGTAGTTGCCATTCGGCAGCAACTCGAGCGTCGTCACCCAGGCCAGCTTGATCCCCGGCAGGTCGTCCTGCTCGATCTTCCACACGATCTCTTTCTCAGGCGTGACCTCGATCACGCTGTGGCCGTTGCCGGTCGAGATGAGGGTGTTGCCACTGGGAAGGCGTAGGGCGCCGAACAGGCGGTTACCAAAACCTTCTGGCCCATGCCCCCCCTTCTCCTCCTTGCCGAACAGCGGCACCTGGTATTCCCATACTACCTTGCCATCGCCATCGTACTCGCGGCACGAACGGTCATTCTCGTGGCAGACGAGGTAGTTGCCGCTCGCGAGCTTTCGCACCAGGCGGGTATCGCTGTGGGCATTTGGCTTGTCCAACTTGAGCTTGATCTCCTTCTCGATCTCCCCCGCGCGATTCACTTCGATGATGCGGCCCGGACCACTCTCGACGATCATGACCCGGCCGTCTCCCAATGGTTGGAACGCGTGCACCTCGACTCGCGCGCCGCGATTGTCGTCACTGTCAGCCGAATCGTAAGTCCAGACGATTGATTTGCTCTCCGGATCGATCTCCACGACTCGCTTCATGTCCTGCTGAACCATGATGTGACCATTCTCGAGTACGTGGATGTCGTGGATCCCTCCCCACGGTTTCTCCCAACTGATCTCCCCATCTTTCTCCACGATCGCGAGCTTGCCGTTCCCTTGCGTGATCACCCGATGCCCCTGCGCCAGCGCAGATGCACCCGGGACAAGGATGAGTGCCAGAGATAGGAATAGGGATAGATTGGGGTATTTCATGGCCGCCATCCTAACCGGATCTGCAGGGGATGAAAAGGGCTAGAGTCCGGCGGCAATCGTCCGCCCGAGAGACTCGAGAAGCTGCATCTCCTCGTCGGAAAAATCGTACGCGACCGGCTTCGCCACCCCCAGCGTCCCAACCAATTCACCCGCCGTATCGAACATCGGGGCGGCCACGGATCCGGCCATCTTCGTGTCTTTGGCTCCGGGACGCACGTCGCCAGACTCGTCCGTCTGCAGATTGCAAACCTGCACCGGCTTCCTGCGTTCGGCAGCGAGCCCGGCCATCCCCTTGCCCACCGGGATCGTCGAGACCTTGTCGATGATGGAATCAGGAATCCCGCGCTGTGCGAGTAGCTGCAGCATGCCTGAGTCATCGAGGAGGTGGACGGTTCCGGTGACACATTCAAAATGGGCGAGAATCGCGTCGAGAACTTCTGGTAGCGCGCCCTTGCCACCGGTGGCAAGCAGTTCGCGGACCGATCGCGTGAGCTGGTCTGGTGATGCCATCGACGACGGTGGACGAGGAAATTTCAACTTTCAACGCCCAAGTTCGCAGCACCGGATCTCCAGACCGCCCCACGCATCGGAAGTTGCACGTTGAAAGTTCGATCTTGAACGTTGAACGTTCGCCCTGATGCCCCTTCTAGCCCTCGCGATCCTACTCCTCGCCGTTGCTCCTCTCGGCGCCCAAGAGCCCAGCCCGACACCGGCCGTGCGCGGCTCGATCATCGAAGACCGCGCAGCTCGCAAACTCCTCGACGCCGGCGATCTGCGCTCCGAGGCTGACGAGGTTGACAAGGCGGTCGAGATCTGGGAATCGGTAATCGAGCGCTATCCACGCAGCCGGATCCGATTCGACGCCCACATGCGCCTCGGATCCTTTCGCCTGGAGCGGCAGCGGGCCTTCGACAAGGCGCGCGCCCACTTCGAGGCGGCCGCAGCCGAGGAGAACCCAGATCCCGAACAGCGTGCCGAGGCCAGGCTCAATGCCGGAATCTGCCTCTACGAGAACCGCCACTATGGCAAGTGCTTCACGATCATGCGGCAGATCATCGAGGAGTTCCCCACCTCCGCACATGTCAACAACGCCTACTACTATATCGGCCTCGGGCATTTCAAACTCGGCCACTACAGCCGCGCCATCGACGCTCTCGAGAAGGTCGGCACCGCCCTCTCGAACCAGGATCTCCAGCTCGAGATCGTCGAGGCCGGACGCCGGCTCTACATCAAGATCGACGACCAAGATCTCGCCCTCCTCGAGCCAGGGGAGACCGTGCCTATCCTCTGCCGCACCGGCAGCGGCGATCGTGAATCGGTCCAATGCCTCCCTGCTGGTCGGCAGGTGCGCATGGTGCTCGGCTCGATCCCGACCGCGCTAGGGAAGGCGATCCCGGACAACGGCGTCCTAGAACTTCGTGGCGGAGATCAGATCGAGGTCACCTACGTCGACTCGCATACCGCCGACAAACAGTTCGATCAGCAGCGGCTCAAGCTAATCCGGGTGGTTGGCAACGCCACCTTGCAGATCATGGACGGTTCGTTCCATGAGACGCTCGGTGGCGTCGTGCTCGGGAAGAGCGCCAACCTGCAGATCAGCGATGCTGACTTCGACACGACCGACGCGGCGGACACGCTGATCGCCTCAGCCGAGATCTGGCGTCGGAAATCGGCCGACGAGATCGAGAGCGAGAAGGCCGACCGTGCCGCCAGAGAGTTGCCCACCGACGGGGCCTCCGAGCCCTACAAGCGCATCGACCAGCTCGAACTGACATTCACCGAGAGCGCGCCGCACGGCGGCAACTTCCGCGCCGCCGCCCCGATCCAGAACGCCGCCAACCCGCTGGCGGGCGACGGGGAGCTCCAGGCCCAGCCTGGCGACCTGCTCCGCCTCGTCTTCATCGATGAGAGCAACACCCTGACCGAAGCCCGCACGCTCACCAGCGAGGCAAGGTGCGTCGAGGGTAATCTCGGCGATGTGCGGGTCACGAGGTCGAAGATTTCGGATGGTGAACTGCGCCTCAAAACCATGCTCAAGACTGCGTCCGCACTCACACACATCGGCAGTCACTACGCCGGGTTCGGCCTCGAGGACAAGGCACAGCTGAAATACGCCGAAGCCCTCCAGGTGTGCGAAGAGATCTATTCCGAGGCGATCGAGGCCGGCGGCAGCTTGCTCGAGGAAACCTACGTCCAGCTGTGGCGGATCTATTTCGCCATGGATGAGCTGAACCTGGCCCTCGCCATGAGCCAGCGGCTGCAGCGGGAATTCCCGAATTCGAGCTTCGTCGATGAGGCGATTCTCCAGCAGGCGCACGTCGCACGCAAGCGCGCCGAACTGCCCCGCGCGATCAAGCTGTATTCGAGCCTCGCGAAGCTCAAGGAGAGCCCGCTCAAGGGCGAGGGACAATTCCTCATTGGCGAGTGCTACGAGGAGATGGCGGGCAAGGCGACGCCAGAGCAGGCCGCCCCATTCTACGAGCGCGCCTTCGAAGCCTACAAGCGCGTCTACGAGCAGTATCCAGATAGCGGGCGCATCGGCGACGCGGTGGCGAAAATGGCTAACTTCTACTACCAGAGGAAGGACTACTCGCGGGCGATCGACGTGTTCGAGAACGTGCTCGACGAACACCCCGACGCCAACTTCCTCGACGTGATACTCTTCAACTACGGACGCTGCCTATACAGGCTCAACCGCCGCAAGGAAGCCGCCGCAAAATTCGGCACGCTCATCAGTGAATTTCCCGAGAGCCCGCTCGCTACCGAAGCAAAGAAGATCGCGGATGCGCTAGGCGAGGCGGCACCGAAGGCCGCACCTTAGACCCGCGCCCAGGATCGGAGGCCCGGCGCCAATCGAATCAGGGGAGCAGCCAGTTGCTGCGCAGCACCTTTTCGATGTAGATGAGGTTCGATCCATCTACCGCCCGCTCGACAAGGTTGACCTGCGCCATCACCAGGACCTGCTGCTTGTCACGCATTTTGAGCTTGGCAAATTCGGCCTCGATCGCCTCCTCGGTAGCGGTCTCGCGGACGACGTAGGCGATCGCGTGCATCGCCGAGTTGATATCCGTCACGCTGTAGCTGCGATACTTTGAATCATCCTGGTAGATCCCGGTATAGACATCCGCACGCGTCACGATCAAGCGGAACACGCCTGACTCGGAATCCCCTAGAGGGTTAACGAGAAATTTCGTCCAATTGGTCGGGTTGTAGCCGACAAAGCTGTCCCAATCCAGCGCATATCCAGCGGCGGATTTCTCGAAGTAGAGAAATGAATTCACGCGCTTGTTCTCCATCGCGATGCGGAAGAACTCGGACTCCCCTTGCTCGACAATCGTCCCCGAGGCCCTATCCAAACTCGGGAAATGGGCATTCAGCGTGTTGAGGTTGTAGTACTCGGTCATCCGCTCGACCAACGGCGGATAGCCCTCCATCTGGGTGATAGGAAGGCGCACGAAGCTCATCTTCTCAGTAACCGAACTCGCGGCGCGGAACTCGTCGAGCCGATCGCTGACGATTTTAAATTCCTTCTCGATCTCGGTCAGTGGTGCCGGTTGTAGGTTGGGGTCAGGCTCGCTCAGCTGCTTTTTCTTGAGTATCCCGAGCCCGATCGCGGCCAGGATTCCGAGGATCAGCGCGATCACCCCCAGTTTTTTGAGCAATGGCGTCTTCCCGTGGCCGGGATGTTTGCGGAAGGTGCTGTCACCGACCACCTCGTCGAAGGCGACCATTTTCGGACGCTCGCGGGGGTTGAGGCGGTGCTCATCTGGGTTGCGCCGCTTGCGCTTGCGCCGCACTTTCTGCTCATACCCCTCTGGCACCTCCGATTCCGTCCCGTTCGGGTGGAAGCGGTGTGAAACCTCGGCCGATGGTGAGGAATCCGGCACCGGCCGGGCCGATTCACCCATCGGCGGGTGTGCCCGCGGCCCAAGCTGGGATGGCACGACACCCGCACTAGCCGTGGGAGCCGGCTCCTCGGCCATCGCCTTCGGTTGCTCCCCAGGCTTGCGCTTCGGGGGCAGGCCTCCCGGAGTTGGGGCGTTTCCGGATGGTTCGATCCGTGATCCGACCCGCGGCGCGGATTCCACGGGAGCCTCTACTGCGGCGGATTTCGGCGGAATCTTCGGCGACTCCGGGCGTGAGTTTGCCAATTCCTCGAGGCTCGCGGCACCCGTATCTGCCTTGGCGCGCTCTTTGAGCCCGAGGGGTTCCAGCTCGATCGCTGCTGGCTCCTCGATCTCCGGCACCATGATCGAATCTTTACAAAACGGGCACGCCACCTGGTGCCCGATCGCACGGCGATCGATCGCGAGCCCCTCACCACATGCGGGGCAATCGAATTTGATCTCTTCGTTACTCATGAAATTTTGGGAAAAATGTAGGCACGGTGAATTGGGGGAGTGGCGATTCTAGGGACAATTTGAGCCCCTTGCCTAGCCCGGATTCGCCCGCCTCGCAAGCATCCAGCACCTCAGGTGTCCCCGATCCCCTGCATCGCCCGCTCTACAAGGATCGCAGCCAGCTCCTCGGTCGCCTCGTCGAGAGCAAGATTTGCCACCTTCAAGGCCCGCGCATCACCAGCCGCCAGTGCCGTCTCGACTTCTGCGACACCGGCATCAACTCGCCCACGCTGCTCTGGGTCTAGCGCCTCGCCAGCCACCTCGAGGGCCTCTGCCACCGCTGGGAGGAGCTCTTCGGACTTCAGTTTAGCCTCGGTCCAGATACGCGCATTCATGTCGTCGAAGGCATGCTTGACCGACTCCGAGACCATCGACTCTACCTTCTCATCATCGACATCGACCGCCGCGCTCTCGATCTGCAGAACCTGGTCCTCCCCACTCGCGGTGTCGCGGGCAAGGATCCGGAGAATCCCATTCTCGTCGATCTCGAACTGGATCCCTACTCGCGCGCTCGCCTTCGCACCGGCTTGGAACGGGACCTCGATCTCGCCCAGCCGCCAGTTGTCCTTCGCCAGTTCGCGTTCGCCTTGGAGGATCCGGACCGCCATTGATTCCTGGTTCGCGACGGCATTGGTGAACAGCTCACCACGCTTCGCCGGGATCGTCGTGTTGCGCGGGATGATCACGTTCATCAGGCCACCGAAGGTCTCGATCCCGAGCGAGAGCGGGGTCACGTCCAACAGGATCAGATTCGCCATCGCCCCCGAGAGCACGCCGGCCTGGGCGACGGCACCCATCGCCACCACCTCGTCGGGGTTCTGACTGACATTGGGCTCGCACTCGAAGATCTCCCCTACCATGCGAGCGACGAGCGGTGTCCGGGTGCTGCCACCAGCGAGCACTACCTGATCCAAATCCCCTGGCTCCAGACCCGCATCTGATAGAACCGCCCGGCAGTGGGGATCGGTTCGGGAAACCACCGGCCTCGCCAGGCGCTCGAACTGCTCACGCTCCAACCGGTATTCAAAGCTCCTCTCGCCATCGTAGAACGGCAGACGCAGGTCGGTGGCATCAGCGGTGGAAAGCTCGACCTTCGCCGACTCGGCCGCCTGCAAAAATTTCCCGCGCACCGCGAGGGCGAGCTCGTCGAAGCCCCGCTCGTCCCCGCTCTGCGACCAGAGGAATTCCGCGACTGTCCGATCGATATCATCCCCCCCGAGCCGGGTGTCACCACGCGTCGCCAGCACCTGAAAGATGCCCTCGTTCAGCTCGAGGATCGAGATGTCGAAGGTCCCACCGCCGAGGTCGTAGACAGCCACCCGCGACCGCTCGTCCAACTTGTCCAGCCCGTAGGCCAAAGCGGCCGCGGTTGGTTCATTGACGATGCGCACGACCTCCAACCCCGCCAGCTCGCCAGCCCGCTTGGTTGCATTCCGCTGGGCGTCGTTGAAGTAGGCTGGCACGGTGATCACCGCCCGGCGGATCTCCATCTCCATCGCCCTCTCGGCCACCGATTTCAGGTGGGTGAGAATCAATGCGGAGACCTGCTCTGCAGAAATCACCTCCCCACCCACCCGCACCGCGGCTGCGCCGCCCTCGCCGGCCACGATTTCGCAGGCGGAGCCCCCGGCAAGCTCGGCAGCGCGCCGACCGATCAGACGTTTGATCGAAGTCACCACACGGCCAGGCGCAAGCGAGCGCATGCGCAGTGCCGCCTCGCCGACGACCGGCTCCGAGCCATCCTCCGGGAAGTAGACCGCCGATGGCACCAGGCGCTGCCCGTTCTCGTCGGCCAGGAGGATCGGGAACCCGGAGTCGACGAGCCCGACCAGCGAGTTAGTCGTCCCGAGGTCAATTCCAAGTATCGCATCGTCCATGTCGAGCCACCACTACACGCCGACTCCCCCATCGACAAGTGCAGGCGAGCCGATTATCGTCAGCGGGATGAAGCGCCTCGTCGTCGCCAGCCTCCTCGTCGTGATATTCCCCGCCTGCTCGCCACTGCGCAGCACCGCGAAGGCTGGGTTCCACACCGCCAAGTTCGCAGGGAGAGCGGCCTGGGGGGCAGGGAAAGTTGGGACGGTCATCGCTACCGCACCACTACGCGTGGGACGCGGGAGTTCATCCCCCTCAGCTGGCGGCAGCAGCTATCGGGTGAACGGACGCACCTACCACCTCCTGAGTGGGGATGAGGCGCGGCGCTACGAGGAAACCGGCATCGCCTCCTACTACAGCGGCGGCAGGACTGCGAATGGCGAGCGCGTCAGCTCGCGCGCACTCACGGCCGCCCACCCCAGCCTCCCCTTCGGCACCCGGGTCCGGGTCACCAATCTGGCCAACCGCCGCTCGATCACCGTCCGCATCAATGATCGCGGACCGTTCAAGCGCGGCCGCATCATCGACCTCACCAGGCGTGGCGCCGATGCGCTTGGGTTCCGCAAGCAGGGGCTCACACAGGTGCGGGTCGAAACCGTCGGACGATAGCTCCATCGAAAGCCCGCACCAGCCGTCCCGATTGGATTGATTCCCGGAAGACGCCGCCGGGAAATGGGCGCGCTGCCGAACAATCGCCAGCTTCCTGCGCCGTCAACCTGCGATTCGATCGGAATCTTCGGCCGGCGGATCGATGAGGTTCCCGTAGCGGTGCAGCGTCTCGCTGATGCTCTGTTCACGGAAGTAGAAGCGCAGTTCGAGCCGCCCGATCCCGAGCACCGGATCATCGACCACGGGGACGTGCCACGCGTTCGCCTGCTCGTAGACGGCCCGCGGCACCTCGCCCAGATAGCGCAGCAGCTCTGGGGCTGGGGCCAGCTGGCCGAGTCGTCCGATGAGGTCGGCTTCGCTCTCCTCGACAATGCGGGGAGTGACCACATCCTCCATCGCCGGGCAGATCACTTTGGCATGTTTCGGCGCCAGGCTGATCTCCCCCTCCAGCTCGCAGGCGGTCGCCGCCAATATCGCCAACATCACCTCACAGAGGTCGGCGCTGTCATTGCACCGCAGTAAGATCTGCCGCCGTGGCCGGTAGCGGAAAATGTTGGCTTCGCCATACAGCTGGCTCGGGTCGTGCTCTGCCTCGAACTCGTGTTCTAGCGCCCAACCGTAGCTCCAGGCCCCCACCTGCAGGCGTTCGCGCTCCTCCGCCTCGATCACCAGCCGCTTGAACTGCGAGAGCAGTTTGTTCGTCACGAAATTCGGCGCCTCGCGCAGCGAGGACAGTGCCCCGGTGTTCCAGGTTCCAAAGTTGAAGACATAGTTCGGCCCCCCCGCCTTCGCCCCGGGACCGAAGGACGAATGCTTCCATCCACCGAACGGCTGTCGCCGCACGATCGCCCCGGTGATCGGCCGGTTGATGTAGGCATTGCCGACCTCCACCGCGTCGCGCCACAGGGCGATCTCACGCGCGTCGAGGGTGTGGATACCGCCGGTCAGCGCGAACTCGCTGTCGTTCTGCAGACTGATTGCCTCCTTGAGGTTCTTGGCCCGCATCAACCCTAACACAGGCCCAAAACATTCCGCCCTGTGGAAGCTCGAGTCCGGGGTGACCCCGAGCTTGATACCGGGCGACCAGAGCCGGGGGTTGCCATCGACCATGCGCGGTTCGAGGAGCCACTCCTCGCCCTCGTCGAGCTTCGTCAGCCCGCGCCGCAGCGCGCCCTCCGGCTCGAGGATCACCGGCGTCACCGAGCTCTTGGGATCCCATGCTGAGCCGACTTTCAGGCTCGCCGCCGCATCGCGCAGCTGCCTGCGGAACGCGGGGCTGTCGTAGACCTCAGCTTCCAAGATCGCGAGGCTCGCCGCGGAACATTTCTGACCGGCGTGGCCGAAGGCCGAGCGCACGAGGTCCTTCACGGCGAGATCCTGATCCGCCGCCGCGGTAACGATCAGGGCGTTCTTCCCGCTCGTCTCCGCAAACAGGCTCATCTCAGGGCGCCAGCCCTGGAACATCTTGCCGGTCGCATAGGCACCGGTCAAAACGACTATCGAAACCCGTGGATCGCTCACCAGTGACTGGCCGATCTCGTTGTCCGGGCAGGGGACGAACTGCAGCACCTCGCGCGGAACGCCCGCCCGCCAGAAGTGTTGCGCCAGCGTCCAGCCGGTGAGGACTGCCTCGGGGGCCGGTTTCAGGATCACCGCGTTGCCCGCCATCAGGCCTGCAAGGATCCCGCTCGCCGGAATCGCATAGGGGAAATTCCAGGGAGGCACGACGACGACGATCCCATGCCCGTTCGGAACGGCCCCCTCGAGCCCCGGGGTCTCGAGGCAGCGCGCGTAGTAGTTGGCGAAGTCGATCGCCTCGGAGACTTCGCCATCCGCCTCAGCCACCGCCTTCCCACCGTCGCGGATCATGCAGGTGATGGTGTCGCCACGCGCGGCGGCCATCTCGTGGGCCACCTTGATCAAGATTTTCGCCCGCGCCTCTGGTCGCCGCGCATTCCAGGTCTCGAATGCTCCCTCCGCGCATGCCAGCGCCTCACCCACCTGCTGCCGGTCAGCGAGCGCGAAACGGTAGGCCACCTCCCCTGGACGTGAAGGGTCATGCCCCTCGCCGGGGAATCGTTCCTCCACCAGCTCGCCCGCGATCTGCAGCGGGACATCGCGCTGCGAGCGGTTCTTCCAACGCCGTAGCAGGTCGTCCAGCCAGTCGCGATTGCGCGGCAAGGTGAAATCTGTGTCGGGTGAATTCTCGAACGGCAAGCCCATCTCAACCTCCAGAGGCGGGGTCTCCACCGCGCGATCCTGCTTGCGCCGCGGCTCGGCCGATACCTCGAACCGCTCGGCAAATGCCCGCTCGAAGGCCTGGCGCTGCCCGTCCCAGGCCGGAGAACCAGGCTTCAATGAGAACAGGTCGCGCAAAAAATTGCCGGGTGTCGTATTCTCGTCCAGGCGCCGCACCAGGTAGGCGATCGCACAGTGGAAGTCCTGCTTGCGCACGACTGGGGCGTAGAGGATCAAGTCATCGGCGACATCCTCGATGATCTGCGCCTGGTAGTCTGCCATCCCCTCGAGCATCTCGAAATCTACCAGCGCCCGCACCTCGTTCATCTCGCGGAGGATCAGTCCGTGGGCGATGTCGAAGAGGTTGTGGCTGGCGATCCCGATCCGCACCGCGCGCGCATGCTCCGGCCGACACCCGAACTCGACCATGCGCTTGTAGTTCGCATCCACCTCCAGCTTGCTGCCATACGGTGCCTGTTCCCAACCGTGGATCGAGGCATCGACCGCCTCCATCGCGAGGTTCGCCCCCTTCACCAGGCGGACCTTGATTGGCCGGCCGCCAGACTCGATCCGTTCGATCGCCCACCTCGTCAGAGATTTCTGCTGCTCGAACGAATCTGGCAGGTAGGCCTGCAGGACGATCCCCGCGGAGAAGTTTTTGAACTCGTGTTCCTCTAACACTTGCCGAAAGGCTGCGATCGTGAGGTGCAGATCCCGGTATTCCTCCATGTCGAGGTTGACGAACTTCGCCCGCTTCTCGCCGTCCTCACCGGTGACAGGGAATGCGATCGCGGTGCGGTAGAGCCTGCGCAAGCGCTCCTTCACATCCTCCAACGAAACGTCGAAAGCCATCAGGTTGATCTGACTGTAGATCGCGGAGAGCTTGACCGATACATATGACACGAGCGGATCCTTCAGGCGTCCGACCAGGGCATCCAGACGCCGCGCCGCCTCCTCCTCACCGAGGATTGCCTCGCCCAACTGGTTGACGTTCAGCTGGGCCCCCTGCTCGGCGCGCTTCTCGACATGCTTCATGAACTCCTCGCGCTCAGCCGGCAGGATCACCGCCTTGCTCTCGGAGCGCATCTTCCCCGCCACCAGTGGCATCACTTTTCCGGGGAACAGCAGAGCCCCGAACGATCCCAACTTCATCGCCAATCGCTCGTGCAGGGGCAAGTAGCGTGGCGTCCCATACCTCTTGAGCAGGTAGCGGAACTGGCTCGCCACGCGCCGCGGGTAGTGGCTGCGGAACACCTGATCAGCCAACGATAGCGTGAGCGCCTTGCCGGACGGATCCTCCAGCATCCGCCCCAGTTTGCGTGCCGCCAGCCGGTCGCGCAGCTTGAGCCGCTTGCGCCCGGCCGCCAGCAGCTCGCCCGCCAGCGCCACCGATTCCGAGACGAGTTCCTCGTCGCTCAGCACTTTGCCTCGCGCCGCCTCGAGGCGTGCCTGGATCTTGGGAATACTCATCGGTGGTCGTGCGCTAGCTTCTGGAGGCGATGCAGCCTCCGCCGGCTGGAGTTGTCAGACAGATTAGGATCCGCTACGATTAGCAAGCCCCCGCCTAACTTCACCCGAAATCTTCACTATTATTTTCCCATGATCCGCAAGACTTGTCTCGCCCTAGCCCTGCCCCTCTACCTGGGCGTCTCCCCCTACCCGCTGCTCGCAGCTGAGCCGAAATTCGAGCGCCAGGTAATCGACGACAAGATCGCCATCGGCTACGGCCTGGCCATCGGCGATGTCGATGGGGACAAGAAGCCCGACATCCTCCTCGCCGACAAGTCCCAGATCGCCTGGTACCGCAATGGCGACTGGAAGCGCTTCAACATTGCCGAAAACGTCAATCCCCCCGTCGGCGCCCGCCACTTCGACAACGTTTGCATTGCCGCACGCGACATCGACGGCGATGGGAAGGTAGAGATCGCGGTCGGCGGACAGTGGAACCCTGGGGAGACGAGCGACGCGGACAAGTCCGGCTCGGTCCACTACCTGGTGCGCCCCGCCGACCCGACCGAGGCGTGGAAGCCGGTCCGGCTGCACCACGAGCCAACCGTGCACCGGATGCACTGGGTGCGCACCGGGGACGAGTCGTACCAGCTGGTCGTGTTGCCCCTCCACGGGCGCGGCAACAAGAATGGTGAGGGGGCCGGCGTCAGAGTCCTCGCCTACTCGGTCCCTGAGAATCGCGCGGATGGCGCCGCTTGGGAGACCTCGCTAGTGGATGACACGATGCACCTCACCCACAACTTCGACCTGGTCGCGAGGGGCAAGACCGAAGGGCTCCTCATCGCAGGGAAAGAAGGGGCGCGCGGCGCGCACTGGAACGGGTCCGGATGGGACTCCGAGTCCGCCCCTGTCCGAGCTGAGGGCGATGCCGAACCCGGACAGCTGGAGCCGGCCGGCGAGGTCCGCGTGGAGGGGAAAATGATGGCGGCGATCTGCCCGATGCATGGCAACAAGGTCGTCGTCGTCGACTACGGCCACCCGGAATCTCCAAGATTGGCGACCACAATCGACGACTCTCTGAACCAGGGGCACGCGCTGGCCATCGGCGACCTCCTCGGAATCGGGAGCACCCGCAAACAGATCGTCGCTGGCTGGCGCAACCCCGACAAGGACGGCAAGGTCGGAATCAAGTTGTATGTGCCAGCAAGCGATGACAGCCACGGCAGTTGGGAATCCCATCTGATCGATGACAACGGCATGGCCTGCGAAGACCTCAAACTGGCCGACCTCGACGGCGATGGCGACGCAGAGATCATCGCCGCCGGCCGCGCTACGAAGAACGTCGTCATCTACTGGAACAGGAACTGAGCAGCCATTTCCCCGCGTCCTGTAGTGACCGCCAAATCCGACCGTCATCATTCGGATCCCATTGCTCGAAGCAGTCCACCCGCCGGCCGCCGGATGATCGGCGAGTATCATCATCGGGAGACCTTGCCACGTCCTGCCGCACCTGACTCCGGATTGGAGGATTAGCGCCTGGAAACGGGGACGAATTATCGCTGGACAAATCCCGCAACCATTTTTCCTTAGACGGAGAAGTAATGCGCCACTCGATCAAGACAGCCTTTGCCTGCTGGATAGGAATATTCCTGATCCTTCCGGGCTGTCTGTGCCAACTGCTTGCCTGCGTCGGAATCGAACTGCATGACGGCTCGATCCAGGGCGGCTCTAAGCCAGCTATCATCGGCCAGAGCCTCGCCTCCGCAATCGACTGCCACTGCGATGAGGATGTAGCCAAAGTGGCTGAGACCACACCGACCGACCTGGCGTCGGCAGGCGCGACCGCTGCAGTCTGGCTAGTCGTCGCCAATGCTTCCCAGCCTGCGGCCCCGCCATTCTTTGGCTCCCCAGCCGCCCGCGCCCCGCCTGGAGTGCCATGCGCCTCCGCGTCCGATTTCCGGGCGCTAGTCTCCGTCTGGTTGATCTGATACCAGGTGACCCCCCTACCCTCCGGCAATGTCGCCGGCGGGTTCCCGTGTGTCTGCTGCCGCGCCTCTCGTGCGCCCTGCAGGCTTGTCACCTCGATCAATCCGACCATGCAATTCTCACTTCAATCAGCTACCATCTTCCTATTGTCAGCCGCCTGCTCGCTGGCGGGCAGCTCTCCGCCCGGCGTCATCTCCGAGCCAAGAGGCGAACTAGAACTTGCGCAGGCACTCGCCCTGACGCTGGCTCGCAGCCCCGAGCTCGAGCCGTATTCGTGGGACGTCCGCATCGCTGAGGCCGCAGCGATGCAGGCCGTGGCGAGGCTCAATCCCGAGCTCAGCTTCGAGGTCGAGAACGCGCTCGGTGGCGGCGCCTACCGCGATTTCGACTCGGCAGAGGAGACCCTATCACTCAGCCAGACGATCGAACTCGGCCGCAAGCGGATGAAACGTACCGCGGTCGCCAGACACGAGATCGCGCTGGGCGAACACAGCTTCACCCTCAAGCGTTCCGAGGTTCTCAACGGGGCAACGAAAGCCTTCCTCGACGTCATCTCGGCCCAGCAGGAACTCGCCTTCGCACAGACAGCAGAGGCGATGCAGAACGATCTCAGCGAAGCGCAGGGCGCACTCGTCGAGGCGGGGAAGATCTCCCCCGCCGACGCTGAGAGCGGCAAAGCTGCTCTCGCGTTCGCCGAGATTGCGGTGACCAATGCGAAGGCCGGGCTCGACCTGGCCCGCAGCCAGCTGGGTGCGTTCTGGGGCAACGCCACCCCACACTTCACCAACGCAGTCGGATCGATCGCCACGGGCACCCTGCCCAGCCGCTCATCCTATGAGGCCGGGCTCGCCGACAACCCGGTGCTCGCCTACCACGCCGAGGCGATCCGCCGCCACCAGGCAGCGGTAGTCCTGGAAGAAGCGGAACGCACTCCGGATATCACGATCGGAGTCGGCGCCCGGCATTTCGAAGATAGCGACGAGAGCGCCGCCGTCCTCTCGATCTCCATCCCGCTCCCGCTGTTCGACCGCAGGGAGGGCCAGATCGCCAAAGCGAAGGCTGAGGTCGGCAAGGCCGAAGCCGAACGGGAGAGCGCAAGCGCGGCGCTCTCCGCCGCGCTCGCCTCCGCCTATCTACGCCTCTCCGCCGCCCACCGCGAGGCCGGCATGCTCGAGAGCTCCGCGGTCCCTGCGGCAAAGCGCAGCTATGACTATGCCGACGAAGGCTATCGGCTCGGCAAGTTCTCTTACCTGGAACTAAAGACCGCGCAAGACGCGCTCACCAGCGCCCGCACGCTCCAGTTGCGCGCACGAATCCGGTTCCACAAAGCCCGGGCCGACCTGGAAACACTCGCCGGACGCACCCACTAAGCTCTGGCCAACCGCATCCCACCGAACCATGAAATACAGCATCCATCCCATTCTGACCATCGCAGCCATGCTTCTGTTTAGCAGCTGCGGCAAGAAAGCGGCCGCCCCCGACCTAGGAGAATCCACGCCCGACTCGGAGTTCATGCGACTCTCGTCGGCAGCACTCGATAACGCCTCTCTCTCGATGACAAAAGCTGGCGCCAGTGAAGTCGGCGAGCGCGCACAGGCATTCGGCGAGATCACCCTGAACACCGACCGGGTCGAATCGATCCCCGCAAGGATCGATGGGATCATCGCCACCGACCACGTCCAGCTTGGCGACGCAATCGAAACCGGCCAGGTGCTCGCCGTCCTCGAGAGCCAGTCACTCGCCAGTGCGATTGTCGCCTACCTCGAGAGCGAGCGCGACCTGCGCTTCTCCCGCTCAGAATTCGGGCGCGAGGAGGAGCTCTTCGCCAAGAAGCTGACTTCTGCCGAGTCCTTCAACTCGAAGCAGCAGGCACTGCACAAGGCGCAGATCGCCCACGCGGCAGCTCTGCAACCGCTCGAGCTGATCAATTTCGACGAGGCCGAACTCCACCGCTACGTCGACGAGCCGGAGAGCGCCAACCTGACCCGCCTCGAAGTCAAATCCCCCATATCCGGTGTGCTGACCAAGAAACAAGTGATCCGTGGCGGGTCGGTGACTGCCGACCAGGAGTTGTTCGTCATCGCCAACCTCGAGGAGGTCTGGGTCGATTTCCAAGTGCCGTTGAGCGACGCCCAATCGTTGCAGAAGGGTCAGCTAGTGCGCGTCGGGTCGAGCACTGGGGACGCCCGTGGCGAGGCGGCGATCCGCTATGTCGCCCCGATGGCCAACGAGCTGAGCCGCACCGTCACTGCCCGTGCGACGCTGGCGAACGAGGCCGGAATCTGGCGTCCAGGGACACCAGTCATCGTCAGTTTCGACAGGAACCGGGAGTCATTCCCGGTGACCGTCCCTGCCGCATCGGTCCTCGACTTCGAAGGCACCTCGATCGTCTTCGTCCAAAGATCATCCGGCGTCTTCGAACTGAGGGAGGTCGAGCCGGGCCGTCGCGATGAGACCCGCGTCTCGATCAAGTCCGGGCTAGTCGCCGGCGAGGATGTGGTCGCCGATGGCGCCTACCAACTGAAAGCCCAGTGGGGCATGAACACCGAGGGCTAGACCACCACCACCATGCTCGAGAGACTCATCAAATTCTCCTTGTCGCAACGCTTCCTCATGGTCGTCGTCGCGACAGTCGCCGCTGTCTGGGGGCTCTACGCCTATCGCGAGTTGCCGATCGATGCGTTCCCCGACATCTCCAACACCCAGGTCCAGGTGATCGTGAAGGCACCTGGCATGACGCCGATGGAGGTCGAACAACGCGTGACCAACCCGATCGAGATCGAGGTGCGCGGGATCCAGAACCAGACCGTCCTGCGCTCGATCACCAAGTATGCGCTCTCGGTGATCACAATCGATTTCGAGGATTCCACCGACATCTACTGGGCTCGCCAGCAGGTCTCCGAGCGCATTAGCCAGGTGCTCGCCGGGCTGCCAGAGGGGGTGGAGGGAGGCCTCGCCCCAATCACCATGCCGCTGAGCGATGTCTACATGTTCACGCTCGAGGGTAGCGGCCACTCGGATATGGAATTGCGCGGGATCCTCGACTGGATCATCCGCCCGCGACTGCTGTCGGTCGAGGGGGTCGCCGATGTCAACGCGCTCGGCGGCGAGGTGCGCAGCTTCCACGTAACGCCGCTACCGGAGCGCCTGGCCGCCTTCGATCTCGATATCAACGACGTGATCGAAGCCCTGGAGGCAAACAATCGCAACGCAGGCGGTGACCGCTTCACCCGCAACCACGAAGTCATCCTCGTCACGACGGTCGGGCAGCTGAAGACGATCGACGACATCCGCGGCATCCCGGTCGCCAGCCGCGGCGGGGTCCCGATCCACATGCATGATCTCGCCGAAGTCGAGGTCGCCGGCCTGACGCGCTTCGGCGGTGTCACCGCCGACGGTAGGGGCGAGGCGGTCGAGGGCATCGTCATCAACCGGCGTGGCGCCAACAGCCGCAAGACGGTCGAGGGCGTCAAGGCCATCCTCGAGGAGGTGAAGCCTTCGCTGCCGCAGGGCGTGCGCATCGTCCCGTTCTATGACCGTTCCGACCTGGTCAACAAGGCGGTGGGCACCGTCGAATCGGCGCTCCTCCAGGGCGTCGTGCTCGTCCTGATCGTCCTGTTCCTTTTCCTGGCGAACGTGCGGAGCGCGATCAGTGTCGGGATCATCCTGCCACTCACCGTGCTAGCCACCTTCATCCCGATGTATTACATGGGCATCACCGCCAACCTGATGTCGCTCGGCGGGATCGCGATCGCCATCGGCATCCTCGTCGATTCAGCCGTGGTCATGGTCGAGAACATCCACGGCAACCTGCGTGGTGAGAGTGGGGTCGAACGCCTCCGCATCGTGTGGAAATCTGCGCGCCAGGTCGCGGCACCGATCTTCTCCGGCGTCGTCATTATCATCGTATCTTTTTTGCCGATCCTGAGCCTTACTGGGATCGAGGGGAAACTGTTCCGCCCGCTAGCTATCACCATCGTCCTCGCGCTCGCCGGTTCGTTGATCCTATCGCTCACCGTCATCCCGGTCGTCGCCAGCCTGATCATGGTAGGGGGGAAATCTGAGGAGAACCGTGTGCAGCGCCTTCTGGCCAAACTGTATAGCCCCCTGCTCCACTTTGCCCTCAAGCGCCGGGCGGTCGCGGTCTCGATCTCGGTGGGGATGCTGATCGTCGCCGCGTTCCTGAGCACCCGCACCGGTCGGGAGTTCCTCCCCTACCTCGATGAGGGGACGCTCGTGCTGCAGTTCGAGAAACTCCCGAGCATCTCGCTGGAGAAATCGCTGGAGATCGACGACGCGATCGCCCGCAAGCTGATGGGGCTACCCGAGATCACCAGCGTCGTCTCGCGCGTCGGCTCGGACGAGCTGAAACTCGACCCGATGGGGCTGAACGAGACCGATGTTTTCCTGGTCACCACGCCGCGCCGCGAGTGGCAGGCCGACGGGGTCGAGGGGCTGCAGGAACAGATCCGCGAGATTATCGAGGAATTCCCCGGCGTCATCTACGGCTTCACCCAGCCGATCGACATGCGCGTCTCCGAGATGATCTCGGGCGTCACCTCAGCGGTCGCGATCAAGATCTACGGCGACGACATGGAACAGCTCGAGATGAAGTCGAAGGAGATCGAGGCGCTTGTGGGTGGCATCGATGGCGCCATCGATGTCTCGCGCACGCCATTGCGCGGACAGATGTATCTTAGCATCCGCATGAACCACGCCGAGATGAGCCGCCTCGGCATCTCGGTCGAGGACGTCAACAGCCTCGTCGCCGCCGCGATCGGCGGGGTCGAGACCACCGAGGTGATCGAGGGCAACCGCCGGGTCCCAGTCATCGTCCGTTACCCGCAGGAGCACCGCCAATCTGCAGCGGCTATCTCCGGGCTGATGCTGACCGCGCCGGGCGGTCAGCGCGTCCGGCTCGGAGATGTCACCACCATCACGGAGGAGGACGGCCCGGTGCAGATCGAGCGCGAGGGCGGCAAGCGCCAGGTGATAGTCGAGGCGAACGTGCGGGGTCGTGACGTGGTAGGATTCGTCGAGGAGATCCGTTCCAGGGTCGCGCTTGAAATCGATCTCCCGCCGGGATTTTTCGCCGAGTTCGACGGCCAGTTCGCCAACCAGGCGCGCGCATCCACCCGCCTCGCCCTGGTCGTGCCAGTCTCCGCATTTCTGATCTTCATGATCCTGCTCTCCACCTTCAAGAGCGCCCGCCAGGCGCTGCTGATCCTGTGCAATGTCCCCTTTGCCTTCATCGGTGGCATCGTCCTCCTGTTCCTCACCGGGATGTATCTGAGCGTCCCGGCCTCGGTCGGGTTCATTGCCCTGCTCGGACTAGCGGTGATGAATGGGGTCGTCCTAGTGAACCATTTCAATGACCTGCGCGACGAGAACCCACAGCTCGATCTCGAGGAGGTCGCGCTGCAGGGGGCGCTGCGCCGGCTCCGCCCCGTCCTCATGACCGCCATCCTCACGGTGCTGGGGCTGGTTCCCCTGCTCATCGCAAGCGGTCCTGGGTCAGAGGTGCAGAAGCCTCTCGCAATCGTCGTCATCGGCGGAACGTTCTCCTCGACGCTCCTGACCCTAGTCCTTCTCCCCACCCTCTATGTCTGGCTCGAGAAGCGTGCCCAGAAGCACGGCGTCGGCGTCCACGAGTCCGGGGGCATGCACCTGTTTGCGGAACCAGAGATTAGCTAGGCAGTGTGGACAAATTAGCGCACTGTCAGGCGCGAGCCCATTTTTTGGGTGGCGAGGCGCAATTTGCGGCATTGGGTGAACCCAATAGAGCCAATTGGAACGAAGCCAGCCGAAAAATGCGCCGCGATCCGGATGGTGCGGGAATTTGTCCATGCTGCCTAGGAGCGGCGCCGGGAGGAAGCCGTGCCGGCCGGCAGTTGCGATACCCCCTCACCGACGTGACCCGGCACGACCTCCACGGGAGTCCCCTTACGGACCCGGCGGTAGAGGTCGATCACGTCCCGCGACCGCATGCGGATACAACCGAAACTCGCACAGGAGCCGATCTTGTTCTCCTCGGGGGTCCCGTGGATGTAGATGTAGCGCCGGTAGGCGTTGCGGTTCCATGCTTGGGTCCCCTCTAGCCAGAGGATCCGGGTGACAATCGGGTCGCGCCCAGGGGCGTTGGGGCGGAGCACTTCGCCGGTTCGCTCACGGCTCTTGAAGACCGCTCCAGCCGGCGCGCCGCGCCCGATCTTTTCCGCCACCCTCATCGTGCCAATCGGGGTTCTCTTGCTACCCGGCCTGTCTCCGAGCCCGAACCTCGAGGTCGAGACGGGATACGACTTCACCAACTCGCCATCATCCATCAGCACCATGCGCTGCTCGGCGACACTCACGATGATCCGCTTCTTCGTCGCACACTGGCAGCAGATCATCGCGAGGGCGCAGGCACTGAAAAGTCTAAAGATCCTGGGGCAAAAAGCGTTCATAGCGGCTTTAAAGATCCTACATTTCCCGCGCTTTTCAATCGCCAGTTCGGACAGTGCCAGGGGGCGTATTGCGCCTTTCCTATCCCGCGATTCGCCGGTAGTTTGGCGCTGATGATGAACTTGCCAACGCTGCTATGCTTACTCTCGGCACTGCCAATCGCCGCACTCCCGGCAGGTCAGAGTGGCACGATCGAGACCGTAGACGGCAGGCGCTTGAGCGGGATCATCAGCTCTAGCAAGGAGGCTGTCTCGATCGTTACCGACGGCGGGGAGACCCACCGCATCCCCCAGTCGGAAATGCGCTCGGCGACCTTTGACAGAGCGGCGCCCGGGGACGCCTCTGCACCAGAGGTCCTCCGCAACGGACTGCGCGGACGCTATTTCTCGAACATCAAACACGAGGACAAAGCAGTCGAGCGCATCGACCCGGTTATCAGCTTCGACTGGGGAGAGTCCGCCCCGATTGAAGGCGTGTCGCCAAACGGCTTCAGCGTGCGCTGGGAGGGGGAGGTTGAGTCACCGCTCAGTGGGGAGATCACCTTCGAGGTCGAGAGCGATGACGGGAGCCGCCTCTGGGTCGATGGCAAAAAGTTGATCGACCACTGGCAGGCACAGAGCGCCACCCGCCACCGTGGCAAGATCTCGCTCGAGGCCGGCCGGCGCTACCAGATCAAGCTAGAGTACTACGACGCCTGGGCGACCGCGCTCGCCCGGCTGCGCTGGCGGGCAGAGGGCCTGCCTGAGGAACTGATCCCCGCCAAGTATCTGTTCCCGCTGCCACTCAACGGACCGAGCCCCGAGAAACACCTCCACGAGGTGCAGTTGAAATCGGGATCGACCCTAGCCGGCACGATCACCCTCGCCGACTCCAAACGCGTGCAGCTCGAGACCGCCGACGGAACCATCGTGATTCCGGCACCAGCGATCGGCTACCTGAAATTTGCCCACAGCTGGGGTAGCGACCTGGGCGGGCTGCTGGAGCGCAAGCCGCCAGGTGTCGCCTACCTCAACCGCGACTACGCCGAAGGGGAATTTGTCGGGTTCAAAGACGGCGTCGCCACGATCGAGTCGGTCCTATTCGGGACGCAGTCGATCCCGCAATCGGAATTGCGTGCGATTAAACTATCGGCGAAGAAGGTGAAGCCGGCGAAGATTTGGGCGCTCTCGACCACAGACACCCGCCTCCTTCTCGACAGCGTCGTCACGCTCCCTGACGGACGCCTGAAGATCCGAGATACCAGCGGCTACCACCTCACCGTCCCAGCTGGGCTGGTCCGCCACCTACGCTGGACCGGTAGCGGGAGAAGCCAGAAGGATGACACGTCCGAGGCGGATTAGGCGGAGCCAACCACGCCGCCCCACGCGCCCGCTTTGGCGCTAGCTTTTCTTTTTCTTCTTTGTCCGGCCACCGCCAGTCCGCGCCGCCCCCTGCGCGGTGCGTTTTTTGGCGATCTCTTGAGGCGAGAGCTCCGGTGCCTTCTCCGGCTCGTCCAGCTCCTGATTCTTCGTCAGGTAGGTCTGGCCAATGCTGAACAGGTTCTGCCCGGTCCAGTAGAGCGCTAGAGCCGAGGCGAAGTTGTAACAGAACACCAGGAACACCACCGGCATGATCATCATGAGCTTCTTCTGCGTCGGGTCACCAGTGCTCGGGGTAATCCGCATCTGCCAGATCATCGTCACCGCCATCAGGATCGGCAGCACGTTGAAGGGCAGGCCGAACACAGGCACGGTGAACAGCGTGTCGGGCATCGACAGGTCTTTGACCCACCCGACGAATGGCTCGTGGCGCAGCTCGACGGCCAGGCGCAGCATCTGGAAGAATCCGAGGAAGACCGGGATCTGGATCAGCATCGGCAGGCAACCACCAAGCGGGCCGAGCGGCCCCATGCCATTCTCTTTGAAGAGCTTTCCCGTCTCCTGCTGCATCTTCTGCGGGTTGTCCTTGTACTTCTCGCGCAGTGCGGTCATCTTTGGCGAGAGCTTCGACATCCGCTTCATCGTCTTCTGCGATTTCGCGTAGACCGGCCACATCGCCGTGCGCAACAGCACGGTCATGATCAGGATCGCGACGCCGTAGTTGTGCACCAGCCCCTGGATCCAGAGCAGCGCGCCCATGAGAAACTTCGAGACCGGCGCTGCCATCCCGCCGAGGATGGGCACGATGTTGTAGCGCATGATATTCTCGCGGTCGCGCCCCATCTCCTTCAGTGCCTTCAATGTCTTCGGCCCGAGGTAGAGCTCGAACTCCTGGGTGACCGAGGCGCCGGGCTCGAGCGAGATCTTCGGCATCCCGATCCCTGCGTGCACGCCGAAGTGCCCAGCGCTCTGCTCCTTGGTGTATCCGGTGAGTTGAACAGGGAAACGCTGCGCCCAGATCTGCGATGAATAGGGCTCGGCGGCACAGAGGTTCTGCACGAAATACTGATTCATCGGCCCACCCCACTGCAGCTCTTCGGTCACCGGGTTGTAATTGATCTTCGACTCCTTCTTGCGGAAATAGTTCACGTCACGGTTGCGGTACTTACTGCCGTCCTTGTAGAGCACGCTGGTGTAGTCCGGCTGCATGAACTCCTTCGGCTTGAGAGCGGCGATCGCACCGGCGTAGAGGTAGTAGTCGCTCGCGGAGTAGGTCCGGGTGTCGGTATTCGTCAGCGTCAGCTCCAGGTTGATGCGATAGGCAGCCCCTGGCGCCGATGGCTCGAGGAGCGAGAAGCGCTTCTGAACTTTGATCAGATCGGAGCCCATCGCCTCGAACACGACCTCGGTGTCGCTCTTGCTCACGACCTGATACCCCTGCTCGTCGACCACCCCAATCTTGCGGCTGAGGGCACCGATCGGGTGATCGGCATAGTGGTTCAGCACGATAGGTGTGGTCTCATCGAAGGCTGAGATGTGCTGCAATAGCTCGGCCGATTTGATCCCGCCACCGACGTTCGTCAGCGTGAATACGACCGCCGGATCCCCATCCTCGTCGTTGGTCTTCAGAACGATGTTCTCCTCCGCGACGGCTGCGGCGGATGGGGTCGACGCCGCCACTCCCTCCGGTGGTTCGCCGGGAACCTCCCGCGGATCCGGCTTCTGCCCCTCCACCACCTCCGCAGGTTCGGCCGCCTTCTTCGCCTCTTCCTCGATCAGTCTCTTCTCGCGCATCTCGCGCTGGGCACGCTGCACCTCCGGCGCATAGACGAATAGATACCACAGCATCCCCAGGGTGCAGAGACTGGTGACGATCCAAGCTTTTTTATCCATGATGACGGTTGTTCGTTGAGTGGTAGTTGCCTGCGGAAAAATTCAAGTGATTGGGAGGGCTATGGTATAAGGCGGATCGCCCGCACTGGCCACCCGAATTCTCATCGTGAGGCTCGGAATCCGACCGCCCCGCCGCCGCCTCTGCCTGCCCACGCTTCGGCGGCACCGGATCATCACCGAACCCACCGCGCGGATGGCAGCGGCAGATGCGCTTCACCCCTAGGAGGCTGCCACGCCAAGCACCGTGCAGGCGGACGGCCTCGAAAAAATACTCCGAGCAGGTCGGCGTGAAGCGGCAGCCGCTGGCCGGCCCACAGATCGTATGCAGGATCGGCGAGATCCCCCACTGGTAGCAGCGGATGAGAAAGCAGATCAGAAATTTCATTCGTTCCGCGCCCCCCCTTCCTCGTCCAAGACTCCTGCCCGGCGGAGCAGCCTCAACCAGTCGCGCTCCAGCTCTGCGTGGCTTGCGGCTGGCGCCGTGTAGCGCGCGATGATCACCAACTGAATCCCCGCCGCAATCCGGTGACCGTGCCGGCTCAGCAGTCCCCGCACCCGGCGTCTGGTGTGGTTCCTCACCACCGCGTTGCCTACCTTCTTCGTCAGGATGATGCCGAAGCGGAACGGTGCCCCCCCATCAGCGGGGCAGCCAGAGGGCTGCAGGACGCTCAAGACCAGGAACTGCCCAGCAAAGGATTTGCCCTCCTTGCGTGAGCGCTGGAATTCCGAACGCGTCCGGAGTCGCATGGGGCGCGGGAGTCGCATCATTCGTGCAGGACCCACTGCAGGTCACCCCGCCCTAAAATGGTTGGCCCAATGGTCGGACGAACGAACTACAAGAAGCGGTGGCGGATGACCGCTCCGGCTAGTTGTGCTGGTTGGTGTGGCGCTTGAAGTGGAGCTCTGCCCCTTTTGGCACCAGGCGCTTACGCCCCTTGCGGCGACGGTTCTTGATGATGCCGCGACCGGCCTTCGTCTTCATGCGAGCGCGGAAACCGTGCTGCTGCTTGCGGCTGCGCTTGGATGGCTGATAGGTCCGTTTCATGGCTGGCTAGTTGGTGAATTGCAGTTGATTCAAAAATCGATCCCGCCGAACTTCGGGCGGCTCCCGAGCGGAAATCCCGATTTCCTGAGAAGGGCTGGCATTTTACCGATTCCCAGCGGCTTGTCAACTCAGCTTGCCATCAGATTTGCTCCCCGCCCATAGTTTTCATTAGAATTCACCCAGCACCAACGGTAAACTCGACCAGAATGCCTCAAGACCTTGCCAATAAAGTGCGTATCGAACCCGCCACCCTCGACGATTTGCCCGAGCTGGTCGAGATGCTGATCGAACTTTTCGATCTAGAGGCAGATTTCGTGCCCGACCGACAGAAACAGGAGGATGGGCTGCGCTTGCTGCTCGAAGAGCCCAGCCGCGGCCGGATATTCGTCCTGCGCAATGACCACAGCCTCCTCGGGATGGTCAATACCCTCACCACCATCAGCACTGCCGAGGGCGGATTCGTCATGCTTCTCGAGGACTTTTTCATCCTCCCAGCCCACCGGTCGCAGGGCTTCGGCCATCTGCTCCTCGATTATGTCGTCAACTACGCAAAGAAGAAGAACTTCAAGCGCATCACTCTCCTGACCGACAAACTCGGCGACGAAGCCCAGCGATTTTTCCAAGAGAACGGCTTCAATTTCTCCCAGATGATCCCGATGAGGCTGTCGATTGAGCCAGAAAATCGCTAAACACGACCAATCCTATAGGAATAATAGATTTTAGTTGCGGAGTGCGATTCGCTTTGCATGATACCGGACCATGGCCAAGCAAAGCGTAGAAGAAATCAAAGCCGAGAGCCGCGGGCTGCGCGGCAAGATCGTCGAGACCTTAGTTTCTGGGGCGACCCATTTTGAGGAGGCGGAGTATCAGCTGCTGAAGTTTCATGGAAGCTACCAGCAGGATGATCGCGACCAGCGCTCGGAGCGCCGCAAGGCGAAGCTGGAGAAGGCATGGTCGTTCATGGTGCGCACGAAGATGCCGAGCGGCTCGATGAGTTCGAAGCAGTATCTGATCCACGACGATGTCGCCAACGATCTTGGGAATTCGACCCTGCGGCTGACGACGCGCCAGGGGATCCAGCTGCACGGCATTCTGATCGGCTCCCTGCGCGACACGATCCGGACGATTCAGGGCAGTGGACTGACGACCTCCGGTGCCTGCGGCGACGTCGTCCGCAACACGATGGGACCAGCGGCGCCGATCAAGGACGCCTTGCACCTCGATGCGGAAGTGGTGGCGCAGGAGATCAGCGACCGCTATTTTGCCAAGACAAACGCCTTCGCGCAGATCTGGCTCGACGGCGAGAAGCTCGACATGGAGAAGGACATCGAAGAGGGAAAGGTCGAGACAGAGGAGCCGATCTACGGGAAGCATTATCTACCTCGCAAATTCAAGATCGGCATCAGCGTGCCCCCCTGCAACGATGTCGATATTTTTAGCCAGGACATCGGCCTCGTGCCGCACGCCGGGGCGGATGGATCAGTCGAGGGCTACAGCATTTATGTGGGTGGTGGATTCGGCATGTCGCATGGAAAGATCGAGACGCACCCGGTGCTCGCCAAACCGCTGTGTTTCGTGGCGCGGGACAAGGTGATCGACGCGACCGATGCGATCGTCGGGGTGCAGCGAGACTTCGGCAACCGGGAGGATCGCAAGCAGGCGCGGATGAAGTATCTGATCGAGGCCCGCGGGATCGAGTGGTTCCGCAAGGAGGTGGAGTCGCGCCTCGGCTTCGCTACCGAAGACGTGCGCGAGACAGAGTTTGAAACCGTGGCCGACACGCTCGGCTGGCACGAGCAGGGCGACGGCAAGCTCTTCTGCTGCGTCTACATCAGCCAGGGGCGCATCATGGACTACGAGGGAGGCCCGGCCTACAAGGCGATGCTACGCGAGATCGCCGAGCAGATCGCTTGCAAGATGCGCGTCACCCCGAACACCAATATCCTGTTCTACGACCTAGAGCCCTCGCAGCGCGAGGCCGTCGATGCGATTCTCGCGAAACACTCCGTCCCCCATTCCGACGGGTTCACAGAACTGCGCAAGGTCGCGCACGCCTGCGTCTCTATGCCGACCTGCGGGCTGGCGCTTGCCGAGAGCGAGCGGATCTTCAATGGCGTGCTGGACAAGGTCGATGACGTGCTGCGCAAACTGAAGCTCGAGAAGGAGCCGATCCTGGTGCGGATGACCGGCTGCCCGAACGGCTGTGCGAGGCCGTACAATTGCGACTTCGGCTTCGTCGGCCGCGGCCCGAACAAGTATGCGATGTTCGTCGGCGGAGCGATCACCGGCGACCGCCTCGCCGGGCTGGAGAAGAAGGTCGTCCTGCTCGATGACATCCCATCCGAGATGCGTGTTTATCTAGAAGACTTCGCCAAGGGCCGCCAGGAGGGAGAGACGTTCAGCAAGTGGTGGGGTCGCACGCGGACCAACGGTGCCGCACCTCACCCCGAACAGTTCCATATCGAACTGGCTGAACGCGAAGCCGCAAAGGCCATCTAGATCGCCTTTGGCCTACCCGAAACTGATCGCAAACTCCGTCTTCCCGCCATGGCTACGGAGCAGGCGCAGGTCTCCGCCATGCGCCTGCGCGATCACCCGCGCAAGACTCAAGCCCAGCCCGAACCCGGCACTCCCCTGGGCGGAACTCCGCGACGGATCGATGCGATAGAAGCGGTCGAAAATCTTCTCCGTATCCTCGCCCGAGATCTCGGGTCCCGTGTTGAGCACTTTCACCGTGCCGTCAGCGCCTAGCTCGCAGTGCACCTGCCCACCCTCGGGCAGGTTGTATTTCACCGCATTCTGCAGCAGGTTGAAGATCGCCAGCTTCAGTAGCCGCCCATCACCGCGCCCGCTCACGCCGCGGGCGACGGCGACTTTGAATTGCAACCCGCTCTCCTCCGCCAACATCGCCGCGTCCTCGCAGACATCCTCTACCAGCGCGCTCAGGTCGATCGCCTCATCCGGGATCTGCAGGTTCCCCGAATCGGAGCGCGAGAACATGAGCAGGCTATCGACGATCGATTTGAGATTCTGGACCTGGTCGAGGAGTTCGACCAGCAGCGTGTGATCGGCACCGCTCTCCGAGCGCTGCAGCTCCGACTCGATCTTTCCCTGCATCACAGCCAGCGGAGTTCGCAGCTCGTGTGATGCATCTGAACTGAAGCGGCGCGACTGCTGGAACGCCGACTCGAGCCGCGCCACCATGCTGTTCAACACGCGCGTGAGGCGCCCGATCTCATCGTTTCCAGCCACCTCTTCAACCCGCTCCCCCAGCCCCTCGGCGGTGATCTTCTCAGCCGTCGCGATGATGGCACGCACCGGACGGACGACCCGGTTCCCCACCCACCAGGCCCCGAGGGCGATCAGGATCAGCGCCACCGGGAGTGCGCGCAGGTAGCGCCGCACCATCTTCATCACCTCGTCCTCCACCTCGCGCAGATCGATGGCGAGCCGCAATTTCCACCCGCCCGCATTGCGGCTGATCACCCGCCACAGCCGGCCTTCTGCCTTCTCCGTCTTCAACCAGCCCTGGGGGGTGAATTTTACGTCACCGAAGGCCGTCGGCCACGGATAATCGCGCAGCACCTCCCCAGACGGCGATTCCAACCTGATCAGGCGTAGCTCTGCCAGCTCGGCACTGATCGAAGCCGTTTCCGTATCTGGAATCGAATCCAGCGCACGCGCGCTGGTAAGAATTTCGGCCGATTGGTCCCGCAGCTCCTGATCTGCCTCCTCGGTCATGTTGTCGAAGACCATGTAGGCGGTTGCGACGATGAACACTAACAGAACCACACCCGAGAGCAGAGCCGAGCCCAGAATCAGGCGCGCACGGAACGATAGCGAGCGCGTCAGCCTCATCCCTCGACCGCCATCTTATAGCCTACGCCGCGCAGTGTGTGGATCAGAGGGACTTTGCCATTGGTGTCGATCTTGTTCCGCAGGCGGCGGATGTAGACATCGACCAGGTTGGTCCCCGGGTTGAACTGGTAGTCCCAGACCTGCTCCAGAATCTGCGTGCGGGTCAGCACCCTCCCTGGCGAGCGCATCAGGTAGACAAGCAGAGAGAATTCCTTCGGGGTGAGGTCGATGGAATCCCCATCCCGCGACACCTCGCGAGTCATGAGATTGGCGCTGAGGTCTGCCAGGTGCAACACCGCCTGCCCATCGCCGGTCGACCGTCGCCACACCGCGCGCAGCCGCGCGATCAGTTCGTCCATGTAGAAGGGTTTCGCCAGGTAGTCGTCCGCCCCGAGGTTCAAACCCTCGATCCGCTCCGCAGTCTCGCCGCGGGCAGTGATGATCACCACCGGCACATTGTTCTGCCCCTCGCGCAGAGTCTTCAAGATGCTGAGGCCGTCGCGCCCGGGCAGCATGAGGTCCAAGACGACCGCATCGTAGCTACCGGTGGTCGCCATTTCCAAGCCCTCACTGCCGTTGTCGCAGCAGTCGACCGCGAAGCCCTGCTCACCGAGGCCATCCCTTACAAAGTCGGCAATCTCCGTCTCGTCTTCAACTAAGAGAATCTTCACTCCCTCCAGATAGCCATGCCGGCAACCAATAGCAAGCGGCGGCGCGCGCTGGGCTGTGAACTTTTGTTCATTCGAACCGGACATGCCTCAAGTTGTGCGAGCCAGTGCGGGCGGAGGGACGTAAGGTCAGCTGTGAACCTCGATCATCTCCAAGTTTTAATCATCGGCGGGAATTCTGGAATTGGCAGCGCCACCGTCCGCACGCTATCGGACGCCGGGGCGCAACTCACCGTCGCAGCGCGCCATGGCGATGGGCTCCCATGCGCCCACCAAGCGTTCGAAGCCACCGATCCCGATGGATCACTCGAGCTGCCAGAGTCGCTCGACGCGCTCGTCTATTTTCCCGGCACGATTCGCTTGAAGCCATTTCATCGCCTGAAACCGGAGGATTTTGCCCACGACATGGAGGTCAATTTTTTCGCCGCGGTGCGCGTGATCCAGCAGGCTCTCCCCTCCTTGAAGCGCTCCGCCTCAGGGGACGCATCGATCACCCTTTTCAGCAGTGTCGCCGCCTCGGTCGGAATGCCCTTCCATGCTTCGATCGGCTCGGCGAAAGCCGCCGTGGAAGGGCTCGTCCGCTCGCTTGCTGCAGAACTATCGCCCGGGATCAGGATCAACGCGATCGCCCCATCGCTCACCGACACGCCGCTCGCCTCGCAGTTTCTCTCCTCCGAGGCCGCACGGGAAGCGGCCGCGAATCGCCACCCGCTGAACCGCATCGGCGATCCTGACCAGATCGCCGAACTGGTCGCATTCTTGATCAGCAGATCCTCCAGCTTCATCACGGGTCAGGTTCTCGGGGTCGACGGTGGGCTCTCCGCTGTTCACAAATTCTGAAGCATTGGAGGAGTCCGGAAAACTTGACGACTGCATCGTCGTGGGCGCGGGCATCTCAGGGTTGCTGGCGGCTCGGGTTTTGCATGAGGCAGGATTTCGGGTGCGGGTTTTGGAGAAGGGTCGGGGAGTGGGCGGCAGGATGGCCAGCCGCCGGCGAGACGGGGCGAGCTTTGATCATGGTGCCCAATTTTTCACCGTGCGAGATCCGCGCTTCTCGGCATGGGTAGAGGATTGGCTCCGCGCAGGAGTCGCCGTCCCCTGGTATGACTATCCCCCCAGCGGGCGCCACTACCGGGCGGTGCCAGGTATGACGGGGATTGCAAAATTGGTCGCGCAGGGAATGAGTGTCGAACGCGAGCAGAGGCTGACCTGCGTCCGCCACCGCGCTGGCAACCAGCCTGCTTGGGAGCTTGTGACCGCCGGGCGGAAAGAGTATTTAGCGCGGTCTCTTATCCTCACGCCTCCCGTTCCCCAGTCGCTCGGATTGCTAGACGCGGGCGGCATCCAGCTCCCTCCTGCCGAGCGGGCGCGCCTGGATGCGATCCGCTTTCATCGCTGCATCGCAGCCATGGCCATACTCGATCGGCCGAGCGCGATCACCGATCATGCTGGCGCGCTGAAATTGGACGGCGAACCGATTCAGTGGATCGCTGACAACCAGCGCAAGGGAGTATCCCCCGACGTTCCGTCGGTCACGATCCACAGCACTCCCACGTTTGCGGATGCCCACTGGGATAGCGACAACTCGGAGCGGATCCCACTGCTGCTCGAGGCGGCCGCACCACATTTGGGAGCAGAGATTGTCTCGAGCGACGGCCATCGGTGGGGCTTCAGTCAGCCCGTCACGTCGTATGGAGAAGAGGCGTTTATCGATCGGCCACGCCGCCTTGCCATCGCCGGTGACGGACTGGCTGGCGGACGCGTCGAAGGTGCCGCCCTGTCTGGACTGGCAGCGGCCGAAGCCATCCGAGCGGCTCTCGGGGACGACTAGAGGATGGTTTGGAAATCGACAGGTGAACCATAGAACGACACGAACAGCCCCCGATCAGTCAGGTTGAGATGAGAGACAGAACGATCGTCATCGGTGCGGGTCTGGCTGGGCTTTCCTGTGCAAGGCATCTGCAGCTGGCGGGTCGTGAGGTTCTGGTGCTTGAGGCGTCTGACGCAGTTGGTGGTAGGGTTCGCACCGACCGGCATCGCGGATTTCTTCTCGACCGTGGGTTCCAAGTCTATCTCGACGCCTACCCAAAAGCCGGCCAGGAGCTCGATCTCGACTCGCTCGATCTACATCGCTTCAAGCCTGGGGCATTGGTTTTTATGGGAGGTCGGCTCCACCGCCTGATGGATCCGTTCAGATGCCCGGTCGCCGCACTCGGCAGCGCTTTCGCACCGGTTGGTTCACTGCGTGACAAGCTGCTCACTGCCAAGCTGAGGAACCAGATCAAGCATCTCTCGGTCGCAGAGATCGAGTCACGGCCGGCGCGCTCGACCGCCGAGCGCCTCCGGCAGTTCGGCTTTAGCGAGAGGATGATCGACGGGTTCTTCCGCCCCTTCTATGGCGGCATCTTCCTCGAGAGTGAGCTGCGCACCTCGAGCCGGATGTTCGACTTCACATTCAAGATGTTCAGCGAGGGCTCCGCGACCCTCCCGGCCGGTGGGATGGGGGCAATCCCTGAGCAGCTGGCCGCCACGCTGGTGGCGGGAACGGTCCAGCTAGGTGCTCGAGTCGCTTCGATTCGACCGGATGGCGTGGGCTTAGATGATGGCCAGTTCCTCGTGTCAGACCGGGTGGTGCTCGCAACCGATGCGACCACGGCGGCCCGGCTGCTGCCGGGCGCTCCTGAGCCGGACGTGACTTGGCGATCGACCACCGCACTGTATTTCTCAGCCGACAAGTCCCCGCTCGCCAAGGGGCTGATCGCACTCAATGGCACGGGGCGTGGCCTGGTGAACCATGTCTGTGTCCCGTCCGATATTGCGCCGAGCTACGCACCACCGGAACGCAGCCTGGTCTCGGTCTCCCTACTGGGCGTCCCGGAGCACCCCGACCTCGAGCCGCGCGTCCGCTCCGAGCTAAAGGGCTGGTTCGGCGACACGGTTGACGGCTGGCAGTGGCTCCGCAGCGACCGCATCCGCCACGCCCTGCCAGAACAGCTTCCCCAGAGCGCGAACCCGAGCTCCACGCGCCCAGCGCAAATCGCCGAGAGATCTGGCGTCTACCTCTGCGGCGACTACCTTGCGAACCCATCGATCGAGGGCGCAATCACTAGCGGCGTCCGAGCCGCCGAGACGATTTGCGCTACTTCAACTTGCTGAGCGGCAGCGTGTAGCTGTGGACGACCTCGCCGTCGATGGTGATACAGTCGAAGCTCACCTGTGGGTCGGCTGCGCTGGTGTCGAAGCGCATCAGGCCGAAGGAACATTTTTTGTTGTACCCCCAGATCAGGCCAGGGGTCTTGACTACCTTGTGAGTGTGGCGGTTGGTCAGCTTCGAACTCTCAAATTCGAAGAGTGTGTAGCCGCCCGGCCGCTCGGTCGTGCGCAGGTCGGTGCGGTGACGGTCGGCCGAGATCAGGAAGATACCCTGGATCTTCTCGGACTCGATGAAGGAGAAGATCTCCTCCCGCTCCGCAGCAAATCCATCCCAAGGATCCCTGCTTCCCGGCTTGATGTTCGCTGCCCACGGGACGGGTGACGCGAGCACTTTGAATGTCCCATCCGAATCCTTGAGCGTCTTCTTCAGCCAGGCTTTCTGCACCGGTCCGAGCATGCTCCCCCCCTCCAGATCGCGGTAGTAGCGACCATCCAGCATGATGAAATGCGCATCGCCGATGTGAAAATCATACCAGCACCCGGGCTGCGCTTCCCCGCCCCCGTAGGCAGGGTTCACCCAGTTCTGCTTGAAGATCCTCCACACTGGTAGCTTCCACTCCGGAACTCCGACCTCGGGCCCGGGGACACAATCGTTCGTGCCGAAGTCGTGGTCGTCATAGATCGAATAGGTGGGCGTGCCTGCGACGAGGCGCCGCCACTCTGTCCGCTCCTGGCGGCGCTGGTAGCAGTAGTGCTGGCAGAGCGAAAACTGCGGCTGGTCGATGTAGACATTGTCCCCCATCATGAGCAGTGCCGTCGGCTCAGACTTGCGGATCGTATCCCACATGTACTCCCACTCGGGCACAAAGCCGGCGCCTCCGCCGAAGGCGACGGAGAACTTTCCAGGCTCACCACGTTTTGGAAAGGTCGAGAACTTCGGCGCATCCATGTCTACCGGTTCCCCGTCGAGGATGACCCGGTATTCATACACGGTGCTCGGCCGGAGCCCATCAACCCGCACCACCGCCGTAAAATCACTCTCCGGCGTGCTCGTGGCTGCCACCGATAACTTGTCACCGATTCCGATCTGGACCTGGCAGCGATCTCCGGTGCGCACCCAGAACGAGGCGGACGAATCGGTGACAGCTCCCACCATCGGACCGTGGAGGAGCTTCAACTTATCCTCCCCATACTCCGCCACCCACTGCCCGTAGGCATCCGATTCCTGCAGCGTGCCCAAGAGCTCCCGAGGTCCGGCTGCGAGCCTCGGCAATGGCAGCCCAGCGTCGAGTGCCTCCCGTGCAGTCGCCTGCGCCTCCCCAAGCTGCCCGCGCGCCAGTTCCAACATCATCCGAACGAACAGGGTCTCAGGATCTTCAGCCCCTGCCGCAGAGAGGATTTTCTCCGCCTTGGCGAAGTCACCGGAAGCGATCGCCTGAGTCGCGTTGCGCTGGGGATCGTGCTGTGCCGAAGCCAGCGCCGTGGTGATGAGGAGGCAGGTAGGGATCCAGTGGTTCATGCACAGAGTGAACCAAGTCGGCGCCCTGCCGGCAAGCTACAAGCACTTCTCGATCCGGACCGCGCAGGCCTCGTCTTGTGGTTCGGGGAATTCTGCCAGCGCTTACAACTCGTTCTTGAGTTGCTCCTTCTATCCTGCGCCGTCCCGCAACAACTCTGCTTCCGAGAATGCTAGCCCCCGCAATCTGACACCCGAGAAGAGGCCCTCCAGCGAGATTTTCGAATGCCGGGTGTCGCGCTCGGAGCCATCGCCGTTGAGCTGAACGTCATCCAGCAGTTGCACGCGGGACGGATTCTTCTTCGAGAACGATTCGGTCTTCGCGGCAGGAGAATTCGAAACAGCGGAGGGCGTGGCGCTCGTCCCGCCTAGGTCGGCGAGAAGCTCGGAGCCCCACGCCCCCGCCGTCTCTTCGAAATCCACATCGCAATCTGCCCGCGAGATCATCCGCGTCGCCCCGAGTTCCTCCAGCCGGGTATCGAAGCGTTTCCCCGTCGACCAAGAATCGAGATGGTCGCTATCGCCAAGGCCACAGACGGCAGATTTCAAACCGTCGAGGGCCTGCGCCCCTGGAACTGATGCGGGCTCCTGATTGGTGAAGGCCCCTTCCAAACAGCCATTCAACCGCTGGCGTAGCTCAGTCATGAAAGCAGCGGTTTCGGCTCGGAATGGAACAGAGAATGACAAGGGCTCTTAAGAGAGCATGGAGGGTGCCAAACTGCTCGGGCAGAGCCGAAAATTCCGATTAAACTTGATCATCTGATCCATGAGGGAAATTGATCCAGCGCCCACTCAGGCGACACTTTGTGCTGGTTCCCGGCCATGATCCGCGCGCTCCTCGAGGAAGCTGACTGGCTGCTCGCAATAGCCATCGCAATCCGGTGTCTTCACCGACAAAGATCAGAGCTTTCGCCATACCAAGCCCCCGGACTTGGCCGGATTCCTGCTACCCTCTATCTCATCCGAGTGATGACTGAATCTCATCCGAGGACACATCTCTATGACACTGATCGACACACGCCAGCTACGCGCCTTCCAACTCCTCGCCCGCAGCGGCAGCTTCACCGCTGCCGCCAAGGAACTGTTCGTGACCCAATCGGCAATCAGCCACTCGATCAAGGCTCTCGAAACCTCGCTCGACTGCTCGCTGCTCGACCGCGCTGGAAAGAACGTCGCCCTCACTGCCCACGGCGAGACCCTGCTGCGCCGCGTCGACCGGATCTTCACCGAGATGGAATTGGCGACCGATGAGCTCCAATCGCTCAATCGCTGGGGTCATGGCAAACTGCGCGTCGGCGCGACCGATACGATGTGCCAGTACCTGCTGCCCGGTGTGCTGCGCGAATTCCGCGAGAGCTTTCCCAACTGCGAGATCTCTATCCGTGCCGACGACACCAACGACCTGATCGGCCTCCTCGACCGGGGTGAGATCGACCTCGTGCTGGGCATGCGCCCCGGCCCGGACGAACCGGGAATCGAGTTTCGTCCGCTCTTTAGCGATGACCTGGTTTTCGCCGTCTCGCCCCTCCACCCCTGGGCGACCGGAGAGACGGACCCGGAGACTTCGCTCGCGGACGAACGTTTCATCATCTACGCCCGCCGCAGCCCGACCTACCACCTCGTCACGCGCCACTTCCGCAAGGTCGGCCTCGCCGCACCCCAGCTGACCGAGCTCGGCAACATGGAGGCGATCAAAGAATTCTCCAAAATCGGCATGGGTGTCGGCGTCATTGCACCCTGGGTGATCCGCGAAGAACTCGAGCAGGGCGAACTCATCGCTATCAAGCCGCCGGGCGAACCGATGACACGGGAATGGGGAATCATCGTGCGCGGGCGCGGCACCAACCTGACGATGATCGGCGAGACCTTCGCCGGTATCTGCAAGACCATCTCTCGCTCCCTAAGCGCCCCGGCGCCAGATCCCGAAAAACGAACCGGCGGCCTCTAAATAGAGACCGCCGGCGCGTGCATTTTCGTCCAACCAAGGATGAAGTGTCTAGAGTGTCCTAAAATTTGAGATCGATTTCGAACGATGCCTGCTGCGTGTCTGTCGCGTATTCGTCCGCGAAGTAGTTCGCGTATTTTGCGAGCACGCTCACATTCGCATTGATCGCCTCCGTCAGCACGAGATCGACTTCGCTGCCGTACTCGAGGCTGCCGCCCTGGGATCCGAACCAGTGGTAGATGGCCTTGAACCCGACCTCCCATGGGAGCTTCGTGCCCGTGAAGACATACAGGTCGGCGAGCCCGTCCGGGGGCGTCACCAGGAATCGGTCCGCGAAGCCGTTGAACGCATGAAGCGTGGCCAAGGGCGTCCGGAACTGGGGTTCGAGCGACTCGTAGCCTGCGCCAGCCACGTGATTCTTCTCGAGCTTCGCGCTACCCTCAAGGTGGTAGTAGTTTGCCTCATAGGAGAGCGGGCTATCAGGCCCATTCGTCTGGAACGCATACTCCGCACGATAGCCTAGCTCGAGCAAGTCCATCGGCGCGCCACCATCGATGAAGGCGCCGTAGGTATTGTTGCTCTGAGCGGAACCTGCCTCGTTGTCCAGATCCATGAAGTAGGCGTAGGTGGCGATCGTCGCATTCGGCACTCCACCGTAGGCGAAATTGACAAGGTGGGCCGAACCATCGAAGTCGGTCTGCGCCGCGGTCGCCGGTGGTTCCGATCCGAAAATCCGCTGGGTGTGCCAGATGTAGCCGTAGTACAACCTGAGATGATCGAGGCTAGTGTTAGTCAGCGTCACAGCATCGAAGGTCTGCTCGTTCTGGCGCCAGCCGACATTGCCGACAAAGCGCGCGTTGTCGAGGATGATGCGCTGGCGCCCGACCTTGATCTTCGAATCGAAACCCTTGTAAGACAGCCACAGGCGATTGAGCTCATGTGATTCGGGATCTGCAATCACCGTCTTCCCCTTTCCCTTACCGTCCCCCCTCCCCGACCGGTAGTCGTCGCGATCAAACGCCAGCGTCCCCTGATACTCGGCGAACCCCTGGAAGCCAGCATACTCTCCGGTCAAAATCCCGACACGGCTGCGCAGGGTCACGGCATTCGATGATTCGAGAGGATCCTGCTCTGCAAACTCGTAGCGCAGGCGAAAGTCTCCCGTCAGCTTCGCCTTGGTGATAAAATCCAGAGCCGATGGTGCGGCCTCGGGCGCCGCGAGCGGCTCCTGCAAAAGAGTCCCCGCTGAAAGCCCAGAAAGAACCAATCCCTGCGCAGCGATCATGCTGAGCGCAGCCAGCCCAATCCGGCTGGTCGAGCGATGGATTGGGGGAAGCATCATTGAGAGACGCTCCGGCCATAAAAGTTGTTTGTAAATCTAAACCGTCCGATTTCTCGCTCGCTTTTCTCATCCGCCAGATGAGCGAGAATCATCCTCCGCTGCTCCCGTGAGACCCCAACTCGAGCAACTCTATAAAAAAGCCCGTGCGTGCGCTCTCTGTGCCCAGCACTTGCCTGAGGGTTCACGCCCGATGGTGCGCCCACCTGCTCATCATCGGCCGGGCGCCGGGACGGAACGTTCACGCCAGCTGGGTGCCGTGGGATGATCCCGGTGGCAAGCACCTACGCGAGTGGATGGGGATCGACCGCACCCGTCGAAGCTTGAGCGGGAAGCGCTAGGAGCCTGTCGGACTTACCCGTCCCGGCAAGAATCGTTTTAGAATTCGCCCAGATCCACCCGCTGAATCGTCATTGAATCCATTCAAATCCTCTCCAGCATGCGGGTATGGATCAGAATTCTAAAACGTTTTGCTCGAATCCTCTAAGTCCGAAAGGCTCCTAGCCAATCTCGATCGCGGCTGAGCGCAGCACTAGCAGAGACAGAATGCAGATTGGCAGCAAACCCACACCAGGCGGTCTCGAAGCTCCACAGACCGCCTTCCCCCACCTGCCTATAAATAAACATTTTTTATTTCTTACCGCTTTCATATTAGTTTTCTAGCATACTTCAGACAAGCGGGTCAATGCCGATCTACACCCGCCGCAGTCCTCCGCGCCCCACCACCTGCAGAGAAGACTACAGCGTGCCAGGCAGGGGCTTGAAACCGGGAGCAATTGCGGCGACACTCACTGTGGTCGCGATTCGCTATCCCTTGTCGCTCACTGCCTATCCAAGCCATTGATCGATAAGGAATAGCGAAACCGACCCCACAGCACCAACTGGTCCGCACGACCGCCGGCACCGGCCCCTTCACGGGTCGCCTGAAGAACGCCGGCGCTGGGGGATTTGTGTCCTTCAACCAGGCGACCCCTGCAGCGCACCCCTTCCTCACCGCGGTCGCCCTCAGCACCACCCGATCCCGTGCCTGGATCCTCTGCGATGACCTTCGCGCGCAGGAACGGGTGCATGCCGAGCTAGCGATGTGGCAAGCACAGCCCGCCACCTTCTTCCCGGAGATGGAGCACTCAGGGATTGCCGACGCCCTGCCAGACCAGGACCTGATTGCCGAACGCCTCGCCGCCCTTCAGTCGCTCGGCGAGAAGGCGGCGACCGGCACGAGGATCATCGTCATCAACCGCAAGAGCCTCGACGAGGACGTCCCCACCCCAGCATCGCTCAGAAAGCGCCGGCTCGAACTGCGCGTCGGGGAGCAGATCGAACTCGAAGATTTCACCAGCCGGATCGTCGAGGGCGGATACGAGCAGGTCCCGCAGGTGGCGGAGCGCGGGGACTTTGCGATCCGTGGCGGGATCATCGACCTCTTCTCTCTTCACGGCTACGCCCCGGTGCGCCTAGAACTGTTCGACGACGAGATCGAATCCATCCGCGAATTCGAGATCGATAGCCAGGCATCGACGGTGCGCATCGACGCCTGCACGCTCATGCTCGGATCGCCCAAGGTCAGCCACTGCAAGCTAAGGGACTACATCGGCAAGCGGGACACGCTGATCTCGATCGAGAGCGAGCCTGAAGAGCACCCCGAGTTGCGCGACCCGCAACCCGATTTTGTCATCACCGGCGCGACAGGGGACCAGGCAGACGAGGCGACCGCCTGCTACGAGAGCCCGCTCGGCAGTTTCGAGGCGGGCGACTTTGTCCTGCAAGCGGCCAAGCGCAAGGTATTCACAGACCAGATGCGCACCTGGGCCAGTGAGGGTTGGCAGATCGCGATGTTCTTCAACAACGAGGGGGAGATCGAACGCTTCCACGAACTGGTCGGTCGGGACGAGCTTCCGGTCGAGAGCATCCTGATCCTGATCGGCGACCTCAACCACGGATTCACCATCCCCGGCGCCAGGCTGGTGATCCTCTCGGATGCCGAGCTGTTCGGCCGCTACCAGCACGCCCGGGCACGCCGCCTCTTCAACCGCCAGAAGAATGCCACCACGCGCCGCGCCCAGGCAGATTTCCGGGAGCTCAATGAGGGCGAGCTCGTCGTGCACCTCGACTACGGCATCGCCCGCTACGAGGGGCTGATCGAGATGGGTGACGACACCACCGGGATCGACGAAGAGGTGCTCGTGCTAGAATACGCAGATGAGGCGCGGCTCTATGTCCCGCTCGGGCAGGCGCACCTCGTCTCACGCTACGTCGGATCTGGCAACAACGCCCCGCCTCTCAACAAGCTGGGGGGGAACCGCTGGTCCAAGACCAAGGCAACCGCACAGAAGGCGATCCTCGACTACGCGGCCCAGCTCCTCAGCGTGCAGGCTGAACGCGAAACCCACAAAGCCTACTCCCATCCGCCCGATACAAAATGGCAGCTGGAGTTTGAGAACTCGTTCATCTATACCGAGACCGCGGACCAGCTCAGAGCGATCGAGGACTCGAAGCACGACATGGAGCAGCCGCAGCCGATGGATCGCCTGATCTGCGGCGATGTCGGCTTCGGCAAGACCGAGGTCGCGATCCGCACCGCGTTCAAAGCCGTCATGGGCGGCCGCCAGGTGGCAATGCTCGCCCCCACCACCGTGCTCGCCCAGCAGCACTACGATACCTTGCGCGAGCGGATGTCGGACTACCCGATCAGCATCGATCTCCTCTCCCGCTACCGCAGCGCCAAGCAGCAGCGCGAGACCGTGCGGAAGATCCGCGAGGGCGATGTCGACATCGTCATCGGCACCCACCGCCTGATCTCGAAGGATATCGAGTTCAAGAAGCTGGGCCTCGTCGTCATCGATGAGGAGCAGCGCTTCGGCGTGAAGCACAAGGAACGCTTCAAACAGATGTTCCGCCTCGTCGACATCCTCACCCTCTCCGCCACCCCGATCCCGCGCACGCTCTACCTCTCGCTCATGGGAGCCCGAGACATGTCGACCATCGAGACGCCACCGCCGAACCGTTACCCTGTGGAAACCAGCATCTGCGCGTATGACGAAGGAGTGATCCACAGGGCGCTCAGGCGCGAACTCGACCGCCGGGGCCAGGTGTTCTTCCTCCACAACCGCGTCGGCACCATCGACAAGACCAAGCAGCTGATCGAGGAGCTGGTACCGGGCGCGAGGGTCGGGATCGGCCACGGCCAGATGGAGGAGGGTGTCCTCGAGCAGGTCATGCGCAAGTTTGTCGATGGCGAGATCGATGTCCTCGTGTGCACCACCATCATCGAGAGCGGCGTCGATATCCCCAACGCCAATACCATCATCATCGACCGCGCCGACCGCTTTGGACTAGCCGACCTCTACCAGCTGCGCGGGCGCGTCGGGCGTGCCGGCCACAAGGCATACGCCATTCTCATGCTGCCCCCCGGCCTGCTGACGACCGGCGATGCGAAGAAACGCATCAGCGCGATCCGCCAGTACTCGTCGCTGGGCGCCGGGTTCAAGATCGCGATGCGCGACCTCGAGATCCGCGGGGCAGGCAACCTTCTCGGCACCCAACAGAGCGGCCACATCCTCGCCATCGGCTTCGAGATGTACTGCAAACTGCTCAAGGGCTCGATCGCCAGCCTGACCGGCCAACCCGGAGCCGACCGCATCGATGTTGCCCTGCGCATCGACTTCCTCTGCATCAGCGAGGCCGAATTCTTGCAGAGCCACGGAAAATTGCCAGCCTTCCTCCCGGCCAGTTTCCTACCGGAACCGGGGATGCGTATCGACGCCTACAAGATGCTCGCCGAACTCGACACGATGAAGGAGTTCAAAGCCCTGATCCTGAACTGGCGCGACCGCTTCGGCAGGAGCTTCCCGCAGCCGGTCGACAACCTCCTGCGCTGCACCGAACTCAAGCTCGCCGCCGCCAGCTCGAATATCAGCTCGGTGGAGATCCTCGACCACAAGCTGATGCTCACCCGCAACGGCGACTACGTCCTCATCAACGGGAAGTTTCCGCGGTTGACCGGAAAGGATCACCAGGATGCCCTACAGGACGCTGTCGACATGGTGAAAAAATTCTAAAATTTCTCTCGAGGCGTGAGAGTTGTCGGGGGGATTGATCGATCCAACCAGAGCTAGACAGTTGGCGAATCTTAACCAAGATTGAACAATTCAAACACACCAGCCGTCTTAATTCACTCATGAGATCCCCACTTGCCCACCTCTCCGCTGCCGTCCTCTTCGGCACCGCCGCCCTCTGCCTTGCGAAGCCCGTTCCGATCAATGGCTTCGCCGCAAAGGTCAACGGCAAGGTCATCACCAAGTCCGAGCTCGACGAGTCGATGCGCTTCACCAAGATGGCCTACGAGCGCATGCCCCCCTCCGCCGAGCGCACCAAGCTCCTTAACAACCTGCGCAAGGACACCCTCGAGAGCCTGATCGACCGCGAGCTCATCCTCAGCGAATTCGACAAGCGCCTGGGCGTCGTCAAACCGGAGATGGTCGATGATGACATCAATACCATCATCCGCGAAGACTTCGATGGCGACCGCTCGAAGCTTCTTGCGGAACTCAAACGGCAGGGCACAACACTCGAAAAATTCCGCGAGATGCAGGAGAAACGTATCGCCGTCCGCTACATGCGCTCGTCTCAGATCGGCGGAATTCCAGTGGCAGCCCCCAACGACATCCAGAAATTCTACGACGACAACCCAGAGCTGTTCCGCGACGAGGGCTTCATCCGCCTGCGCACGATCACTCTCGCGAAATCCCCGCCCGACGGCGATGCGGAGGCGCAGAAGAACCTCGTCGAGGAGATCCACCGCAAGCTGAAGGGCGGCGCCGACTTCGGCACACTCGCCAAGACGTTCTCGCTCGACAGCGCCGCAGATAAGGGTGGGGACCGCGGCACGATCAGCCGGGACACCCAGGAACTGCGCCCGGACCTCGTCGCCCTAGCATTTGCACAAAAGACGGGCGAGATCAGCCAGGTGCACCAGGATCAGGCATTCTACTACATCATGAAAGTCGAGAGCCGCAAGCTGGGCAAGCGCGCCCCGCTCAGCGACCCGAAGGTTCGTGACGCCATCGAGAAGCGACTGATGGGCGAGAAGCGCAAGGAGGCGCAGGATCGCTGGCTGGAGCGCCTGAAGAAGACCGCGATCATCAAGCGCTACCAATAGTTTAAATAGCCTGCGGCCTCCGCCAGCCCCCAGCTATCCAGGCGGCCAGCCGAGCGCCCGTCCGGCGAGAAGGTGCACATGAAGGTGGGGCACGGTCTCGCCGCCGTTGCGCCCGTGATTGATCGTCAGTCGGAAGCCCTCGTCGGTCGAGTTGACACCGAGTTGCCCAGCGACCTTCCCTGCCGCCAGAAGTAATTGCCCGAGCGTCTCGCGGTCGGATTCGACCGCCTCACCGACCCGAGGGATCACACGTTTCGGGACGATCAGGACGTGCACTGGAGCCTGCGGCGAAATGTCGCGGAAGGCGAAAACGAGCTCGTCCTGGTAGACCACCTCGGCCGGGATGTCCCCGTCGATGATCTTCTCGAAGATGGTGCGTCCGTCTGGGTTCTCGGGCATGGCAATTCGATCGGTGCTGTTAGTGGCGGGGCTGGCTAGCGGCCGAACCCGCCGAAGCCACCACCGAATGGCCCCCTGCGCCGGTTCTGCTGCGCTTCGATGTCCGCGTTGTATTTTTCGGTCTGTTCCGCGTCGAGCACCGAGCGGATCGCGTCCTCCTTAGCGGTGTCTTCGCCGACCGACAATGAGGAGCCTGCCCCCTCGATCTGCATTGACGGGTCATAGTCGGAGTTGGTTTGAACTAGGATTCCGAACACCTGATCCTCCTGCGATTCGGTGAGCTCGAGCTTGCCGTCGAGGCGCGTCAGTTCGCGGTCCGAATCTCGCTGCACGCGCTGGGTCTTCTCGATCAGCTGCTCCCGCTCGAAATCTGCGAACTGGTCCGCGTCCAATTCCTCCTCAAGAATTTCCGCCATCACGTCCTCCTGCCCGCGCATGACCTCGCGTTGCTCTTGCATGATCTCCTGCATCGACATGTTCTCGTCGTCTAATTTCGCCGTAAAGGTATCAGTCTGCTCCTTCATCTGCTGGGTCAAGCGCGCCCTCAGGCTTGAGACCTGGGCGTCGCTGAGACCGAGCTTCTCAGTGTACTCTGCAATCCCCTGATCGATCCACTGCTCCCCGCGTTTGGCGAAACCGACGCTCATCTGCTTCATGAACCCGCGCGCCTCCTTCGAGTTGAAGAGATTCGCGAGCGCGTCCGCCGGATCCTGCTCCCCCCCGGTCTCCCCGTCCTCTTCCGGGGTCTCGGCGTCAGCCACGTCAGCCTCTTCTTCAGGGCTGATCGTTTCGACCTTCGGGGCGATCGCACTTGGCAGCGAACTCAGTTTCGATTCGGCCTGTCTGCCGGCCGCCTGAGCCTTGAGTTTCTCGATTTCCGACTGCGCCTCGGCGAGCTGCGTGCGCAAATCCTCGTCGTCATTCGGCCTCATCTGGCCGATCGCAGCGAAAATAGCCGCGCCCAAGAGGAAGGCGGCAAGGGTGATGAGGAGCTGTGGTGGTTTCATGAGTGATCTTCTGGTGTGAGGGTAATCTCTGGCTCACGGGCAAATCCCGGAAGCTCGAACCCGCATACGCAGCGCAGACCCTGGGGGTTACTTCACTACCAGCGAAACCCAGTAGAGGAAGGCGGAAACCGCCGCCGCCGAGATCAAAAACACATAGAAATTCGTCCGGCGGGCGCGCCGCATCGCATCGAGGTGCCGGCGCCCGTAGCGCTCCTGCGTGTCCACCTCATCACCCTCGCCTGCCCCTGGATTGTTCGGGCTCAGCAGTTGCGACGCGGCCTCATCCTCCAGCGGGGGCAGCGTCACCTGCGCCTCGCGCTTGCGCCTCTCCTGGATCTGTGGCGCCTCCCCGATGAACCCCTCCAGATCGCGGATTTTCGCCCGCACGCTCGAGTGGGCATGCGCAACCACTTCATACTCGTCGTCCGGTGTCGAGGTCACATCCCCCACCCTCTGCTTCGACGACCTGCTGCCAATCAGTCTCTTCATCGTCTGGATCTAGAAAACCGCCAACACGAGGAACAGCGCAAAGATACCGAACACAATCAACGGCAAGGTGAAAGCAAACCCGCTCTTCAACCAGTACATGAAATCGCGCACCTCGACCGGAGCTAGCGCCGCCGCAGAGTCCGGCGCTGGGGCATCCGAGTTTCGGCTCTCTGCTGACACCCTCAACTTCTCATTGCGCACCTCCACGGGCAAGGGGGCCAGCGGTGGCTCCTCCGCTCCCACGTCGATGATCGCTCCGATGCGCGCCATCTCAGTCGTGTACTCGTCGCGGGCATCCTGGATCGCTGCCAGGGCACGCGTGAGCTCGCTACGCGTCTCCTCCCGCGCCCAAGTCTCCGGGTTGATCTGCTCCAGATTCTTCAGGTGGCGGGCGAATGCATCCCGCGCATGAGCAAACTGCCCCAGACGCTTCTGCGCCTCAAACATCTCCCGCTCCAACATCGTCGTCGCTTTGGTGAGGCGATCGGTCGCCTCGACACGCCCGCGCAGGAACTTCTCCCGCTTCCTCTTGAGCTCTTCGAGTTCGGCCTTCTGCTTTTCCAACTGCTCCTGCTGGTGCCTCAGATGCAACAGTTGCTCCTGCGCCTCCGCCACTTTCTCATCGAACTCGTCGCTAAGCGGGCTGAGGATCAGCAGGTCCTCTTCCTCAGAATCCGCCACCGCGGGCTCGATCTCACCATCTGCCTCAATGAAATCGTCCAGCTCCCCGAGGACGGTCGCGGCGCTGGCGTCGTCCTCAGGCATCGCTGACGCCTCCGAGGCTTCAGGCTCATCCGCGCAGGCAACAATTTCGGATTCGGTCGACCGGAGCCGACTCGGCTTAGAAACTTCCTTGTTTGGTAGCATCTACAGGGTG
>Ga0316197_10000187_pt1 | contig 46555 bp, 47 predicted proteins | sample OudBiesiAoxic_MG_FD_204939 | JGI IMG/M metagenome (GOLD analysis project Ga0316197, IMG submission 204939) | Coastal sediment microbial communities from Oude Bieten Haven, Netherlands - site A oxic | ecosystem: Environmental > Aquatic > Marine > Coastal > Sediment | place: Netherlands... | reverse complement strand
AGTGTTCTTTAAAATGGTCAATGTGCATCGAATTCTCCTCGTTAAAGGAGGTATATGATCACAGGTAAATCTGATCGTCAAATCGATCGTTTAATTGATTAAAAAACATTCGTGATCTTGCCCTGGACGAACAGGCTCATTCAAATGAGTATTATACTTTTTAATAAGGGCTTTATGTTTATCCAATGTTTCTTCTGTATATAAGCCAGAAAACAACTCTTCTTGCGTTTGAGTTTTATCTGCCTGCATCCAGCCTAAATCAAAAACCTCTGTCTGACATACAGGTGTACCCTCTCCGCTTACCGCACAGTCATTACCGCTTCCGTATTTTTCATCAGGTAAAGTAATCTTCATGATATTAGCTCCTGACTTTTCACTTGTTGATGAATTCCTTTTATCCGCTCAGTTAATGAGGTGTCACTTTGCTCTAACTTTATACTCATCCATTGAGGCTCTTTTTCTAAGCAACCCGTGTCAATTCTCATGCGTAAATATCCTTCATATTCTTGTGCCATTGTTGGATTGTATTTATCCACATCCAAAAGAATATCCATAGCTTGATGTGGCGGTGGTAAAACCGGTTGATATTGATGAGATATATCTCCTAATAACTGAGATTTTCTAATCTCATCCATTAAGGCAAGCTGCGTATTATCAATTACGATTGAATCCGCCTCAAAACTAAGCCTCTCTTTCACTTGATTACTAGATACAGAGTTTTGAAATACAAACCAAGAGTCATATTGATACCATTGAATAGATAGCACACCATTACACATTTGATCACGCTGTTGTGGCTTTAGTGCAATTAGCACACTTGATATCACCCTAGGATCAAAAAATCGTAATGTCGCTTTATTTCCCGATTCTTTAATAATTGTATAAGCATATAAAGCCTGCTGCTGAAACGCTTTAAAATCGAGAGAAGATGAGAATAAACTCCCTGATGGCTGAGCAATAAACCGGTTCAAAAAATCATAATGGCTTTCATTACTCGTTAATTTGATAATAATTGGGCTGCATTTCTTTAATTCGTGGCCTAATAGATAATCCCATTCAAGAACTGGATTTTGTTGATAAACGTACACTAACAGATCATCAAATAGGCTAGGTTCAATAATAGCGTATCTATGACTGGTCATTGCTTGATATTCAAGGTATCTGACTATTGAATAATCATCTAGTTTGAATGTACGGAGCATGTTCCTTCTCCATCACAATGACACTCTTCAACAATTGCACTTCCGGTAGTGACTTGCTGCTGATAATTGGCAACTTCTAACACTTCACTATCATAAGATGTCGCATTCACAGCATTAGAAACTTCTCCAGCCTGCTCAACCTCTTTCCCCATTGGTAACACCGCAACTTTTCCAGCATAACCGCTGCCACTTCCTGCGCTACCGCCTGAGTTTAAATTAATCGCAGAACCAATAAGATGAACGCCTGCCGGATCTATTTTTACGACACTACCTCCTGCTTTAATCGTAATTTCAGTTCCCGCTTCTAATATGATTTTTTGGCCTGCTTTTACATGTAATTCAGAGCCAATATTCTCTAATCGCTTTTTTCCTACTTTGCTATGAACAGAGCCATTAATTTGATGATGAGAGTCCCCTTTAATGGTTTCAAATTGGCTACCACCAACGGTCGTATGTCTATTGTTTCTTATCTCATTAAATTGATTGTTATGTACTATTTTGTGCTCATCATTAAACACTTCTATCGTGTGATCATTTTGGATCTGACTATCCATGTCTTTTGCCGCATGAATATAAACTTGCTCTGCGTCTTTTTTATCTTCAAAACGCAATTCATTGAAGTTTTCACCACCAGGAGAGCTTGAGGTTTTAAAAGTGCTGCGCGTCTTGTGCTCAGGCAAGGTATATGGCGGCTTATTATCGCCATTATAAAGAGAGCCAGTAATGATAGGTTTATCTGGATCACCGTGAATAAAACTGACAATCACTTCGTGTCCTATTCTTGGCAAAACAAACTGCCCATATTGATTGCCCGCCCAGCCTTGAGAAGTTCGTAACCAACAACTGGTCTTTTCATTTCCTTGGCCGTTTCTATCCCAATGAAATTGCACTTTTACACGACCATGCTCATCACAATAGATTTCTTCATTTTCAGGGCCTGTGACTATCGCAGTATCGACATTATGAATAAGTGGTTTCGGCTCTGATTTTGTTTTAAAAGGAAGGTGCCAAGGCGAACATCGAAAGCTGGCATGATAACTTGAACTCCCATCCGCTAACTCTTCGAGCACTTGTGGTTGTTGGCCACTATGAAACACTTGAGTGAGCAACCAAGTATCGTTCCATTCTGGATTAGGATGTTCTTGGATCGGTTGAAAATGTCCTACCATTAATTGGGCGCAATCACTCTCGCCAATTAACTCTATTGTATTCGTTCTCGCTTGTTTCAATACTAATGCAGCTTGTAGGGTTGCGGCTTCTGATGTGCTCTTATTCGCAGGATAATGATATTGCTCTAATCCTAACTCCGAAGCTTGATTTTCTTTATCGTCTTGCTGATGAACGCCAACAGGATGACGTTGCGGGGTTTCAAAATGATAGTCTTTTACTGATACCTTACCAACACTGACCTTCTGCTTTTTCATTAATGAGGTAATGGTATTACCATCTTTTACCATTCCATTGTCGGCAACAACGCAAAGAGGAGGAAGCTCTGTATAGATTTCAGGGCCATCAGATATAATGAGTTTAGATCCTACATCAGTATGTTCAAAATAAGAAACTAGGCCTTCCTCTGCCATCAGTCGTTGAATAAACCCAAAATCCGATTCACCATATTGCACACAATATTCACGCGGTTGATGAGTGTTAAATAATTCGATTTCAAAATGATTTGTTAAAATTCCAGCTTGTTGATAAATCTCACTAATTATGTCTGGGACTTTTTTATTCTGAAATATCTGAAAATTCGTTCGGTAGTTAAGAAGTGAAAAAATAGGAACCAAACTCAGTTTATAAGTACTATAGCGAAATGAAGATCCTAACTGTTCTATAGACTCAATAATGCCATGTATATATCGAGGTATTAGCTCAGGGTCATTTTTATGATAAAGGGTTAAACAAACCGGTAACTGGAGCCACTCACCCAACGGTAATTCAGGATCGTCACAAATAAAAGTAACATCAAATTCATAGCCATCACCTAATGCCTCATGCCCAGAAAACGCATAGACTTGTAAAGGCATATCTATCGTGGCGACATTAATTTCAAACTGAGCTTGGTTTGCATCCTGCATAATGATCCTTCCTGAAAAACAAATGTATATTCAACTCATATACCAACAGCACTATCACTAAATTATATGAAGTCAGTACAACTAAAACGCAAAAAGGGAGAGCCATCATAAACAGCTAGGGTTGTTTATGATAATGACTCTCCCGAAAATGCGAGTGGTTACGCTTTCATTGCTGTACGCCAATCATCATTACCAGATGTACCTGCGACTTCATGCGTCCAATCAATTGCACGGTATGTCATAAATACGTCTTCTAAGTGAGTAAAATGCGCTTGTGCTGGATCTTGACAGTTTGGCATTGAAGCCGTGATATCAACAATGATCGCGTCATGCAAAACGGTTGTGAAATAATGCTCTTGAGTACCTGTTGCTGAAGTTCGGTACCATTTGATTTCAACTTTTGGCAGTTTCTCACCAGAGGTCAGTGCGTTATACATTAATGGAGATGCTTTATCGAACACCTTAGTAATGCGTACTGGCTTATGCACACGCTGACCCGTAGGTTGACCAGATTGAGGATCACGAGGTAATAAAACTTGGTGCTCAAAACCTTGAACAAGCACTTCATCTTCATGACCTTCTTGGTAAATATTACCTACTGAATCTTCAGTAAATGTACCTGCCGTGATCAATCCTTGTTTTTCGCCTTCGATGCGCATATAAGCTGGGGTTGGCATACTATATTCCTTTTTAATCAATAATAATGAATGTTCCCCTTTCCTATTGCTAAAGGTGTGCCAGAAAATATTATATTTACAATCAACAAGTTAACAATTAAATCAATATAACTTAGGCGGCTTTTGATTGAAATTCAGTCAAAGCCATATAAAAAACCATCAAACAAAAAAACATGCCAACTTAATAATGTCTTCATATTAAATATTCCTATTCTGGAACTCTCTCGCAAAATCAATGCAATCACACGAAGTTAACATTTTGAAACATTTCCTTTGGGAATAACTTAAAATCTACTTTTGATCACACTCTATTATTTATTCGTACAGTATAAATAATAGGTAGATAAAGAACTTATAAGGAGAGTAAGTGAACGCAATTAAAGCTATGTTACATTCCATGCTTGGAAGTTTTCGAGATCTCCTGCCTATTATTTTAGTCATCGCTTTCTTTCAATTAGTGGTACTACAAGAGCCTTTGCCAAACCTTGGTTCCATTCTTTTTGGGCTCCTTCTTGTTGTTTTGGGGCTTACCTTTTTTATCTTTGGATTAGAAATGGGCTTATTTCCTATAGGTGAGTCTATGGCTCAAGCCTTTGCTAGAAAAGGCAGTGTTGCATGGCTGCTTTTATTCGCCTTTTGTTTAGGCTTTGGAACAACCATAGCAGAGCCAGCTCTCACCGCCGTAGCAGCAGAGGCCGCTGACGTCGCTGCCGAAGGAGGAATGATCCCCCATACAAAAAACGATATGGATGATTATGCCAATGGGCTACGTTTGACTGTCGCACTCTCTGTTGGTTTTGCCATTGTGATTGGGGTGTTACGTATTTTAAAAGGTTGGCCAATCCATATCATGATCATCGGGGGTTATATTACCGTGGTCGCTCTTACATGGTTCGCACCTGAGAACATTATTGGTATTGCTTATGATTCTGGTGGCGTGACAACATCTACCATTACCGTTCCCTTAGTTACCGCTCTTGGTGTCGGTCTTGCTTCTACCATTAAAGGACGAAACCCTATGCTTGATGGTTTTGGTTTAATCGCCTTCGCCTCCCTGCTTCCGATGATATTTGTCATGCTCTATGGGATGGTATTAGCATGAACAATCTGACTCTATTTTTTGAAACCTTCTTATCAACCATTCGTGATGTATTACCGATTGTCGTAATTATTTTTGGCTTCCAATTTGCTGTATTAAAAAAACCAATCGCTAATTTACCCAAAGTAATTCTTGGTTTCTTCTATGTAATTCTTGGGTTAACTCTATTTCTTATGGGATTAGAACTCGCTCTTTTTCCTCTTGGTGAATCGATGGCAACACAATTAACTGCACCTGAATTTATCTATCAAGGACAAGACATTTTAAATCAAACTTTTGATTGGATAGATTATTATTGGGTGTATATTTTTGCCGCTACCATTGGTTTTAGTACCACTATTGCAGAACCTTCATTAATCGCTGTAGCTATTAAAGCTAATGCCGTCTCTGGCGGTAGTATTAGTGTTAACGGGTTGAGAATTTCCGTCGCTCTGGGGGTTGCTTTTGGTATCTCATTAGGTAGCTATCGTATTGTTGTGGGTGACCCTATCCATTATTACATCATGGCTGGTTATGTAATTGTTGTGATCCAAACTTTCTATGCACCTAAAATGATTATCCCGCTTGCATATGATTCAGGAGGAGTCACTACCTCTACCGTGACTGTACCTTTAGTAACCGCTCTGGGACTTGGGCTTGCCTCTACTGTACCAGGACGCAATCCTATGATTGATGGATTTGGACTCATTGCCTTTGCAAGCCTATTTCCTATTATCTCCGTAATGGCTTATGCGCAAATCAGTGCCTATAGGGGAAAAACCAAACCTATATCCCAAGAAAAATCGAATTAATAGATTAATTTAGGAGAAAGCCAATGCGCTTTAAATTATTACTCGCTTTTGTAGAAGAAGCCAAAACAAATGCAGTTCTTGATGCTGCACGTAATGCGGGAGCGACAGGAGCAACCGTAATCAACCATGCACGTGGCGAAGGATTAAATAAGAAAAAAACCTTTTTTGGTCTCACTCTTGAAGTACAAAAAGATGTTCTATTATTTGTGGTAGAAGAACACCTTGCTCGATCTATTTTAGAAAAAATTAATGAAGTCGGTGAGTTTGATACTGAATCTGGCCAAGGAATCGCAATTCAAATCGATATTGAAGATGCCGTTGGAGTAGCACATCAAGTTGAAACATTAACCAAGGTCGTAGAGGAAAAAATATGAACAAGATTAAAGTAGAAAATGTTATGTCGAATACCTACGTAATGGTTGATGGTTTAATAACAGTAGCAGAAGGAATTCAATTGGCAAAACAGAAACAGGTCAAAGCCCTAATTGTAAAAAAACGCCATGATGATGATGAATTCGGCATTGTCTTAATGAACGATATTGCTAAAAAAGTGCTCGCTCAAAACCGCCCGACAGAACGTACCAATATCTATGAGATCATGACCAAGCCTGCACTTTCAGTCTCACCCGATATGAATGTAAAGTATTGCGCTCGTCTATTTGAACGCTTTGGGATCAGTCGTGCCCCTGTTATAAAAAATGGTGAGGTCGTTGGCATGGTAAGTTATAACAACATTGTATTAAATGGGATGGCTGGAATTGACAATTTAGAAAAAAAATAAAGCAGCTCAAGGAGGGTATCAATACCCTCTTTTCTTCCTTTAAATATAGTAATATCACCGACATCTTTTATTGAAACAATAAAATACTTACATTGATACTTCGAGTCACTTCACTTAACAAGCCTCTTTCTCTTTCTTACAAAAATCACACATGTTAATAATAATGATAATTATTATCTTTTGAGTATTTAACGAGTGACTGCATGAATAATATAAACACCACTAACGGCTCTCACCCTGATCCGTTAATTCAAATAAAAGAACTCTGTGTTGATTACATCACTGATAACGGTGATTTCAATGCTGTGAAATCTGTAAGCTTTGATGTGGGTAAAGGTGAAATATTCGGTCTTGCCGGTGAATCTGGTTGTGGAAAAAGTACCATTGCCTTTGCTATTAACCGTCTTCATAAACCACCTGCATTTATTTCTGGTGGAAGTATTTTATTTCAAGATAAAGACTTACTTCGGTTATCTGATGGACAATTAAATACTATCCGGTGGAGTGAGATTGCCATGGTATTTCAAAGTGCCATGAATTCACTAAACCCTGTCCTTCCAATTCAAGAACAATTTGCAGACGTATTACGCCACCACAAGGGCATGACAAACGAACAAGCGAAAGACAGAGCAGAGAAATTATTAGATTTAGTTAATATCCCCCGTGAACGGTTAGCTGATTATCCCCATCAATTTAGTGGCGGAATGAGACAACGTCTAGTGATTGCTATTGCGCTCTCTTTAAGTCCCAAATTGATCGTAATGGATGAACCAACAACCGCCCTAGATGTGGTTGTCCAACGAGAAATCTTGCAACAAATATATCAATTAAAGCAAGAGTTTGGATTCTCAGTTTTATTCATCACTCACGACTTAGCCTTAATGAGCCAGCTTTGTGATCGCATTGCGATTATGCGCCACGGTGAAATAGTTGAAGTTGGTACATCATCAGAAATCAGAAACAACCCGCAACATCCTTACACTCAAAAATTATGGGCTTCATTCCCAAATATCCATGAAGAAAGACGTCAATCTCCAACATTAGAAGGAGTTTTATAATGGACAAGCCTCTTATTCAAGTCAAAAACATTGTTAAAGAATTTACTGTTGGAGGAGGATTCTCCCAAGAAGATACCTTCAAAGCATTACAAGGGATCAGTTTTGATCTCTATGCTGGACGAACCTTAGCCTTGGTTGGAGAGTCTGGTTGTGGAAAAAGTACCTGTGCACGTTTAATTACCAAGGTATACCCAGCAACGGACGGAGAAATTCTCTTTGATGGAAAAAATATCAATGAGATAAATTCATCGAAAGACATTTTAGATTACCGCAGCCAAGTGCAAATGATATTCCAAGATCCGTTTGGATCATTAAACCCAACGCATACTATTGCACATCATTTAACTCGACCACTTAAAATTCATAAACAAATAGCGAATGATAAAGACATACCTACACGCTTACTTGAATTATTGGATTTGGTTGAATTGGATCACGACACTTTAGCTAAGTTTCCTCATGAGCTCAGTGGTGGTCAACGTCAACGAGTCAATCTAGCTCGTGCATTAGCGGTTGGTTCTAAGATTATTCTGGCAGATGAACCTACTTCAATGCTTGATGTATCAATTAGGTTAGGCGTTCTTAATCTAATGCAGAATATGAAAAAAGATCTCGGAATTGGTTTTTTGTACATCACTCATGATCTTGCCACTGCTCATTATATTGCAGAAGAAACCGCTGTGATGTACAAAGGTCAGATCGTAGAATGGGGAGACACTCGTTCAATTTTACGTAATCCTCAGCACCCTTACACCAAGCTATTAATCTCAGCAGTGCCAGATCCTGATTTACCTTTTGGCAATTTAGTCGAAAGTGAACCAAACTATTCTATAGATGCTGATGAAATACGAAAACGCAGCAGTATTGTAATAGAAGGATGTAAGCAGGTTGGCGACAACCATTTCGTTAAACATTGGGATGAGGCAGCATAATGACATTAGATACTTGGTTAACCTCAATTTCTGGTTGGTATCATGCAAAGCAATACAACCAAATAGAAACGCTTGAAGCACTCTTATACTCTGCACCTAATTCTATTTGGGGTCCAGAATTAACTGATGATCAAAGTAAAGCGATAGCCTGTTGGTTGGATGGGTGTCTAAGAGTATTTGAGCACACCAAGTATAATAATACGAAGAAAGCATACCAAACATTACAGTACGCCAGTGCAAAGTTAGAAGTGGCCGCCTTTAACTCTGCAACGGATATTGATATTAAAGATTGGTGCTTAAAGCGATTGCAACACCTCACGGTACTCAGTCTGGAGTTTTGTAATCAGCAACAAGACCAATCAACATGGCATGAAAAAGCACTCTCATTAATTGAAATGCACGTTAAATTAATGGCGAGCCTTTCTTGGAATGAATCGTTAAATAGCAGTAACACTCCAAATTTAATGTCCCCCCATTAAATTTATTACCTCATAAAATAACCATGATAAAACAATAAAAAAGCAGTAGGTGTTAGATCGTAACAATAAGCCCCTACTGCTTTTCTGTTTAGAGTAAACTAGCCAAATCTAGATAAGGCTATAACGCTAATTGCCATCTCTGTAATGGTACTTTACTGTTTATTCCTGCTCTGCCCCAACGATCAACCGCATCGACAATTAATACACGTTCCATTGGGAGTAATGCTTGCATCTGCTTATTTGGTTTTTGAGTAGTAATAATCCAAACTGAATCGTCTTCTTCCAATAATTCTTGCAGTTGTACTTTATCGTCTTCAGTCCACTCAAGAGCAGGTTTTGTTAAACGGTCAACCACAAACAATTGATTGCCAGAGGCAAAGTCTTCTAACTGCTCAGACAACAAAATAACCGAGTCGATATCATTCTCTAAAATCACTTTTTGTTGCTGATTAATTAATTGACGTACCGATAACATAAATTGCTCTTGGTTTTTTTGGATCTGATCTGATTTATCAGGCCAGATACGTTGAAAATCATCACTCACAATCGCTACCATTCTGATTAAGTTTGTTGGGTTTAACCATGCATATTTTGAAGTCGTTCCATCAGATAAACGTAATGCTGCCACACCTTGTGCACGAGGTGTGATTGCTTGAGAGGCATCAACCTCAATAATCTGAATATTGCTGTATCTTGCGTTCACATACAGAGGATCTTCTGCCCATACCGCACCAATAGTCACAACCGCTTGGGCTATTTTTGCTGAATCTTGAACGGCTTTCGACCCCTTGTTGGCAAACCAATTGGGTAAACGCTCAATCCCATAACGATTTGGTGGTAAATATTTTGTCGTTAATGAAGTATCTTTTAATAACTCGCTTGATAGCATATACGTCACAGGGGTTGCCGTTAATACATCTGCCGCTATTACTGTTTTGATGCTAAATAGAGATGCTACACATACACTAACAATCGCTATCCATTTCATTAAATTCTGTTTCATTTCTTATCCTATCTATACCAATATTCTTCAATTCTTCTTGGTTTCTACTCTGTTAATTCTTACGAATAATTCGGTAGCTAGTCGCAAGTAAAAAGAAGAAAGCTGAAACAATAATAATCGCCGCACCAGAAGGCACTGGCAGTTCTAATTCCATCGGTAATACCGTGCCAATCAAGCACGATATTGTCGCTAACAATGCAGACATCAAGACAAAACTGCCCATGTTCTTAGTTAACAATCGAGCCGTCGCACCAGGTATGAGCAATAACGCGCCAACTAAAACCGCACCGACAATTTTTACCGATGCAATCGTCACAAGGGTAATCATCATCACAAACAAGTAGTCATAAAAATTGGTTTTGTAACCACGAACTCTGGCAATATCAGGGCTGATACAAGTTAATAAAATACGATTAAACGTTGGAATTAATACCACCACAATCAATAAGCAACTGCCTGCTAGAATCGCAATGTCTTGGTCCGTAACCGTTAAGATAGAACCAAATAATACGTTCTCTAGCATGTGAATATTAATTTTACGTGCTACGTACATCAGTAATGCTGCACCCACAGCCAATGCTAAGGCAAGGAACACTCCAACTAACGTATCGTAAGGCACATTGGTTCTGTTTCTTACAAAATGCAGTAACAAAGCAAAGATCATACAGAAACTAAATAAGCCGATAATTGGATTCTCTGCTGGCTCTCCCAATAACACGCCTAACGCGATACCCGTTAAGGCGGCGTGACCAACGGCTTCAGAGAAAAAGGCCAAACGCTTTGCAATCACTAACGTCCCCAACCCACCTAACAATGGTCCTAAAAGGATCGCAGCAACAATAGCATTAACCATAAAGGCATACGAAAAACTGTCACTTAAGAAGCCTTGCTCGACGCCATATAACGCCCACTGACGAAACAGCTCCATTATGCAGCCTCTTCATTATTAGTTTTTGATGCATCGTACTGAGCACTTGCACCCGTATAATGATTGAATAATCGTTCAATTTTCTCAGGTTTTAATACTTCTGAATAACAACCAGAATCAACCAAATTACGATTAATCACATGAACATATGCTTTAAGACGGCGAACAGCCGTGACATCGTGATGAACGGCTAATACGGTTTTACCTTGTGCGATAAATTCATGCATTAATGATTCAAGGTAACGAACGCCGTGTTCATCCATCCCTGTGGTTGGTTCATCAAGAACAAGTAGATCAGGATTATCCAGTAACGCTTGTGCGAATAACACGCGTTGTTGCTCACCACCAGAAAGTTGCCCCATGCGACGATCGGCACGATTAGACATTCCAACGCGCTCTAACTGCGCCATTGCAAATGCTTCTTGGCTGCTTTTCTTACGCCATAGCGCACTTAAAAATAGAGGCACTCGCGTTTGATTCAATAAAATGAAATCTTTCACGGTTAGCGGCAGGCTAGATTCAAAAACGGCTTTTTGTGGTACATAACCAATCACGCCTTTCTGCTCTGGCCACTCAATATTAATTTCACCCTGGAACGCGGTTAATCCTAAAATTGAACGCAATAACGAGGTTTTACCACCGCCATTAGGCCCCATAACCACATGGCATTGACCCTCTTCAAAGCGTTGATTAACCCCTTCGAGAATGGTATTTTCACCATAAGTTAACCCTACATTGGTTAACGAAATTGCTGGTCCTGACATTATTCAGCGTCCTTATCTGCGGCAAATTTCATGGCTTCGATTAAGGTGTCTAAATTTGATTTCATTTCGATTTCAACTTTATTGTCTTCATAAGGGCCGTGCGTCATGTGTGAGAAACGATACAGCTGAACGCCTGTTGCCTCTTCAATCGTGTCGACAAAACGGTTTGGCATGTTCAATTCATAAAATAAAACATCAATGTCAGATTCACGGATCTTTTCAATTGTCCCTTGCAGTTGACTCGCACTTGGTTCTACTCCGTGAGCGGGTTCAATGACTGCAGCAACATCAACACCAAATTCTTGAAGAATATAACCATACGCATTGTGCGTGGTTGCTACTTTCATTCCTGCGGTATCTAATTCTCCAAGAGAGAGCATCGCATCACGCTTCATTAATCGGAATTTTTTTGCGTATTTACGTGCATTTTTACGGTAAAACGTGGCATTTTCAGGATCAATTCGAGATAGTTCATTGGCAATGGTGTAAACCTTTTGAATCGTCGTAGATAAACCAACAAACGTATGAGGATTCACCGCCCCTTTACCGACAGATTGTCCCATCGCTGGCAACAACGGAACGTCTTTATTTGCTTCTAATACCATTAACTCGCTGTTGTTTGCCGCCGAAATTACTTTTAAAGCAAAATCATCATGACCAATACCATTAACAACAATCACATCCATTTTATTTAAACGTTTTAAATCGTTTGGTTGAGGTAAATAATTATGTGGATTAAACCCTGCATCAACCAAAGGAAGGATTTCTGCTTTATCACCTACCACTGCTTTCACATAGCTGTAGTAAGGTTGTAAGGTAATGCCAATCACTAAAGGTTTTGTTGCCGACATCGCCGACGCAGAAAACAAAGAGACTAAGCTAAGCAGAATAAAAGAACGTACGTATAAAATAGATTTCATCATTATTATTTATCTTTAATTGGTATCAATTTAAATGAGTGTCATGAGCAGGAAAGACAACTTGTATCCAATGCAGTTGAATGAGTTCGCTTTCATTCCAAGAGATTGAATCAGGGGAGATAGACGTAGACATCAATTCAGGGTGCAGCCAAAGCTCAATATCATCGCCTTTCGCGTTAAAAATGAATGACGAAGACCCTTCTTTTTTAGAGGTTAAGCCTAAATAAATACCATTGCCTAAATGCTGCCATTGGTGCTTTCCACGGCGCTCCCAGCTTTGGTCTTGTACAAAAGGAGGCAACCACTCATCGGCTAAATAAGCGATATCTGGCCATGTATTTTCTTCTTCTGATTCAGCCTGAATATCGTAAATTTCTTCATAGGCTAAACGTAGTTCAGCGATCATAGCTAAATCGTCTTGTGTCAAATCGGTAATAAGCACTTGGTGTGATTCAAGCTTTACGCCTTCATCGTTCGATTGATGATATGGCAACGCGACCACTGCAATAAGCAAAATGCACCCAATAATGAGTGCTATCCATTTTCCTTCTGCGCTTCCATTATCTGGAGTAACTGATTGAATGATCATTTCTCTGAGATCTCGACAACATCGACTTCAACAGGGCTTTCATGTCCTGAATCAAACACTAGATAAAAATCCGTTTCAGGATTCGTAAATTCAGCAATTGAACGTTTATCTGTGGTTACTTTTGCAATCAAATTATCATCGTAGTCATACATATTCACATCGTAATCAACGGCTTTACTGCCATCACTGTAGCCTGTTTCACACAACACTAGATCCGATTCAAACCAACAACTCATTAATGGAAAATGAGCAAAACTCGCAGAAGAAAAAAGAAGAGAAGAAACAAAAAGGGTTTTCAGGTTTACTTTAGCCATGGATAAATCTCGATAAAAAGCACCACAAACCTTTATGGAAAGCGGTGCTAACTGCATTATTGAAGTAGAGCTTCAAACGTTAAGTGAACATTTACACTTGCTTTTTCTGCAAGTGGGTGGTCTTTCAATTCACCTTTATAATTTGATTTCATTAAGTAACGACCCGCAGTTTCAGGAGTAAATGTGATCTTTCCCTCTTTATCACTCACTACACCAATCTGCTCTTGATGATTTCGATATAACGTCCCTTCACGAGTAATGTCAGCCGTTACGCCTGCTTGAGGTTTGCCATTAAAGAAGAACTGAAAAGTAACTGGCTCACCTTCAAGAATATCTGATGGGTGAGTTAATGGTTTAAGCTCTAACAGCGTATTATCAAGCTTCATTGCTTCTGTTGTAGGCTTGCCTACTGTCACGTAACTTTCAGCACGAGTAAAACTAATTTGAGTCACAATATCACGGGCTTTCTCTGGAAGAACTAACGCACGATCAGCCTTGGTCGCTTTAATCCATTTAACCGTATCACGACGGCCTGCTTTATATTGGGTGTAATACGTTGGTTCATTATTAATACGAACTTTATGTGTGCCTTCTTCTTCAAAATAGAAATCAAACATTGAGCGGCGCTTACCCTTAACCACAAAGTTTGGACGCTCAGTTCGACCATCTGGCATCACAACTTGTGCTTTATCGCTGCCCGCTGGTTTATCAAATACAAACGTACCGTGTGACGCGGTCACATCAAATGTAAGCCAATCACCGCCTTCTTTAGATACAGTAAAATGAGAAGGTAACACCCAACGAGGGTGAGCGTTCGCAGTAGTAGCAACCAATAAACCCGCAGCCATTACGCCACTTAATATTGCAGCCTTTACTTTATTGTTCATTATTGTCGTTCTCATAATTTGTTTAATTCCCTGATAAATAGACATCTGTATTAATTTTTATATTCGATTATGATTAAGCCAGTCTCTTCAGTTGGAGCAAGTTGGTATGACATATCACTATCGGCCAATTTCATTTTTTGACGTAAATAGTTACGACCACCATGCTCACGAACCACTTCAACGTGTAACGTATAGTCACCTTGTGGTAACGCCTGACCTGAATCATCCTTTCCATCCCAACTGAATTTATATTTTCCGGCTGGTCGTGTTGCAGAAGTAACAGCATCAACTAATTCACGATCGTAACGACCGACTTTGCGCCACCAACTTCTTAAATCTTTTAGCCACTCATCTTTACCTACCCACAGCTCAATCGTTTTTACTGATTTACGTTCACTGTTTTCAATCCACACCGCCACATAAGGGCGTGCATACATAGTGGTTGTAATCGCAGGAAGCTCAAAAGCAACATCGACTTTCGCACTCTCAGAAATAGCCGCTGAATGAACCAAAAGAGGCGTCGTTAATATCATTGCTGCAATTGAATGACGTAAATAGGTAGAGAGTGAAGCCATTGTGATGTCCTTATGGGTACAAGATTAAAAGGGTTAAGGTACGGCAATAAAATACAATGCAAGCGTGATTGATGAGCCAAATGCCATCCACTTCATTGATGTCATCAGTGTTCTTTTTTTCGGTAAAATTAAGCACACGCCCGTAAGTACAAAAAAGACCATTAATAGCGCGGTAATATCAATGAATGCCTTCCAGACCTCACCACTATTTCGTCCTTTATGTAAATCATTTAATAACGCAACAACACCATAATTTGAGCTTTCGATGTCTGCTATGCCTGTCGTTAAATCAATATAAACAGACGCGTTATAACCGGGTCCTTTATAGTTTAATGACAATTCACCCTCGACTAATTCACCGTCTTCAACCTCGGTAAAAACATCGACATTAGAAGACGTTCCAGAGAGATCGGTATGTTGATTTAAGTAATTAAGCAAAGCGGCAGTGTTTGGTTTATTCCACAGAACTTGCTGCTTTTCATCTAGAGAAAAAAGCACATCATGAGGAATAGAAAGAGTGGTATTTTTTATGTCTGGAGAGCTGCTGACAAACCAATCAGGGCGATTTAGCGTGATCCCTGTGATCGAAAAAAATAAGACAACGAGTAGAAGCGCCATTGATACGTAAACATGTAAGCGACGCGCCCACAATTGTACTTGTTTGTTTTTAAGCAGCATGAATAAGACAGAGTCAATTAAGAATAATGGACTGTAATGTAATTGGTAATGATTTGCATTGCTATTCAATTTACATTATTTACGTTTGGGAAGATTTTTAACGCCTATCTTTATTGAAGGTGTGAAAGCCCTCATCATTCAATAAGGGCATTAAAGAGAGTTTACACTGAATTATTGACAGTCTTTCTCAGTTGAGACAAATACTTTATCCACCCTTTCGCTTCATTTGATGGGATAAAATCATTGGCTCTCTTGGCATAAAGTAAAGCCGAGTCTATTTGGTTTAATTTGTAATAAGCTCTCACTTTAGCTAGCGCGATATCCTCTGTCTTTTTGTAATCTTTTACTTTATCTAAGGTTTTCAAGCCCTGTTGATGGCGACCTTCTTGAATTTGTAATTGTGCAACCTGCCAGTAAAAACGTGAATCTAGTGTCGCGGCTTTTGACCAAGTAACAATGGCTTTATCCCACTCTTTTGCCGATTGCCAATAACTTGCTTGCATCGTTAATAAATCAATATCACCTTTAGCACCCTCTAATCGGCTTAACGTTTCTGCTGCTTTTTCTGGGATACCGCGTTGGGCATACAGTTGAGCCAACAATTTCAACTCTGACTGACTCAACTCAATTCCTTGTCGTTGAGCAAGAATAAGGGTATCTAACGCATTTTTAGGTTGATTCAAGCGAAGCTGAATACTAGTTAACTGCTGCCACCACGTCGCTTTATTTGGTTCAAGTACAATTAAGCTGTTCAATGTAGGGATAGCCGATTTCCATTGTTTTAACTGCAACTGCGCCCCTAATTTCAGTACTAGCGATTGGCTTTTTTCACTTTGTTTCTTATATATCGCAACACGTTCATGCTTATTTAATGCAGAAAGGACCTTATTCCATTGTGATAGCTGGTAATGGGTTTGAGAAATTCGGAACCATAAATCCCCAATACTCTGCTTTTCAGGGAGCGTTTTGGTTAATTGATAATAATGAGGCAAGGCATCAGAAAAACGCTGCTCGGTAAGTAGAAGATCTGCCAACATACGTTGAGTTACCCATGCTTGCTCATCTGCTAATTGCTTGCTGCTAACCGCTTTTGAAAGATAGCTGACCGCTGAATTACTGTTGCCTGATTGCCAATAAAAAACACCTAGCATACGTTGAATATAGGCTTTATCATACTCTAGTGAAGGCGATAAATCGGCAAGCACACCAATGGCTTCTTTCATCTTATCTTGCTGCTGGAGTTGAATAGCTCGCTGTACTTTAGCTGCGTTATATTGGCTAAGTTGCCCTGCTTGTATTGAGTGACTAAAAAACAAAATAAAGCTCAGAACCAGTGCTGACGAGGTTGATAATAATTTCATCATTTTGCTAACGTAAACTCCAATTTCACCGTTTGTCCAAGTTGAGCAATGGCTTTTCCATCGACCACTTTTGGTTGATATTTCCATTTTTTCAACGCTTTTAACGCTTCTCTTTCAAACATTCGCCGTGGTTTAGCATCCGTCACTTTTACATTGGTTGGGCGACCCTGCTCATCAATGGTAAATGACATCACAACAAATCCTTCAGCACCTCTTTTTAATGCCTTTGATGGGTAACGAGGCTCAACACGATACAAAGGCATGGCTTGCTGATTACCTGTAAAATCAGAAAAACTAGGTGCGTTAATCGCTAAACCAGAAATTCCAGAATCCAAGCTCATTGGTGGCATTGAACTTTGTGGCGTCGCCATCGAGGTTTGAGTTTGAGACGCCATTGGTTTTGCCTCTGGTGGCGGCTCTGGTGTTTCTGGTTTTTCAGGCACACGACGTTGACGGCGCTGAACATCTTGTTCTTGCTCAACCATCACCATATCAAAACGAATCGTCTCATCACTTTCTGGTTTACCGTTATGCCCGTTGTCTACCATCCACGCCATAAACGTAAACAATCCAACGGTTATAGAAAGTGCAACTGGAACCGCTAACAATAATCGCCACATTAGTTTTTCTCCGCAGCCAATGCGATACCTTTAACTCCTGCACCTTTAGCTGCATCCATCACTTTTACAACCGTGCCATTATAAGCATGTTCATCAGCCTGAATGACTAGCGATGCGTCTGGTTGCTCTAGTAACAAATGTTCCAATGTTGCTTGAACTCGCTCTGCATCCACCATACGTTTATCAATGAAAATATCGTTTGAAGCCGTAATAGCAACAAAGATACCCGCGTCTTTTTGGCTAGATACATTACTTGCTTGAGGGCGATTAACTTCAACGCCTGATTCTCGAACAAATGAACTGGTTACGATAAAAAAGATCAGCATGATAAATACGATATCAAGCATTGATGTTAAATCGATTTGTGCTTCTTCTTGATTTGAAGAACGACGGCCAAGTCTCATGACTGACTCCTTAATGCTTTTTCTAAATGATGTTCTTTACGACGACACACTTTGGCTAAACGAGCATGAACAAACATACCCGCTAAAGCTGCAACCATTCCAGCCATGGTTGGTAAGGTCGCTAACGAAATGCCCGATGCCATTAGTTTAGGCTGGCTACTGCCTTGATTTGCCATTACATCAAACACAGAAATCATGCCAGTTACTGTGCCTAATAATCCAAGCATTGGGCAAATTGCCACAAGAACTTTGATAAAATTCAAATATTGATTAAGTTGAAGGTGCGCTTCACTTATCCATCCATCACGAATGGTTTTCGCATACCACGAATCGTGATCGTCTCGCTGTTGCCACTTTTCTAGCCATACTTTTCGTTGTGCAGGAAAAGTGAATAATAAGAAAAACACACGCTCAACCACCAGTAACCAACATACCGCGACAACAGCCCCTAACCACCATAAAATGGGGCCGCCTTGTGCCATAAAATGAGAGAGAAAAGCCGTCATTAGGCAGCCATCCCCATTGGTGTCTTATTGGTTTCTTTTTCTGCTTGCTCTGCAACTAAGCTCAAGCCCTGCTTTTCAAGAATGGTACGAATACTTTCTGCTTGTGAGCTTAAAATGTTGTGAGTTAATAACAGTGGCATTGCTGCTACTAAGCCAAGTACCGTCGTCACTAGCGCCATTGAAATACCGCCCGCCATTACCTTAGGATCGCCATTACCAAATTGCGTGATCACTTGGAACGTTTCGATCATGCCAGTAACTGTACCTAAAAGCCCTAACATCGGGGCTAATGCGGCAAGTAATTTAAGCATTGATAGGCCTTTTTCTAAACCTTGCTGCTCATCAACAATGGTTTCTAATAAGCGCAATTCCAAAGCTTCTACTGAGCGATTCTGCTCTGCATCATAAACAGATAACACACGACCTAGCGGATTCTTTCCAATGTTTGTCGGATCTTTTAATTGAGTACGTATTTGCTGACGAATAACCAACAATCTAACGCCATTAAATAATGAGATAAGTAAACCAATCGCCAATAAAACAATAATGATTTGTCCAACTACACCACCCGCTTGAAGACGATCTTTAAGTGTTGGTGAGTTTGCTAGTTGTTCCAACATGATCCCACGAGATGGATCAACAGACATCATCATCACTTGCTGCTGTTGCATATCAGATAATGTAGCGACTGATGGCGCAAGATCAGGCTGTTGTGAATAATACGTTGCTACGCTCTTTTTATTATCCCAACGTAGGAAACCTTCGTCACCAACAAGCGCCATATTTCCTAAACGATAAGTATTGATTTCAGAACGATGCCCTGCGCCATTAATTAAAGTCACTGGCATTAATTCCAACGCTGAACTCGCCTGCACTTGTTGAGTCATTGTTTGCCATAACCCTGTTAACTGAGTCATTGATGGCAATGATTTAGCCTCTACAATGTCATTAATCACTTGTGCATTATTAGCATTAATTGAACCTGTCACTGAGTTTTTTAATTCAGCATTAAGATCTTTTGCCGTTTGTCTTACCACGCCAAACAACTCACCTAAACTGCCTGTTTCTAAATGCAATTGTTGCTCTAGCGTAGCAAGTGATTGTTCGTTTTTACTGAAGGTTGAACTCAGTTCATCGCTCTCTTTTTGCAGTTTTTTACGCTCTGCAATGAGTGCGTTCTTTTGTGCTTTAAATTCTTTCTCAGTCAACGCAAAGCCCGCTTCTCGCTGTGTATTGTGTTGCTTTTGAATTTGGCTTGCTTGCTTTGTATCTTGAACTAATTCAGAGCTTGCTGCCGATGTGTTAGCTGAAAAGCTTAATACTGAAATAGCTAAAATAAGTGGTTTGATTGTCATGTTATTTCACCTCTTTCAGTGATAGAGAAACAGGCAAAGTTAATAAACTTGGCGCAACTTGCTTATAAGCCACTGAATAGGCTTTTGCTAACTCATCATTAAATGATGAATCCAATAATGTCCATTGATTGTTATAAGTATTCCAACTCCAATATTGCGAAGAATCTAAGCGACGAGCAAGCAAAGACACACGCCCTAGATGCAGCATATCGGCATCGATTAGTTCATCATTTTCAACCGTAATTTGAGTTTGGTATGTTCCCAACTTTGAACCGTAATCCATCTCAATTTGATACGCTTCCAGAATACGGCGGTATTTTTCAGCATCACTAACATCGGCTCTTGTCATCATATGCTCAAGCTTTTCGATGCGTAAGGTACGTTCTGAAATCTTGATTGGTTTATCTTGTTCAACTAATACCGTAAGACCTGACAGCATCTTATACATCAACGGCACTACGCCTTGACGAGTGTCTTTTATGGTTTCAATTTGGCTGTTTAAATTTGTCATCTCTTGTTGTTGACTATTCACCAAGCCAGCTAAGTGATTACGATAAACCGCAAGATTTTTCACTTCTTCTTGCAGTTGTTCGATCTCTGCTTTATAGGTCAATGTGGCTTCTGCGCTTTTATCAATTTTGCTTTGGCTAACTGCTGAAGCTGTATTTGATTTATTCTCGATAGATCGAGCTTGATCAAGCGTAGAGGCTTGAGCTGAGGTCATTACAGTAGCTAACGCTAATCCAATACTGGCTTTTAGAATATTCATATTTTTTATCTTAACTATCTATGTTCTTAAAATTTACATTCAAATAAACGCACTAAAGGGAGACCGAAGCCTCCCTTATATTTAATGCGCTAAATTAGTATTTAACTTGTAGTGTCGCCATGTAGTTTCGGCCTTCACCAACCACTACACCACTAGTACTACCTCCGGCTAGGTAATCAGTATCTAATAAATTTTCTACATTAAATCGTGCGACAAAATCTAAATTTTCATCATATTTAATAGTATGAGAAATACCCATATCTACTCGTGTATATGCGTCTTTCTTAAGCTCGTTTGAAGAATCATAGTAACGCTCACCTACATGGTAAACACCAAGGTTAATCCCTGTGCCATTGTTGAAATCATACTGCGACCAAATGCTTGCACTAAACTCAGGTACATCTGCAGGTGTTTTACCTTCTAGCGCTGGATCATTTTCATATTTAGCATCGAGAATAGTGGTTGATGCACTTAATGAGAACGCTTCCGTTACATAGCCTGTTGCTGCTAACTCAATACCTGTATGAACTTGCTCACCAACTTGTGATGTTCTTGTACGATCTGTTCCATCCTTTAAGTCTTCAGATACTTGCATATTCGATTGTACAATTTGGAATAAAGCACCTGATACATATAGGCTGTTATCTAATAATTCCCATTTTGTACCCAACTCGTATAAGTGACCTTTTTGAGGATCTTGTTCTTTACCGTGGTTAACATCATCTTCATCGTTAATATCTGCCACTGGCTCAAAGCTTTCAGAGTACACGGCATAAATAGAACCGTTTTCAGCAGGATGATAAATAGCACCCACTTTTGGAAGAACATTTGAGTAATCTGCTTTTACACCCTTGCTACTTTCAGTTTTATCAACAGCAAAACGTACCCCTGCAAGTAATTGCCAAGAATCATTAAATGTCACTAAATCTTGTAAATAAATTCCGTAATGTTGGCTCTTTGAATGAGAACCAACAGTATCATTATTTGAACTCAAATCATCTGGGCGATCAAAACCGTCACTACACGTATCTGTACCTGTAGTACATGATGTTGTTTTGTCGTATTCACGCTTGTAGTCATAATGCAAACCATTACCACCAACTAATAAACGGTGGTTAACACCTAGAGCATCAACATCCCCCGTGAAATCAACATAAGCGGTATCGAATGTCCACTCATCATGACGATCTGATGATTTATAGCCACTACCATCTTTATGTATGTCAGATTCTGTACGTTGACGCTCATAAAACTGACGACTAATACCCGTTTTAACAGACCATGAGTCAGTCAAGTTCGCTGTAAGCCCCAGACCATAGTTAGCCACATCGTTATCAGTTTCAGCCCAATGTTGATCCTTCACAGTATTTGGATCAATGACTTCACCCGTTGTTGTATCTACTTTTGAACCGTTATCTAAATCGCCTTGCTCATTAGTTCTGTCATAGTGTGCAGATAACATAATGTCGTCATTAATATCATAATCAACAAACAGACCACCGACAGTACGATCAGTTTCAACGGCAGTACCATCAAAACGAGTTCGCCATGACTCTTTATGTTCTTCAGATAAAACAACACGAGCACGCAATGTTTTGTCTTCATTCAATGCACCACTAATATCAGCCATGGTACGAGTTGAATTATTTGAACCGATATCTTGGCTAAGATTTACTTGCGTTTCATACGTTGGTTTTTTAGAAATCATATTCACTAAGCCACCAGGTGTCGATTTACCGTAAAGTAAACCTGCTGGCCCCTTAACGACTTCGACTCGTTCTAATAACTCAATTGGTTGACGATAATGAGACCAGTGTTGAACACCATCACGTAAGAAGCTTGAGCTGCTGCTTAGCTCAAAACCACGTAGATAAAAACGTTCACGGTTTGTTGATTTAGACCCTTCTGAAATACTTGAGTCATTCTTCAACACTTCACCTAGTGTACTCGCACGTTGTTCATCAATGATTTGCTCATCAATAACAGTTACTTGTCCAGGAGTTTCTAATTGCGTTGCTTCCATACGCATTGACGTTGAGTTTGTGTCTGCTTTATAACCGTAATCACGACCAGTAACGACCATGTGCTCATCAGTGGTTGATGCGTCTGTTTCAGCGTAAGCAAGAGGGGTAGACAAAACTGCGCCAATAACAAGAGCCAACTGACTTTTAGAAAACATATTCCATTATCTCCAAATCTTTTATTAATAAACGGGTGATTAAATTCTGATATGGAATATAAATGATAATCGTTATTATTTGCAATTAAATTTACATTCTTTGCATTCGTAAAGATATTGGTATTTGCCTACTTATTATAAAATACGAAGAAATATCATGATCTTATATATAAAAATACACCTATATAAATAAATACACTTAACAAGAGAAATTAGCTTCATACATTAAATAGCAGTGAAACTCTTAAGCCTCCCTCTTTTCTATTCTCAGCTTTCACTTTACCTTTCATCACTAACATAGCTTCTTTAACTATCGCAAGCCCTAAACCATAGCCACCGGATTGCTTATCTCTGGCTGACTCTAAACGGGTAAATGGGGAGAATATATCTGATAACTGATGTTCTGGGATCCCAAGGCCATCATCTTCTACGATCACCGCAACATACTCATTACCTTGTTCTGTGTATGGTGTTACGACAACCTGAATCATCGCATTTTCACCAGCATATTTGATCGCATTACCAATCAAGTTACTGATCGCGCGAGTCACCAAGCGTGGATCAGCCATTATTATTGGAATAGTCGTAGAACATTGCATACTTAACGTTTGATTTGGTTTTAAATCTACTTGGCGTTGAGCAATTTGAGCACTGCTATAACTGTCTAGCGTGACCGCTTCTAGTTTTGCTGAATACCGAGCACTCTCCAAACGACTAAATTCTAAGATCTCACCAACTAATGTGTTCATTTCATTAGATTCATTTTCTAATCTATCTAATAAATGTTGATGTTCACTGTCTACTTTCTTTCTTAGTAAATGCAGCGCTAAGTTATGTCGAGCTAATGGCGTTCGTAATTCATGAGAAACATCGCGAATCAATCGCTGTTGCTTTTCAGCTAAGGAGTGAATCTCATGTGTCATATTATCAAAGTCATGAGCCAACTCGCTAAACTCTCGAACAGAGTGCCCAATCTCATCACTTACTTTTACCTCAAAATCACCTTGAGATAATTTATGACTAACGGCTCGTAATTTATCTAAAGGCTGCTGTAAATAGCGAGCAATAACCCAAGAGAACAAACCTAAAATCAATGCAGAAATAACGAGCTTAATAATACCAAAATAAAATGGAAAATCATTTGCAGGGTGCTGTTGATACGGCATTTGAATCACAATAGTCAAACCATTATCTAATGGGATACCAATAATGGGACGATTCACTTCATTATCCAATTGAGTATCTAATGGACGTAAATACCGGAGCTTAAATTCAAAATGAGGATGCATGTCGCGATGCGTAATTGGGTGTTTATTCTTATCTAAAACAAAAAGATAATATTCTTGCGCTCTGCCCCAATCAGCTAATTCATCCATATCGCCTTCTGCAATCAATATATTTGCTTGATTGGCTAAATCCAACATTTCTTCTTGGATTGAAGAGGGGACACGCAGCATAGATTTCATTAATGCTATTTCAGCTAAGCTTTGTAAGGAAATGATTAGAAATAAACTGGTAGCAAAAGCACTAAACAGACGAAATGCTAACCCGTTTTTATGTTTATAAAATAAAGAAGGGCAAATTTTAAGCCAGCAAATAATCTTCATGACTTATTACTCATGAACGACTTTAATAAAACTGTATCCGCGACCGCGCACCGTTTTTATATGCTGTTTAGATAAACCTGACTTCAAGAGCTTACGACGAATATTACTGATGTGCATATCTAAATTTCGATCAAAGGGACACAGCTCTTTCTTAAGTATATTAATTTGTAAATCAGACTTAGATACCACTAAATCGGCATTCTTAATCAAATATTGCAGTAATTCCGATTCTGTTTCAGTCAGTGGTAACCGCAAGAATTGTTCTGCCAAATCTTCTGTCGCACCCACATAATTTTGACGCTGACGCTCTAACCCTACACGACGTAATATAGCAGTAATACGTGCCAGTAATTCCGGAACATTAAAAGGTTTGGCAATAAAATGATCGGCACCAGCTTGTAAGCCATCAAGCATAGACGCTTCATCACCTAGAGCAGTGAGCATAAGAATAGGGGTAGCAAAACGCTGACAAATACGGCGTGCCACTTGATAGCCATCAAGCTTGGGAAGCATGACATCTAATAAAACAAGATCAACTGAATGGCTCTGGATAAACTCTAAGGCACTTTCACCACAATGGACACAATCAACATCATAGCCTTCATCTTGTAAAACTTCTTGCAATAAATTGCACAACGCTATGTCGTCATCGACCACTAAAATACGGGACACGTTTACTTTCCTATCAAATGAAAATCGTTCGTATTCTAATCTTGAGAAAAGCGTTGTGCAACAGACTTATTATAAAACCATCAATAACCTTTAATTATTTATGGTTTTCTGCCAATCAAGGTCCATAATACGCTCATCAGCAATGTAATAAACCACATCACCAGAGGCTAATTGTGTCTCTAAACTTGGGTTTACTTTACAGCCTTGGTCTTTTTGCTGCACCGCTATAATGATAGCTTCATATTGTTTTTTAAATGAAGAATATATTGATTCAAGAGTAAAGCTCTCAAGATCACTTGGTACTTCAATTGAATATTGAGTTTGACCTTCATGTGCACTAACTAGCTCAGAATGAATAAAGCTTGAACCCTTATCCATCACCGATTTTGCAACTAATTCAGTAGAAAGTGATGAAATGCATTCAGAATTAGGACAATATTTGTGCAATAAATTACGTTTAATCGGATCTTCAAAATGAGCAACTAAATGAGCATCACTGTTCTGCTCTGCAACAAACAAGCTAACTGTTAACGTTACATCATCCAAATCGGTATCTACAATGACCGCACTGGCTTTCGCTAGGTTTGTACGTTCCATTTCTAACGCATCAGTAAATGAATTAACTCGAACAAAATGAGTGCTTGAATCAAATGGAGATTCTTCATACTCACAAGATACCACCACCACTTCACGACGACCTTTCTCTTCTCTTTTTAGCATTTCTAGTAAATGAGGTGTTCTAGCGCTATTAATGCCAATAACAATGATGTGATTTTCTATGTTCAAATTTTGTTTTCCTCTTCGATTCGTACGCCAAAAGTCCGTAAAAAAAACCGCAATTCGTCCAACGGACAATGCAAATAACCCCACACCACATGGAATAATAAATAAGGCTGAAAATAAACGACCACTGCTGGTTGCTGGGCTTAAATCTCCATAACCAACCGTACTGCTTGTAGTCACTAAATAGTATAAAAAGTTAGCGATATTATCAGTTAAATGGGCTTCATTTGTGATAATAAGCCCAACCCAACTAAGCAGTACATAACCACTTGTCAATAACAGTAAAATATACGCATTGATTGCCATAAAATGCTTATTAATCAAATCAGTAATAATTTTTAAAATGGCGTGCATATCCTATCCTTAAGCTGCCCAAAATGTCTGAGCAGTGTAACGGACTAACAAACTATCGTATACCTTCTAATTCGAATAATGATTGTTGCGTCGGAAGTGCGGTCATCGCCCCTTTTTGAGTTGTTGCTAATGCACCGCAAATATTTCCCCAGCAAACGGCCTTCTCGATAACGGTAATATTATCCCACTCAACGTGCTGAGATAATTGCGCTAAAAGACCACATACAAACGCATCACCGGCACCGGTTGTATCTACAACATCAACAGAGATGCCTGAGATAACTTGTTGCTTACCATCAAATACAACTAATGCGCCTTTAGCCCCTAAAGTGATCGCTACTAATGGGATATTCAGTGATTCTATAAACGCTAAACCTTGCTGTAAATCCGTTGTATCAGTTAAAAACAATAACTCTTCTTCAGAGAATTTAACCACATCTGCTAATGCGACCGCTTTCATCACGACATCTTTAATCTCTGATGGATCTTTCCAAACTTCATCACGTAGATTAGGGTCAAAACTAACAAAACCACCCACAGATTTAATAGCTGCCAGAGCGTGTAATGTAGAGCTTCGGCTTGGCTCATTAGCTAATGAAATTGAACAAGTATGCAACCACTCACCCGCCAAGAAAGAAGGCACGTCCGATTTTTCAACAAACTGATCAGCACTCGGTTTTACCATAAAAGTAAAGGTTCTCTCACCGGTGTCATCTAGATCAACCAACACGGTAGAGGTTCGTTGCGCTTTATCAAGCTGAAGATGAGTGACATCTACCCCTTCAGAACTTAGTGTTTCACGCATAAATCGGCCTAATGGATCTTCTCCAACACGGCCAAAGAAAGCACAATCACCACCTAAACGAGCAACACCCACCGCCACATTCGCTGGAGCACCACCAGGGCATTTCAAATAGGTATTTGCTGTTTCTGGGATAAGATCCACCACGGCATCACCCGTTAACCAAACTTTATTCATATTCATCTTCACTCGTACAAAAAGGCCCCAACGGCAAACCATCGAGGCAAGTAATAACAGGATTATAAGGGGATTTATAATCTACTATTTTATTCTTCTAATCGGGTTATAAATTCTAGTTAACACGAAGGCAGTAACAAATGCACTCGCAATTACCGTTAAGTATCCTAATACCGCAGTCAGTGAGTGTGAGTACAATAAGATACCTGGAATAAAGGTAATGCCCATGCCTGTTGCACTGATATTTAATACATAAGTAACCAAACCACCGACAGCACCACCAACCATCCCGAAGATAAAAACTTTGCCATATTGAAGGTTTACACCAAACAGTAGTGGCTCTGTAATACCAAACAGTGTAGACATTGATGCACCGTACGCATTGCTCTTTTTCTGTTTGTTCTTCAACAGTGTCGCTACCGCAATTGCTGCACCAAATTGACCCGCCATAGACGCTGTACCTAATGGTTGTAACGGGTTCAGTCCTGTGTCATTTAATAAACCAATTTCAATCACACCCAACGCGTGATGTAGGCCGGTGATTACAATCATTTGTTGGAAAGCACCATATAAGATGTAACCAATACCTAATGGAAGATCAAGCGCCAAACGTACCAATGATGTACAACCATGCTCAATACTTTGTAGTAAAGGACCAAAGCCAAACAAGATAACCACAATAGCGATGGTGATGGTCATAAATGGCGTAACAATCAAGTCCATACTCGTTGGAACAAACTTTCTCAGATTACGTTCAAGGTAAGATGTAAACCAACCAGCAAAAATAGCAGGTAAAACTGTGCCCTGATAACCGACTAATGGGAAAGAGAGTCCAAATAAAGTGACCATCATCGGTTCTGCGCCACCACTTGCTACTGCCCATGCGTTAGGCAGTTGCGGTGCAACCATCATCAAGCCAACCACTATCGCAATAACTGGGTTACCACCAAATTTTTTCGAGGCAGAAAAAGCAATCAATACTGGTAAGAAGGCAAAAGCAGTGTCAGTTAACATGCTAAACAGTGCCAATAGCTCAGGTGAAAATTCCACACCTGAATGCAGAAGCATGCCACGTAATCCCATTAGCAAGCCTGTTGTCACTAGCGCTGGGATTAATGGAACCAAAATATCAGCTAAAGTACGAACCACTTTTTGGCTTGCAGTCATGTCCGAGAAAGCGTCTTGCTTAAAATCACCACCTTCAGCTGTACCACCCAGTCTCTGCTTCAGTACATTGTAAACGTGAGTAACTTTACCTGTGCCAATAATAAACTGGTGCTGGCCTGATTGATAAAAATAACCGCTGATCTGTTCAATCGCTTTGGCTTCATCAACATTAACTTTATCATTGTCTTTTAAGATTAAACGTAAGCGTGTTGCACAATGCTCAGCGTTTTTTATGTTGTCGATTCCACCGATACTATCGAGTATCTCATTGGTAATAGCGTCATAATTCATAGTGTTATACCTAAATTCCATTCACATATTGTAGGGTTGCTTTTATTTCAGCAGGCTCATCAAAAGTTATTTTTAAGTATTGGTTTCCTTTTGATGGGAAAAACAGTGACGTAAATACATTACGTCCTTGGTCTGAAAATATTTCGATAATGCTTTGATCACAAAATAATGTCAGATTTTTACTTTTTTCAGTTAATGAACAAGAACGAATTGATCCAAATTCATACTCTTTTTCATTATGATCATAATTTGATCTGTCTAGTGTTAGTTGTTTACTTTCATTATCAACCGTAAATAAAAACTCATTATTAAAGTCGTCAAAAATAACCACTGCTATATTTTCAGCTTGGCTAAAATCAATATCTAATAAAAAGGACAATGACTCTAATTTAATTATTCTCTCAGTCTTTATATTTACTAATACCGAATTCAATTTAGTCTCATTAATCGGTTCTAATTCTTGGTATAGCTTATTCTCTTTAATCGACAGTTTTCTTGGTGCGGTTAAGCAGTTAACCCAACCGTATTGCTCTGATGGTAAATCACCATCCGTTCCTGCCCATGCGATTAATGTTGGCTCATTTGGGTTATTGTTCATGGTTTGTGGAGCGTAAAAGTCAAACCCTCGATCAAGTTCATCCCAATGAGTTACAGTAAATGTTAGTGATGCCCAATCAATTCGACCAATGCAATACACCACGTTATAACGGTTCTGAAATCGCTCTTGCTTTGGTGAAATCCCTTGTGGAGAAAAGATAAGTACATCTTGGCCATCGACCTCTAGTAAGTCAGGGCATTCAAACATATAGGCTTCATTAAAATCAGCATCAATATCAATGGATAACTCCCCTTTCAATGCCCACTCAAGCAAATTATCAGAGCTATAAACAATAATAGAACCTTTTAGATCAGCCTCTCTTTGAGCGCCAAGCAGCATGTAATAAACATCACCGTCTTTAATGATTTTGGGATCTCTTACATGACCTGTATATCCTTTAGGGAACGATTTTATAATTGGGTTATGTTCTGATTTTGTTACTTGATTCTCTTTATTTAAAATAGCAACACACTGATTTGCATCACGCTCTTCGCCATTTTTCACATTACCCGTATAGAATAAATACGCAGAACCATCCTCAACAAAAGCCGCTCCAGAATAAGCACCATGTGACTCATAATTTTCTACTGGCGTTATTTTACTTCCGTGTTCATTCCAAGAATATAAATCGTTCGATGTTAAATGCATCCAATGTTTCATTCCGTGAAAAGTACCAAATGGATACCACTGATAAAATAAATGATACTCACCATTAAAATAACAAAATCCATTTGGATCATTTAATAATCCATACGGTGGCGTAATATGTAATTGTGGTCGATATACTGTATTGCAACGAATAGCATTAAAATTTTCATTGTCTTGATCCGTTGCAGCGTTAATCGTTTTATATTTATCTAAATCCACGGTGATACCCAATCATTAACTTGTTGAGTTGATAATAGAGTCTCATCTTCACTTTAGAAACTATAAACAAGACCCAATAGATAAGTAAGTTATCATTTACGCATATTGACTAAATTTATGTGATGTAACACAAAAACTTGTTACACAAATAATCGTATGATGAGCGCCACCACCAAATCGCCTTTTAAGAGATAGAAAATGACCATCAGAGACATTGCAAAATATTCAGGCGTTTCTATCGCTACGGTATCAAGAGTGATCAATAACAATGGCAAGGTATCTGACGCCGCACGACACTCAGTAGAAGCTGCTATTGCTAAATTCAATTACCAAAAACCAGAGCCTAAGAAAAAGAAAGCAACCAAGCTATTTGGTGTGATTGTACGTAATATGAGTAATCCGTTTTTCGCTAAATTAATTGATGTATTAGAAGAGGAAGCTTATAAGCACGGGCGCAGTATTCTGTTGTTCAATAGTCGTAATAATTTAAAGCTTGAGCAGACTTTTTTAGAGGAGTGTAAACATCATAATGTGGATGGGGTATTTCTTATTCCTCGCTCGTTAAAAGATCAACATATTCGTCCTCTTCAGAACGCTTCCTTTCCTATTATTCTATTAACGGTAACTTCACCACTCTGCTTGAGCATTGGAACGCACCATAAGCAGGGGGGTAATTTAGTCGCAGAGCACTTTATTAAGCAAGGTTATCGACGTATTGGGTTTATTGGCAGTACTAACCAGCAATCTGACCGTTTTATTGGCTTTCAAAATACCTTATTAAGTAAAGGCAGAGATCTTATCGAGGAACGTATTCTCACGCCTTATACAATAGAGTCTTTGAAAGAGTTCGTACAAAACCACATACTAAGCTCAGATACACCATTGGAAGCACTCTTCTGCTCTGATGATATTTCAGCGAGCCATGTGTATAACCTGCTTAATAACACTAATCTAACTAAACAGGTCGAGATAGTTGGTTTTGATGACACCTTTATTGCACAATCACTCGGTTTTTCTAGTGTTCATCAACCGATGCATCAAATTGCCCTTCGTGGCTTTGAATTAATGCTTGATGCTCTCAATAAACAAGAAATACAACAGACAGAGTTTCTTTTAGAACCCAAGTTAATACTTAGAAATACCCCGCATCTTTTAGCTCAAAAACGAAGCAATGAAATATTGAAGGAATAAGTTAAAAAGCCACCTATAAAGAAACTCAAAATTGGCGGCTTAACGTTAATTTAATAAATCAATGCTATATTACCTTAGAAAAAGAAGGATTAAAGTGACAGTTAACGAGTCATTTTCTTTACGAACACCACAACAAATAGAGCCATGGTAAAACTACCAAGAAAAGCTTCAAACGCAGCTATAAATCGAGCGACACCTACCGGGGATATATCACCGTAACCCAAAGTAGTAAACGTCACCACACTGAAATAAATAGCGTTGAAAAATTCAAAAATGTAAAATTTCCAACCTGTAATACCTGCATAGATGGGATTACTTGATGTCGTATCTAACAAAAAATAAGCCATTGCAGAGGCGAAAATGATCACAAAAGAAAACATCACAACACGTAATGGGGATTCACCATAACCACAAAAAAGGTCGACACATTTAGATATGATACGCTTAGAACTAAATAGCGGCATTTGATAACGACGATAGCGCATTTCTTTTTTGAAAAACGTTCCTGCGGTTTCAAACAGCCCTTGTTTTTCACACTGCTTTCTAATATTTCGACATACTTCTTCAGCTTCTTGGCACAACGCAACACTCAGTCTCTTATCTCTACTTTTAATCTCATTGATCACTTCTATCTCTTGTTTTAAACACCCACCCCAATCGACATTCTCTAAACGAGCCCGAGTCAGGTCCGCGCCTAGCAAATTACAATTTTCTAACTGAGCACAATGCAAATTGGCATTAATCAACTTAGCCTTCATTAAAGACGTGCCACGTAGGTCTAAACCGAAGAAATGAGCATCACTTAAATCAGCACGATAAAAATCGGCTCCGTGGCACTGAAACCCTTGCTTACAACCTCGATTTACTAAGTCGATATCCTGAAGATCAGTTTTCGCTAACTGAAAACCATCTAGAGGCTTGCCGGATTTCGCCCACGCTTCAACCTGATGTTTTATATCATCCTTGCTTTTATCAACCCCAGGATCATGCCAATAGCAAAGACCAGACTCACCACACGTTTGATCGCACTGCCACCCTTCAAGGTTTTGATAGCTGCATTTATTATTAATATCGTCCATAGCGCCCCCTTACAAGGTAAGTGTAGGAGCTAGAAGGTTAATTACCACGTTAATAATAAAATAATCACTCGTTATTATAGGTATTACAGCAATCTAGGCTTACGATTTCGCTTCTAATTCTAATAATGCCTGTTTAATATCAATGCCTCCGGCATAACCAGTTAAGCTACCATTTTTACCAATAACACGATGGCATGGAACAATAATTGAAATTGGATTTTTACCATTAGCGCCGCCCACTGCTTGAGAAGCTTTTGGGTTACCCACTGCAATAGCGAGATCTTTATAACACCAAGTTTCACCATATGGGATTGCCGTTAAAGCCTTCCATACTTTATTTTGAAATTCAGTACCATTCGCAGCTAGTGGGATAGAAAACTCACGACGGTCACCATTAAAGTATTCTTTTAATTGGCTAACAGTAAGCTTCAATATAGGATGATCATCAGCTTGCACTCCAAAATCACTAAGTACCCTTGCGTGGCTTTCATACCAAACGCCAAGGAGTCCTTCATCATTGCCATTAACGGTGATCATCCCTATTGGGCTATCAAATTGCGTATATACATTCATTTTATTGTTCCTCTTCTTCACACGCTTCATCAAAGCAGCATTCATCTTGTAAGAAACCAATCACTGAGGTTAGTTTTTCATATTCAGCCACACAAAAAAGAGTACGGCCTTCACGACGTTGTGAAATTAGCCCCGCAGACGCTAAACCTGATACATGATGAGACAACGTAGATCCCGGAATATCCAATTTATCTTGAAGCCCACCAACCGCAATTCCTTGGTAACCCGCTCTCACTACACTTTTATAAATAGCTAAACGGGTAGGATGACCTAATTCTTTCAATGCTTTAGCAACAATTTCTATATCCATGCTCAGACCCTCTTTGAATTTATATTTCGATAATACTAGAAATAACTTGATCATGCTAATCCTTAAGAGTATATTTCGATTATTCCAGAAATATAGAGCTTTGAATTATGTTTACAATTACACAAGACATGGTGATGGACACCTTAAATATGTTCGCTTTCTTAGCGGCTGAGTTAACCGTACTATTCTTATTAATTAGCTACCTTGTTGGCGTCTTACAGGAATACATTCCACCAGCAAAGATTCAAAGTATTCTGAGTGGTAAAAATGGCCGTGGCTATATTGTGGCTGGTTTATTAGGTGCAATTACGCCATTTTGCTCATGCTCAACCATTCCTTTTTTGAAAGGTCTATTACGAGCAAAAGCAGGCTTTGGCACGATGATGGTATTCTTATTTGCAAGTCCACTGCTTAACCCAATTATTATTGGTCTATTTGCAGTAACCTTTGGACTTAAAGTTACCGTGTTCTACTTTACGATTGCGATGGGCGTTTCAATCATTGCAGGCTACACGTTAGAAAAACTGGGCTTTGAAAAATACGTAAAAGAAACTGCGTATCTCGCACCTGAACCAAAGTGTTGTGGTTCAACTTGTGGCGGCACAAAAAAAGCACCTCAAAGTAAATGGATCAAAATTTGGAACAGTACCTGGACCGATTTTAAAAAAGTATTGCCTTATTTGATTGGTGGTATCGCACTTGGCTCGATGATCTACGGCTTTATGCCAACAGAATTTGTTGCTCGTATCGCAAGTGAAAATAACCCATTTGCTATCCCAGTAGCAGCCGTGATTGGTATTCCTTTGTATATTCGTGCAGAAGCGGTCATTCCACTAAGTGCAGCATTAGCAGCAAAAGGTATGAGCCTTGGAGCGGTAATGGCATTAATTATTGGTAGTGCAGGGGCAAGTTTAACCGAAGTAATTTTACTTAAATCTATCTTCAAAAACCAAATGATTGCGGCATTCTTAATCGTGATCTTGGGTATGGCAGTAAGTGCAGGATTTTTATACCAATTTATGTTTTAGTTAGTACTAAAATCTTATAACCCCCACAGTTGATTATCCAACATTGGGGGTTATTTCATAATAAAGATTATTTGAGGGTCGCTTTATCGTTTAGCTTACTTGAGCAAGTATAACTCTCTTTTTTGTTCCTAATTTCTCAATCATATATTGAGTAACTTCAGCTTGCTGCTCTTGAGTCAAATATAAACCAAGTTTAGTTCTTCGCCATAAGATATCTTCAGCTTTTTGAGAGAATTCATGATTGATCAAATAATCAATCTCAGCTTGATATACCCCTTCAGAAAATACACGCCCCATATCAGTTTCAGAGTTTATATTTTCCAATAATGTCCAGACTAATGTACCAAATTGATTTACATATCGTGTTGTTGTTTTCTCTGACAACCATGAATGTTGACTACAAATATTACTAACCAATTGCGTTCGCGGATAATCAAAATCGCCACCTGGTAATGCTACATTTCTTGTCCATGGGGTTCCCATTTTAGAAAAATAAGGAGTCAGCATCTTCATTGCTGTTTCACCTAATTTTCTATAAGTCGTTAACTTTCCACCAAAAATAGACAATAAAGGCGCTTGGTCTAACTCTTGTTCTAACTCTAAGGTGTAATCACGTGTAATGGCTTGAGGTGAATCAGATTCATCATCACATAGTGGGCGTACACCACTGTAAGTCCATACCACATCATCACGCTCTATTTGTTCAACAAAATGTTGATTTACAACATCAATTAAATAGTTAACTTCATCTTCTGAAATTTCTACTTTTCTCGGATCGCCTTTGTACTCAACATCTGTGGTGCCTATGATTGAAAAGTCTTCCATGTAAGGAATTACAAACACAATTCGGTTATCTTTATTTTGTAGAATATACGCTTGCTCTTCATCATGAATTTTTGGCACGACAATATGTGAGCCTTTTACCAAGCGGATATTACGAGGGGATTCATCTTCTAAGCTGTCATCAAAGAACTGTTTAACCCATGGCCCCGCCGCATTAACAAGTGCCTTGGCTTTTCGCTCAAAACGCGTGTTTGTTTGCTCATCAAAAATAGTCACATGCCAAATATCATCAACACGAGTGGCTTTTTCAACACGACAATAATTCTTTACTTCTGCGCCGTTTTTCTCTGCAGCCATTGCATTTAGGATCACCAAACGAGCATCATCAACCCAACAGTCTGAATATTCAAAACCTTTAGTCATTTCAGGCTTTAATAAACCTGATGCAGCAAGGTTAACTGAATGACTTGCAGGAAGAGTTGTACGTTTACCTAGATTATCGTAAAGGAACAGACCAGCACGGATCATCCATGCAGGTCGTAAGAATGGGCGATGAGGCAAACGAAAACGCATTGGCTTTGCAATATGTGGCGCTTTAGCTAATAACACTTCACGTTCAGCAAGTGCTTCAGAGACTAAACGAAACTCATAATGTTCTAAATAGCGCAAACCACCGTGAATTAACTTTGAGCTTGCTGATGATGTTGCAGAAGCAAAGTCAGATGCTTCATATAAGCCAACAGTTAGTCCTCGACCAGCAGCATCAGCAGCAACACCGGCCCCATTAATACCACCACCAACTACAATTAAATCTAAAACAGCGCAAGTTGTGTGTGTTTGGTTTTCATTATTCATAGTAGTGACCTCAAATGCCCAACAATGAGCGAACGAACATTAATTACGATAAAGAGACGATATCTTAACTTTCGTTTTTAGTCACTTTTTATTTTCGATTTCGAACATTTAGTGTGATACAGATACAAAAAATCCCTGATCTTAGTCAAGAACAGGGATTTTTTATTTATTAGAAGTGAGTGCTACTTTGAAATTACTTCATAAGGGACTTCATTATCTTTTAGAATTGCGACGATCTCTTCTGGTGGCTCTTGATCGGTAATAATCATTTGCAGTTCACTAATATTACCTAAGTTCACCATTGCATTACGACCAAATTTTGTATGATCAACCGCAAGGTAAACACTACGACTATTCTCAATAATCGCTTTTTTCACTCGAACTTCATGATAATCAAAATCCAATAGTGAACCATCATAATCAATACCACTGATCCCCAAGATACCAAAATCTAAACGGAACTGCTTAATGAAATCGAGCGTTGCTTCGCCTACAATTCCACCATCACGATTTCGGACTTCACCACCAGCAAGGATAACTTTAAAATCTGGATTTGCCATTAAGATCATAGCTACGTTGATGTTGTTCGTTACCACACGTAAATCTTTATGGTTTTTAACCAGTGCCTTTGCTACAGATTCTGGCGTAGTACCAATATCAATAAATAGGGTTGCACCATCTGGGATATGTTTCGCTAACGCTTCTGCAATCGTATCTTTCTCATTCAACTGCATTACTTTACGGGTGGTGTATTCTGTATTAACCGAGCTTAATGGAATAGTTGCACCACCATGATGGCGACGGATTTTATTCTCATCTGCCAGTTCGTTTAAATCACGGCGAATGGTCTGTGGGCTGACTTTGAATTGCTCCACTAAATCTTCGGTACTAACATATCCATGTTGTTGCACAAGGTTTACTATTTCTTGGTGTCTTGATAATTGCTTCACGAATTACTCCCCTAATTTCGATCAATCAATGACTTATATTTTTCAACTCAAATCAGTGTACTAAAGAAAATATAAGGAATGAAATTTTTGACGTAAATATGCGTGATATATATCAAACAAAGTTCGGAAAAGAAAAAGGAGCACATAAAATGCACTCCTTTCGTTTATTTAACCATCAAATTAGATTAATTACTCTTCGTCATGCATCTCTGCCCACGATTGTGCACATTTTACTGCGCGTTTCCAACCACGGTAACGTTGATTACGTTTCTCTTCATCATGATGAGGTTCAAACGAACGGTCAATTACGGCCTTACCTGCCAGTTCATCTAAGCCACCCCAGAACCCAACCGCTAAACCAGCAAGATAAGCAGCACCTAAAGCAGTAACTTCTGTGACTTGTGGACGGTGAACTGAAACATCTAATACATCAGACTGGAACTGCATTAAGAAGTTATTGGCAACCGCGCCACCATCAACACGAAGCGCTGATAATTTGATACCTGAATCCGCTTGCATTGCATCAATAACATCACGAGTTTGGTAAGCAATACTCTCTAGCGTTGCACGAATAATATGGTTTGAACCACAGCCACGCGTTAGACCAACAATCGTACCACGAGCATACGCATCCCAATATGGAGCACCAAGACCTGTAAAGGCTGGAACTACGTATACGCCATTCGATGAATCAACTTTAGTTGCAAAGTATTCAGAGTCTTTTGCATCAGCCAGTAATTTCATTTCATCACGTAACCATTGAATCGATGCTCCGCCCATGAATACCGCACCTTCAAGTGCATAAGACGCTTCACCGCGAGGTCCGCACGCTAGTGTTGTTAATAGGCCATTGCGAGACGTTACTTTTTCTTTACCGGTGTTCATTAGTAAGAAACAACCTGTGCCGTAGGTGTTCTTCGCTTGGCCTTGTTCAACACACATTTGACCGTAAAGTGCTGCTTGTTGATCCCCTGCAATCCCAGCAATTGGAATACGCGTACCGCCTTTACCACCAATGTTTGTTTCACCATATACTTCAGATGATGACTTAACTTCTGGCATCATTGAAAGTGGAATATCTAACTCTTTTAGTAGTTTTTCATCCCATTGCAATGTATTGATATTGAATACCATGGTACGAGAAGCATTTGTGTAATCAGTAACGTGAACACGTCCTTGCGTCATTTTCCACACAAGCCATGTATCTACTGTACCAAATAATAATTTACCCGCTTCTGCGTCTTCACGTGCGCCTTCAACGTTATCAAGAATCCACTTAATTTTTGTACCTGAGAAATATGGGTCAACAACTAAACCTGTATTTTCACGAATGTATTCTTCAAGGCCTGCTTCTTTCAGTTTTTCACATGTATCTGCAGTACGACGACATTGCCAAACAATGGCGTTATAGACAGGCTTACCCGTTTCTTTATTCCAAACAATCGTCGTTTCACGTTGGTTAGTAATACCAATTGCAGCAATTTGATCACTTCGGATCCCCGCTTTCGCTAAGGTTTCAACTAACGTAGAACTTTGTGTTGCGTAGATTTCGAGTGGATCATGCTCAACCCATCCTGCTTGAGGATAAATCTGAGTGAATTCACGCTGAGAAACACTGACAATATTCGCGTCGTGGTCAAGAATGACGGCACGAGAGCTGGTAGTTCCTTGGTCAAGTGCAACAATGTATTTTTGCTCAGTCATGATGGAATCCTTTTATATATAAGTTTTAATGTATTAACTCGTAGGGATAAACTTGTTAGTTTTTTATTTATTATATTAAGCTTCAGCTGTTTTTACTTCTTCTTCCGTTTCACACTGATTCGGAATTGTACAGCCTTGACCTGCTGTTGGTAGATAAGCACCAATCATTTTTGGGTAAGCCCAGCCACCGAAACACGCACCTGCAATTGGCGCTAGGATTGGTACGATAAAGTATGGGATTTCTTTTGCTCCTGTTAGGGCGTAATCCCAACCAGCTAAGTAAGCAAACAGTTTTGGTCCAAAATCACGAGCAGGGTTCATTGCAAAGCCAGTTAGAGGACCAAGAGAACCACCGATAACCGCAATCAGAATACCAATAAGTAATGGGTTCATTGCACCACGAGATGCGCCATTATGCTCATCACCTAATGCTAAAATACCAAACATAAGAACTGCAGTAATTACAAATTCAACAGCAAACGCGCCTAGCATCGATAAAGAAGGGTGGGGATAAGTTGAAAAGATACCAGCCGTTGATAGTGCAGCTTCACTGCTTCGTAAAAAACCATTCGCAATTTCATAATCAGCAAACAGGTTACTATATAAAGCATAGACCAATGCCGCCGAGCAGAAAGCCCCTAGCAGTTGGGAAATAATATATGGAATCACTTTTGCTTTATTGAATCCATGAAAAGCAGCAAGAGCAATAGTTACTGCTGGATTAATATGTGCACCTGATACACCTGCAGTACAATAAATAGCTATCGAGACACCAAAGCCCCAAATGATACTCACTTCCCATTGACCAAACTCAGCTCCAGTAAGTACGAGTGCAGCAACACAACCAACACCAAAGAAGATCAATAAGCCTGTTCCTATAAACTCAGCGAGACATTCGCCAAACAGAGTGTGTTGTTTTTTAGTTGTCATAATTCATTCCTTTGTTTGTTATGAACTCACTTCATCAAACTCTGCATTGCAGGTTTACTACACAAGATAAAGGGCTCAATTATTATAAAAATTGTTATACAGCATTCACGTTAAGCAGCGAGAAATGTACTCCTTTTATAATTAATTGAAATGTCAGCAAAGCCAAATTGAGCATTCGAGCACAAAAAATGCGTGTTAGAATAACAAAAAGAAGATCTAGAGCATAAAATAAGCAAACGAACAGGTATGACCAGGTAGGGTGATAATTAAAAAAAAGGGAGAAACAAAAGGAAATTAAGGTAGTTCTTCTCTATAGCTCAATAAAATTCGGCTAACAGCGATATTATAGACAAGATTAGTAACAAGGTACTTATGTGAGAGATTTATTCTTTTATAAAAGAAATGTTCGTTTGGATACATTAACCATCAAAACGAACATTTCATTAGATTAGATTCAAATTATTTTCCGTAACGAACTAACCACTCCTTCTCTAACGCCACCTGCCAGCTTGGATGTGGTTCTGCTAAAGATTTAAATAATTTGGTATTTTTTGCTGAGCCAGTTAAATACTGTGATGATACAACAGACGGGTCACCCCACACACTTAAATCCCCTTTACGAGATTGCGCTTCAGGACTGAGCAAGAAGTTAATCGCAACTTGTGCGCCCTCTTTTGCTGACGCATTCCATGGAATTGCTAAAAAGTGAATATTTGATAGTGCGCCCGCTTCCATTGCATAAGCTTGCGTTGTTTCCGCTAACTTACCACTCGCTTGTGCTGAAAACACTTCATTTGGATTAAACGTCACAGCAAGATCAATCTGACCGTCATCTAGTAGTTGTAATGATTGTGCTGTGCCTGATGGGAACTGCTTTCCTTTGCGCCATGCATTTTGATGAAGCTCGTCCAGATATATCCATAGCGGTTGTGTTATTTCAGCAAAATTTGCCTGCTCTACTGGCTTCATTAACTGAGGATTATTATCTGTCAGTTCAATCAATAACGCTTTTAAAAAGCTGGTTCCATGAAACTCTGGTGGTTTTGGATAAGTTACTTTGCCTGGAAACGCCTTGCCATAACTGAGTAGTTCAGCAAAAGATTGTGGCGGATTGCTTAGAGTCTGTTTATCATGGATGAAAACAAGTTGACCTACACCCCATGGCGCTTCTAAGCCTAATGTTGGCTCTGCAAAATCGCTATCAACGGGTAGAGTTTTATTAATAAACTCCCAACTCGGTAATCTCTCAGTAAATGGACCAAATAATAGCTTATTATTTTTCATGGATTTAAAGTTTTCACCATTAATCCAAACCATATCCACGCTACCGCCTTCATTTTTTCCAACAGTCTTTTCTGCAATCAGGCGTGATGTACTTTCTGCAATATCAGTAACTTTAACGTGCTTTAAAGTCACACCATAATTACGCTGTAACTCTTTATCAGCCCAACGAAGATAGTTATTTATCTCTTGGCTGCCCCCCCAAGCATGAAAATATACAGTCTGTCCCTTCGCTTTCTGCTCTATCTCTTTCCATGTGTCCGTAGCATTAACACCAAAAGAAAGTATTACGCTATTGAGCAATAACAACCATTTTTTCATCTTTTTTCCTTTATCCATTAAAGAGTATTTTTATTATGTTAGTCCCGATTATAGTGTATAAATAATGATTATTCAGAGCTTTGTCGTTATATTTAATAATAAAAACACTAATAATATCTATGCTTGAGAAATCAAAACTCTAAACGTTATTAACTGATCTTCCGTATAATCAACTGATATATCATAACCATTTAATTGCGCGATATTCTTCACAATCGAAAGGCCTAGGCCATGCCTGTCAGTGTGGGTTCGTGAACTATCAGCCTGATAGAGCGGTTTAAATAGATTATCTAGATTTTCTTGTGTCAGTTTGATCGCTGTCGTATTTCTAACCTCTAACATAATATGACTAACACTGTCATACCTTATAGAAGCAATAACGTCGGTATTCTCGGCACTATAAAATAATGCGTTATCCAGTAAGTTTTTCACTATAGTTTCTAGACTAAATTTATCAGCATGAATAAAAGACGACTCCAAAGATGAAGTAAACGTTAAGCGGGTAAATATATCAGGGTATTTAAATTGTAACTCTGCACTTATCCTTTCAGCAAAGATATTTATATCAATATCTTTTTTCTCAATGCGGTAATAACCTGATGCACTCTGATTCAACATCATTAATTGGTTAACTATATCTTTCATATTAGATGCAATCGAAAGTACATCTTCTTTGTAAGTTGCTGAGATTCGAATATCATCAGGGAAACGAATGTTCATTTCACTCAAGCTTATAAGTTCTGCAATCGGTGTTTTAAGCTCATGGGCAATATCAGAAGACAACCGCTTTTCATTATCAATATTTTGAATATTCAATTCAATATATCGATTGAGCTCTTTTCTTATAGGTGCTATTTCTCTGCTCTCTTGCGGATTTTTTGCTATTTTTTGAGTATTCGCATCTAATTCTGAAATTTCTTTATTTAATAGATATAGTGAATCAAGCTCTTTATCCACAACTCGGATCACCACAAATCGAATACCAAAAATTACGGTAATGAAAACAAACAGTAGGGATATATCTGCAATAAGTAATATATTACTTACTCTTTGATTAGAGATGGCCAGAGTTAGATACATAGTCTCTATATAAGTAATTTCACTTGGCTTAACATCGGATGATAGCTGTGGCTGAAATCGAGCTGAAATGGCTTTTCCCATACTGCCATCCGGAAGCTTAATATCGAAGATTTGACTATCATGAGTCATAACATCTTGGTAATCTAAATCTACATTATCAAAAAAATCAAGTGATTTAGATTTAGCAAAGGTGCCCTCTTCTGTCCATATCTGAAAATATTGTGCATTTTCTTGTCGCTCAAACTGAGGCATAAAACCTTTATGATATTCAAACTCAATACCATCATTTTCTATTTCAATCAAAGATTTGAAGTAATTTGATTTTTCAACTAACGCATCATCAAACTGCTGATCCACCCAGGCATCTAAAATAAAATCCAAAGACAAAAAAACGACTAACAAAATGATACCAATAATTACTGTCAGTGCATTAACTAACCTATCTTTTATTGAGTACATGAGCGTTTTTCCAAGTAATAACCAAAACCACGTTTATTTTTAATGGGTAACTCACCCTCTAACGCTTTTGCTTTTTTACGCACAGAAGAAAGGTGTGACTCTATGGTATTTTTTGAAAGAGAATCAAATGATCCTACGACGTAACTACTAATATTCTCAGTCGTCATTACTTGGTTTTTCGATAAGAATAGACACTCAATGATTTTGTATTCATTTTTCGTTAAGTCAATTAATTGCCCATTAAACTCCAACTCTTTTTTAGCAAGGTCGAGCCTAAAACCACCTGACTTTACCTCATCATCATTATTTTTCACTGTACCTCTGCGAGCAACTGTTAGAATTCTTGCATGCAGTTCATCAAAAGAAAATGGTTTTACTAGATAATCATCCGCACCTGAAAGCAAACCCTCAATACGATCTTCTGGCTGTGATTTTGCTGATAAAATAATCACTTTAACGTCATTGCCCATTTTACGAATACTTTTTAATAACGTGATGCCATCAACGTTAGGTAACATCAAATCTAAAATAATAAAATCATACTCATTAATGAGCGCCATTGACAAGCCAACTGAGCCATCTCCAGTTTCATCAATCGTAAAACCTAGATTACTTAAGCCAACGACCAAACTACGTCGCAAATGTTCAGAGTCTTCAATCAAGAGTATCTTCATTTATTTATACCATAGCTACTTTTTATAAACTGATAATAGCAAAAATGGGGAAATCATTCTCATGATCCCCCCATTTCATCTCTCAACTTAATAGACCAATTATAGTCCTTGAGTTAACATAATATCTAATGTGTTATCTTTAGCTTTTGTTTTCACACCAAATAAACCTAATGTGGTATGAAATAAGTTATCGTGAGAGTAGTCACCTATTGCCGATTTTTTAACAACACTCGCTTTATCTAGCCCTTTTTGGTTTGCGTAATCATTACTCATCCAAATATACCAAGGCACATGAGTCTGCTCTTTTGGCGCAATCATGTATGGCGCACCATGAAGATATAAACCATTCTCACCTAATGACTCACCATGATCTGAAATATACAGTAATACTACATTGTATTTATTTGAATAGGCTTCTAATTTTTTAATCGTTTGTGCTATAACATAATCGGTATACACCAGAGTATTATCATAAACATTGATGATCTCTCTGTCTGTACAGTTCTCAATATCACTACGATTACAGGCCGGTGTATATACTGCCATATTTTCAGGATAACGCTTCCAATACGTTGGACCATGGCTACCAATCATATGCAGCACATACATTTGATCGCCTTTGGTATGTTGAATTCGCTCATCCAATCCCTCTAATAAGATTTCATCATAACAACTTGAGCCATTACATAATGCTGATTTTTCATGATTGGTAATCATCTCTTTTTCAATGTTTTTAGCTACCGCTTTATCACCGCCGTCATTGTCAATCCACACTATTTTTACACCCGCATGGGTTAACACATCCAATAAATCGTCTTGGCTATTCGCACGATCTTTATTGTAATTAGTACGCTTCATGTTAGAGAACATGCATGGTAATGAGTGTGCCGTTGCAGTACCACATGAACTAACATTCTGAAATGCTATTAGTCCTAAATCTTTTGTGTATGGGTTTGTTTCTCTTACATAACCATTGTAAGTGCTGTTTTGGGCGCGAGCTGTTTCACCCACTAACATCACCATTAGAGTTGGCTTACCATTCTTCGCAGGAATAAGCGCCGCATCTTCACCAATCTTGATGTAATCCAAAGGAGCTGTTAAATACTCATTATTAATATATTTTACTGTATTGAAAGCGTCTGCTGGATTAATCATTTTATTAAGGTATGAGTTATTTCGACCAATAGAGACGTAATCTTTAAAATAAAAAACTGAAATTAATAATATGCCTACAATCGCTATACTTATTAATGTTGCTCGATGAAAAAGTTCTTTCGCCCATGATGTATGACGTACAATTTTGACCCTTAATAGCAGTGCCGCCGGCATGAACCCCAAAAAAACCACATATAAAATTGAAGCACCACTTAAATAGGAAGAGGCTTCATCCACATTAGTCTCAAAGATATTCTCTATCATGGCATAATCAAACATGGTGTTGTACTGCAACCCGGCATAAAACGCCATGGCTGATGTAATAACTAATACCGTAACAACACCTTTAAATACATAAGGAAAAGCAATAAGAGAGAAAATCATGATAAATGCACAAGTTAAAAGTGCGGGTGTCAAAAACAAAAAGACTGCCTGACCTTGAGAAAGCGCATAAATCTTTTCATTAATTGGGTAATTAAACACAACAGCAAAATACAACGAAACAATAGTGATTAAAGACACCATGTTCAGCTCTATTTTTTGATTTTTAAATTTTGAGAACAGTTCCGACAACACAAGCATACCTTCAGATCTTTTAAGAATGAGACGAGTGTCACATATCAAACTTAAGATCCACTGAAGATAGACTTATGATCGACTGTTTTATTGCTTATGCCTTAAATGTAATTGATAAATAGCACTTTAAAATTACTAATAAATTCATCTAAAATCATCAGCACTCAACCACTTTATATATCATACTTAACTATATGAACAAGTAAGTCATTTATTGGAGGGTACAGCATAATGAAAAAAATAGGGTTTTCTTTATTGTTATTGGTGCCCACCGTTTTATGGGGTGCCGCATCACGTTTGACTGAGGTATGGTGGGTAGAAAATATCATCGGTATTCCTAGTATTATCACCGGAATTTATTGCCTCTCTTTTGTTTTATTATTACTTTGCAGGTACTATCTTTATTCATTTATTTGCTTAATACTTGCTTCTCTATGGCTATACCAAAGTCCGTCGCAACAATACACGACCGCCTCCTGTCAAGACCCTTTAAAAGTACTTCAATATAACCTCTATTATACCAATCCTGAACTTTCACCCTTTTTAGACTACTTGGGAAAAAATGATATTGATCTTGTTGTACTTCAAGAGACTTCACCATGGCATGGAGATAAATTAATGGCACTAATTGATGAGTACCCTTATCAATTTGGTGGGAAACCTAAAATAGGCTACCCGAGTGGTCAAATGGTAATAAGTAAACAACCTATTAACTTAAGAGCACACAATACACTTGCAGGTCATTATATGATAAGTGGTGTATGGCAAAGTAGTGAAAATCGTCCGATTAGCTTATATACTGCACACCCTCCCTCGCCAAGATCAGAACAACTTTGGCATGAAAGGAATGCTTTAATTAACAGTTTAGAACGCCTAGCTAATTACTCTCCATATCCCGACACTCTGATTATTGGTGATTTCAATTTATCAGCGAATACATCCCGTTTTGAGCATACTTATCAAGATTATCAAACGGCTCCCGTTCAAAGTTGGCCAAGAAAAATTAGCGGTATATTCATCCCCTCTTTTACTCAAATTGCCATTGATCATTTTTGGTTAAGATCAACAGAATCTTCATCATTGTTCATCTGTAAACGTGAGGTTTTATCTCAATTTTCAGGCTCTGATCACAGTGCAGTTATCACATATTTAAGTACAAAAACTAAGACGTAAAAAACAACGTATTAGTTTTAAACGCACAATTATTTCCATACTTTTTCCTGATTACCACCGAGACTCAGCTAGCTTAAGCAATCGCTCTGGCATCGGTGCAGTTTGAATACTTGAGTAAATAAGCTGATCAAGCATCTTTTCAAGATTGAAGCGCCTATTGAACTTAAAA
>Ga0316197_10000186_pt1 | contig 46682 bp, 37 predicted proteins | sample OudBiesiAoxic_MG_FD_204939 | JGI IMG/M metagenome (GOLD analysis project Ga0316197, IMG submission 204939) | Coastal sediment microbial communities from Oude Bieten Haven, Netherlands - site A oxic | ecosystem: Environmental > Aquatic > Marine > Coastal > Sediment | place: Netherlands... | reverse complement strand
TCGAAGAAGTGGACCATGCCGATTAGAAACTGGAAACCTGCACTAAATCGTTTTATTATCGAGTTTGAAGATCGAATAGCAGACTACATATAAATTAGGTAGTTACACAGAATCTGCTACAGGGTCTTTTTAACACGAAAATGTCCAGAAGTTAGTTACAAACCGTAAACTCCAATCGGAGAAATTAATAACCTGATGTAGCTGCGGCTGTGGGCTTCCAAAACATGGACGTTTTGGCAGAGCTTACAGGGAGTGTACTTGCAACGATATCCGTATCTAAAAGCCAGTTCGGCATCCAATTACTTCCTGCATAAAAGCCAGTTCAACATCCTTGTCTCACGTTAATAGCACATGGTTTCACCATATTCACCCTCGCGTTCATAAGCACAGAAACTTCTGGTTTCTATTCACCGTCCCACAGAAGTAGCTACATGTAAGGCCGTTCTTTCACATCCATGTGATCACGACATTGATATATCCATATATGGCACCTGCTGCAAGCAATCAACACCAATGAAGCTTTGGTATTGAGCAAACGCAACAAGAACCAACACAGTTAAATGAAACCTGATTCAAAAAAGATATTTGAAACTTGTTATCGGACAAGTAAAAAAGGCTGCCTATTGGCAGCCTGACTCTTTTATCTTTCAGCTCACTTTCAACTAAAGACTTAGCCTTGCGGTAGTGGGCTTAACACGATCTCGACTCGGCGGTTTTGCGCTCGGCCTTCGGCCGTTGCATTCGTCGCAATAGGTCTTGACTCACCGAGACCTTCAGACTTCACTCTGCCATATTCGATCTTCTGCGCGACTAAGTAGTTACCCACTTCGATAGCACGAATTTTCGATAGCCTTAAGTTGTATGACTCGGCCCCTGAACTGTCGGTATAACCAAGCACATTCAACTGCGTTTGATCGTACTCTTTAGCCACCAAAGCAACACTGTTAAGTACTTTTTTAGCGCCTGAACTCAAGTCGGTCTGATCCACACCAAAGGTCACCTCATTGGGCATATTCAAAACAATATTATCGCCACTGCGAGTCACACTCACACCAGTCGATTGAAGCTGCTTTCTTAATTCAGCCTCTTGGGTATCCATGTAGTAACCGATACCACCACCGAGTGCTGCACCCGAGGCGGCACCTATTAACGCGCCCTTACCACGATCGCTACGGCTCGATGAAGCAACGCCAATAGCAGCACCGGCGATAGCACCGATCAGCGCACCATTGGTCGCCTTGGCATTTTGACTCTCGTTGCTATAAGGGTTAGTCGTTTGACAACCGGCTAATACGATTAATGAACACCCCAAAACAGCCTTCACAACAAAAGAATTTTTAGAAATAAGCATGTTTACTCCAAGCCTGCCCAGCAAATTATATTTAATTATCAAAAAAGCAATTATAAACATAACCCCAGACACTGTCGCATCGGGTTTATGACTAAAAGCCAAGCCACCATTGTCTCATATCGACAGGCTATTGCCAGAGATACCAGTCAGCCATATTAATGGCGAAATACAAGGTAGTTAGACCCAAGCCAATTAACAACCAATCCCGACAGCACGCCTAACGCCAGATAGACCGGGGCGGTAACGCCTGTGGGCGCGCTCAATTCACTCAACAGATAGAACACACTCAGGTTCACTGACGCTGCACCGCAGGCAAGGATAACCGCCATCACAAATTGCTCCCCCTTAGGCACCTTCTTTCGGTGAGAAAAGGTAAATAGCCTGTTACCCAGCCAGGTTAACGTCAACGCCACACAAAAAGCGGCTAACCTTGCATGTATAATGGGCCAATTCAGTTGTTGGGACAGGTAGAGAAACAGCAGCATATCAAAGACAAAGCTTCCCCCTCCCACCATCAGGAACTTCAGCTGAGTCAGAGTCAGACACTTTCTGACTCTATTGCTTATCTCTGCTATCTGCCGCATAACAATAAGCTCTTCTCTGATGTAGAGGCCGTATCTACGCACTGAGAAAATAACGCCGATTCGTCAAGTTTTTCACTGCCCACGACCAGATAGAAAGGGGCCTTAGCCACTTGGCGCAACGCCTCCTCGCTCTCGAGCAGCTGAGCTTTTCCCTGACTGTAAAATCTCGATGAGAAGCGATTATCTTTCCAATAATAGGTCGCAATAGCCGGCGATCTTTGTGCGAGCAACCACTTATCACTCTTCTCCTTTGCTGGCCCCAGATTGAGCACCACAACCGTGATCAGTATTAAGCCACTGACTCCGAGCGCTATGGGCTCGAGCTTAGGTACTTTCTCTCCGCGCCATGCGTAGGCTAACAGCAGTCCCATACCGGGGATCCCGGGGAGTACATAAGCAGGTAGGATATTTCCAGCGAACGTAAACAAGATAAGTGGTGATAACATCCAGCAGATAAAGAACTTAGTCGTCTTATCGAAGCCACTTCCGGCTTGCCATAAACGCCAAAGTGCTCTGGGAATAAACAGAGACCAGGGCAAGGCCGATACGGCAAAAAATAACCAGATAGTACCTCTTATTTCGTCGTGGGCCGAACCATACAAATCCCCCTGCCAGCCGCTATCGACAAACCTCAGCCAATGCTCTCCGACGATAAAATACTGCAAGAATCCCGGGGTCGCCTGCTCCGCCATAAAATACCAGGGCAAGCTGAGGAATAACATCAGGCCAAGACCACCGAGAAGTGGCACTCTGTTATAGAGTTGCTTCCACGGTTTAATCAGGCCATATTGCCATAGTAGCCATAGCCCGACAGCTAAGCCCATCAAGACCAGCACCACAGGCCCCTTAGCCAGCAGGCCGATAGCTAAACCCACAAAGCCCAAATAGCCCCATACGACCCTTCCTTGCCAGCACAGGTAGAAGCCAACCATAGCCAGAGTCATACCTAGGGTCAGCGCCATATCGGTCATGACCGCGCCGGCACTGACATAAAAAACGGCCGTGGTAGCAAGCAAGATAGCGACTTGCAGCGCAGATACCTTAAGCTGTTTGGCAAAATAGCCGGTCAAAGCTAATACCGCGACGGCTGCTAACCAATGGGGGAAACGCACCGCAAACTCAGATATCCCCAATAACTCGATACCCAGAGCGCTCATCCAAGTATGCAGCGGCGGCTTACCCCAAAAGGGAACGCCGTAATCAAACAGCGGCGTAAGCCAGTTTCCGGTATCGACCATTAATCTGGCCATCTCACCGTACCTCGCCTCGGTGGTATCCATCAGAGGATAAAATGCGAGACTCACCAGACGCACACACAGCACAGTAACCAGAACAGCCAGTGAATAGTGAACCAGAGACAAAGACTTCAATCTATTGATCATCGGGTCGACTCCAGGTAACGAACATTTTCCCCCACCTCAGCATGACTCACACCAGTACGTGTGCTTCGTTGCTGCTCGACTTCTCGAATCAAATATATAGGCCTCTGTTTTACTTCCATAAACACCCGGCCTAAATACTCACCAATCAAACCAAGTGCCAATAGTTGAACTCCAGCCAGAGCCACTTGCACTATCATCAATGAGGGATAACCAGCCACCTCCCCGCCCCACAATACCGTCTTCAAGAACACCCAACCGCCGTAGGTAAATGCACAGAAGGCGGTGAATAGCCCGGCCCAGGTCGCCAGCCTCAGAGGCTTGATACTGAATGAGGTGATGCCATCCATCGCTAAACCGATAAGCTTGCTGTAATTCCATTTAGTCTCACCAAGATGGCGAGGGTCGCGGTCGAACAATATCTCGGTCTGAGAGAATCCCGGCCAGCTCAGGATCCCTTTCATGAATCGATTTCTTTCGGGTAGATTATTAATGCTGTCTACAACCTGACGGCTGATAAGCCTGAAATCTCCGACATTTTCCGGTACCGGAGACTCCGCCATTGTGTTAATCACCCGATAAAAGGCGGCTGCGGAGAAACGTTTGAACCAGGACTCCCCCAAACGTTTTCTTCGCTTCATATTAACGACATCGAAGCCCTCTCTCCATGCCTCGAGCATCTGAGGGATCAACTCAGGTGGATCCTGCAGATCGGCATCGAGTAAAATAACCGCCAGCCCCCTTGCCTGCTCCAGCCCTGCGGTCATCGCCGCCTCTTTGCCAAAGTTCCGACTCAGACGAATACATTGATGCTCACTGGATGTGACGGGTAACTGCTGCAGCAACTCCCAGGTATTATCGCTACTGCCATCATCGATAAACACGATTTCGGAGGACTCAGGGATGCCCGATAACACCTGGCTTAAACGGGAAATCAGTGACTGAAGCATTTCAGCTTCGTTGTACATAGGAATAAGAATAGAGAGACAAATCTGACCATCACCGCGATTTGTTGACTTTGGCTGTGCCATACTAAAAACCTTCAATAAACAGAAAACCGAGGCAAAGATACAGCTAACCATGTGAATTTATTATCATCGACATTTCTTCTACAAAATAATGTAATAATTGGCTTCTATCGTTAATCAGAGGAACGGATGGCTTTAACACAACTACTCATTGTCGAAGACAACCCGGATGTGGCGGGGATACTTGCCGATTTTTTTGAGGCTCAGGGAGCCGAGGTCGATTTTGCGGCTAATGGTGAGCTAGGCTATAAGCTGGCATCAGAGGGGAGCTTCGACCTGATCATCTTAGATCTTATGCTGCCCAAGATGGATGGTTTAACCGTTGCCAAGAAGCTCAGACATGTGGGCTGCACCACGCCCATTCTCATGTTAACTGCACTGGATGATAAGCAAGATCTGTTAAATGGCTTTTCCTCAGGCGCCGATGACTACCTGGCAAAGCCCTTCGACTTAGACGTTCTCAACGCCAGAGTCACCGCCTTAATTAACCGCCATCAGGGAAAAGTCGCTCAGGGAGTGCTCAAGTTCGGCTCACTGGAACTCGATACCGCAAAGCATCAGGTCTATCGCTGCGGTAAAAAGCTCGCGCTCACGCCCGCCTGCTATCAAATTTTGCATTATCTTATGCATAAAGCGCCCAATATCGTGAAACGGGAAGAGCTTATCGAGGAGCTATGGGGCGATACCCCCCCGGGTAATGACATTTTACGCAGCCATATGTATCAACTGCGTAATCAACTGGATAAACCTTTCGATACCCCCATACTGATCACCGTACCTAAGATAGGTTTTAAACTTGAGCTAACGAGCAACTGATGTCGAGAGATCCCAGAAAAAAAAGCCCGGTCAATACCATGACCAGTAAGCTCAGTATCTACTTCGCTTTCATTGCGATTGTCGTCGGTGCCACTCTCTTTGTACTCAGTCAGGCCATGCTTTATTGGCTGGAAGATGAGTTAAACCTCAGAACACTACAAAATAGTGTCGGGACAGCCATAGTTCAGTTTAAGCATGAGGCCAAATCACCGTTAAACATCACTAACAGTATCAGGGCTTACAACCGAATAGAGGACCTACCTAAAAAATACCTGGCCTTAACCCAATACCCTTTAGGTTTTCTCGATGAGATCCACGATGCAGGCTTCGAAGATCTATTTTTTTACCGCACCGAGTATATCCAGAACGGTAAACGCTATCCTCTGATGCTCATAATGAATGCCGAACATGTAGAGTTATCTCCCACGGAATGGCGTAACATAAACCTGATATCACTCATCGTCATGCTGGTGCTTTTTATCCTTTTTGGCTTCGCTATCATCAAACTCACCCGCAGGTTGATAACGCCGGTGACCCAGTTGAGTCAGCAGCTCAAATCCACCGATCCCAATAGCCACTTCTCGGTGCCCCGGGACTCGGCCACCGAATTTAATGAGTTAGCGGATAGCCTTAACAGTTATCGCCAACAAAATGAGAAGTTAATTCGTCAGGAGCAGGCCTTCGCCAGATATGCCAGCCATGAGCTGAGAACCCCACTCACCGTCATTCAGGGGGCAACCTGGTTACTTAAGCAGAAAACAGAACCTGAATATCAAACAAGGCAGAGAGATAGAATAGCTAAAGCTGCGACGGATATGCAGCATACTATCGAGGCCTTGCTTAGCCTGGTCAAACAGGAGCAAGCGAAGGAAAACGTCCAGCTCAGAATCATTAATCGCAGTGAGCTCGAGCATATCATCGATTACGTAAGGCCCTTGGCTGAGAGTAAAGGCTTGAGCATTACGCTGCAGATGCATTGCGAGCCTAAGATCCTGCCAAGTGAATCTGTGCTGCGTATGTTACTGATAAATTTACTCAACAACGCCATCAATGCCAGTGATAGCGGGGTGATAGTCATAGATGTGGCTCAGGACAGCATCAAGGTCACAGATCATGGCACCGGCCTCAATGAATCCGAACTATCATCGGAGGGACACGGATTGGGGCTGTTGATCGTCGATGCACTATGTCAGCGATATGATTGGGGGTTTAACTTGAGCCCGGCGCCACAAACGGGTTGTATCGCAACACTCAAGTTTGCCCAATAGGTAAAAAGAAAAACGAGCCATCTGGCTCGTTTAAGCTTCTAATAAACTGGACAGCATCTCCGATTCTAACCTCTAACCCTGGCGGGTGAATCGATAAGATTGTATCTGCACGTCGGTGCCTTTGATCTGAGTATAGGTGTCGACAAGAAATACATCTTTTCCGGCAAAGCGCAGTTCGACCCGCATGTTATGACGCTCATCACCCGACAGGGTCTGCCCTTTTACACCGACTGGGTAATAACTGTATCTTTGACTGTTAGCCTGATATTCGCCAGAGAAGCGCATCTTGTCATTGTTACTGAAATCAGTCTCTAAGCGATAACCTGCCGCGGGGGTAAAGCCCAGTTGGATCTGGCCGGTTAACTCATGAGGAACGCCATCGACATTGAGCTTCTCAAAATTCAACTGAGCGGTTGTTGTTTTAGCCAGGCTGCCTTTGGCAACACCAGTGGCCTCGATACGTTTTCCATCATCAAGCAACGCCCAGATATTAACCTGCCAATCACCGCTAAAAGTATCTAGCTTATCCCAGCTCTGCGGAACATTGGTCATTTGCGCCGCAGCGGGGTTTGCCCCATTGCCCAAGCCATTAATATTTATGTTCTTGTTACCGTTTTCATTGCGATAGTCTTCCCGATCATTTTGATAATCAGCCGCTGCACCGGCAGCGCCACCAGCCGCAGCTCCCACCATAGCCCCCTTAGCAGCCAGACTCGCATCCCCCGTGGCTGCACCTAAGGCTAAACCTAAGATAGCGCCACCAGCGGCGCCGGTTCTCAATCCACGATTACTATCTTGATTGCCATTCTCACCATCAGAGGTACTCGCACAGCCACTCAAGAGTGAAACGCACAATGCTGCAAGTAAGGTTTTTCTCATGTTTGTCATAGTGTGTTCCTCAATAAAAAGCGGTACATTACAGGTCAGTCAGTGGGGCTATTTAATCAGATCGGTTAAATTTTCATCAGGGCATGGCTGTGAAAAAAAAATCATCTCATGCCTAGTCGAATGCACTGCGATGAAACTAAGGAGGGTGATATGACCAGAGAGCAGTTTTCAGGAATAGATGATTACCTCATAAAAAGGCGGTCTCAGAGGGGGCTGTCCCAAGAGGGGCTGGCACTCGAACTGCAATCTTATAGTGAACTATTTGCGGATATAGACTCTCTCGCGATCAGTCGTTGGGAGCGAGGTAAGGTCAGTCCCAACATTCGACGTCAGATTGCCTTGATGGAATTCTTTTCAGATGAGGCGCACCTGCTGTTATCTAACCCTGACTTTGAGTTAAAACAGCTACCTTCCATGTCTGCTTTTCAGAAGATGTTAGATCAACAGACCAGTTATAACCATGTGATGGGCGCCCATCCCTATATTCCGAGCGACAACCTCAATTTCGACAAGGTAAATAAGCACGCAGACAATGCCGGGCAGATGATACGCTGGATCACTCACTACCATAGTAACCTCACCCGACAGCGTGAAAATTGGGATCCCGCTTTTATCACTCCACTCGTGGAGCATGCTTCTACCGAAGTGACCTTCTATCAGGTAGATGGAGTGCTGATTGGTCATATCATTCTGCTAAGAGTCAGCCCTCAAATTTTAGACGCACTACTCACGGGTCAGATGGATGATTGCGAGCTCACGCCGGCACATTTGATCAGTAACGATCAGGCGGCCTCAACTTACATGCTAAGCGCCTATCTTGGCGGACGGCATATCGCCGAGGACTACCTTACGCACCTATTATTAAGTCTGATCGAAAATCCGCTAACTCTGGCTTTAGGCTATCGGGCAAGATCTGACATAGGCATCAAGTTAATGGATTTCTTCACCGGTATAAGAGTCGCCACCGGGGAACCACTCACAGATAGGCTAGATGGCGCCAGATACAATGGTAAACGTTATACCTATGTCTCTTTTTCCATACAAAGAGAGGACCTTCTCTCAAGCCCCTTGCTGCTCAACTTGATGCGCCACTCCAGTGAAGCGGACAGGTAATATGAAAAAGAAAAAGCAGACTAAATACCCTGCTTTATCTCCCTACTGCTGGTAATGACTATTGAAACAGGGATAGCTGATAGCCTAAAGGCATAGAGCTATCTTTAATCAGCGCCATCGAGTAGCTTCCTCCCCCGTCTAAGCTCAGTAACTCTGATTGATAAAGCAAGGTCAAATCATCATTGTCGTCTTGCTGGACGACACTTATCTCGTACTCTCCGGACGGTATGGTCAACGAATTCAATTCGGCAAAGTCGGCATTATCTATCTTATACTCTGCCGACTCTATGGTTTCACTGGCACGAACAAAATAGACGGTGAGGTCTTCGAATTCATGCACCAGATTAGCGAAGTTCATCTGATACTCAAATGCCCTCGGCCTGAGGTCATGGGTTAATGTCATGCCTCTCACTCCTCCGGACTCATCCTGATAGATAAGAATTGATCGGCTTTCATCTTGGTTAAAAGTCACCAGCAGGTTATTCGCTAACACTTCACCCGAATCGCTTTGTTGAATTTGTACGGCATAATCATCAAAGTCTATCTCTTCAAACCCGGAGACCTTCCCTACTTCGATATTATTCACCTGAATGACACCTATATGGTTAATCATCTCAGCATCGATACTGCCTTGCTCACTCAGGGCGTTAAACAGCCTAAACTCGGCATGTGCATCAACATTGGCATAGGTCACAGGAGTGGAGGTTGAGTCGACAGCATCAATAGTGATATTGGGCGTTCCGGGTCCAAAACTCTCCCTGATAATTAACTTATAGACGGTGTTTGTCGATAGCGACATGCTTGCAGTTGTGTATACCGGCTCCATAGAGTTAGGCTCGGTCAGATAAAGGATATAATCACCCGTATCAAATATCACCGACTCTGAGTGCTCTTTATAATTCACCTCACTGATCAGCGTCGCATCAATAAATTCACGACCATAGAGACCAATATAGACATCAAACCCTTCGCTATTCATCGCGGTGTGCGCCACCAGAACCTGCATCTTGCTATAGTCTTCATCTTCATCGCTGTTTAGCTCATCCATCTCCTCTCTTTGATAGTTAATATCGATAAATTCGGGTGAATAATAATCACCCAGCAGCATAAACAGATGCTCCTCATCGTTACCCAGATCTATGCTCTGCTCATAAATGGTCTGAGCGTCACCCAGCTCATCATTACCGATAACGGCCAGTTCCACACTACCCGTCGAGTAGGAGTATCTGGCCATTGAATCGGCAAAATCCACCCCCGTGTACTCATATTCATCCATCGACAACCGCGCCGAGGTGCTGTTGGGTGATGCATTATAAAATTGAATGTAGCTCGCATCTGACGAAGTATCCTCATCATCACTGCTGCAGGCCGTCACACCCAACAATGCAGCGGATAGAATGAGTGCCTGCCATAAAAATGATTTTTTCAAAATGAACTCCCTTTGATTACTAATTGTTATAACCATTTACATGGTTGCTACTTATGACAAAAAATAGGCGTCAAGAACTGTAAGCTTGAGTAATAGAAGGTAATTAAACTTATAGGTTTGTGATTAATACCAATTGCATTAAGCACCTGACCATTCAGCGAGAATTCAAAGCTCTATAGGCAAGTAGGATGATTGAAGCTAATAGTTATTCTATATCGAAAGCATCCAGTGCAGCATAAAGGGCTTTGAAGCTCGCACTACGTGAGTCCCTCAGGCTTCCCACTTCTGCTTTGCATTGACTCAAAAGGGAATAACCATTTCCTCATCAATGCGCCTTGAATTGAAAATCCTGAGGGGCTCTGAATTGGTTATTTATTTAATGCAATTGGTATACGAATGGAAAGGTAAACAGCAACAGAAACAGCGCCTCTCGACGCTGTATTATGTTATCTATAGAGGTATATTTGTTTCGTAAAAGAGGATAATTATAAGGCTGAAGCTCATAACTTTACGCTCAGAATTTATAGGAAAAAAACCTTCCATAGCCAGCGGTGTTCTTAACCTGAGATAAGTACCTTAAATTGGCTTAACAACTTTTCGTCATCCTGACGCCCATACTTAATTAAGATGTCATCTTTACCATCACCATTAAGGTCATCACTGGACAACATACCGCCTTCTTGGGGGAGCAGAATATTAAATTGCTCGCTGCGGCTCTTAAATAACTTGCCGCCGGAATCGCCCAAGAATATTTTTAACCTGTCTTGACCATCCGAGAGTAAGAGGTCCTGCACTTTATCCCCGTTAATATCGGCAAGTTTAACCACAGGGCTACCACTCTGGCCCGAGGTGAGACTAAAACTTAGCTCTACCTCTTTCGATACATTGGGCTTAGCCTGAAAAAGACTATTATTGTCCATCTTAAACAGATAGACATCCTGATCGATACTGCCCGACACTAAGGCGCCGATGATCTGGGACAAGCCAATATCAAATCCGGCCACCATCACCTCTAGCTTGTCATCATTATCGATATCGATAAACTCCAAACCCGTTAGTGTCCCCTCGGCACGGACAACACTGCTTGCCTTGGCCGGAAAGACCAGCTTGTCCTTGAGCTTTTCACCGAGAAAGACCTCATAATCATTGACTCTATCGAGTACACCGGAACTCTTGGTGTATCTGAGTACAAGATCGGTAATGCCATCATTATTGATATCTCTGACCTCCTCCACCTTCCTGTATATCAAGGAGCTTTGATCTAACGACTCGCCAAAAGCATCACGCTTATTCCACCAGTCGACACCACTGATCGCTTGTCTTACGGGGATGTAGCTCGCCAGGGGGTTAAACATGCCAGTTTCATTTTGCGGATACACCTCCAACTCACCTTCAGCGATCTTAATGATATCGTCGCGGCCATCGAAGTTTGCATCGCTGATATAGAGCTTAGATTCGATATATTCGGCCCCCCGCTTGTTCACTTTAACCTGCGGGGTGATCGGTAAGCTCTGATGTTCAAATCCCCCCTCAGCCTTTCCAAGCAGAAGCCTGACCTGTGAAAAATCGCTAATCAGGATATCGGCACGCTTATCGCCGTTAAGATCCCGTACGAACTCACCACGACTGATAAAGTCCGGCCGTTTTTTTAACGTCACAGACTGGATATCAGCAATGACATCGAAAGGGGCGGCACTGTTATGCGGCACATACTGAACAATATGCTCACTGGAGAGAAAATAGAGTACCTGCTTTTCCTGACCGTTATCACTCTCATCGCTGATATCGAAAGAGTAGAACGAAGGCGGCAGTAGTAATTTTTGGAATAGGCTATAGCGTTGATTATCGGTGTTTAATGTGTAAATGCCTAACCACTTTTGAAGATTATCATCCACGCCTAAGGTAACCAGCTCTTTCCCGGGAGAGGGCAAGAGGTCGGCTGGGAGCACTGGGTGAGTAAGGTTAAACGGTGCCTGAATGGTGTGCTCCTCTATACTGATTGATCCATCTCTATCGGCAGCGATAGCTCCCGATGAGGCCAACACAGCCGTGAATCCCGCCAGAGCCAAGTATGCAAATCCTTTTTTCTCACTTCCCATTAACTGCCAACTCCCTTTCATCATTGATATAGAAATATAACTCATGACTAATCTATCGACTCTGCAAAAAATTGGAAGCTCGGTTAACGGACTGTTACAAACTAACTTGCAGGGATAGAGAGCAAATGGCGATAAACCGCGCCACCAGCCTAGGCACTCAAGCGCCTCTATCAAAGCATAAAACTCCCGCAACCTTTTCATTACAAAAAACCTTATTAATCAGCTTATTAATAAGTAAATAAGTTCTAAAAAAGATTGATATACGAAGTGATCTTGATCACATACCATCAGCCATTTCAATGAGAGAATTGCCGCCTTTTTCTACCCTAAATAATCCCAGACTAATTTTATATGCATTCCAGTGACACCAGTAAGATACGCTCATCGATTCAGGGGAACTCCCTTGCGGCTTTCTCCTTTATCTTATGGGGGCTAATGCCACTTTATTATCAATATCTGCCCGGTGCAGATATCAATGAGATGCTGGCATTCCGAATCTTGTTTTCCGTGCCCTTTATGGCATTAGTCTTCCTGCTCTTACGCCGAAAAATACCCTCGATACAGCTAGTGATGTCCGACAAGCGCTCCCTCGCCCTGTGCGGATTGGCCACGCTTATCATGTGTGTCTCCTGGTATAGCTTCACTTGGGCCATCACTCACGGTCAGGTATTAGCGGCGAGTCTGGGCTTCTTTATCAATCCGCTCTTTGCCATAGGCTTAGGCGTTATCTTTCTCAAAGATAAGCTAACCGCAGCTCAAAAATCCGCCGTTATACTTGGAACTGCCGGTATCGGCTATATGGTATTTAGCTATGGAGAGCTGCCTTGGCTGGCCCTTAGCATGGGGGGATTTTTTGCCCTCTATGGACTATGTAAGAAATTTATCCGTTTCGACTCACTGACATCTGTGACTGTAGAAGCCCTGCTTTTAATGCCTTTTGCAGCGTTCTACATTACTTGGTTATGGATAACAGATCAGAGCGTGGCACTGGGCGGTGAACTATCTGAGTTACTACTTTATATGGGGACGGCGCCGGTCACCCTGTTACCGCTTATCTTCTTCGCCTTAGCCATCAGCCGTACCAGCCTGTCTATGATAGGTCTGATGCAATATATCGAGCCCAGCATGCACTTCCTATTAGCCGTACTCCTGTTTAATGAGCACTTCGATGAGGTCAAAGCGGTCAGCTTTGCGTTAATCTGGACGGGGTTACTTCTCTGCTCTCTGGAGGCTTTACCCGCCTTGAAGCAGCGAATATTTCCCCAGAGACGCCATAGTTAATAGCAATCGAGATTTTTCGGTCTTTCCCTTTGCTATTTGATAGCAAAGGGGTTAAGCCGAGCTAAGGTTATCCAAGATCTCGGTAACTATTTTACGACTAAAGATGACTGACAGGTGCAGCACGATAAAAAACGTCTTGTTCTCCGCAAGCCGCCAATAGGAGCTGGAGCTCGGCACTATGGTGAAATCTATCGGTGTCCAGTATGAGAACACCTTGACCCCCTGCAGGCTGACCTCATCGGCATCGAGAGAGCGCAACAATGCGCTATCAGGCCTGAGTTGTCTCATCCCTTTCGATGGATAGGGAAGATAGGCCCAGTAGCTGCCTTTGTGAGGGGTCGACAGAGTGAAAAAGTTTACCGTGCGGCCCGCGCCCCCTAACATCTGCAGATAGTAGCGGCCTACAATCCCCCCATACTAAAACCAACCAGACTAATCGGTTCCTTCTCGCCAAAGCGCGCCTCTATCTGCTGCTTGAGACTCGCACTGGCGTGTTCGATGCCGTGACGCCCATCGAGTGGGGCAAGTGTCGGTGTGAAACACTCATGACCCTGAGCTTCGAGCTGACACTTCATCCATCGAAGCACGCGGCCCGTATTAAAAATTCCATGTACCAGTACTATTTTCATCCGGCTTACTCTTAAATTTTCAGCATTCACAGCTTAAGGCTCAAAGTATGGGCTTAACGTACAAAGTGTGATGAATAAGCCCCGATAACGAGTCTAGGTTATTTATCGGCTAATGTTTGCTATCATGCGCCCAAATAATTACCCAAGCCACTTAAAAATACTCGACATGCTGAACCTTGCATTTCGAGGTTGTTTGGGTATATACACGCAATACTTGCCCGCTATCCCCGGCACTTAATACGAGCATAATGACCATGTCTATTTCATCTCTACTCGCCAACGCTTTAGAAAAGCGTCAAGACCTCTTAGCCCAAGCTAAGGCAGACAATACCGATTGTTTCCGGGTATTTCATGGCACAGTCGAGGGCGTCAATGGCTTAAACATAGACAGGTATGGCGATGCATGGCTGATCCAAACCTTTCATCAGACACTGAGTGAAGATGAACTCCAGCAGATCCAAGCCTCACTGGTTCAACTAGCCGATCTGCCAATCGTCTATAACGACCGCTCGAATAAAAACTCCCGTGTGCTCAATAACCTGGACGCTGAAACAGAGGCCTTTGCGCAATCTGCACAGGTAATGCAGGAAAACGGCATCAAGTTCACCACTAAGCTGCGTCACGAGGGACAAGATCCTCTGCTGTTTCTGGATATGCGTGTCGGCCGGGAGTTTGTTAAGGCCAACAGTCTGAACAAAACGGTACTCAATCTGTTCTCATATACCTGTGGTATCGGCACAGCCGCCGCAGTCGGCGGCGCTAAACGCGTGGTCAACGTAGACTTCTCCTCATTTGCACTGGCCGCCGGCAAGAATAACGCTGAGCTAAATGATGTCACCGAGGTGTGTGAGTTTATCCAAAGCGATGCCTTCCCGGCGCTACGCCAACTCGCCGGACTTAAGGTCGGCGGACGACGCAATCAGAAGCTACCCGCATACCCTAAGCTACCCGCCACTCAATTCGATCTGGTCTTTCTGGACCCGCCACGTTTTGCCAAGAGCCCGTTCGGTACCGTCGATCTAATCAACGATTATCAAAGCCTGTTCAAACCTGCGCTGTTAACTACTAAGAAAGGTGGCACAATCGTCTGTTGTAACAATGTGGCTAAGGTAGAGCGTGACACCTGGTTTAGCGCGCTGGTTCGCTGCGTCGAAAAACAGGGACGCAGCGTCACCAATCACACCTGGCTCGACTGTCATGAAGACTTTCCGTCGTTTGATGGTAACCATCCACTGAAAATGGTCGCGCTGGAAATTGATTAGAATGATCGATTAACGAAAGTTGATTAAAGACGATCGAATAAAGAGAAAGGTTAAAGATAAGTAAGCTGAGCCCGTAAAGCCACGGGCTCATCAATGTAAACCTATAATACAAACCTCAGGTGTCACTATATTGAACACACCTTCAGGCTTATCCAGCAGGGTGAGAAAACTAACCAAGTCGACCATACTCCCGCCCCAATATCCAACTCATCAGAAAACAACAGCTCCTTTGGCGCCTTCCTGTAGAAGGCATCTAATTCTTAAGCCCGAGTAGATAGTTATCGCCCTAATCGCTCCCCCTTTTCTGGCGCACCATGACCAAGCTCATAGGCCGCAGTCAGGTACACGTCGCGCCAAGGGGCAGACTCGGCCTCATTTTCATCGGCAATTCTGGACATTTTGCTCAAGCCATAAAATTTTCATTATGATTTCCCCCATATTCACTTGGTCATTTTGTCTCGTAACAGACATTTTACCATTTCAGATAACCGCCATTAATACAAAAATCAACCGACTATAACTCCTGATACGTTAAAACAGGCCAGCTATTGCTGGTCAATTAAGCATTAGCTCATGCTTTAAGCTTAAATAAACGTAGGGGCTAATAGATTCATTAATAATAAAGGCAATCAAAAATAGAGACATTATGACCACCCACAAGTGGACATAATGACCTTAACCATAAAAACAGATCAAATCAGAGCAAATACAAAGCAAAAACACAAAAATACAGAGCTTAAACCCAAATAAATACCACCGAGGCAGACAATAACTCCAAAAGCAAATAAATGAGATCTCGATCTGCCCGGACTTATTGTTACTCTAGATGACTTTACAGATAATAGTTGGCGAAGGTTGCAATAAATAGTTCTTGAGTTGCATTGCACGCCTATGAGGCTTGTAACTATAGCTAAGAGGTTATCTAAGGCAGACCATATGAGGGTGAGCAATAAACTGTTCTTCAACCTATTGCTCATAAACTAAAACGAGAGGGTAATATGAACAGACGTCAGTTTTTTAAACTGTGCGCCAGTAGTACCGCAACCTCGGCAATCTCTGCACTTGGGCTGATGCCCGGTGAAGCGCTTGCTGCGGTTCGTGAGTTTAAACTACTAAGAGCGAAAGAGACCCGCAATAACTGCTGTTATTGCTCTGTGGGTTGTGGCTTATTGATGTACAGCCACGGCAGTAACGGCAAAAATGCCGAAAAAGCAATTTTCCACATCGAAGGCGATGCGGATCATCCGGTTAACCGCGGATCACTTTGCCCTAAAGGTGCGGGCCTAGTGGACTATGTTAATAGTCCGAACCGTAACCACTTCCCTGAAGTACGTGAACCAGGCACCAATGAGTGGAAGCGTATCAGCTGGAATGAAGCATTCGGTCGCATCGCTCGTCTTATGAAAGAAGACCGTGATGCTAACTTAATCGAAAAGAACAGCGACGGCGATACGGTAAACCGCTGGTTGAGTACGGGGATGATGACCTCGTCTGCACAACCAAATGAAGGCGCCTTTATTACCCATAAATTTGCCCGTTCTCTTGGCCTTGTTGCCATCGATACTATTGCGCGTAACTGACACTCCCCAACGGTAGCAAGTCTTGCTCCAACATTTGGGCGCGGTGCCATGACCAACCACTGGATCGATATCAAGAACTCCAATGTCGTTGTCATCATGGGTGGTAATGCCGCCGAAGCACACCCTGTCGGTTTCGGCTGGGTAACAGAAGCTATGGAACACAATAATGCCAAATTGGTTGTTGTCGACCCTCGCTATAACCGCAGTGCAGCACTGTCAGATTGTTACGCACCTTTGCGTAGCGGTACGGATATCGCCTTCCTGCTCGGCCTTAGCCGCTACCTTATCGACACCAAACAAGTTAACTATGACTATGTAAAGGCCTACACCAACGCATCGTACATTGTCCGTGAAGATTTCGAATTTAATGAAGGTCTATTCAGTGGCTTCGATGAGAAGAGCCGCACCTATGACAAAGAGACCTGGTACTACGATCTTGATGAGAACGGCTACGCTAAAGTCGATGAGAGCTTTGAACATCCTCGCTGTGTATGGAACCTGCTGAAGCAACACGTGGAACGCTACGACTTTGAAACGGTCAGCAATATCACAGGTACCCCGGTTGAAGATTATGAGAAAGTTTGCGCCCTTATTGGCAGCACACATACCCATGACAAAGCGGCGACCTTCATGTACGCCTTAGGTTGGACTCATCATACTAAGGGCGCACAGAACATCCGCTCTATGGCCATGGTACAGCTACTGCTGGGTAATATTGGCGTATTAGGTGGTGGTGTTAACGCACTTCGTGGCCATTCAAATGTGCAAGGTGCTACCGATATGGGGCTACTGTGCCAGGCTCTGCCCGGTTACCTTAAGCTACCAAATGACAAGGATACTGATCTACAGACCTATCTCGAGCACTATACTCCGAAAGCATTACGTCCGGGACAGACCAATTACTGGTCAAACTATCCTAAGTTCTTCATCTCACAAATGAAGAGTTTCTGGGGCGACAACGCCACGGCTGCAAACAGTTTCGGTTACGACTGGTTACCTAAATGGGATAAGCAGTACGACTTCACCAAGCACATAGACATGATGTATCACGGCGAAGTTAATGGCTACTTTATTCAAGGGGTTAATGCAATTAACTCTATGCCTAACCGTAACAAAACACTAGCAGCATTTAGCAAGCTGAAGTTCATGGTGGTGATGGATCCGTTAGCGACCGAAACCTCGGTGTTCTGGCAAAAAGACGGTGAGTTTAACGATGTCGACCCAAGTCAGATCCAGACTCAGGTATTCCGTCTACCCACGACGCTGTTTGCTGAAGAGGAAGGCTGTATCGTCAACTCCGGACGCTGGATGCAGTGGCACTGGAAAGGGGCTAACGCACCGGGTGAATCTAAGCCGGATGCGGAGATCCTCTCCGGTATATTGATGAAGCTCAGAGCGCTTTATAAAGAGGAAGGCGGCGTACTGCCTGAACCTATTCAAGCGGCGAACTGGGGCTATCACGATCCTTACTTCCCCCACGGTTCAGAAGTCGCAAAAGAGCTTAACGGTATCGATCTGAAAACTGGTAAGCAGCTAGATAGTTTCAGCCAACTTAAAGATGACGGTAGCACGGCTTGTGGCTGCTGGATCTACTCAGGTTCCTGGACCGAAGAGGGCAACCTGATGGCCCGCCGCGATAACTCGGACCCATCCGGCAAAGGTATCACACCGGGCTGGGCATTCTCATGGCCGTCAAATCGTCGTGTGCTCTACAACCGCGCGTCTTGTGACGTCAACGGCAAACCTTGGGATCCAAAGCGCACCATCCTTGAATGGAAACATGATAAATGGCATGGCATCGATCAGGGCGACTTCAATATGAAGCTGACGCCACAAGAATCAGCCCATCCGTTCATTATGCAGCAAGAGGGTGTCGGACGTTTCTTTGCGCTTAAGCATCTGGCAGAAGGTCCCTTCCCAGAGCATTACGAGCCAATGGAATCGCCTATAGGTACCAACCCGCTGCATCCTAAAGTTGTCAGTAACCCTGCTGTACGCATGCTCGACGGTGTAGCAGAAACCTTAGGTTCACATAAGGAGTTTCCTTATGTATGTACCACTTACTGTATGACTGAACACTTCAACTTCTGGACTAAACATTGTCGTCTGGCTGCTATCTCTATGCCTGAGACCTTTGTTGAACTTGATGAAGTATTAGCGGCAGCCAAAGGGATCAACAATGGCGATTGGGTGACGATTAGCTCCAAGCGTGGTGAGTTGAAAACAAAGGCATTAGTGACTAAGCGTCTGCAACCACTCAAGGTTCACGGACAACTAGTGCACACCGTTGGTTTGCCACGTCACGGCGGCCATAACGCCCTGACTCGCAAGAGTACCAGTTGTAATATTCTGACCACGGAAGTCGGTGATGCAAATACTCAGGTGCCTGAATTTAAGGCATTCCTGGTAAATGTTACTAAGGCGGAGGCGATCTAATTATGTCTGCTCAAGATATCATTTTAAGCTCAGGCACCTCTAAGTTGGCTCCTGCCGCTCAAGTAAGAAAGAAGCTTAGTAAGGTTGCCAAGTTATTTGATGCCACTAAGTGTAACGGCTGTAAGGCCTGTCAGGTCTCCTGCTCTGAGTGGAACGATCTGCGGGCGCCAATCGGTGAGTTTACCGGTAGCTACCAAAACCCGGCGGATCTCTCCTCCGAGTGCTGGACTCTGATGAAGTTCAATGAAGTCACTGACGAGAAAGACAAGCTACGCTGGCAGTTCACTCACACCGCATGTATGCATTGTGACGATCCTGCCTGCTTAACTGCCTGCTCGACTAAAGACGCCATCGTTAAACATGCCAACGGCATCGTGGACTTTGACTCAGACAAATGTATTGGTTGCGGTTATTGCGTCACAGCCTGTCCATTTGATGTGCCTAAGCTCGATACAGTGGATCAGAAAGCCTACAAATGCACCATGTGCTCAGACAGACTGCAGGTGGGCCAGGAGCCGTCTTGTGTGAAGTCATGTACCACTGGAGCACTCAAGTTCGGTACCCGTGAAGACATGCTTTTTATCGCAGATCTGCGTATCAAGCAGCTGCATGAGAAGGGCTTTACCAAGGCCGGGTTGTACAACCCTCAAGGTGTGGGCGGTACCGGCATGATGATGATCCTGCACGATATCGATGATCCGCAAAGCTATGGTTTACCTGCCGATCCAAAGACCAGTCTGCCGATCAAACTATGGCAAGACGTAGTTAAACCTTTGGGCGCCGCGGGAATTATGGCCACTGTGGCGGTGGCTTGCCTGCACCGCATCACCGTGGGCCGAAATCTTGTTGAAGAAGATGAACCGGCAGCCTTCGACCACTCTCACCCAAGCAAGTCAGATAAGGAGTAACGCTCATGCATAAGCAGAATATGATTTTGCGCCATAAGTTGTTCGATCGGATCTGCCACTGGTTTGTGGTGGCGGTGGGTTTGGTGACTTTTCTCACCGGCTTCGGTTTCTTCTTCCCTTCCTTCCAATGGTTAGGGGCTATCGCAGGTACGCCACAAATGGCGCGCTTTGTTCATCCTATTGCCGGCTTGATGATGTGTCTGCCGCTGATGTTGATCCTCGTGCGTTATTACCACCATAACAAGTGGGAAAAGAATGACCTTAAATGGATGTTTGCCATCAAGGATGTGATGTTTGAGAACGAGGATAAGATCCCCCCGATCGGCCATTACAACCCGGGACAAAAGGTGTTGTTTCGTACCTTCGTGGTGACCTCTGTCGTACTGACAGTGACAGGCATCATGATGTGGCAGCCCTATTTTGCCCCTTACTTTGCCTCCTCCACTATCGAGTGGGCCATTTTGTTGCACGCCGTTTGCGCGGTGATCATGTTGATCTTCGTGATAGTGCATTTCTGGATGGCTACCTGGGTGGAAGGATCGGTTGCGGGCATGTTGTATGGCTCTGTTTCCAGAGCCTGGTGTAAGAAACACCATCCCAACATGCTTAACGATCCAAAACTAAAGACTATTAAGCAGGAAAAACACTAATTATGAGCACAGCAATACTCGACGCTGAAAAAATCCCGGCCCAGCGGTTGGAGATCAAAACCTTGATCCCTGCAGATCCTCAGGCGATCTATCAACTACGGGCAACAAGACTGGCAGAGCTGGCAGAGGAGTCAGGTTTGCCTGATTATTTTCTGCTGTTGAAATTACTGGTCAGTGCTCAAGCCCGACTTGCCGCTGAGACCAACAGCGCTGCCACGCTGAGCTGCTTTGGCCCTAAGCCTGAGTTTGATCTTAAGCAAAGCCAGCCTATGGCTCAAGAGCATTTTGAGTGGGGAAACTATTGGCAGTCGGTATTGCTGGAGCTAGTTAGTGATCTCTTGCCTAAACTCTTGTCTCAGTTGCCGCCTGAGAATGCACCTGAACTGACAGTTCTGCTAAAGGAGCTAGCCAGTACTGAACCGGAAACCTTACAGCAATATGCCCAAGCTATGTTACTCGGTCACTTTGCAGAGGTTCCGGCTAAGTACACGCTATTTATCTGGGCGGCGCTGTCGGTCTATTGGTCTCACTGGGCAACAGATGTTGCGACAGCACTGGCAAAAACGGGTGAAGGTCATAAAACCTTATGTCCGGTTTGTGGCAGTCATCCTGTGGCGAGTGTGATCAAGGAGAAGCCCCGCGCAGGTTTGCGTTATCTGCATTGCAGCTTATGTGAAACCGAGTGGCATCAGATCCGCGCAGAATGTACCAGTTGCGGTGAAGATAAAGGCGTTTTCCTTTGGGCTGAGACAGAGACTAAGGCGGCCGTGCGAATCGAAAGCTGTGACACCTGTAAGGGGTACACCAAGATGTTGTTTACTGACATCAATCCCAAACTCGAGGTTGCGGTGGATGATCTGGCGACGTTGCTGATGGATCAATATGTGGTAGAGCAAGGCTATTTAGCCACGACAGTTAACCCACTATTGCTGTCCCACGAGCAGTAAAGCCAGTCCCGTCAGGGCGACAGACTCTTGCTAATTGAGGCTGTCACCCTGACATTTATTTCCAAAGTTCAGTGACAACTGAATTGAACTTTATAGACATTATCAGATGACTCAAGCAATCGACACGACAGCCGCACTTTACCGTTCACTGCCAGCCATGGACAGCCTGTTGCTGAATAAGGCTGTGCAAAAACTCAGACAAGAGTATGGCGATACTTGGGTTAAGACCCAGCTCAACAGCTTACTGAATCAGGCAAGAGAGCATATTGCCCTACATCGGAGATTACCGGACTACTGCGACACACCTGAGTCACTCATAAAAGAGTTAACCCATAAATTGTTAGACGGTCACCGTCACAGTCTACAGTCGGTATGGAACCTGACCGGGACCATACTGCACACCAACCTTGGGCGTTCACAACTGAGTGAGGCGGCAATATCAGCCGTCACTAAGGTCATGCGTTACCCGACCCCCTTAGAGTTTGAACTGGAGGCAGGAAAACGCGGCCACCGGGATCAAGCGATAGGCAAGATATTGCAGCAGTTAACCGGGTCCCAAAGTTGCTGTCTGGTGAACAACAACGCCGCAGCGGTGCTGCTGATGCTTTCGAGCGTCGCGGCCGGTAAAGAAGTTATCGTCTCCCGCGGTGAGCTGGTAGAGATAGGCGGCGCCTTTCGTATCCCGGATATTATGCGCCAGGCAGGTTGCACCTTAATTGAAGTCGGCAGCACTAACCGTACCCATCTACGAGACTACGAGGCTGCAATAACAGAAAACACCGCGGCTATCATGAAGGTTCACACCAGTAACTACCACATTCAAGGCTTTACCTCGGCGGTAGATGAACAGAGTCTGGCAACACTCTGCCAGCAACACAAGGTTCCGCTGATCTCAGATCTGGGTAGTGGCGCCCTGACCGAGCTGAGTCAGTTTGGCTTAGGTGATGAGCCTACTCCACAGAAGATGCTCAGTGACGGCGTTAACCTTATCAGCTTCTCCGGCGACAAATTACTGGGCGGTCCACAGGCCGGCCTCATCGTCGGCGATAAAAAACTGATAGATAAGCTGCAAAGACATCCGTTAAAGCGGGCACTGCGTTGCGACAAGATGACGCTGGCCGCCCTCGAAGCGACCCTACTACTCTACCGTAACCCCAAACGACTCAGCGAAGAGTTGCCTATGCTCAAAAAGATGTCCCGTTCATTAGCCGAGTTGGAACAAGTGGGTCAGCAGATGATGGCCGAGCTACCTGAATATTTTGCGCCACACTTCACTCTGGCTATCACAACGAGTCAAACACAGATAGGCAGTGGCTCCCAACCAGACACATTGCTGGAGTCATTGGCATTGACCTTCACGCCAACGACCAAGAACCAGTACCGAATTCATGAATTGGAGCAGAAGTTTAAGCAACAAGCTCGCCCGATCATAGGCAGAATGACCAATAACCAATACTGGCTGGATCTTCGCGGTGCAGAGCAGGAAACCCGACTCATCAATGCCCTACGACAAGTCGGACAAGCATTATGATCATAGTGACAGCCGGACATGTCGACCATGGCAAGACACGCTTAATTGAAGCTATAACGGGTACCGATGCCGACAGATTGCCCGAAGAAAAGCAGCGCGGCATGACTATAGAGCTCGGTTATGCCTTTATGAACCTGGCTGATGACCGACGTCTGGCCTTTGTTGATGTACCAGGGCATAAAAAGTTTATCAACACCATGTTAGCGGGAGTTAGCTGCGCTAAACATGCCTTACTAATCATCGCCTGCGATGACGGTGTCATGCCCCAAACCACCGAACACTTAGCCATCTTGCAGCTGCTGGATCTTGAAAACTTAATCGTGGTGCTAACTAAGCAAGACAGAGTCGATAACTCACGCATAGAAGCGGTTAAGCTAGAGGTTACTGAACTGCTGCAGCAATACCGAAGAGATTGCCCAATTTATACCGTATCGGCGTTAACCGGTAGTGGTATCGCCGAGCTGAGTCAGGCAATCAAACGACTTGCACAGACTCAAGTGGGCGAACTCAGTCAGTTAACTCTGCAAACAAGTTTTCGCATGGCTATCGATAGGGTATTTACGGTCAAAGGTGCAGGCCTGGTCGCTACCGGCACAGTGATAAGCGGTCAGGTAAGTGAGGGCCAAAATCTCTATCTTTCAAAACAAAGTAAGCCGGTTAAGGTCAGAAGCCTTCATAGTCAAGGCCGGATTAGCAGTCATGCTTATAGTGGCCAACGTGTCGCGCTTAATCTAACAGGCATTAATCAACATACTGGTGCCCAGCGAGGTGACTGGCTAACGGCATTAGCACCAATGGAGCCGCCCAAAGTCATTTGTGGCGTATTGGATACTCAAGTGCCATTCAAGCATTGGCAAAGCGTGCAAATTCACTTAGGTAACAGCCATACCACGGCGCGTATCGGTTTACTGCAAACGCTGCCGGATAACCAGGCATTGATAGAGCTTCAGTGTGAGCAGGCGCTACCTTGTGTGGAGCAAGATAGGATCATCGTGCGCGACGCCGCCGCCAAAATCACGCTTGGTGCAATGCGGGTACTCGATATCGCTCCGGTTAAGCGAGGTAAACGTAGCCCCGAACGACTGAGATTCTTAAGTAAACTTAAAGACTGCACCACACCGGTTGCGAGTTTACAGGCTCACACCACCGAGCATTGTGTCCAAAAATCAGCCTTTATATGGGCCAATCAGTTGAGCTTACAACACGATGCACTGCTTCAGGGTAAAGGGATTATTGAAGTGGCAGGCTACCTGTTATCACAGCACCTCAGTGCACACATTGAAGCGCAATTATTAGCGCTGATAAGCGACTATCATCAAGCGTCACCCGAGCTATTAGGCCTGACAATCAATCGGTTGCAACGTATGACCCACGGCAAATATCCGTTGGCAGTTTTAATCTATGTCAGCGATAACTTGTGCCTGCAAAAGCGTCTGCATAGCACCCGGGGATTATTGCATCTACCTCGGCATAATTTGGCGCTGTCGGATAGTGAGCAGCAACTGTGGCTGCTAATAAAGCAGCAGATGCTAGTGACAAGAGGAGCATTATGGTCATCGGAGCTCGCAGAGGGCCACAACCTGGACTTGAAAGTTGTGCGCCAGCTCTGTCGCAAACTCATTCAGCTGGGTTACATTTCCGCAATTATCAAAGATCGTTATGTGTTAACTGAGAGTCTTTATTTTTACGCCAATGTTATCCGTGACCAGATTAATATGCATGGAGAGATTAAAACGGCTGATTTTAACTCCATCATTAAATTAGGCAGAAAGGCCAGTATTCAACTTTTAGAGTTTTATGATCGTAGTGGATTAACCTGGAGGAAGAAGAAGGATAATTCCAGAGTCATAAGAGATAGCGGTATTTTTATATCGAGTGATTTGGCGGAAGAACATAGGAGTTGAACCTACCTGGGACTGCTGGCAGCCCCACCTGGATTTGAAATCCAGACGTTTCACCGGAAACGACGTTCTTCCTTAACACTTGTGAGAAGTGTAGATAATTGTTTTTAACTAAACAATATTAGTCGGTTTCAATATTTAATAAATGTGAGTCCAACAATCATTTATCGATATTAATGATGATAAGTGGGACATTATTTACCAGAACAAATGGAACATCCCTATGACAGAACTTGTGTGTGGACTAAATCATATTACCGAACAGGCTGAAGTAACTTGTTTTCGAAATGATAGAGAACAAGTATTGATAGAAACTGTAGCTAAAGAAGTGAGGGTTGCGTTGATCTATAATGGCATCTCTCATGTGGTAATGATGGCCTGTCCTTCAGCATTAAAAGAGTTTGCCATTGGTTTTAGCTTGTCTGAGTCAATCATTAATGACGTCAAAGATATTCGTTCAATCGACATCGAGACTATAGCTACAGGTGTTTTGGTCCATATTGCGATCAGCCAGCGAAGTTTTATGCACCTTAAAGCACACAGGCGCAGCCTTGCAGGTCGTACCGGCTGCGGACTTTGCGGGATCGAGCAGATAGAGCAAACCGTTAAGCCGATTGTAAAAGTCACAGGCACTGAAAAGTTTGATCTTAACAGCCTAAAAAAGGCCCTGGCAAATTTACACAAGCATCAAACTGCATTTAATTTAACCGGTGCAACACATGCAGCAGCCATGTTATCTGCAGAAGGTGATATTATATCTTGCTTCGAAGATGTTGGACGTCATGTCGCGTTAGATAAATTAATTGGTCATATTTCTTATGATAATAATTCGCGTCAATCTGCACTATTATTAACCAGTAGAGCTAGTTTTGAAATGGTACAAAAAGCCGCCAGCTCAAATATTAGTATTGTATTTGCAATTTCTTCTGCAACTTCGTTAGCGATAGATATCGCGCATAAGTCGAATATAACCTTAGTTGGATTTTGTCGTGAAAATAGAGTGACAATATATACTCATCCGCAAAGGTTATATCTGTGTAATAAAAAACCAAGTAATGTTAAGAATAATAACTTGGCTGTAATGTAAAATAAGTTTTGGTAATTTGAAATATGTCATACAGCATTACTTACTCAGGAGGTAATGCTTTATTTCAGCAAACCGCAATGCTTTTGTTGAGGCATATATTTAAGCAGCAGGGAACTAATCACTGATAACCTGCTGCCCATCCAACCTGAATACCTTATCCGCCAACCGAGCAGTTTGGGCAGGGCAGTGTGACACCATCACCATGGTATATTGCTGTTTCAGCGACTCCAACAGCTCCTCTATTACCTCTGTATTTTCAGGGTCTAAAGAAGCCGTAGGTTCATCCAACAGTAGTATTTCAGGTTCAAGTGCTAAGGTTCTGGCCAGGCATAACCTTTGTTGCTGACCACCGGACAGTGAGGAAGCATCATGATTAAGCCTATCCTTTACCTCATCCCATAACTTCACCTGTATCAACACATTCTCACAGCGCGCCATGGCATGGGCCAAATCTAATCCAGCCACAACCTTAAGTGGCAATAGCAGGTTATCAATGATGCTACCGGGTAAGAGATTGGGAATTTGAAATACCATACCGACTTTTCGGCGCAGAAGAGGCAGATGCTTATGGGCAAGCAGATGGACGTCGACATCACCTTCGGACAATTTCAAACTAATACTGCCACTCATCTCATGCTTATCGAAGCAATCGTTGAGCCTGTTTAATGCCCGTAACAGGGTTGTTTTTCCACAACCCGATGGGCCGGTCAGCATGTGCAGCTGGCCCTTGAGTAGCTGTAAGTTCACATCACGGAGGATCTTTGTATCGGCAAATTGAATACTGACGTTCTTAAGGTGACCCACGACCTCAACTTTTCCCTGCCCTAAAAGCTCTAACATATACGCTCCTTTATCAGACTTTTTACCGGCCCGAATTTACTGCGGTTGCGGCCTCTGACGATGGCAGCAAGCAATGCAAAGATAATGCTGGTCAAGATCAGCAGGACTAACGCCGCGCCGAAAGCCATATTCAACTCTTGTTGTGATTGGTACTGGGCACTGTAATAGAAAATCGTGAATGGCAAGGCTTCGAATCGCTGCAGTAATCCACCGGGTAAGCCTGCATTTGCAACGGCGCCCGTTAACATGATCACGGCAGTATCTTCAGCCGCCCTGCCTATCGCGAGCATGAGTCCACTCATTATTCCTGACTTAGCTTGCGGCAGTAGCAAGCGATAGGTGACTTGCCATTGGGTCATACCTAAGGCCGCCCCGGTAACCGACAGCTGTTTTGGCAAGCTGCTTAAGGCATTTTGCGTCGCACAGGCGATATAGGGAAGAATAAGCAGGGCTAAGCAGAACGACGCAAGCAGAAGGCTTGCATTAGCCTGAGGAAAGAAACTCCCCCGCAGAAGTAAAATCAGGCTAAAACCAAATAACCCCATAAGAATTGATGGGATCCCGGCCAGAATATCGACCGCTAAACCAAACACTTTCTGAGCGGGCTTGTCCGGCGCACTCGCCAGCCAAATCCCACTTGCAATGCCCGGCACCGAAGCCAAAGAAACCGCACATAAGACCACGGTGAGAGTGCCAACACAAGCCGGCCATATGCCTTCCCATACAGGCTGTAATCCCATCATGGCGGCCAGTGGCGCCGTATCACCGAAAAAAAGTGACAACTCTAGTGTCGGCAAGCCCTTAAACAAGATGAAACCAATTAAAATCAGCATAATACTGATGATAAAAAGTGCGCAGAGCCTGCCCCAATAGCCTATTAAGCGACTCATTCTGGCTGCTCCAGGCGATGTCGTCCCATCAGATAACGAGATAACAGGCAGATGCAAGCGCTACACATTAACAGCAGAATTCCAGATGCAAACAAGGAGTTATAAGCTTCGCCGCCTTGATCGGTCGCGATCACTAAGGCGATATGTGCAGTCAGGCTGCGAATGGCATCGAAGACGCCAGAGGGCAGCTGCGTTGCATTTCCCGCCAACATCAAAGGGAGCATGGTATCCCCTATTGCACGATTAAATCCGAGTAACGCAGCCCCACCGATATTGACTCTGCAATGGGGCAAAATAACCTGCATATAGGTTTGCTCGGGGCTAAACCCCAACGCCTGGGCACCCAGGGCATATTGCTGCCATAACGGCGTAGTAATATTATCCAGCATGACACAGATAACGGGCAAGATGAGCAATATCAGCATACAGACAGCGGCAAACAAACTGTAACCTGAACCTAGCTGCAAGCCGTTACGCAAAAGCGGCAGAAGTAGAAAAAGAGCCGCCAGACCATACACTACGGTTGGTATCGCGGCCATAAATCTAAGCAGTGATCGCAACAAAGCAACCAGCCAACGTCGGCGCGATAACAGGCAGAAGCTATTGAGCCCCAAGGCGATAATAAAGGCGACCGATGTTGAGATAAAAGCCAGTGACAGGGTGCCGAAGACCATGGCTAAGATGCCAAAATGCCCCTGTTCCGGCTGCCATTTAAGGCTGAAAACAGAAGTCGTTTCAGTAAAGAAAACCGGTAGAGAAAACCAAATTAAAAAACAAAATACCGCAAACAGCAGCAGGCCGCTGGTGACCACTAAGGTCATCAGCAAGGCTTGCATCCAACTGTTTTGCTTAAGCGTAAGCTTATGGCTTTGCATCAAGAGCTTCTGTCAACAGACCTCAGGCGCTATGCTCGAGAATATGATTATGGCTGTGCGTCAAGCGCAATATAACCCGATGACTGGATATGCTTTGCACCTTGCTCACTATAGATGTAATCGATGAAGGCCTGCGTCAGAGCATTAGGCACTCCCTTAGTATTCATATATAAGCGGCGCACCACAGGATACTCTCCTGAAGCACAGGCCTCTTGAGTGGGCATAATATGGTTATACCTTGGTGCCTTCACCATGTTATCGATGTAACCCACGCTAGAGTAACCGATAGCGCCCATGTCCTGCGACACTGCTGTTTTCATCGCACCATTGGATGGCACTATGTTTGCGTTTGCAGCGAGTTGCGCGCCTTTTAAAAGCTTCTTACTGAACACAGAGCGGGTACCACTGGCTTCATCGCGGCTAAAGAGGTGTATCTGTCGGTCTTGACCACCAAGCTCGCGCCAGTTAGTAATTTTTCCCTGGTAAATTTCAATAATCTGTTGCTGGCTAAGATCATCGACCGGGTTCTGCGGATGAATGATAACGGCGACACCATCGATAGCGAAGGGGAACGAATTGAGGCCTAAATTCATCTCTTTATTTTTTAGCGCGCGGCCGGTATTGCCAATATCCACCAGCCCTTTAGCCACCTGCTGAACACCGACGCCGGATCCACCACCAGCGATGGTGATATGAATCTTGGGGTTATGGCCCATAATCTGTCTTGCCGCCTTCTTCATCACAGGAATATGCGCGGTGCCACCAGCAATGTTTAGCTGGCCATTCATCTTATCGAAAGCCGAAAGCTCATCGGCAATCAGTGGACTCGACACGAGCAAGGTAAAAATCGCGACTAAGCGGACAGAGCAGGTTTTGAACATCATAATAATTCCAAGCAGTTAAATGGATGCTGAATTAGCAGTAACAGAAGATCATTTGGTAAGGAGGGCAATTATTGCTATTAACGCCTCAGGAGCAAGCAGTTTATCTGTTTTTTGCCACCTGAGTCGGTAACTTTTCAGGTTAAATCGGCTGCCAGGACAAATTGACCCAAAGATCAGCAAAAAACTTGTTTATGGTGTGTCGGCCCGAGTCTATATCGATTAATGGTAGAATAGCCTTGCTATTCAAGCCCAATCTTCAAAACCTATCTCCAAAACTTATCACCGAGAATAGCATCCGAAAGTTAATAGATTAATCGAACAATTAATACCAGCTTATAAGCTTACCTTAATAACCTTATTAGAAATACTAACCGCCAATAAATACCTAATTACACCTGTCTGCGATATAATTAACACCAGATAACAGACTTAATTTAAATTATCGAGCCAATCATATTATGGTCTTAACTTTCAAGATAAATACTCGATAAAAATTAAAGTTTCATATTATAAAGTCAATGAAAGTGCCTCAACACCTTCTATCAAGCTCGATGTTTTGCTTCAACAAAGAGTTAAGTCAATATATTTATCGTCAATGGAGTCGATGTTCATGCCGCAAGCTGAAGATAAAATCATCAGAAACCTGGAAGTAAAAGGGAAAGAGGCAAGAAATATTTATCAAATATCCTCAGGGACAAGTAACCACCTCTCCAGCAACCAGACAGAGATCCAAGTTGGGATAAGTGATATTCACTTAGGCGCCAAATTACAGCTTGAAGCCATAGCCAGACGTGGTTGGGATGAGTTAGAAAATATCACCGACAGAGAGCTGCGCACAAAGATGTCTAAACTGCGCCATTGGCGCAAAAGATAAGCGAAAGAATATAGTCAGCATTCCCTGAATAAGAGCCTTATCACTAAGGCTCTATATCGAATATTACTGCAATTTAAACTGTTCGACTAAGGTATTTAGCTGGCGATGGGCAGCAGTCAACTCGACAGTTTCATTAACCGTACTTTCTCCGCTAGCGGTTAATTCGGCAACCATCTCGCTCATTGAAGAGATATTACGAGTGATCTCTGCCGATACTGAATTCTGCTCCTCAGCGGCTGTCGCGATTTGAGTATTCAACTCGGTTATCTGCCTGACTGAGTCACCGATAACATCGAGATCATCTGCTACCAGATAAGTAGCTTCGGTCGTTTTTTGACAGGTCCCCTTGGTCACCTGCATCGCTGACATCGCCGTATCAGATCCGAAGCGCAATTTGGCCAATGTGCTCTCAATTTCGGCCGTACTTGTCTGCGTTCTGGCAGCCAACGCTCTTACTTCATCGGCAACAACGGCAAAACCCCTTCCCTGCTCACCGGCACGAGCCGCTTCAATGGCGGCGTTTAATGCCAGCAGGTTCGTCTGATCGGCAATATCTCCGATAACCTTAAGAACATTGGTAATATCTAAGGTATCTTTATCAATAGCTTCAATATCTGCAGCGGTCTTATCGACCTCAGAAACTAGCTGGGAAACAGTTTGCGTTGCCTGAGCGACACACACTTTTGATTTAGTTGCCTGATCGTTGGTATTTTGAGTAAACAATGCCGTTTCCGCGGCATTTCGAGCGACATCATTTGCGGTAGCACTCATCTCCTCAATGGCCGTCACAACAAGCTCCGTTTCTCGGGTATGAGCATTTATTACTTCGGCATTTGAATCACTCTGTGCCCGCAAAGACTCCGCACTGTGAGATATATGCTCTGCAGAGATCTTTATCTCCAGCAACATCTCCTGCAATCTGGCAATGAAACGATTTATGCCTGCCGATATCTGGCCTAAATCGTCATCACTGCTTACCGTTAACCGGCGTGTGAGATCGCCATTTCCCGTAGAAAGATCATTCACCATCTCTTTGAGTTCCAAAATAGGACGGTATAATATTTTTAATATGAGAAGCGAGCTCATAACTGCAACAACCAACATAACCAGTGAAAGGACAATGGCACTTTTCAATGCATCATTAACCCCAGCGTAAGCCACCTCTTTATCCACGCCAATAAACAGATACCAACGCTTGCCGTTAACCAGATTTATCGCCTTAGAAAACCCTAGCTTCTCAACTCCCTTGTATCTGTAATCTTGCTGAGATTCAGTTTTAGATAGCATCTGATTCTCAACGTCAATTAAACCTATGTCAGAGAAACTGTCACCTCGCCTGTAATCCGCTGCGCTGGAAGCCATAATATTACCGGAACCATCTGTTATTACAGCAAAAGCACCGGGGAAATTTATACTATTCACTGTTTCAGCTAATCTTGAAAGTTCTATACTGCCAAAAATCGCACCATCTCCAAGGCTACTGACAATCGATACACCTTGTTCACCGGTAAATTTATCAATATATATATCGGTAAGATCTAACCCGCTTGCACTCTGGCCCTGTTTATACCAAGGGCGCACGCGTGGGTCATAACCAACCGGACTCAGCCCATTAGTCCAGCCATGATCACTGGTTGAAGAGTAGGCGACACCAGATTCAAATCCTAGGCAGATATTGGTCAAATGACTGCCGCTCTGCGCCAGTCTGGCAACAAGAGCAAAATTTTCATCCACCAAGCCATTCTTATAGTTACTGACCACTGAATCGACCGCTAACGCTTGGTTCGCAAACCAAGTACTCAGCTTATTCGATTCATCATTGACTAAGGCTAAGGTTTTCTCATTGACACTCTGAATCGTGGTATCTCTGATACTGATATATGAAAGCCAATTTGACACCAACAAACTAAGAGTCAGTAATATAACCGAGGATGATATTAATGCTTTTTTAAAATCCAGCAATTCAGCGTTCCCTATGAATGAATAAATAAATAAATAAATAATCAAACGCGTACGCAAATACCGCACACGATAAAAGTAAAAAATCGATACACAAAAAATGAGATAATCGATATTGTGCTGTCAGCCCACAGACGTAAGCACTGCCAGAGTCAGGCTGCATGTCAGCAGTACCAGAGCGCTTAGGGCGACAATCCTGTGCAATGTTTTATCGAATGCCATTTAACCTCCCCCTTCCCCACCAAAAAACACGAAGATTAAACTACTGAAATTGAACAACTTATACTTTATTCCAGCTAGTCTCGCTTAATCAGGAAAGGATATATGGCGTCACTGAAGTGAGTCTTTAATCCCATGTTCGTCTGTTCAATTAACATCACCGCCAGCCCGAGTTCATTAGCAATCTGTATCGACTGTTCCACATTCAAGATCATCATGGCCGTCGCATAGCCATCGGCTACGGCGCACTGGCGATGAAGCACAGTAGCCGATACTAAGTGACTCAATGTTGGCATCCCGGTTTTCGGATCGATAATATGACTCAGCTGTCTGTCATCACTTTGAATGTAATTCACATAGCTACCAGAGGTCGCCATCGACATATCTTTAAGCTTGATAAGCTCTTGTATCTCCAAGCTGAACTTCTCTGGTCTGGTCACGGCAACTTTCCAGTCTCTGCCTCTGGCACCGACTCCGCGTGTCCGCACCTCCCCGCCGATCTCCACCAGATAGTTGAGCACTCCTGCGCCATCGAGTACTCCAGCGACGCGATCTACCCCATAGCCTTTGGCCACCGCCGAGGGGTTGAGCTCTAATCCTCTTATCACTTTCGTCACGGTTTGCGAGTCCAGGGAGAATCCATCCATACCGGTTCTTGAGCGAGCCAACTCTAACTGACCACGGTCCTTGTGCTGAAGATCTCTGGCCTTGACACCAAACCCCCAAAACTCGATTACGGGCCCTAAGGTCACATCGAGTGCGCCATAGGTTTGCGCCGATACGCTCTTCGATATCAGTAGTACATCCCAAAGTCGTCCAGATACGGGAACAGGGTTACCGGCATCATTAAAGTTAAATATCGATATTTCAGAATCCGAACGGTAAACCGACAGCGTGCTGTTTACCTTCTCCAACTCCAGTTCTATTAACTTCTTTATCTGCTGTTTCGTCGCAGAACTGTCCTGTAGGCGCAACTGTACCGTATAGGTTGTTCCCATCGTATTACCGGTTATCTGCTCGATATTGATATGGGCCCAAGCCTGAGACATAAGTAAAACAGACAAGAGCCAGATCATCGTCAGGAGTTTCATGCTAAACCTCATCATTGATGAAAAAAATGCCGATCACCTTAGTGATCGGCATATTTCTATTAAGCAGAAGCTAGCAATTATTGTGCGGCTGCTTCTTTACCTGCAATACGACCAAACACGGTAATATCGGTAATGGCATTACCACCTAAACGGTTTGAACCATGGGTCATACCGGTAACTTCACCGGCGGCAAACAGGCCAGCAATAACCTTACCTTGGGTATCCAATACACGAGTATGGGTATCTGTCATCAAGCCACCCATAGTGTGGTGAACCGATGGCTTAGCAACCAGCATATAGAAAGGAGGCTTCATAATAGTCTTGAGTCCGCCACGATGATTAAACTCTTTATCATCACCTGCTTTAGCAAACTGATTGACACGTCCAACCTGAGCCATCAATGCCTTTTCATCAACACCGAACTTTTGAGCCAGCTCTTCGATTGAGTCAGCCTTAAACATCATGCCTTTACGGTTAAGCTCATCGAACTCATCTTTATGCACATCGACGACACCGGCAATATCTTCAATCTCGCCACCCCACAATACATATGCCTGCTGATTAGTCTGAGCCAAAATTGCACGGCTGATCACGTCACGACGTTCAAGCTCTTCAACGAAACGATGGCCTTCTTTGTTAACAACGATTGCACCAAAGAAACGAGAGTCGGCAATCAAAGAGATAACGCCGGTATCGATATGACAGATAGGGTAAGTCTGAATAGACTCCATATTATGAGTTTTAGCGTTAAGTTTTTCAGCCATCACAATACCGTCGCCCATGATCCCGCGCGCGTTAGTAGTACCGTAGCGGTTATCTAACTCAGGAACATACTTAGTTCGCATCGCCACGTTAGCACCGAAACCACCGGTTGCCATGATCACACCACGCTTGGCGTTATAGGTGATCTTCTGGCCATTTTTCTCGGCTTCTACACCGATCACGCGTCCGCTTTGATCTTTAATCAAAGCTGTTGCAGTCGTGCGGGTATGAATAGGGATCTGCAGCTCATCGGTTTTAGCCATAAACTTGCTGATCCACTCGGCGCCGGTATGGTTACGTGGGATCAAAGCACGCTTAACGCTGTGGCCACCAAATTGGAATAACTGATCTTTGTAAAAATCGACCTTAATATAGTCCCTTAGCCACTCTGCGGCAGGCAGTGCCTGCTCGGCCAGAAGCTGTACCATCTCAGGATCGCCCAGGTAGTCGCCTCCCTTAAGGGTATCTTTTACAAACAGATCGATGCTGTCTTCGATGCCCATCTTCTTTTGAACCCAGTTGCCCGGCACATTCATCTGGCCACCGGTGATCAAGCTGTTACCACCAACAGTCGGCATCTTTTCGATAATAACAACGTTAGCGCCGGCATTTTTAGCCGTGATCGCGGCGCTGAAACCTGCGCCACCGGAACCGATGACAACCACATCGAAATTTTGCTCGCTGGCAATCAGATCTTTCGACTTATCACTGCTCTTAGCCATACCGGCTACCAAGGTCACACCCGCTGCGGCAAGAGAGCTCTCAACCGCCTCTTTAAATGCACCACTGGTAATGGTCGCGCCACTGATACCATCGACTTCGGTACTGTTATTGGCAATCATGGCATCTTTCATTTCGGTAAATACCGACGCTGCCAATACCTTATTTTCATTCTGCTTCAGGACACTGATATCCACCAGTTGGCCATTCTTAGTCTCGGTCTGAACCTGAATTTCGCCATGCTTACCAAATGCAGAACCTTCAGTCTTAGTCAGCTGGTCGCTCTCTTTAACTGAGCAGCCCATAACCAGTGCCACAATTGCACTGGCGATTATTGTTTTTTTAATCACTTTGTTATTCCTATTAATTCAATCAGGTACTAGAAGGTAAAACCAACCGCTACGCCATATTCGATGCCATCATTAGGCGCCGAACCCCAGCTGTCGAAATGGGTCATGTGCAACTTGGTATAGAAAGACTCAGTCATACTTGTCTTTAACGTGGTGATGATCTGATGTCCGTAGCTGTCATAACCTAAGGTGCTCATATGGTCTTCATCACGATCGATCTGCCCTTCATAGTTGACTGACAAGGAGTGCTTAAGCCCCATGGCCGAGAAAGGGTAACGGGCATTGATCACCGCGGCATAACCGCTGATCCCATCAAAATTTGCCCCGGTTGGATCGAAATGTGCAGCAGAGTAGTTCAAACCTATTCCGGCATTAATGAAGAGATCGCCATACTTGCGGTTAGTGGTCACACCCAGATAGAAGTTGTCTTCCATCACTGTGCGGTTAGAGACCAGGAAGTTCTGCCCCCACAGGTTGTAGCTTGTATCTGCGATCTGCTTATCGACGATAAGCAGTGATTTGACGGTCAGCTTGCCATCATTACCGTGTTGAGCGTCTTTCACCTCTCCCGGGTTCTCAAGCTTTACATAAGCCAGTAGCGTGCCCCAATCGGCCTTATTGAAATGTGTTAATTTAACAAAAGGTTGGTCATATGCACCGCCGTTATCAGACTTAGTATCTGAGGTATGCGCCTTGTATCCCAAGTCTATCGATGTGGCAGACATTGCAGGTGCCATCACTAAGGCGGCTAATGCTGTGACAAGTTGCTTTTTCATTAAAATATTCCTTAATTTCAAGATTCCCAGATAGAATAAAGAAATAATAAATATTCTTTGTGAGCCAGCTCCTGTAATAATTCCAGTCGATTCAAAGTGTGTGGATTAGAGAAGTAATTCATAATAATACTAACTATATTAAAAATAGTTTTGTGAAAATTACGTCAAAATGAAAACCTAATAAATCCAGCTCTGTGAAAATAACGTCAAAATATACAGACACACCGTGACAGCATATAAAAATTTAGATTGTAATCGTTATACTTAAGTAAGCTAGTGATAGGTTTTATAGGCGAAAAATATTTAACTTAATAAAAGTAAGTATCGAAGTTAGTATAAGAAAGACTGGCAATAACATCATTAGGGGAAGACATTTGACAACAAAATGAGAAACGCTCGACTGGCGGGTGCTCCTTGCCCACCAGTGAACTGTCATAACCATGATAGGCTGCCGATCAAGTCGGCCGTATGATAAGCGTAGCTCTGAAGAAGTTATTATCATTACTGGTTGAGTAGTGCCAATTAAGCTGCTTTGCCAACCGTTCAACCAACATCAATCCCAGACCAAAGCCACTGCTGTTATGTTGAGACAGCGGGTTAACGATATCGATTCGATTCCCTTCCTGCACAATGGCAATGCCTTTAGCACCATGTTCTAAGCTGTTACGCACCAAATTATTTAACACGATAGTCAAGGGCTCCTTGAGCACAAACAGCTCGGTTTCATCGCACTTGAGCTCTACCGGCACATCACTCCCCTGAGCATACTTCTGATCATAGATGATGCTTTCCAGCAGTGTTGCCAGTTTCACATTACTGCTATTCATCGGGCTGCAATCTGAGCTCATCAGCCAGAGCAATGTCTCGGTGATCGATTTCATCTGAGTCGTTGCCTGACTGGCATGCAAGGTTGGCCCAGTCAGTTCTCCCTGTTGTAGGGTCAGAATATCGAATGAAGATTGGCAAATGGCGATAGGTGTTCTGAGCTCATGACTGGCAAAACGCAGGAAAGAGAGCTCGCGCTGCTGCGCCTCCTTAAGCTGTTTAATCGAGCTATCCAGAGCATCGACGATCGATTGAAGTTCGGCATAACACTGCTTAGGAAAACGCAATTGCTGCATCTTCTGCCAGTCGTGTTGTTTTATCGCTCGGCTGATCTCATGCACCGGTGAAATCACCCGGCTCTGTAGATACCAGGCCAGAATGGCATTAACGGTAAACGTCATGATGACCAAGAGTAAGATAGCTGCCATATTTTTGGGCGCAAATTCAAGATCGTGAGTCGCGTTGTAATGCAGCCACACATAGCTTTGTTGACCCTCTTTCCCCTGATGTAACATCAAAGCATCGATAAACTGGCCGTCTGTATGTTGATGCTTCACATTTTGCGGCTTATCAGGAGCAACACCTCCATTGATCGCCTTCACCCGATCTGGCACCGACTCCCAACTGGGATATACCGTAATATTGTCTGTTTGAAAGAGATTATTTCTCGGGCTGGTATAAAGCTCTGCCGCTTGAGCCGCATTTCTCATCGTAATTTCATGCATGCTGAACATGCCGGTACACATCATACACAGTGGGATGAAACTATTGATGATCAAGGTTATCGCCAGAAAACATAAGCCATAAACCTGATAAACACGCTTTAAGCTGAGCTTAGGCTTCATCTGTATCTACCTTTAAACATAAGCCTACCCCTCGAATGGTATGGATGAGCTTTTGCTCGAATGGCTTATCGACAATTTTGCGTAGCAGATGAATGTGGCTACGCAGGCTATCGCTATCGGGCAGACTATCGGGCCATAGCAATCGTTCAATTTCTTCCCGCTCAACTATTTCAGGGCTCCTGCGGGCCAAGAGAGTCAGGATCTGCCATCCGGTGCGAGATAATGTCAATAACTGTCCCTGCCTGTGAGCATGATGCCCGGCAAAATCTAATTCAAGCTCCCCGATTGAGAGTAACTTGGGGGATGGACGCCGCTGAGAGACGACCCTAAGACGCGCAACTAACTCAGCCATGGCAAAAGGTTTAACCAGATAGTCATCGGCACCAACTTCAAAGCCCGACAGCCTGTCCTGCAGGTTGCTCCGCGCCGTCAACATGATGATAGGTGAAATAATGCGTTGCTCTTTCCACTTTTTACAGGCGGTTATACCGTCGCCGTCGGGCAAGTTAAGATCGAGTATTATTGCATCGAAGGTACGAGCAAATATGGCCTGCTCGGCCTGAGCGAGTGTCTCAGCATAATCACACTCGATCTCGTTTAGCTCCAGATAATGAATAATATTCTTGGCCAACAGACGATTATCTTCGACGAGGAGAACTAACATGCGCTATATAATTTCCAGTTGATGTGCAATATGAACTAAATTAGCCCTGTTACTGGCCGACAATTTATTTCTCATGGATTCCAGATGGTACTCCACTCCGCGAACGGTAATATGAAGCTCCTGCGAGATCTCATGATTGTGAAGTCCCGTCGCCGCCATTTTGAGTGCTTTAATGGCCGTTTGGTTAAACAAATTACTTTGCCTATAGGGATTAATCTCATTATGAAAATGCTCAAACAAACACATCTGAGCTTGCTTGAGTGTGGCTTCTAAACCGGTCAAATTTATTTCATCATGTGGGTGTTTAGATAGCAGGGTAAATCGACCTGCCCAGGCCTCCGATGCAAAGTGCTTCAATGGCCAGCTCAGGACAGTGTTGACCCCATGGCGATTAAAGAGTTTTTTAGCTTTATTCGGCTTTTCATTTTCGCACAGAACATAGCAATAGGGAGACTCGAGCCGCAAAGCTTCACCAAAGTTAATATCAGTAGGCGCGACACGTGTCACGTATTGTTCGTGTAGCTGCTGAACCGTCGGTGATGAAGCAAGCACGCCACCACGGCTTCGTAATACTCTTCGTGTCAGCAGGTTCTTTCGGCTGTTCTGTTGATAGTTTTGATAGGCGCTATTGGCGATTCCCTGAAACCAGAACCCTCCGAAACCATGTTCGGCGATAGGAGGCTTTATGCTATTAAGAATACTTTCTGCCAGAAGCTTGCTTTGAGCTGGTTCGCTTTCCGACAACAGAGTTATTTTTTCCATTTTACCGCCATCTCAACCCAAATCAGAACCATTTACGGTCACTTTCAGTCCAAAGTTAGCAGAACAAGAGTGACGAAAACCAAGTTGATCCAATTCAGAGTTACAATTTGTAAAACTCGTAACCATAACTTTACTTAAATAGCGGTAGTCGATAAACGCTCTTTACGGGGATCTTCTAACTACACAACAAAAATACAAAATTAAAAATTCTCTCCCCCTATTTTGACGCAATTTTGACGCTCCTTACTTTATACTTATCTCTCCATTGTCTAAACATTCCACCCGTTCTGACTGGTATATAGAGAAAAGACAGGTTAATTCATTTGTATGACCATTTTTTAGAGTAACAATCCCACATTGTTACTCCCCCCCTATTGATAACAGTAGGCCCAACACCTAACACCATCTATCTTCAACAACCCATTCAATACTCGTTGATACACACTCAAGTCCGCTTTCCATACAATCGGCCTGATTCCATAATAAATCGCTGCACACGACTTCTCAAAAAAACGAAAGAAAAAAAAGATAACTGCAACTTAATCTAACTACACAACATAAATAGATCGAACACCAACTCAGAAACATTTAAAAACACAAATACAGCAAAAAAACTTAACAATAAATTAAAACCGAATTATCTCCACAAGTAGAGAAAAACGATAAAGAATCAAACCAACTCCCAATAAACAATTTTTAAGACCAAGATAAAGCCAAAAAAAACACACCGCAAGCAACTGATTTAAAACAATTAATAACCAACATTCATTTTCACATTCAAATTTTTTGATTCAATAACAAATTCTTCTTTACTTCCATAAAAAAGAGATTAAAATTCGCGCGCACTTAGCTTTGACCGACTTAAAGCCATTTCGACACAGAATACGACCCAACCACCAACCAAACAAAGCACAAAGGACAACAAAGTGGATTTACCGACCATTAAACACCAAAATAACGGCACCTTGGTACCTGTTGCCTGCCTATCATTTTTTGCTGTTTCCTCCGGTTTTTTAATGAGTCTGATCCCACTCTCATTACCCTCATTCGGACTCAGTGAGTCACTGGTCCCCTGGTTGGCCAGTATTTTCTATTTGGGCATACTCATAGGTGCGACCAGCATCCAACGCCTGGTCTCGAAAACCGGGCATAGAATCGCGCTGGTCATCTTTCTGAGCATGCTGATCCTGACGATTATCGCTATGTTGGTAATGCCCGATGCGAGGGTATGGTTGATAGCAAGATTCATAGCAGGCTTTGCCGTTGCCGGGGTATTCGTGGTGGTCGAATCCTGGTTACTGATGGCCGATAGCAATAAGCAGCGAGCTAAGCGTTTGGGGTTATATATGACGTCACTCTATGGTGGCAGCGCCTTAGGACAACTGGCTATTACTCCTGTAGGGGTAACAGGTATCGCCCCCTTCCTCACTGTTATCGGTCTGTTGATGCTGGCCATCTTGCCGCCACTGTTGATAAAGCGTGGCCAGCCGAGCCGCGAGCAGCACCAGAAGATGAAGCTCAGTGAACTAAAAGGGATCAGCCGCCCAGCTATCTTGGGGTGTTTAGTATCAGGTTTATTATTGGGCCCGATATATGGCCTGATGCCAGTTTACATCAGCAATCAGGTTCAAAATGCCGATCAAACAGGGGTACTGATGGCCGTTATCATTTTAGGTGGAATGTTAGTCCAGCCTTTAGTCAGCTATCTGTCGACTCGGGTCAGCAAGAGCCTATTGATGGCACTATTTTGCCTATTCGGTACGTTAGGTGTCATTGGCCTGCTAGAGGCGCAGAGTTTTGTGATTATCGCTACAAGCTATCTTATTCTGGGCGCCTGTAGTTTTGCTTTATACCCTATTGCGATCACACTGGCCTGCGATGCGCTGCCGTTGGAGAAGATTGTCTCAGCAACAGAGATCATGTTACTCAGCTATAGCGTGGGGTCGGTATTGGGGCCATTGCTTGCTGTGAATCTGTCTGATTCTCCCAATGGCATCATCTTCTATATGGGTGGCTGCCTCATCACGACATGCATCTATATGTTGATAAAAAGTATGCATAAGGCCCACAGTGAGCAGAGGCCACTCTCGCAATAACAACCCAGCTTCAAAGCGCGAAAGCTGGTCTCTATTTCAATCGGGGAAAACCTATCCCCGATTGGATTCTAGCTCCGGCCTGATGTAGGACTATTGTAAGGTAAACTGATTAACGACGGCAATAAGCTGCTCATTAGCCTTATCCAGTGCGCAGGTTTCGGCGCCGCTTGCCTGGCCATTGGCATCGAGTTGCGTCACCATATCTCGAATGGTAGCCATATTGCGGCTAATCTCTTCCGATACCGCACTCTGCTCCTCGGCTGCGGTAGCGATTTGCGTATTAAGATCGCTCACTTCCCCAACGGATTGCACCACATCATCTAAGTTAACAGTGACACTATTGGTCGCTGTACTGGCCTGTTCGCAAGTCTGCTTGGTTATCTGCATCGCACTGAGTGCCGACTCGGTTCCCTGTTGTAATTTAGCCAATGTTTGCTGAATTTCAGCAGTACTATCTTGGGTTCGGGCAGCGAGCGCTCTAACTTCGTCGGCAACCACAGCAAAACCTCGGCCTTGCTCGCCCGCACGGGCAGCCTCTATCGCAGCATTCAAGGCTAACAGATTTGTTTGATCGGCGATCTCGCCAATAACTTGAAGTACTTTAGTGATGCTGGATGTATCCTGAACTATGCTGACGATGTTATCGGCCGTCTGTTCAACATCACAAGTTAACTGTTCAACCGTCCCCTTTGTGTTTAATACGATGTCATTGGTATTCGCTACTTGAACATTGGTCGCTTGCGATACTTGAGATGCTTGTGAGGTATTGTTAGCGACATCGTTAGCCGTAGCGCTCATCTCCTCAACCGCTGCAACAACCTGCTCAGTCTCCTGAAGGTGATTTTGCAATACGGCCGAGTTTGCCTCATTCTGCTCCCTGAGGTTACCTATGCTATGACCAATATTTTGAGAGCTCTGAAGTACCTCTTTAACCAGGCCTTGCAAATTTGAAATAAAGAGATTGATACCCTTGGAGATCTCCCCAAGTTCATCAGTACTGTTGACCGGCAGTCTACTTGTCAGATCTGCTTGCCCCTGGGACAGTGCCATAACAACCTGCTTAAGATTGATAATTGGCTGATATAACCATTGAAGAATGCCAATCGCTAACACTAAACTCACTGCTAACATCACCACTGAAGTTATGATCGCACTGGTTAAGGCCGCATCGACACTGGCATAAGCTTTCGATTTTTCAATTCCAATAAACAGATACCATTGCTGATCACCGATTAATGGAATCGCTCGGCTGAAGGCAAGTTTATCTACTCCTGAGACACGGTACTCACCGCTATATTGGTCCCGTGAGGTAATTTCTCGTCCGACTTCCTCCAACCCCATATCGGTCATGGAGTTGCCCACTTTCAATATATTTGAGTTAGTGGCCAGCACTTTCCCGGATTGATCTAAAATAGCCGTTATCGCACCCGGGAACTCGATGCTTTTAACCGTTTGACCCAAGATCTCCAATCCAATATCACCGGAGAGCACCCCATCACCGATATCGGTAACGATAGAGATCACAGGCTGTTTTGTTACAAGATCCGTATAGATGTCAGTTAAGACAGCACCATGACCTTGCTTGGCTTGTTGATACCAACCTCTGGGTCTGGGATCATATTGCTTAGGATCGGCAATCCCATCACGCCAAATACTATCATCGGTGACGCTGGCATAAGCACTACCATCATCAAAACCAAAAAATATTGAGTAGAGCCCATTACTCTCCTTCCCTAAACGGGCAATATCGACAAATTTTTCTGAGAAGCGATTCTGTCGGTATTGACGTGCGATCGTGTCGATAGCGGTTGCCTTAGTTTCAAACCATCTGGCTATGGTGTCGGCCTCAGATCGAACGATAAACTGTGATTGATTCTGAATATTGGTAATAGTTGTGGCTTTTAACTCTCGATAGGCCAACCAATTGGCAATCAACAGACAAGATGTAACCAATAAAATGATGGCAATGGTGATGCTTCTTTTGAGTCCTATAGACTTCATGGTCCGGCAGTTCCTTTTAATAAGCTCTTGATATGTGTTGATAAAACACACAGGCAAGGCACTTATACCTACGGAACCAATTCCAAACCGAGCAGTGACATGAATAAATGGAATTTACACACTACTTTTTGTTTAAAATGAGGTGAGGCAATTAGCCCAAGCAAAACGTAATACCGCTTCGCTCAGACTATTCGTTCATTATAATCGTGGGCAACACTTCGCGAATAGATATGGATTAAAGGTTATTCATAACCATGACGACTCACTTCAGACCAATGTTTATCGACCTCCTGTTTGAGAAATGCCTTCTTCTGCTCAGTTAAGCTTTCGAGTGATATCCCAACCGCCTTCTGCGCACTCTCCTTAGTGCTGATATCGGGATAGTTAACCTCTTTTACCTCAAGCATTTTTAAGATCTCTGCCAGCGCCGTGCGAGCATATTTAGCTTGCTCGATTGCGGTATCTAACAACTCACGACCTTCACTGGGGTTATGGGCATATAATCCATGGGATGCCATGGCAAAATCCCAACGCCATTGCGAATGACGAATAGCCATAAGGGCATCATTGATGATAGGCCAGGTCGCACCGGCATCCCAGGCCGCAGCCGCTTCATAATGTGCCTTAACCAATAAGGCTTCCACTTCTCTGGCCTTAGCTTCTATCTCATGTTTACCCGTTTCCAGTGTCTGCATTAATGCCGCTTTATCCCCGTGGCACCCCTGACAAGCTTGAGAGTAATGATCTAATGCCTTACTGACTTTATGGCTGGTAAATTGAGCCCCCTTATCATCATGGGTAGCCGGCATATGACAGGTAATACAAGTGACGCCCTGCTTGGCATGCTCACTTCGGCTCCAATGTTCAAATTCAGGGTGGCGTGCCTTGAGGATAGGGGTTTTAGAGATAGGGTGGATCCACTCATAGAAGCGTCTGGTATCGTAGTACTTTTCGATGTCATCGGCATTGTTGCCAAAGATCCAGGGAATATTGACCTTGTTACTGCGTTCGGGCTGAAAATAGTAGCTCACATGACATTGACCACAGACCTGTGCCCCCTGCATATTGATATCCTGCTTATCGAACGGTATATGAGCCTTAGTCATGGCGTCTTGCGCATGTGGACGTGGCAGTGCCAGCTTGGCAGAGCCTTTAACATGACAATCGGTGCAGTAAACCACACTCTGAATTTCGGTGCCTAAATCGGTAAAGTTTTTCGCCGAAAAGCCTTCGACACCAAGCTCGCCGATTAAACGGGGAACATCCGGTGATTTACATGTCCAGCAACTGGCTGACAAGCCTTTCTCTCCTGCAGCCGGCGCCACTCCGGTACGTAGGGTGTGGGTCACATCGGCGACGGCAAAGTGATGGCCTCGAGGGCTATGGTATTCTTTGGCAAAAGAGGAACCCGCCCACAGAATGACCGCAGCAGGATAACTCGCCAACATATCTTGTCGCTCAGTCTGTTCAGATGTGGCCAGCCAACTCTTATACTGGTTGGGAAACTTCTCCTGCATGGCAGTATCCAACTTAGCATCGACAGCGCCAGCAGATACAGGCAGGTTAACAGCAAAGGCTGAGAAGCATAGACTCAAAAGCGTTAGCGCCTTCACTTTATTTTTTTGTATAGAGATCATCTAAAATCCAACGTTTTAAAAATAGTTAAATTGCCAGCCTGTATCGGCTGTAGTGTAACCAGATAGTGTTCATTAACCCGGCCGTCCGTCGACTCGGGCCCGAGACAGAATAGCCGCATAGTTCCAGACGAACATTGCGAAAGCCACCGACCAGAAAGACCCCGCCAACCATAACCAGAGCTGTGACTGCTCGGGAAAAAATAGGGGGATCACGGCCCTGAATATTGCCGCAATCGGCAGACAGATAAAGGCGATAGCCATCTTAGGCCCTTCATAGATATTGCGACTGGTATGGCCCAGTGACACACGGGAGATCATGGAGAGGCAGATCCCGGCAAGCGTGCCTATGGCAAACAGATGCAACAGGTGACGATAGGCATTGAGGTCGTTTACATTCCAAGCCAACGCGAGCAGCGTTATCGGCAAGAAGATATAGGCCGAATGCAGAGACCACAACATGGGCTCTTTAAGCGTCTTGTGGGGAAACCATCGTAACCAACGCACGAGATGAAGAGCTCCTGCGGCAATTAATAATGCTTGTTCGAGCGTCGAAGGCATCGCTTTAGTTATCGCCTGAACCACTAACAGCGCCATCAAGACAATGAGAGAACGTTCAATGACAACGATTGGCGTGGGCTTGGTTTGCTTTATCTTGATCGCGGTAAAGAAGGGGATCACTCGTCCACCGACTATGGTAATTAGCAAACCTAACCACCACAACATCGCCTGCCAGATATGATTACTGAGGGTGAAATTACGTTCGCTAAGCGCATAATAGCTGAGAAGGTTAATGCATAACGCTAACCCCAGCATGATAGGAAAGCCGATATTGTGCCACTGCTTAACTTTATAGATGCAGCGCCAAAGTTTAATCGCTGTTAACCCGAGGAAGAGAGAGTCAAACAGGGCTGGTAGCCATAGCGGGATCTCAAAAGGGCTGAGCAGTAACAGTCGGGCAGACAACCAGCAACCAAAAGTGACAGCCAGAGGCCAGCCCTTCATGCCGGGTTGATTGGTCCAGGTCTGTACCGAGGTCAACAGGAAGCCACACACGATGGCAAGCGCAAATCCGAACAGCATCTCATGTGGGTGCCACCATAACGGCACGACCTTCACCCAGAACTCACTCTGAAACAGGCTATATTGCGGCAGAAACCAGGTCACCAGCCACAAGGGAATATAGAGCATAGCGATGGAGGCACCACCGAGAAAGAAGGGACGAAAACCTAAGCGCCATATTGCCGGCGTCTTCTCTGTCGCGGCGGGATCATCGATATTTATCATGCTGGCAGGCTCCTGCTCTCAATCATATGCAAAAATAACAAACGACTATGGCGTCAATAACTTATTTTTACCTGTATTCTCATCCCACATGACGCCATCTCTTAGCATCGAATTGAGGATGACTACCATCTTTCGGACGCATGCGATAATAGCCACTTTCT